>WPCK01005121.1_pt1 | contig 79171 bp, 93 predicted proteins | sample 5399851 | NCBI WGS metagenome assembly WPCK01 (sample SAMN12869471, study PRJNA574797) | sludge metagenome | isolation source: wastewater treatment of pH11 | place: China:Beijing | collected 2019-05-20 | reverse complement strand
GGGTTATAGGCCAAATCGTGTGGATGGGATCGGCTAGGAGCGTTGGGATGTAGGGGCTGCGGGGGTGTTGTTATGCCCGTGGACCCTTGGGTGTGACTAGTGCTTCAAATTCGACGCGTTGTGGTGTATGTGGTGTGGGCCTGATCAAGAACGGTCGCACGGCCGCGGGAACTCAACGGTGGATCTGTCCGCGGTGTAGGGCCTCCAGTGTCCGTCGGCGTGTTGATGTGACCCGCGCGGGGCAACTCGATGTGTTCTTGGACTGGTTGACGGGTAAGGATTCTCAAGACGTGGTCGGGACGTCGTCCAGATCGTTTCGGCGTAACCACCGGTGGTGTTGGAACGTTGAACCAGTGATCCGGGCCACCGGGGAAGTCCTTGACGAGGTCCAGGTCGATGGGACCTACCTGCGTGGCGGATGGTGCCTGCTGGTGGCCGTCAATGGCCGCGATGGCACGGTGTTGGCATGGCAGTGGTGTGACACCGAGAAGAGGGTCGCCTGGAAGGCGTTACTCGACCAAGTCCCGGCCCCGCGCGTGGTCGTCACTGATGGGGGCTCTGGGCTGGCCTCAGCGTTACGTGAATGCTGGCCCAACACTCGGGTTCAACGCTGCCTGGTCCACGTCCAACGCAATATCCGCACCTACCTAACCCGGACCCCACGCACCGACGCGGGCAAGGCATTACGGGCACTATCCCTAGAGTTGACGCGGCTCACCACCGAAGAACAAGCCGCTACGTGGTCGGTTAAACTCCATGACTGGCACCAGGTCTACGGGCCGCTGATCGGTGAAAAAACCTACCTCAAACAAGCCCGCGTCCGGCCCTTAGGCGTGAGTAGAAACGCGACGTGGTGGTGGACCCATGGCCGGTTACGCAAGGCCTACCGGCTCCTAGCCCGCCTCGTGGGTCAAGGAGTGCTGTTCACCTACCTCGATGAGGAATTCGACGGGCTCGCAATCAACTCCACGACCAACACCATCGAAGGCGGCACCAACGCCGGTATCAAACGCCTCTTGCGCCACCACCGGGGCATGCCCGCCGACCACCGACGTCGCGCCTGTGAATGGTGGTGCTACCAACACTCCACCAGTCCGGCACCACCACGGACATTGATCCGGCCCAAACACACCCAACCATCCAGCCCGTCCCCCGACATGCTAGGACGCGACGACAACAACGCCCTGGGACCAGCGAAGTACGACACCAACCCCACCGCTGAAGAAGGCCTCTGGGCCAGAAAAGGATGGGCCGGACGAAGCCAGTAACCCCGCCCGAAATGCCCGAAAACCCCCGCCAAACCAACCACGACACGCCCGAGCCATCCACACGTTCTGGCCTATAAGCCACAAATGTCGCACGACATAGCCGGAACTATGTCGTGCGACATCACATGGTCGGGGTGACAGGATTTGAACCTGCGACCTTCCGCTCCCAAAGCGGACGCGCTACCAACCTGCGCCACACCCCGTGGCCTTATTCACGGCTGGTTTTTGCCCCATCCGTGTTCGGTCCGTTCGCAAGTGTAGCCATGGACTTGCCTCAAGTGCGAATCGGCACCCGCAACAGGGTCGTGTACCGACTTGTGAAAAGATGTTGGTATAGTTTCTGGTCGAACCCTTCACGACGAGGGGATCACGCGGATGTAGCTCAATGGTAGAGCCTCAGTCTTCCAAACTGATTACGCGGGTTCGATTCCCGTCATCCGCTCCAGTACAAATAGTGCCCTGACCTGTGAAAACACGGGTTGTCATACGGTTCAGATAGAACTTGTGGCAACAGAAGTTTCAACAGGAGGGCCATCTTGGCTTCTACCCCACGCCCTTACACCAATCGCCACGGCGAAACCGTGTGGCGGCTCCCCTTCCGTCTCGTACCTGGTGGAAAAGTCACCACTGAGACCTTCGACACAATCGAAGACGCGCTCGCGTTCGGTCGGCTTGTCGATCAGATCGGCGGACAAGCAGCCCGTGAAGCACGTACTGCGTCCACACACGCGCCAGCGACTGTCCCCACGCTAGCTAGCTGGTTCGATACCCACCTGACCGCACTGAGCGCTCACGTCACCCCAGGAACGATTGATGACTATCAGCGCATGGCCGCACGCACATGGTTGCCGCCACTTGGACCTCTTCCCTTGACCGCGATCACCAAGACCGAAATCAACACCTGGGTTACCGCACAACGGCACACCGAAACAGTTGCCTCGAAGAAGGCACGCAAGAAAGCTCAAGTCACAAACGGTCCGGTGCCTGCGATCCAGTACTACCAGGCGAAGTCCATCGCGAACGCTCATGGACTATTGTCATCTGTGCTTGAGGCGGCCGTCGATGCAGAGTTGTTACCACGTAACCCGGCTCGTGGGGTCAAACTCCCCCGCGACCAACACCACAAAGAAATGGTGTTCCTTACCAGTGACGAATTCGCCGAGCTCTTGGCCTGCGTCCCTGGCAGATGGCGGGTTTTTGTCACGCTGCTGTATGCGACCGGTCTGCGCTTTGGCGAAGCGACAGCGTTGCAAGCCGTTGACTTTCACCTGAATGGGGACACCGCTTATGTGCGCGTGTCTCGTGCTTGGAAGAAGGGGCGTGGTGGGCGCCGCTATTTGGGGGCACCCAAGACGCGTAATGCGGTCCGCGCTGTTTCCTTACCTGCGTCGCTGATTGACCCGCTGCGGGCTTTGCTAGAGAGCCGCCGACCGCAGGATTTAGCATTCGTTGCTGTGCGTGGTGGAAGGATCCACGGTTCTGCGTTCCATAATCAGGTGTGGCAGAGTGCAGTGACTGCAGCGGATTTGGGTAAACGTCCGCGTGTGCATGATCTACGACACACGCACGCATCGTTGATGCTTTCGGCGGGAATGCCGTTGTTCGAGTTGCAGTATCGACTTGGGCATAGTTCGTTGAAACAGACGGCCGATCGATACGGGCATTTGCTGCCTACCGCGTTGGCTAGCGGGGCCAGGTACGCCGAAGGCACCCTCTAAGGCACGTTCTCGAGAAACGGCGCGTCGGGCGCTTGCACCGTGTTACGTGTTTGCGTAGAATCACGAACATCAGCCCTTGCCGTTGACCACCCTATGATCCTGGGTCGGCCGATGACAAGGGCTTCTCTCTTCATAAGGAATTGATCGATGCCCCCCACCGCTCCTCGATTTCTCTCGCCGCAACCGATCACCGGGCACAAGGATTCAACTCCGATCCCGGTGCGCGCCGAACAAGTGACAGCCATCCTGGTTGACGGCGGGTTCTATCGGCGAAGGGCTGCGAAGCTTTTCGGACACAAGGAACCCGAACAGCGTGCTGACGAACTGCTGGAGTACTGCCGTAGGCATATCCGGAAGGCGAAGTCGCAACTTTATCGCGTCTTCTACTACGACTGTCCGCCATCCGAGAAGGTCGTGTTTCACCCGCTCACGCGAACGACGGTCAACCTTGCGAAGACGCCCGATCACGATTGGATGGTGCGCTTCCACCAGGCGCTCCTCAAGCGCCGCAAGGTTGCGTTACGAAGAGGCGAGTTGCTGGAAACACAGTCTGGATACCAACTGCGCCCGGAGAGGTTGAAGAAACTCCTCGCGGGCGCCATTGCCATCAAAGATCTTACGGAGAAAGACTTCACGCTCGACATCACTCAGAAGGGTGTCGACATGAGGCTTGGCCTCGACATCGCCATGTTGGCGGCGAACAGGCAAGTCAATCAAATCATCATGATCGCTGGTGACAGTGACTTTGTTCCCGCGGCTAAACATGCACGTCGTGCAGGAATCGACTTCGTTCTTGACCCGATGTGGGCAACCATTTCCGAATCGTTGCATGAGCACATTGACGGACTATGGGAATGCGTTAGTAGAGAGCCAAAGAACCTGGCTGATCCACTTCATGCGAATAACTTCCAGGCTCGTGCAGCTAACGGAACCGAAGAGGATGACGTCGAAGATAGCGATATTTAGCACAGCTGGCGCACGCTACGCCGAAGGCACCCTCTAGGGCGCCTTCTCTACACTCTGATACAGGTCGGTAATCATTGCCCGTTCCTTGCCAGTGAGTCCGTCGAGGCGGGCCATGAGCGTGGGCATGTCGACCCAGAGTATGTCGGCTGCTTCTTCTAGTTCTTCGGTCCACCGTAGAGCGTCCAGAAGCATGGGCATTGTTATCAGCCAGCGTGCCGCCAATTGAGTTGCTTGCTTCTCTTCAAGACTGTTGCAACCAGCCGTGTGCCCAAGTTCGATATGGGCGAGTTCGTGCGCGAGAGTGCAGCGACGTTGCACCTGTGATTGATGCGGGTGCAACCGGATGACCGTTGCTCCGTCAGTTTCACCGAGCCTGCCGTCGAGTACAGACCATGACAGGTCGACGTGTGGTTTCTTTCTGAGCATCCGCCACGGGTGGAACATGCCTGGAACTATAGGCGCAGGGTACGACACCTAATTGAGTTCGTCCGCATCGAGGAGGTTGTCCGAGACATCAGGAACATCAGCAGCGTCGGACTTCAGTCCCACAAACTGCAGGAGCGTAGACATGAGTGGGATGAGGCTTGAGATCGACCACCCGCAGAGTAGTCCGGCGATCGCCGATAGCGTGATGACGACCGCTGCAGGGTCACTGTCTTCTAGCAAGGAAAGCGCTAGCAGCGAGGCCATCGCCAATAGCGAAATCACCACAGTGAACATAAACGGCGCGAGGTAGGCCTCCGATGCGTTTCGACGCCCGAGGAGCTTCAGCTTCTTGAGGAACGCTTCCTCGTAAAAGGCGGCCAAAACGGCAGCAGCGGCAAGCGACGCGCCTACAACGACTCCGACCACTCCCAACAGATCCCCAACAACCGCGAGAACTTTAGAGGGGCGAAACCACCCATAAGCCCCAAAAATTAGGGCTACAACAATTCCCACAAAGAAGTCGAGTTGCAGAAGCGACCTAGGCGGGAAGTTCACCGACCTCCATAGCTTCGCGGCGACACTTTGTGGTGTGCTATCGGGCTTCATGGTCACAACATACGCCACCCGTCAGACATCGTCCTTGGCTGAACGCGGACGCGCGCTTCGGTATCGCTGAAGTTCGCTCACGACTAGGGAAACTCCGAAATCTAGATCGCTTCCATAGTCTTCGACTTCAACCTTGTCGGGCGAATCTTCCGATCTGAATATGACCTTCCCCTGTCCACTCGCTCCGCGGGAATGCATCTCCAGTTCCACATCGCCTCGTTCGACGCCATCGAGTTTGCGCGAAAAATCGTCACTCTTGGTGTTTAACGTCCTCCCCCTCCAGGCGCTATACGTTTCCTTCTTCATGCGCGCACCAAGTTCACGCATCTCGGCCCTGTCTTGATCGAGGTTCAATCCTGGATTGGAGAACTTCAACGTTCGGAACATCTTGAAAACATGCGGATGTGCGGTAACCCATTGCTCAACACTTGACTTGGACGTCACCAAGTCGACTTCCCAGTCGAGAGGAAGGAGGCCGCAATCGAGAACCGCCTGTTTGAGCAGATTCTCGAATCCTGCGCGGCCCTGATTTGGTCGCATTCGCGCTGCGGTTGTGAATGCTAGCCACCTTCCGTGATCAGAAACATCAAGCGCGAAGGGTACGACTGACTCGTCTGATGCTGTATCGCTCTGGTCCCTTTCGCCCTTGCTCCAACTCCAGGAGTCACTGTCGAACTTCCTGTGGGTCTGCTGTTCAAGGTATCCGAAGGTTCCAGAAAGCAAGTTTTCTTCCGGTGTGAGTTTCAAGTCTGCCGCAAACCACCTTTTGGGAGAATTTGAACTTCGAAAGTCATCGTAAACCAACTTGCGGGACTCGGCGAGATGCAGCATGTCTTCCGCGAATGGGCGCATTTCCAATGTTTGCTCGCGTTTGTTCCTTCGGTTGACGCGCGCAAACACGACTTCTCTTACGATTGACATCTAGCACTCTCTCCATTTCGCCACTGCAGCACCCACTTCTTTGCGTTCTGGACGAATACTCACTTTGGTAACCATCCCCCGCATCCTTGTGAAACGAACCCTTCGCCTTGTCTGATCGTGACCGTCACGCCGCTGGGCGCCACCGACACGAAATCATTAGCTATCGTCGCCCCGCCACCCGTGGTGCGTTCCCAATAGCAGTCTTCGATGCCTGGTACTGTTCGATATGTGCCGGGGTCGATATCGCCACCAACGGTCCATGTACCCTCCCCGAACCCTGCAACCGCAGCTTTCACGTGCTTCTTAAACTTTGGGCAGAAAGCTTCGACGGCGACCGGGTCAAGTTCTGGATCTAGGTTTGCCATGATGTATGGGACCTCATCGGGTACGACTTCTTGAAGTCGACGCAGGAAGTTGCACTGTTCTCTACCGTCCGAGATTGCCTCATCGATCGCGTCTTGATCAGTTTCTCCGGCGCTTCGCATATGGTCTCTATACACGTCGTTTTGCTGCTGCCTCTTACTCTTCTGCTTCGGTTCGGGAACAGCATTCTCAGGCGCTACTATCGGTGCCGCATCCGGCTTAGGTTCAGACTGGCTTTCCTCAGCAGGCTCCGGCGCATCAGAGATTTCATTTGTACCATCTACCGCCAGAGTCGCAACAGGCGTCGTTGTTTCACTGCCGCTGGAAGAACCACAACCTGCCAACAATAGGCCACCTATCACCGCCAGTGCAATGGTCTTTAAGGCCAGTGGTTTGCGCTTACTGTCGTGTTCGAACAGTAGGCTAACGCCAGGACGTTTCATCAAGGTTTCCCTTCGTTATGCCCCGTATTCGGGACCGGGTTCGTCAACACCTTCAGCGTCGAAGGTATCGGGCGCGTGTTCGGGGTCGCCTGCACGGGCGGCGAGAGCATATTCCTCTGAAAAGTCAGTCTTTTCCATGAAGTGTCTGGCGTTATCGATTGCCAGGTCCGTGATGGCTGCAGGGATAGCTGCCGCCCCTAGTGAGTTGATCGCGGCCTCGGCAGCGGCAATAGCAACAGTTTGCTTTCTTTGTAACTCCAAGTTGAATCCGCTGAGATCTATCCAGTCAATGGTTGCTCGATAGGCAATATTTCGCTTCGAATCTGCATTGGCTTCAGATGCATCCAAAGGTTGGAGAAGGCTGTCGCCAGTTAACCACTTTTTGCGATCTGAAGGGACAAATCGACTGCCGGTGTAGACCGGAGCGCCACCGTTTTCGGTTGAGTCGGCGTAGGCTTCTTGGCGCGCTCGTTCGAGGAGTTCTTCAATGAGGTCGATCGTGCTGTAGGCGTCCAGGCCGCGTGTGACTGGTTCGTCGATGGGAAGGTTCATGGCGCGAGCGACTGCCGAGAGGATGACGATGCGGTCGGTGCCGAAGGCTTTGGCGAGGCCGTCGATGGTGCGATCTGCGGGACGCCGATCCAACTCCTCGCGATCATCGTTGAGGACTTTACTCAGCGCCTGCGGTGACAGACCCGACTGTCGGGCCAAGTCTGCTGCTGTCCATCCGCGTTGGTCCATCTGCTGCTCAATGAAGGCTCTGTATGCGTGCATGGAACGACCTTCACCGCCTTAACTGGACCAGCGCAACCACCCCGTCGGCAGTGCGTCAATCACAGACTAAGCCAACATGCGAGAAATCGTGTCAACCAACACGCAACCGCTACAACCGTTGATGCCATGCGGGAGAGTCGAACCACACGCGTGTAATTAGTTGACGGCTTGTAAACCCAGCAGCTAATATAATGAGCGTATGAGTTGACAACCAACATGGAAAGGGTGTTCGATGAGTCCTACAACAAGACGCCGTCGCTCGAAAGGAAGATGGATGCGGCTTCGAGATCGAAAGATGCTCGCCGACTACATGAAGGCCAGCAACTTCTCCCAAGCACGACTAGGCCGGTACGCTGGCTGTTCCCGGCAGTTCATCCACCTGCTCGTCTCGGGTGAGAAAGCCAGTTGCACACCCGAAATCGGAATGCGCATCGAGGAGGCGCTCCGCGTACTCCCCGGCACTCTTTTTTTGCCCAGAGAATCAACTGTCGGGCGCGCAACTCGCCCCCCTGAGGCTAGGAAGCGGCGGGTGGCGTGATGGCCGACCACAAAGCCCGCACCATCAAGGGCCAGACCATCGGTGGCTGGTACTCGAAATGCTCGTGCGGTTGGGCCGGGCCACTACACGGGTTCAAAGGCGCACGCACTCAAGCAACCGAGGACCGCAACAACCACTACATCGACACCGACGAAGCAGAAACGACGGTGGCGTGATGACCACAATCGCCCTCATCGTCTCGGTCCTGCTGTTGGCGGCGAACATCGTCATTGATGCACGCCTACGACGCCTCGAAAACAACCAAAAAAGACGGAAGCCCTGACCTCTTCAAAACCCAGGGCTTCCGTCAACAACCAGTTAGTCGACCGGCTGCCTGTCATCAACCAACCCCCACCAAAAACGGGGGCCGGCTTCCACAAGAAAGAGAGTAGCAACAATGTCTGTCATTACCCTCCACCAAGACCACACCCCCAATGCAGCTGAACTCGTCTGGGAAAACCCACCAGCGAAAACCCGCCGCAGCAAATACGCCGACGTCGCCGCAGCACTCAAAGAAAACCCCGGCCAATGGGCCGTGCTACGCACCGTCGACGCCAACCACAAAAAATCCATCTGGTCCATGACCGGACACATCCACTCCGGCAAATACGTCGACTTCCAAGACCCCCACGGCAGGTTCGAAGCCTGCGCACGCACCATCAACGGCACCACCCGCCTCTACGCCCGCTACGTCCCCCACGTAACTATCGCCACGCTCGACGGGCAGACGGCGGTGAACCAATGAGCATCATCAGTATTCAGCCCGGACAGCCAGGCGAAGGGATGCACTACAACGTGCACAAACCACTGCCCTACCCGTTCCTCATCGACACCGATACCGGCAACGTCGGTCGACAGGACTTTTGGAAAGGCGAACCAGCGGCCTTGGTCGGTTTCCAACGCGAACTCACCGAACAACGCATCGATATCACCGTGTCTAGCTTCGCCCAAAACCCCGACACCGTGGTCGGCATGTTCCCCGTGTTCACAAACGACGCCGGGAACTTCTACACACTCACCACCCCCGTTACAAGCACATTCACCTTTGCACCAGACACAGGCGACGAGGATGACGAACAAGGGTGCGAAGGTCACGAATCACTCAACAGTGCACACATGGGCGAGTCAGTTTACTGTGACGGCTCCTGCCAGAAAGCAGGCACCCGATGAGCACCCAACAACCCGAACCAGTCGGCCCACTCATCCAAGCCTTCCTTAACGAACTCAAAGCCGCGAACACCAAACCCGCGACCCTGACACCAGACGACCTCGCCTACGAACTCAAACTCAACCCCAAGACCGTTGAGGAAATGCTCCGAACAGGCACCTTCCACCCCTACGCCTTCAAAGCAGGCCGGTACTGGCGCATCAGCCGCCACGACTTCGAAAAGTGGCTCGAAGAACAACACACCACAACCACCGTCGACCCCTACCGGCTACCACCACGATCAACACGCTCACAAGCACGCCTCAACCAGTCAGCGAGAAAAACAGCATGAACACCAACGTTGACCAGACCATCACAGAACTCGACATCTGCGCACTAGCAATCAGCACCGGTGTCCTCAAACCCACCCATCAGGAACCAAACATGACCAGCCTTGAACGCCCGAAACCGTCAGAGCAGAAGATCCGGGTCACCCTCCACACCACAAAAACAGGCACTTGGTATGCGGCCTGCCACACCGGTGACTGCATCTGGAACGACCACGGGCGCCGTGGACAAGTCGAAGCATCCCGCCTTGAACACATGCAAGAACACCGAGACCACCCATGACCACCACGACCACCCGAAGGCGTGGCTCCTATGTGGTCGAGGAAGTCGAATTCTTCCGCCGGTGGCTCACACCGCACGAGATCGCACGCACCCTCCACATGAGCATCTCAGCAATCGCCAGAGCACTTTACCGGGCAGGCCGCCAAGACCTCGCCCAACCATTCGCACATCTTGAGCAACAAGAAATCAGGAGTAAAACGAAATGAGCAACGACGACTACACCACCGAGCAGCTCGAAAAGTTGGCTCAAGAGTACGCCGAGCGGACCGCAGCAGTCAGCAAGGAAACCGAGCGCATCGCCGAAATCAAAGCGATCTTCCTCACCCTCGGTGAGGGCAAGCACGCCGCTGGAACCTTCCGCATCAACATCAAACCCGGTTCCAAGGTTCTCGACTCTAAGAAGCTGACCGCAGCATTCCCTGTGACACAGTTCCCGCACCTCTACAAGGGCGTGATCGACACGGCTGCTGTCAAGCAGCATGTGGCACCTGCGGACTTGGACCAGTACAAGCGGCAGAACCAGCCGTCAGTCGAGGTCGACTAATGGCCGTGATCACAATGGCGAATCTGCGTGTCACCGCCGCGGAGAACATGACCATCCCCACCGACAAAGCAGTAGTCCTGATCAGTGTTGAGGTTGACCAGACTGATGGCACGTTCATCAGTTTCGACGTCAGTACTAACACAGGCAACAGCGCTGACACTAAGACCATTAAGAAGCGTGTCGGGCAGATGCTCCACCTGTTGTCGCACACCATCAAAGATGGTGAAGCGCTCATCATGGAGGCCGACGTATCGTGACGCTGACGGCCGCCGAAGAACCAGATACCTCCGATTGGATCGGGGCATCAAGAGTTGGTGCGTTTACTGGTATCAGCCCTGATCAAGGGTTGAAGGAAGCTCGTGGTGTGATCGAGAACGCGATCACCAACCACCCCCGCTCCCTGCAGAAGAAGATCGGGCCATCCGAGATCGGCACACCCTGCGACCACTGCCTCGCAGCGAAACTCGCAGGGTGGGAACAAACCGAACAAGGCGTCGCCTGGTTACCCACCATCGGCACGGCAGTCCACGCCTGGATCGAGCAAGCATTCCTCATACACGAAGCAGACTCCAACCGGCCACACACCACCGGGCGGCGCTGGTTCACTGAACGATCAGTCATGGTCGGACACATCGGCGGCCAAGAGATCTGGGGATCTACCGACCTTCTCGACGTTGCAGCTGGAATGACCGTCGACTGGAAAGTAGTTGGCCCATCCACCCTACGCACCGTGAAAACCGGACCATCCGAGGTGTACCGGGTCCAAGCCGACCTGTACGCCAAAGGCTGGAACGACGCAGGTGTCCGGGTTGACCACGTTGCCATTGCGTATCTGCCGAGGAACGCGGTCACCCTCGACCAGGCCGTGTGGTGGCACGCCCCACACGACCGGTCCAGGGCCGAAGCCGCACTCGAACGCGCCAACCGGCTACACAACAACATTCGCGCGCTCACCGCACTCAACCCCGACGCAGTCACGACATGGATAAGCGGCCTACCACGCGACTCCCACTGTTACGACTGCGCCCGATACCAAGACAAACCCGAAACACCAAAACGTCGAGACAGCATGCTCGACGACCTATTCACCAACACAAACAAGTAGGAAGGCACACTGCCATGACCACCACCCCGTTCAACATCGACGACCTGCTCTCCGGCGGCGGAGCACCCTCCTTCTTCCGCCAAGACACCCCCATCGGCGCCAGCATCACCGGAACCATCGTCGAAGTCACCGGCAAGCAGAACACCGACTACGTCACCGGCGAACTTAAAACCTGGGACGACGGGCGCCCGCAAATGCTCGTTGCGATCACCCTGCAAACCGCGCTGCGTGACCACGCTGAAGACGACGGCAAGCGTGGCCTCTACATCAAGAGCTGGGGTGCTCAGCGTGACGCGCTCAAAGAGGCGGTCAAAGCGGCAGGAGCTTCAACCGCTGGACAGGTGCTCGTCCCTGGCGCACAGTTCACCGCAACATTCGTACGCACGGAACCGTCCAAGGCAGGCTCGCCGACGAAGATCTTCAACTACCAGATCGTCCCGGCTGCAGTTGCCGCGGTTGATGCCACACCAGCAGCACCAGCACCGGCACCGGCACAGCAGCCTCCTTTCGAGCCTGACAACCAAGGTCCTGCGCCGCAGTGGGCACAACCCGCACCAGCACCGGCCGCACCGCCAGCCGCAGCCCCTGCTCCTGCACCTGCACCTGCACAGCCAACGCCGCCTGTCCCAACGGCGCAAGGACCAGACCAAGCCGTACAGGCGAAACAACTCGCGGCCCTCGGCTGGACACCCGAACAAATCGCAGGCCAACTCGGCCTCGACCCCACCGTAGTCACCATGCTCATCAACGGTTAACCGCCCGAGCAAGAAAACCTCGCGCCACCATGCGGTGCAGCCCGATCACGTCAGGGCCGCGAGGACCGCCGCTTCAATTTACGCCACACACGAGCAACAAAGGACGGGCCTTGGACACGATCGAACTTCCCATCAGCGAACATCTTCCACCGCGTCCCATCCCCGTCCGTGAAAGAGATGTGCAAACGGTCCCCTTGCAGTTCAGCTGCTGTGTAGTCAAGTCGCCATTTTTTAGTCTCTCCGGCAGCAAGCATGCTCGGACCGGCACTGGATTCAATCAACTCTCCATTTTCCGGGTCCTGGTAATACGCAGGGCAATCAATCTCCCAGATCGACAACTTCGATCCATTCGACAAGCCGAAGTCAATATAACCAGCACCTCTGTCTTGCGCCCAGAACGATACGTCACGCACAAGCCGCGTCTTACGCCACTTCTTCGCATCCCTACGGTCCCTAGTGTCTCGGAATATCCCGTAGACCCCCAGCAACAGCGCAACAACAACTCCCGCAAGCGAAAGCAAATCACGCACCGTAATCCCCAACAGGTCTGCCGCACTTTGAAGCCAATCACCCATGGACGTGAGCGTAATGCCTAACCAAACAATCCTCGACACCGCCCTCGAACTCCACGCGGCAGGCTATTCGGTCATCCCGATCCGCCCCGACGGCACCAAAGCCCCCGCCATCGCCTGGAAGCAATACACCCAGCAACGCCCCACCCTCGAACAACTCCACACCTGGTTCACCGACAACCAGCACGACATTGCTGTCATCCAAGGACACATTTCCCGGAACGCCGAACTCACCGAGCTAGAAGGCCGCGCCGCAGCAGCCCTACCCGAACTACGCGACCTCGCCCACAACTCCGGCATCGGCGAACTCTGGGACCGCATCACCCTCGGCTGGACCGAAACAAGCCCCTCCGGCGGATACCACTTCCACTACCGAATCACCGGCGACAGTGTGCCAGGAAACCAGAAAATCGCACGCAACACCGCTCGCGAAGTACTCGCCGAAACCAGAGGCGAAAACGGGTACGTCATCATCGCACCCTCAAAACACCACGACACCGGCAAACCCTGGCAACGACTCATCGGCTCCCCCGCCAACGCCGCGACCATCACTGCCGAGGAACGCGAAGACTTCCACGCCATCCTCGCCACCCTCAACGAAGAACCCGAAACCCCACAACCCTCCACCGTTCCGGTGGCACCACATGACCCCACACAAGGAATCACCCCCGGCGACGACTTTGAAAACCGCACCGACTGGGCCCAAATCCTCACACCACACGGCTGGACCTTAGCTTTCCACCGCGGAAACACCCGCTACTGGACCCGCCCAGGCAAAACACACGGCATCTCAGCGACCACCGGCAACGCCAACGACCGCGACCGCCTCTACGTCTTCACCAGCTCCACCGACTTCCAACCCGAAACCCCCTACACCAAACTCGGCGCCTACGCGGTCCTCGAACACTCAGGCAACCACGAAGCCGCAGCCAAAAACCTCTACAAGCAAGGATTCGGGCAACGAGCCCAACAACCCCGAACCATCACCCCCAACGAACCTGATTTCCTCGCCGACATCCTCAGGAGCACACCATCAGCACCCACAGCCTCTGCCCAGACTGCAGGCACAACACAGAACACCACATCTGCTGGCGCGACCACAGTCGAACCTGGTGCATCGCAGGGAACTGCAACTGCCACACCTGCCCACACCTCGGCCGAGATCACTGAACCCAACACATACTCAGAAACCGATGACGGCAACGCACTACGCCTCATCGACACTTACCACCACACCATCCGATACTGCCCTCAACGAGCAACCTGGCTCTATTGGAACGGTCACAAATGGGCCTGGGACGAATCCGGACACGTCCAAGAACTGTCCCGGACAATCGCACGCACACTCCCCAACCACGACAAAGAAGCCCAACGACACCGCAAAAACTCACTCTCACGACGCGGCATCGAAGCCATGACCGCACTGGCCCGCACCGATCAACGGACTTCAATACACCTAGCAAACCTCGATGCCCGCCCATACGAACTCAACACCCCCGGCGGAGTCATCAACCTCAAAACAGGCACACTAAACCCACCCAACCCACAATCACTACACACACGATCAACCACCGTCACCCCCCAAGCAGACAAACCACACCCACTGTGGGACAGATTCCTCGCCGACACCTTCGCAGGCGACCCAGACCTCACCATCTACATCCAACGACTGCTCGGAGTATCCCTCGTTGGAGTCGTCCTTGAACAACTACTCCCCTTCGCACACGGCGCAGGCGCCAACGGGAAAACCACCCTCGCAGGAGTCATCCAACGCATAGTCGGCGTCGGCGACCAGGGATACTCCATCAGCGCACCAGCTGAAATGCTCCTGGCCACACAACAACAAGGACACCCCACCGAAATTGCGCGGCTTTCAGGCGCTCGACTCGTCATCACCAGCGAACTCGAAGACGGACAACGATTCGCCGAAGCCAAAATCAAACAACTGACCGGCAAAGACACCATCACCGGCAGATTCATGCGCCAAGACTGGTTCTCTTTCACACCCACCCACACACTCTGGCTACTCGCAAACCACCAACCAAATGTCAGAGCCGGAGGCCCCGCATTCTGGCGCCGGGTACGCATGCTCCCCTTCGAACATACAGTCCCCAAAGAAAAACGAATTCCCGACCTCGAAGACCGTCTCGTAAACGAAGAAGGCCCCGCCATCCTCGCCTGGCTCATCCAAGGCGCTGCCGACTACTTCAACCACGGACTAGCAGAACCCGCCTCAGTCAGCGCAGCAACCGACGCTTACGCGGCAGACCAAGATACTGTCGCACGATTCGTCGAAGAACGCTGCGAAACCGGAGCTGCTAACGCCCAACATCTCCACGTCCGCACAACAACCCTGCGAGCCGCATACGAAAACTGGTGCAAAGCCGAAGGTGAAACACCCGTATCAGCCAAAACACTCACACAACAACTCAAAGCCCGCTACGACATCCAAACATCACGGTCCGCCAGCAGCCGTTTCTACGACGGAATCCGACTCATCGACATGTCACCCAACACCGATGACCCGGCCGAACCATCACACCTAGAAGACCAAGGCTGGTAACCATGACAGATCACCTGTCACACGTGACACATGAACCGTCAGAACCGTCACACCTCGAAAATGACACAACAGCCACTCCAAAACCCCAGGCCATGACACATATGACACATGTTCTCGACATCACGAAAGAACACGCCATGACAGATATGACAGATGATCCCTATATCCGCCCTATACACGGGCGCAGGAAAAAGAGCGAAACGTCACCAACAACACAAGCGTCATCTGTCACGGCCAACGCAACAGCCATCGCCTCAATCATCTCCGACCCTGAATGGGCCACACGTATGGCCGCAGCACGCTACCCCGAAGACGTGCTCTACACCGCCTACGCCTACTTCCGAGCATCACTCGCCACCGGCCACACACCCGCAAAACGCACCACAGCACGTATGCAAGCAGCCGTCATGCTCGTGCAAATCACCGAGGATCTCGACCGATGACCCAACAAACACTCTTCCCAACCACCAAACCAAAAACACCAAAAACCAAAAAACCCCGAAACACCTTCACCACTACAGCCACCATCCACCCATGCCCCACATGCCACCACCACATCATCACCGGCTACGACAGCCACCTCGCCGCAGACCTAGCAACCTGCAACCTCAACCTCCTCACCCGAGAAACCGAAACCGCCGCAATCATCCTCCAACTAACCACCTACTACCTCCACGACTGGCCACGAAGACCACGACTCGTCCCACGCCTCGAACCCAACACGCTGCCATGGGGAACCACACTGCCACCCACCGAAAAACAACCCATCCTCGCCGAACACCAATGCGGAAAACCACCACTACCCGGCAAACCACTACCCCAAAAACCCCGCCACGTATCACCAGGACACCGACCCAATTGCACCAACTCAACAACCTGCAACTGCCCACCACCCTTCTGAAATGAGAGAAACCATGACCCACACCCACCCGGACAAGACACCGGACGTCCTCTCGACGCGCACCCACACGGGCGTAGTATCGATGACCTGCATCGACTGTGGCCGAAAGGCAACGCCCGCTCTCGATGGCTCGCTGTGCAACCCGTGCGCCCAACTCGCAGTCCGGCTACTCGGGTCGGTTGGGGCGCGAGTCGCGATGCTAGGCGGTGGTCAGTGATGGCCCGGAACCGTGCGTCCGCGAAAAAGGCAGGAACCAGTTTCGAACGCCTCATCGCCAACTACCTCGCCGAGCATGTCGACGACCGTATCGACCGACGCGTCAAAACAGGCTCTATGGATCGCGGCGACATTGCCGGCCTACGTCACCTGGGTGGCCGCATCGTCATCGAATGCAAGAACACGACCCGCACCAACCTCGGCGTATGGGCGACTGAGACCGAGATCGAACGTGGCAATGATGACGCACTTGCTGGTGTCATTATTCACAAACGCCACGGTAAAGGTGCGGCTGCTGATCAGTGGGTCACGATGCCTTTATCCGAGCTTGTCGCCATCTTGACCGGCAACCGCCAGCACTTGAATGTTGGGGAGGCCACTGATGCGTGACCTCCCCTGCACATCATCCTCCGACATCTCCCTCGGTCAAGCACCCAACCTTGATTTTACTGAAACAAGCCCGGGAGCCTGAATTGACACACAACACCGCCGAAACCATCGAAAAGCTCTACACAGCGGCCCGAGAACTCACCACCACCGACCTGCTACCTCGGTTGAAAGCACTCATCGCTGAAACCAGTTCGCCCAACACCAACGACACCCACCGTTTCAAGAAGCAACCATCCTCACCAGCCCCATGGAACGATCACGCAGCAAACCTGTACTACGCGATCCACGGCGACGCGCGCCGCTACGAAACGCTGCTTAACATTCGCCTATTCGGGCGAGCAAAGTTCCGACCAGGATCAGACCGCCACACCACCCAAGCTATTAACCGCCTTCCCGTGCTCATCGCCCACGGCCACGAAAAAGGACTCGACCCAGAACTCGACCTTGCTGACCCCACGAACGCGTTACTGTCCTGGCCCAAGCAAATCCGCGCCATCCTCGACGCGGCACTACCCGGCGAAGAACCCTGGACCACAGCACCAGGCGACCTACGCTGCCCCTACTGCGACCATCAGCTCTACCTCGAACCAGGATGGTCAACAAACCCGGACACCGCTGATGTTGTGTGCCGCCATTGCCGAGACAACCAGGGCAAACACCTACGCTGGGCACCCACCACCTGGGTAGCCGTGTTGCAACGCCACACCCGATAGGATGTAGCATGTCGTCATTCTGGGACTCACTACACGCATATAGCGAGCGTTGGCATGACCTTTGGGAAATCATCGGGGCGCTAGGAGCAGCTGGAGCAGTGATCGTCGCGTTACTGCTCGCCTGGAGAGAAAATCGAGCTCGACAAAAGACTGACGAAGAGTTAAAAATCGAAAGACAGCGACGGGAGCAAATTGAGTTACTCACGCTTGAGCGTGGCCAGCAAGAGTTCGCGAGATTCGTTGCAGTCTGGACTAATCTTGAGTTGTCCGAGGATCAGCATGACGATAGTCATACCCAAGTAATCCTTAATGTAGGGAATTACTCGAACGCGCCCGTGTTCGACATCTTCTTCGGCTATGAATCCGCAGCAAACCAGATCGAGTTGTTCTCACATCTTGGCGAACACTTCGATTCCAACTTCAACAACACAGCCCGCACTCTTCCCAGTCTGAACCCGGGGCAAGTCATCACAGTCAGGCTCCCCCACCTCTTGCCTAGTGGACGACCAGCCACCACAGAGAAGGAGTTGATCATGTTCCGCGACATTCGTGGTGCACTTTGGTTTCGATTCGCAGATGGAAGACTGCAGAAATACAAGTCTGAAATTGCTATCGAACCAACCGCATTCTAGATACCTCAGAATGCTACTACTTGACCAACGTTATCCACAGGTCGTATAGTTTGAAACGGCACCCCATGCCCAAAACCAAGCCCCGTAGAGCACCACGCTCCGGGGCTTCACTCATCCCCAAGACCCCCTGTAGCTGACAGCCCGCCAGGCGCGGTGAAGCAACCCGAGGCAGGTGACCACCATGGCCACAGCACGCCCCTGGACCCCCGACGAAGACCAAAAACTCCGCGACCTCCACGCCACCGAAACACCCGTCCGCAAAATCGCCGCAACCCTCAACCGACCCAGATCCACCGTCGCCGGACGCCTCAAAAAACTCGGACTCACATCCACCCGCACCAAAACACTCGCCGCCACACAAGCCAACATCGCCGACGCCAAAGCACGCCGCGCAACCCTCCAACTCGAACTCCTAGACGACGCCGAACGACTCCGAGCACAACTATTCGCACCCACCAAAGTGTTCAACTTCGGCGGCAAAGACAACACCTACAACGAAGTCACCCTCGACGAACCAACATTCACCGACAAACTAAAAGTCGTGCAAGCAGTCGGCATCGCCATCGACAAACACGTTCGCCTCGACGAACACGACTCCGGCAAAGCGAACGAAGAAGCCATCAGCATGCTCGACAAACTCGCCACCTCACTCGGCCTAGAACCACCAACCCCACCAAACCAAGGCCAACAATGAGCGTCGACGCAGGCCTCAGCCCGAAGCAACTTGACTTCATGCGTGGCTCGACAGCCCGCGTGAACATCCTCGAAGGGTCTATCCGTTCCGGCAAGACCGTCGTCAGCCTGTTGCGTTGGCTGATCTATGCGGCCCGGGCGCCGCGTTCTGGTGAACTGGTGATGATTGGTCGAACCAGAGACGCCGTGTGGCGTAACGTGATCGCACCGCTGCAGGACCCGTCATTATTCGGGTCGCTTGCCGACCTGGTCGTGGGCAACTCCGGCGCACCAACCGTGACGATTCTCGGCCGGCGGGTGTGGGTGCTCGGTGCATCCGACGCGAAGGCTGAGAAGGTCATCCGAGGCATGACCGTGGCCGGCGCCTATGTCGATGAGTTGACGACGATCCCAGAAGAGTTCTTCACGCAATTGCTTGGCCGTATGAGCGTGCCGGGTGCACAGTTGTTCGGCACCACCAACCCAGACAACCCCGCCCACTGGCTCCGCCACAGATTCCTCGACCGAATCAAAGACCTCAACGGCGACTGGCGTTCCTGGCACTTCCTCATCGACGACAACCCATCGCTGACTGAGGCGTACAAGAACTCGATCAAGACCGAGTTCACCGGCCTGTGGTACCGCCGCTTCATCCTCGGTGAATGGGTCGCCGCAGAAGGCGCGATCTACGACATGTGGGCCCCAGAGAAGCACGTCGTCGATGAGCTACCGGATATGGACCGGATGATCGCTGTCGGTGTGGACCACGGCACGACCAACGCTTCTGCAGGTGTCCTGCTGGGCATCAGTGGCGGTGTCATGTACGCCGCTGATGAGTGGTGGCTCGATGGCTCAACCATGCAGATCAAACCGACTGTGGCGCAACAGTCCGCATCGCTTCGTGGCTGGTTGGATGACCCGCAACATGGTGGGCAACGCGCCCAGTTCGTGTGCGTTGACCCCGCCGCGGCCGCGTTCCGCACGCAGTTGCAGGTGGACGGAGCCACCGGTCTCGCTATTGCTGATAACGACGTTGCCTACGGCATCCCGCTTGTCGCGTCGCTGCTCGGTGAGGGCAAGTTGAAAGTCCACAAGTCCGCCGAAAACCTCATCCGAGAGTTCCCCGGTTATTCCTGGGACCCCGAAGCCACATTGAAGGGCAAAGACCAACCGATCAAGGTCGCGGACCATGCCCTTGACGCCCTCCGCTACGGGATCACTACCACTGAATCGCTCTGGCGATCACACCTACGACTCGCCGCCTAACCTCCGAAGGGAGCAACGGGTATGCCGCTCCCAACACCGAACCAGTCCTGGCCGCCGAAAGAACTGTCACCGATCCTTGAAACCCTAAGCACGTGGGATGCCTGGTACGTCGGGTCAGCGGAACGTCTCGAAGCCGCGTACAAGAAGGGTAAGCAGGCCAAGACTCGCCCCTCACAGCATGCTGGTGGGGTTGTTGGTGCGGTGTCGCGTTGGTGGTGGGGTCGACCGAGTGTTGACTCGAAATCAACCCCGGCGAAGTTGCACATCCCAGCAGCGGCTGACCTGGCCGTCGCTAGTGCGGACCTGTTGTTTTCTGAGCCGCCGTCGATCACATCCGGGAACACAAGCACCCAGGATCGCATCACCGGGTACGTCGAGGATGGTTTGCTGACCGCGTTTGCCGAGTCGGCAGAGATCTCAGCAGCGCTCGGTGGTGTCTACCTGCGTACCACTTGGGATCGTGACCTGGTTGATCATGCGTTCGTCACTCGCATTGATGCTGATGCGGCTTGGCCGACCTTCCGGTGGGGACGCTTGGCGGCGGTCACGTTCTGGCATGTTGTCCACCAGGACAACAACACTGTTTTGCGCCATGTTGAGTCGCACGAAACAGACAGTCTTGGTATCGGTGTGGTGTTCCACGGCCTGTATCAGGGCACGCCGGACAACCTCGGCAGATCCATCCCGCTGTCTGAGCATCCGTCTACCGCTGGGTTGCAGGTTGATGCTGACTCGAAGATCAGCACCCTCACCCCCGGTCTTGACGTCGTCTATATTCCGAACCAAACCCCCAACCGTGCCTGGCGTACCGACCCGATCGGTACAAACTTGGGCCGCTCGGACTATGACGGTGTCGAAGGGCTCATGGATGCTCTCGATGAGACCTGGTCCAGTTGGATGCGTGACCTCAGGTTGGGTAAAGCACGGATCGTTGCTGCTGACTCTTTGTTGCAAGACCTCGGTCACGGGCGCGGCTCGGCCCTCGACCTTGACCGTGAGGTCTGGTCACCGGTCAATGTGCTTGCCAGCAGGGAGACTTCCGGTCTGCCGATTGAGCAGGTCCAGTTTGCTATTAGGGTCGAGGAGCACAAGGCCACTGCTGACGCTCTGTTGGAGCAGATTAGGCGTACTGCTGGTTATTCGGCGCAGACCTTTGCGGAGGGGCAGGTCACGCACCAGCAGACCGCGACTGAGGTTACCGCAAGGGAACGCCGCAGTTACTTGACGAGGGATCGTAAGGTGCGGGCTTGGCAGCCCGCAGCCCGCAACCTGGTTCGCAAACTGCTGGAGACCGACAAGACGGTGTTCGGACACCGTGACCTCGCGGCGGATGATGTGACGTTCCAGTTCGCTGATGGTGTCCAAGAGTCCCCCGAAACATTGGCGCGCACGGCCACGCTGTTGAAGCAGGCTGAGGCAGCGTCGGTGAAAACGCTGGTGCAGATGGTTCACCCGGAATGGGACGAGACCGCAGTTGAGGCTGAGGCGAAGTTGATCTTGCAAGAGCGCGGTAACACCGTTGAGAACCCGTTCGACCTGACGGAGTGAACTGATGCCGCGCTGGGTTCCTGATAACCGGGATGCGCTGTGGTGGCTCGCTGAGGACCTCGCGGCAGTGTTCGCTACTGCCGAGCAAGAACTCACCAAAGTTCTCACATCAGAGTTGCGTGACCTGCTAACTGACGACCCGACTGCACTATCGTCGCGGGCGACGCGGCTGAACAAATCACAGCAGGCCGCCAAGCAGCTCGCCGACTACCTCGCGGAGTACACGCACGAGCAGATTCCGCAGATCCTCGACACCGCCGCCAAGCACGGTGCGGACACGGCGCTCACCGAGGTCGCGAAGGCCGCCACACTGCCACCAGTGGCACTGGGTGGACCCATCGGGACAAGGGCAGTGACCGCGATCGTCGGTGACCTGACCAACGGCCTCGACGTCGTCACCAACCGTGTGCTGCGTTGGCCTGACGACGTATGGCGCAGGACCATCGGACAAACGTCCACCAACGTCCTGCTCGGCCTCGACACCGGCAGGCAGGCTCAAGCCAGAGCATGGCAGAAGGTCCTTGCTGAGGGTGTCACGTTCGTCGACAAGGCTGACCGGCGGTGGAACTCCGCGACCTACGTGGAAATGGCCACCAGGACAGCCACCAGGCGTGCTTGGGAGGCCCAGCACACCCAGACCATGGCGGACCATGGCATAAACCTGGTCTCGATCACAGTTGGGTCCAGGGCGTGTGAGAAGTGCGCCGCGTGGGACGGGAAGATCCTGCGCACCGACAATGGGCCGACCGGATGGATCACCGTAGACCGCGCCGATGGTGAAGGCACGATCGAGGTTTACGTTGCCGGGACGTTGGATCAGGCGAAGGAACACGGCTGGCTTCACCCGAACTGCCGCTGCCGCCCTGTCTCCTATTTGCCGGGCATCAGCAAGCTGGAGGGCAACACGCACTTTGACCCCGAAGGGCACGCCAACGAACAAGAACTACGCCGCCTCGAACGCGAGGTCCGCAAGGCGAAGATGGAAGAAGCCGCAGCGCTCACGCCCGAACAGAAGAAGGACGCCACGGCGAAGATCCGCGCCAAGCAGGCGCAGATCAGGGACCACGTCAACAAGACCGGTGTCCCCCGACGTCGCGAGCGTGAACAACTCAACTACGGGCACAAGATTCAGGTTGATGGACCGCAAACGCGCCCAGTTGACGGGCTGCCGTCAATGGGACGGCCGGACCCGTTAGCCACACCGCCACTACCGACGGTTCCAGACACCCCGACATTCCTGGCCGATATACCGCGGCTCGACACAGTAGGCGACTTCGATGCACGTGTCACGGAAGCGATGCTGGCAACGAACCCGCACTTCCGAGACGGAATCGAGTACCAGATCAACTGTCAGCGTGTTGTCCACGCCTTCGAAATGCGGATGCGCGGATACGACGTCACTGCACTGCCAAACCCCGACGACAATTGGGGCCGCTTTAACACCGGCTACGGTAAAGCCCTAGAAGGTCTCGTTGCCCGGATGGATGAATCACAAGGTTTGCTCTTGAAATCGCAGTGGAGACGAACGAGCCAGTTCCGAGGCATGACTGAACAACAGAAGACTGAATGGTACGAGCGCACATCGCAGGCATACAAAACATTCACTGATCCCGAGAAGCATGTGCGATCAATCGTTGAATCTTGGCCAGTCGGTGCCCGCGGCATCGTCAGATTTTCGCGCACAGAAGGCGGTGGCCACGTCTTTAACGTAGTCCGTACGATTGATGGAATTAGGTTCATCGATGCGCAGTCAGGGGATAGTAATTCGGCGACATTTAAGCGATACTGGAAAGAAGTAAGCCGCGGCAAACCCCAACAAGTAGGTGCACTTAACACTGTTGGTGTTGCCCGAGTCGATGACTTGATTCCAACTGAGGAAATACTGAAGGCACTGCAATGGAACTCCTAGAAGCGTATAAAGCAGCAGAACTGCTGCTTGGTGACAATTCTGCGCTCATTAGTGACGACCCTCGCTTAGTCCTTGAGAACGACGCAGTATTCGTTTTCCCTTGGGTTCGACTGGTGGATGACGACACGGTTGTCGTAGTGGACAAGGTGAATGGGCGCGCCGAACGAACTCGCGAAGCACCAGACGACCTCAACCCGGTGGAAGACTTCGAATCAAACTCTCCGTCTTTCTACGACGCAGCTACCGGACAGTTTGTGGAACTGATCTAGCCCAATAATTCGCTCTACCCCAACTAAGGCCCCGACACCACCACGGTTCGGGGCCTTTTGCATGCCCGAAAACCCACGAAATAGCCCAGGAGGCTTTGCAATGCGCAAGATCACTCATACTCGTTGGCAGGCCGCTACACCTGGTGTGCCGGATCGTCTGAACCTCATGGGTCTGCGGTTCGTCACTGCGGGTGACGGTGGCGACGCTGGCGCTGGTGGCCAGGGTGGTGATGGTCAGCCTGCCGGAACCCCGACCCCGACGCCTGGGGATCTTGCTGCGAAGGCTGCAGCCGCCCAGCAGCACGAAGCGGACAAGCCTGGCGACAACCTGCCCGATGACCCTGCGGCGCTGAAGGCCGAGATCGCTCGTCTGCGCAAGGAGAACGCTGGCGACCGGACCGCTGCCAAGGCAAAGGCTGCTGAGGACGCCCAGGCCGCGCTCACGCAGCAGATCGGCAAAGCCCTCGGATTGATCAAGGATGAAGGCGAAACGCCCGACCCTGCCGCGTTGACGGCGCAGATCACCGAGCAGCAGGCCACCGCGAAGCAGGCACAGCTCGAACTCGCGGTGTTCCGTAACGCTGGGGCGAAGAACGCCGACCCGAACGCACTGCTCGACTCCCGTAGTTTTCTCGACAGCGTCAAGGACATTGACCCGACCGATACCTCCGCGATCCAAGCAGCAATCGGCAAGGCCGTCCAGGCGAACACCAAACTTCAGGCCGTCCAGGTGGCGGGCTCCAACAGCGTCCAACATCCCGGCGGGTCCGGGGAACGTGGCGCGAAACCCAAATCTCTCGCAGCCGCAGTCAATCAGCACTACGGCCAGTAAACCAGGAGGCAACTCATGCCTGTATCTCTCAACGAATCCAAGAACAACGTTCAGGATGACGTCGACGTTGCAGTGATTGACGAGTTCCGCAAGGAATCCGCGATCCTCGACACGATGATCTTCGACGACGTTGTCAACCCTGCCGGTGGTGGGGACACCCTGACCGTAGGCTACCGCCGACTGGTCACCCAGCCCACGGCAGCGACTCGTGCGATCAACAGCGAGTACACCCCGCAGAACGTCACCACACAGCGACACACCACCGATCTTGCTGTCATGGGTGGCGCGTTCGAGGTGGACCGTGTCATCGCAAGGATGGGACCTGCCGCATCTGGTGCGGTCACGCTCAACATGAGCCAGAAGGTCAAGGCGACCGGCACGAAGTTCCAAGACCTCGTGATTAACGGCGACACTGCCGTGGACGCGAACGGCTTTGACGGCCTCGACAAGGCGCTGACCGGGTCTAGCACCGAGTTCCGTCCAACCACGGTCACCGACTGGTCCGACTTCGACACCGGCGTGCGTGCTGAGCACAAGGCTCTTGACTTGATCGATGAGTTCCTTTCCCTGCTCGATGGCACGCCAACGATCATCCTTGGTAACGCCAAGGCTCTCGCTCGTGTGCGTGCAGCCGCTCGGCGCGCGGGAATGTACACCAAGGACCCCGTCGACGGCCTCTTCGATGCACACGACCGCCCGATTGTTCGGGAATCTTACGGGAACATTGTGTTCGCTGACCCTGGCGCGAAGGCCGGTACGAACGACGCGATCATCCCGGTTGAGGCGCGCACCGTTGGCGGCTCGTCCATGACTGGCTTGACCGACCTGTTTGCCTACCGTGTGGCCTTGGATGGCTTCCACGGGCTGTCCACCATCGGCGGTCGCCTGGTGCAGACCTACATGCCGGACTTCTCCACCCCCAAGGCGGTCAAGACCGGTGAAGTCGAACTCGGCCCGGTCGGTGTCGCTCTCAAGGCGACGAAGGCCGCAGCAGTGTTCCGCAACATCAAGGTTGCGGCCTGATGGCCCGGGTGACCGCTCCCGTGAGCGATTTCACGGGCAAGGTTGCAGGCACTGACTTTGTTGACGGTGTCGGGCAGACCGAGGACGAGGCTGCACTGGCCTACTTTCACCGGCAGGGGTACACCGTTGATGTTGAGGCGGAGGACCTGACGGAGAAGTTCGCGACCTGGACGGAGACCAAGGACTTTAAGGGCGCGACCAAGGCGCAGCTCGTGGCGTTCGCCGGACAGCATGACCCGGTGATTGATCTGGGTGAGGCATCGACGAAGGCTGAGATTCTGGCCGTCATCGAGGCCGCACTGGCCGACGACGGCACCGGAGACGACTAACCACCCCCGCACTCCCGCCCGCCTTGGTTTGACTCCGCCAAGGCGGGCGGGCACCGGGTGCAGGTGGTGTTAACAGTCGCCACCATTCACGCATTGCTCGGACTGAAGGCCGGTTGGCGGGGCTTAATGGTGGTCTTTCAACCTGCTGTAGCACCGCGTCCTGCACCGCCTGCACCCCCACCACTGACTGAGGGAGGCCCAGCATGCTCTATGCCACTCAAACAGACCTCGAAGCCTGGTACGGCACCGACACGGCCCCTGTGACACCGGATCGGGTGTTCGCGCGGGCTTCCCGGCTGGTTCGTCGCGCCACGATCAATGACCTGTACGCCACCGATAGCAACGGACTACCGACTGATACTGACGTGCGTAATGCGTTTCGTGATGCGGTGTGCTCCCAGATCGAAACCTGGGCTGCTGCCGATATTGACCCAGCAGCAGGCAACGTCCAAACAGGCAAAGCATCGGTTGCGTCGAAGAAGATCGGCTCCGCACAAGTGAGCTACTTCGCTGGGGCGGCCGGGTCGGTGACCGCGATGACCACTCGTGCGAACGCAGCGACACGGTTGTCTGAGGACGCTGTGTTGATTCTGCGTGACGCCGGTCTTGCATCGGCGGGGCCGTTCGCATGAGCACGGCGGCTGAGTTTGACGAGTTCTGGGTCCACACCGTGAGTGTTGAGACCCTGATCGGTACCGGCGCGTACGGTGACGTGCACGCAGAACCCGTGACGGTGTCGTGTTTCGTTGAAGACAAACGCCGCCTAGTACGCAATAACGACGGCAAGGAAGTGGTCTCCGAAACCACCCTCTACGGCCCTGTCGAACGCTCACTGGTCTGGACACCCGGCTCCCTCGTCACGTTGCCATCTGGTCGCGTGGCAACAGTAATCACGCCCGCCTCTCACACCTCCGGTGACCTCGATCTGCCCGACCATGCGGAAGCGAGCCTGACATGACCAACAACCTCGACGCCGTTGCGACCCAGATCATCAACGCTGCCCGTCAAGGGCTCGCTAGGGCTGGTGACCATGTTGTCGAGCAGACCGTGCCGCTGACCCCGCTCAAAGACGGCGACCTGCGTTCTTCACTGACCGTGACCGAGCATGGCGACAACGTCGTAGTTGGCTCCGACTTGGTTTATGCGGCTCGTCGTCACGAAGAACCAGCGAAGAACTACTCCGAACCGGGCACTGGGTTCAAGTACCTCGAACGCGGCGCCCACGCCGCGGCAGGCAACATTGAGACGATCATCGGTGGGGCGATTAAGCAGGCCATCAAATGAGTTGGCTCGAAGACCTCACCAATGGTCTGTGTGCGTGGCTCGCTGCCCAGGGTGTTGGTGTATGGAACGAGGGCGGCGTCTACAACCCTAGTGACACTGCCATTGTGGTCGGGCTACTCCCCCAAAAGAACGACACCGCGATCACGCTCACGCCCTACGTCCTGCAATCGAAACCCGGTCAGACCGACACCCTCGTCGGTGTCCAGGTCCGCATCAGGGCGGCAGGACGTCACCCACTCGGCGCCACCGGTATCAGCGAGGCGATCTTTAACGTGCTCGACGGCGCACGGCACATCACCCTCGGCGGCATCCACGTCACCTTGGCGTGGCGCACCATTTCCACCCCACCAGCACCAGATGAGAACGGCAGGCCCGTCCTCAGCGATACGTACTACTTCCATGCTGCTCGTCCGCCAGGTGCGTGGCGAGACGACACCTAAACCACTCTCCCCATTCTTGGAGGTTCATCATGGCACTGGCCATCACTAGCATCACCCCGTCCACTGGTCCACAGACCGGTGGCACACCCATTGTCATCACCGGCACCGACCTCGACGACGTCACCGAGGTATGGATCGGCGGCAAGCGCGTCCAATTCACCGGCACCGAAACCGAGATCAACACAGTCACCCCATCCTCACCAGTCCCAGGCACAGCAGTCGTCCGGCTTATCTCCGGTATCGAGGTCCTCGACGAGCCTGGCGGGTTCACCTACACCGCAGTCACGAACGAAACCCTCGCCGCCGCCTTGGCCCGCAAGTTCAAGGTCGACGTACGAGCCGTCGGTGACACGGTGTGGACCGCACTACGCGGTGTGAACTCGCTGACCCCGGGTATCGACACCACCACCCAGGACGACTCCGACTTCGACTCTGACGGTTGGGCGTCAACGGTTAAGACCATGCTCGGCTGGAACCTCGCCGCCGGTTTGATCCGCAAGTACGGCACCTTGACCGAGGCGTACGACCCGGGCCAGGAAATCCTGCGGAACGCATCCGACAAGTTCGGCACTGGCGGACTGGTCGAGGTCCGCTGGTACGACCGTGAGGGCGGCGACGAGGCCTACCAGGGCACCGCATCGGTGCAGTGGGAGCCTGCCGGTGGCGACACCACCGCGCTCGACATCGTCAACGTCACCCTGCTGGGTCAGGGCAAGCGTTTCGACATCACCAACCCTGCCGCGTAACCACCCCCATCTGAAAGGCCGCACCAGCCATCACCTGGTGCGGCCTTTCGCATACCCACCCAAGAATGGAGTTAGTAATGCTCAAGGACTTTGAAGAGTTCCTCGAAGAACCCCTCATCCTGCCCATCGGCGGCAAGAAATACACCGTGCCGCCCGTTGATGCGGTCAGCGGCGTGCGCCTGTCTGAGACGTTGTTCGCGGCGCAAACCGACACCAGCAACCCGGACGTCGAGGACGACACTGAACTCGACATCTACAAACAAACCCTTGGTGCCGCCTACGACGAGATGATCGCCGACAACGTGCCCTTCCCCGCCCTCATGCGTGCCGGGAAAACCGCCATGTATGACTTCATTGCTGGTCGTGAGGTTGCTGAACGCTATTGGAACACCGGGAGCATCAAGGCGGGGGAACCGGCGGGAAAAGTACCCCAGGACCGCAAACCGAAGAAGACCTCGACCAGTACGGGCGCGGCGAAAAAGACCCCGTCACGGGCCTCTACGACTGGTACGAAATCCCCGACCAAGCCCTCAAGCAAGCCCAAAGCGGCCACGTAGGCCCGTCGTGGAGCTGGCCCAGCCTGCTAGAGCACTGGTCGCTGATCGAGATTGATTTCCAACGCGAATACGGCATCGATCTGCCTCAGGTGATCCGATCCAGGTCATGGCGGTGGCTCCGCACCCGCATCCAAGGGCTGCTCTCTACTCCCACATTGCTGCATCACGCAGTCAAACCACCAGAACCAACAACTAAATAGAGAGTGAGGACTGTCTCATGTCGTTGACCGTCGCCGAACTGCAGGCAGTCCTCACTCTCGACACCACCGGTTTCAACACCGCGAAGACCGCAGCCCAAAAGAGCCTCAAAGAACTTGAAGGCCTTGCCGCAACCACAAAGATCAGCGCGGACAACGCTGACGCTTTGAAGAAGGCCAACGAGACCTCCAAGAAACTCGACGAGGTCGCCAAAGCCAAGCCAACCGCGAAAGTCAGCGCAGATGCTGGCTCGGCGAAGAAGGTCCTTGCCGAGGTAGCCCAAGAACTCAGCACCCTCGACAAGACCGTCGCGACCCCCAAAGTCGAGGTCGACACCGGCGGTTCGCAGTCGAAGATGGACCGGTTCGCGAAAACCGCGACCGATAACGCTGATGCTTGGGGCAAGGTTGGCGGCGTCCTCATGACCGCTGGCGGCGCTGTTACCGCTATGGGTGCCGCAGCTCTCAAGACCGGCATCAGCTACAACACGCTGCAGCAGTCCTCGCGTGCCGCCCTGACCACTATGCTGGGCGGACTTGAGCAAGCCAACGCACAAATGGACGCGCTGGACGAGTTCGCACGCTCCAGCCCGTTCGCGAAGCAGACGTTTATCCAAGCCCAGCAGCAAATGCTCGCGTTCGGTATTGAAGCGAACAAGGTCATCCCGTACCTGGACGCGATCCAAGAGGCCGTGGCGGGAGCTGGTGGGTCGAACAACGAGATCGCCGGGATAGCCGAGATCCTATCGAAGGTCTCGTCATCGGCGAAGATCACCGCCGAAGACCTCAACCAGCTTGGCAACTACGGTGTGGACGCCGCCAAGATCATCGGTGAGCAAATGGGTCTGACCGCTGGTGAGATCCGTGCCCAGATCAGCAACGGCGCGCTCGATGCCAAGACTGCGCTCGATCTGCTCACCCAGGGAATGAAGGAAAACTTCGACGGCGCATCCGCTGGTCTGAAAAATACCTTCACCGGGGCCATGGACCGCGTCAAAGGTGCCTGGCGTGACCTGTCCTCCGAGTTGGCCGAACCCCTGGTCGGCAAAGAGGGCGGCGGATTCCTAGTCGATATGGCCAACGGTGCCGCCGACATGATGCGCACGTTCCAGCGCGCCAACCCGGCTGTTAAGAACACAACCGTTGGAGTTATCGCGCTCACAGGCGCAGCAGCGCTCATGTCGGGAACCTTCCTGGTCGCTGCACCGCGAATTATTGCAACCAAACGCGCCATGACAATCCTTGCCACCCAGATGCCGCGAACCACCATGGCAATGAAGGGCCTAGGGAAGGCCGCTGGTGTTGCTGTTGGAGCGATGATGGCTATTGCGGCTCTCGACGCTATCGGTGGCAAGATCGGGTCCAAGGGCGAAGTGGCCGAAGTCGATGCCATGACAAATGCCCTGAACGAGTTCGCGATTGCTGGCACGAACACAGCGGGTGATTTCGAGGCTTCCGCTCTACGCACACGGGTAGCGCTCGATGACATCTTCAATGTTTCATCAACGTCTGGATTCACCGGGGGCGCGTTCGGCAACGATCAAGGCTTCGTCTCACTCGAACACGCGCTAGAGCGTCTCAAGGACGAGGGCAGCGGTGTCAAGAACGTGCTGTGGGGATTGGCGGATGCAGTAGGTGCTGCTGAGCATCCGGCGAATCTTGCCAATGAAGCCATCAGTAACTTCGACACCACGCTGGCCCAGATGGTCCAATCGGGGAACACAGACGCAGCCACGGCAGCAGCCGAAGAGTTCAAAGTAGCTGCACTCGAAGCCGGGCACTCTGCCGAAGACGTTGAGAACATGCTTAAGGGCTACAACAACGCTCTGAAAGCCAACGCCCTAGCCGAGGAACAAGCCGCTGCCGCCACCAAGTCTGCTGCTCAGTCCCGTGCCGCTGACTACGGCTATATCGGAGAAATGACCGAGGAAGCCGCTAAGTCTCTCGATAAGTGGCGTGACATGGTCAAGGGCGCCTACTCGTCATTCGTCGACCAAGGCAGCGCGTACGACACGGTGATTGAGAAGACCAAGGAGTGGGCTCAGGCGCAGGCTGATGCCACGAAGACGACCAAGGACTCCTGGGAGGACTTCTACGACGGCCAGAAGGTCTCGATGAAGGATTTCCTCGCGGAACTCGAAGGGCAAGTTGATGCGCAAGGCGCGTGGACAGAGAACATTGAAAAACTCGGCACGCGTATTAACGAGAAACTCCCTCCAGAGATGCGCAAGGCAGGCCGCGAAGGGCTCAATCAGCTAATTGCTGACGGCGCGGATGGCGCTGCCGTGGTCGAGGCACTGACAAATTCCTCAAAGAAGGAGTTCCGCGCGTGGGCCAAACTCATGCGGAAGCAGGGCGAGGAAGGTGCCAACGAAGTAGCGGACGGAGCGGAGGCCGCGGCGAACCCGATGCTGGATATCGATGCGGATGTGACGAAGGCTGAGCAGGCGCGTGACCAGTTCATTCAGGACACGCAGGGTCGCACGATCCGCATGCGCATTGAAACGACCGGTGGGAATACGACGATCACGACCGGGCCACGCAACGCAATCGGCGAGGCTGACGGTGGGCTCGTAAGTTTCGCGAACGGCGCTGAGAACCATATTGCGCAGATCGCGAAGCCTGGTGATTGGCGGGTGTGGGCTGAACCGGAGACTGGTGGCGAGGCGTACATTCCGTTGGCTCCGTCGAAGCGGAAGCGGTCGACGCAGATTTTGCGTGAGGTTGCTGACCAGTTCGGCATGACCGCATTTAAGGACGGCGGGATCACCGGCGGTGGTGTGGGTTTGGCGCCGTTGTCGACGCTACGGAAGCATGAGCCGTTCGTCGCCTCGAAGAAGGAAGTGCTGCAGAAGGAGCAGCGGATCGCGGACCTGAAGAAAGACCTGGCCGCGAAGGAGAAGGACGGCAAGAACAAGGGCAAGTACACCCTGCGGGGTCGTCAACGACAGATCACCGAACTCGAACTCAAAGAGGCTCGCGCCGAGTTGTCGATGACTCGTGAGGCCAACCGGTTGAATAAGTCCCCTGCCGGGACGATTAAGCAGCAGATCAAGCAGCACGAGAAGGCCCAGGCGAAGTGGGATCGGCAACGCGAGAAGGACGAAACCCGCGCCACTTATGCCATTGAGGCGAACAAGGCGTCGGCTGAGCGTGACGAGCGGATGCGGGACCTGACCCAAGGTGTCGAAACCGGGATTCGCCGCGGCAACTACACCGACTCGATCACAGGTGGGCTCTCGTCCGCGCTGGGTGTGGTCGATGAGATGTTCTCGATGGCCAAGAACGAAGACCTGTCCGTGGATGCGCGGAAGCGCCTGGCTGGTCAGGCTGCTCAGGCTGAGGGTGTTCTGACCTCAATGTATGACCGGTTGGAGCAGGTCAAGGCCGAGATGGTCGAGGCACAAGGTCGTCTTGATGCGGCGAAGGCGATCCAGGATTCCGCGATGGCCCAGGGTCGGTCTGATTTCGTCTCGACACTAACGGATAAGCGCTCGACGCCAGCGTCGGTTTTGAAGAAGATGCAGGACGACATCGCGGCATGGAACCAGTTCGGCCCGAACCTGAAGACCCTAGCGGGCAAGGGTATGCCGAAGACCTTCCTGCGCGAGCTCGTCAATGCTGGCCTGGATGGTGCGTCGGCGGCCTCGAAACTGCTGAACGCCCCGAATCTGGGTGAAATCATCGACTCCGCACATGGCCTCGACAGTGCGACGGCAGCGTTCGGTGACACGGCTGCGTCCTTGTTCGACACTGAAGGGCTTGGTGTCAATGCGTTGCAGGGCATGGTCACTGGTCTTGAATCGCAGCAGGGAGCGTTGACGAAGGCGATCGAGGGTATCGCGGCGACGATGGTGGGCGCGTTCAAGAAGGAACTCGGCATCGCCTCGCCCAGCAAGGTGTTCTTCAAACTCACGAATAAGGACATCGGCGACGGTGCAGTCAACGGCCTCCTAGCAGCGCGCCCGCGTGTGAGCCGTGCAGCAGCAAGCCTGTTGGAGATTCCACGCAGCGCCATGACGGTCACAGCACCGGGCGTACTGGCTCACGCAACGGCAAGCCCGATGGTGAACCTCACGGTGATTAACCCGATTGGGGAGCCCACGGTGTTGACGGTCGAGAAGTCGCTGCAAGACATTCTCGTGGGAGGTGGCATGTGATGGTCGACGCAACCTACACACTCGGCAATATCGACGCAACGGTCGCGGGCAAGTGGAAGTTGAAGAAGGGTACGACCTGGCGGTCCTCGATCAGCACGAGGGCAACCGATATTCAGATCCCCGGCTGGCATGGGTCGATCCCGTCCCAACGCGACACCATCGACTCAACGCGGTTGCAGTTCGTCTGGCATGTCTACGGCAACCCCGACAATCCCGGCGAGCTGATGGAGAACGTCGACCTGCTGCGGGCATTGGTGACCACCCCGCGCGCCGATCTGACGATCGTCAGGCAGGGCGCCGACTTCATCACTGACGGTGCACACGGCCCCGAAGTCGCGGTAGGCCGGTTGCGTAACGTCGAAGAACTGAATGTGATCGTCCCCGGTGCGCTGGCTGAACTGCGCGCGACAGTGGAACTCTTGGACCCGTTCTGGCGCACCTCGGCCGAAATCGACTGGTCGTATGAACCGACAAGCACAGCCAACGTCTCAGTGACAATGAGCGCGTTCGGTCGTATCAGTGCGCCGATCACCGACGCACGGATCCTGGTCAACGGCCCTGCGAACGGGTTGCGGATAGCGAACCGTGACGGGTACACCCACCAGGCGGCAGAGTCCGTGCTGATCGACATGACCCTGAACAGCAACGAACAGTTGCGTCTTGATTGCGCGACATGGGAAGCGCAAATGGGTGTCGGGATTGAGTGGGACGACCTGGGCGCGGATGTATCAGCAGCGATCAAGCCGTCAGTGGACGTTGGCCCCGCACTCACGTTTACCCCGCAGCAAGGTGACCCGCCAGCGATCATCATCAACCAGAACGGCACCCAGATCAGCAGGATTGCTGTGCGCGCGAAAGGAGCCTACCTGTGACTGATCTACGCGCACGTCTCGTTGCATACAGAGCGGATGGGTCCCGTGACCGGGTGTTGCCTGCCCCCTTCGAGTGGACCGCAGGACTGCCGCTCAATGATCTGTCGACCCTGGCGTGCAAGTACACCAAGCTCGCACCCGGCGGCGATGCTCTTGCTGGCCAGGTTGAGGTTGGCCTAGAGGTCTCCACCAACCAAGGACTGAACTGGTCCGAACCGCTCGGCGCGCGGTTCCTCGCGACCGGCGAGTCAGGTGACGACGCGGACACGGCAGAAACCCTTAGCCCCGTGTTCAAGGGCATCGCCTACCATCTCGCCAAAGCAGTTATCCACCCGCACCCGACCCCGAATGCGGACAACACCACTGAGAACGGTGAGCGGATCTTCGCCGGTGCGTCCCCTGGCGGCATCATGCGGACACTCATCGATGAAGCGCACGGGCGCGGTGTGATCACACCCCTGTCGACGAACGCGACCACGGTGTACGACTCGGCAGGTCAGACGTGGACCGAGACCGTCAACTTGAACCTGCCCATCGGCCAAGACCTACTCACAGTGTTGCGGTCGCTGGCGGACCAGGGCCTGTGTGATTGGACCACCGAAGGCCGTAACCTGCGCCTATACAAGCCTGAGACCGTGCTGGGCAGGGACAAGGCCAGCACGATTTTGCGCACTGGCGTGGACACCACCGAAGCCTCTCGGCAGCTCACTGTCGATGACGCGGCCAACCGCATCCTGCTGCTCGGTGATGACGGGGTAACCAAGACCATCACCAACAGCAGCGCGCCGACGATGTTCGGCGCCGTATGGGAAACCTCCGACTCCATGGCCGGTGTCCCCGACGAAGGAACACAAGAAGCCCTCGGCCAAGCACTCCTAGCGAAGCGTGACGGCGCACGGGTCCAACGCTCACGGCAGTTGGCGCTCCCGAAGCTGCGCGCGACCCCGTTCGATGACTTCCGCACCGGGGACACGATCACCGCTGATGGTGCGACTGGTGACCTGGAGTCGCAGCGCATCATGCAGGTCACGTTGTCGCGCACCGCAGCGGGCCTCGGCCTCGCGGTCACACTGAACGACCGGTTCATCGTCAGTGACCTGCGCCGGGACCGTCAGATCAACCAGATCAAAGGCTCATCTGGCACCAGCGGCGGCAACGGGCTACCACCAGGTCCGACCGGGCCGGACACCCGCACCCCTAAACAAGTCACGGGCCTGGCTGGGTCGTCAGCGTCGTACATCGACCCGAACGGACAGGCACGCGCTCAGATCACCTTGAACTGGGCTCAAGTCACCGCCGCGACTGATGACGTCGCCCAGGTCATCGCCGCCTACTATGTCGAGCGTCGCCCGGTAGGTGGCGAGTGGTCCAAGGTTGCTGAGGTGTTGGACCCGACTACGGTGTGGATGGACTCGCCCTATGAGCCGGGCACGCAGTGGCAGTTCCGTGTCCAAGCCCTCAGTGCTGGGTGGGTGCTCGGAGCGTTCTCCAACCCCGTGACCGTCACCGCAGCCGTGGACACCACCCCGCCACCCACACCAGACCCGAACGGGGTCGACATAACTTCGCGGGTGGGGACAATCACCGTCACCTGGGATGGAACATTCTTCGGTGGTGCGTCAAGGCCTGCCGATTTCTCCCACATCCGGATCTACACGCTAGGAAGCGGTCCGGCAGTCAACGCTCGGATCGATGGCGGGGCTGGCACGGTAACGATTGCAGGTTTGCCGTATGAGACGAGCGTGTTCCTGTATCTAGTGGCAGTTGACACCAGCGGGAACGAGTCCGGTGCGACCGGCAAAATGGTCACGATGAAGCCACTCGTCGATACGGACATCATCGGTGAGATCATTGCCGGCGCGAACATCATCGACGGCACAATCAATGCCGCCGACAAGATCATCGGCAACACCATCACCGGTGACCTGATCCAAGCAAACACGATCAATGGCGACCACATACAAGCCAATTCCATCACCGGTGACCTCATCAAAGCGGGAACAATCCAAACAGACGCACTGATCGTCAATGGAGCGGCAGAGGGCAACCTCATCCCGAATGGGCGTATGGTCGCAGCGAGTGGGCAATGGGTCCTCGGGGGCGGCCAATACCTTGACCCCGTAGGGATAAGAATCTACAACACTGGCGGACCATGCATCAGTCGCGAGTTTCAAATTCTGCCAGGTACATATCGACTTCGTGGCGTGGGCAGCACAACCGGACTGTCTGCCGGGGCCGCGACAGCACAACGACTATCAGGCAGTTCCTGGATAGATACCGCGTTTATCGTAGGTTATTCGGGTCCACCGGTTGTCGATACCTTTACGGTGTCTGTTCCGACGACATTGAGGGTGGCACTAGATGCGGGGATGGGGTCAGGAACGTTCTATACCCAATGGACGGAACTATCAATCGAGCAAATGGTCGACGGCACCCTGCTGGTTGACGGCTCAATTGACGGAAAACTGATTACCGGAGCCATCATTCGCACGGCAGCATCTGGCGCTCGCGTTCAAATGAATCCAACCTCAACCGCGCTGGGCGACATTCAGGGATTCAACTCAAGCAACCAGCAGGTGGGTGCGATCTTTTTGAACGCTGCCACAGTCCGACTCCAAGCGAACGGCACTAACCATGTGGGACTAGTAGCCCAAAACGGAAACATTACGTTCACTTCTAACAACGAGATCATTTCCAACGCCCCACTGCGCTTCCTCAACACCACAGCAGCACGAGATACCCGCGTGAACCTCGGCGTCCCCCACGCCGAAGCAGCGGGTTCAGTTGCGATTCCGGCGGTCAACGCCGGCGCACTGGTCAATGTGGCAGTCACTTTCCCCGCAAGTAGGTTCAATGTCGCGCCACTGGTTGCCACGGTCAGTAATCATTACCGTTTGACCACCTGCTTCAACACCGGCACGCAGACGACCGGTTTCAACATGGTCGTCTTCAACAACACCTCCGTGAACGTCGCAGCCGGGCAAATCGCGCACTGGCAAGCCAAACAAATGACCCCCACCACAGCAGCCGGATAGGACCCCGCATGGAACACACCGAGTTTGTCGAAGTCGCCGCCACCTGCACCACCGCAGATTGCGAGAACCACAACATCACGATCCCCATCCAGGCCGCCATCGGCGGACTCGTCGTGTGCGGACCATGCGGCACCGTCCTGATAGAGAAAGTTGAACCCCATGCAGATTGATATCAACCAGGTCATCGCCGCCTACCAGCAAGAGATCGCGAACCTGACCCACCGGGCCGTGCTCGCCGAGACATCACTCGCAGTCGCACAACAACGCATCAACAAACTCGAAACCGCGGCCACCACACCTGACACCGAAGGGTAGGTCTCATGCCCTCCTGGCTCGACGAGCTCCTTAGCGACACGTCCATTCCCGTCCTGATCGTGCTAACCGCCCTCGCTATCGGAGCGGTCAAGACCTGGCCTTGGCTACGCAAGGTCGTGCGGTTTCTTGATGCACTGATCGGTGACGACAAAAACCCTGGCCTGCTAGAGCGCGTGAACGGGCTGGAAGGTCGCGTGGACCGCATCCACCACGAAGTCACACCCAACAGCGGCGGATCCATGAAAGACGCGGTCGCTAGGACCGAGCAAACACTCAACAGCGTCGCGACTGATCTTGAAGCGGTGAAACAGAAACTGGATCGAGATCACGAACGCATCTCAGACCTCGAAGACACAGCAACCAGGCCACCGTGGGCACCACCACCAGGCCACAACTAACCAACACCAACCCGCCCATCGTGGCGGGTTTTCTTATGCCCCAGGAGGCACACGTGGCTACCTCAATGAACGGCTGGCGCTGCGATCCGCTACTGACTCGGATCACAGCAGCAGGAAAAGCAGCATGGGTCCGACGTGGACCGGTGGCTAAACTCTTTCGCTGGCTTGGGATCGCCTATGCACTAGAAGTCGAACCGATGGCGAGCTTCAACGGATACCGATCCGCACTACTGAACTCGACAACCGGTACGCCGATAAAGAACTCTAACCATCGCTCCGCAACGGCGATCGATATCAACGGCGGTAAATACCCGTACGAGTACACGCGCCGCGCCACCTGGCGCGATCCCGTGCCCGCCGCGATACGGGCGAAGATCCGCAAACTCTTGGTGCGCGCTCCCGAGATCCGCTGGGGTGCCGATTTCAATTCGCCGTACCGCGACCCCATGCACTACGAGATCCGCACCGGGGTATCACTCGCCCAGATCCGCAAACGCCTCGACATGCTCGGTGTCGGTAAATGGCAAGTCACAAAACCAACGGGCAAAGCCAACCGAACCTGCGCCTACAAAACCCGCGCCACCGGCAAACCAAACATCAGTCGCCGCCTGCGAATCGGCAAGAAGGTTCACGTGGTCTACGTCGACCCCAGTGGGCGTTGGGCCATGACCAAACGCGGTGACTGGATCAAAACATCGAAACTCAAGAAGGTGAAGAAATGACCGAGACCTGGCTCCGCGCGGCCGCAATTCGTGCAACCAAAACCATCGCACAGACCGCCGTCGCCCTCATTGGCACCGGCGCAGTCGGCATCCTCGACGTGAACTGGACTTCGGTCATCTCCGCGTCCGTCCTCGCCGGCATCGTCTCCCTGCTCACCTCACTGGGCGGACTGCCCGAGGCCGACCCCGATGTTTGAGTGCCCTGAATGCGGGACCGAGTACGGGTCCTACGAGGCTGCCGATCGGTGCTGCCGGGATTAGTTAGCCGCCCGGCGGTGGAGTCGGGACTGATATCTCTGTCAGTCGATCGATCATCGGCTGGAAATGCTCTACAAAGCCGGCGGCCTTGTCTAGGACGAACCATTGCCACGCATCCACTACCAGGGCGCGGAAACTCGGGAAGAGTGCGCAAAGTATGGCAACTGCAACGGCGACGACCTGGATGATCTTCGTGGGAGTCAGGGCAAATCCTGTCTCAATAAGGTCTGAACCTCTCATGCCCACACCATCCCATACCCCTCTGACACAGTGGCTTCACAAAATCGCCCCTACCTGGCTCACGCTGGGTAGGGGCGGTTTTCGCATGTCCCCTAGGCGCGAGCGCGACGGCCGCCCCCGAACAACTCCGCGATGGTGATCACCGCAGAGACTCCCACGATGCAGTACACCACTCGCGACATTGTTGAGCCGTCACCAAAAATCGCGTCAACGAGGTTGTAGTCGAAGAAACCGATCAGCCCCCAGTTCAAGCCGCCGACAATCGTCAATACCAAGGCGATCTTGATTAAAACGTTCATCACACCCACCTCCCATGCCAGGCATCGTTGCCCAGCAACTAGACGTTCCGTCCATTATGCACAGATCCACAACATCCCGCACGCCAAAACGCACCGCACCCTGCCTTTGTCTGTGGGCTGTGGTGTTTACGTGTGTTTTTTCTTCGAAGGGTATACCTGATGTTCAGGGTCCCACCAAAGCACGTGAAAGACGTGCTCCCGCAAGAATCCGTATAAACGCTGCTTGCCATTGCACCGAAGGCGCGCCGATGAAGGGCTATCGCCAGATGACGACGCGGCCCGACAAACCGATCCCGGTTCGGGCGTGGGTCATCAATAAGGATGGTGATGACGAGCTAATCGAAGCGGAGGTAATCGGGTGGAATCGCCGAGCCGTGAGGATCAACTGGGTCAATGAGCACGGATATCGGGGCTATCTGGTGGTGTGGGCAGGCGCAGTCGAGCGGATGTAGGGCGGATACCCTCTGCCCGTGCCGTAGTGAATGAATAGCCGTAGGCTGAGGATATGTGCGGGCGAGTCATTGTCGACTACGACGAGATCATGGGCGGAGCGAAGTCCTCTGAAATCGCGGCCTGGCTCAGCGAGCTACCCCAGGGCGCTCAATCGAATTGGAATCTAGCGCCAACCCAACCAATTCCTATCGTGTTCACCTCGGATAAAGACCAGCAGAAACACTTTGACCTCGCACATTGGGGAATCATTCCACCATGGTCTAAAGACGGATCCGCTCGCTTCACGTTCAACGCACGCGTCGAGTCGTTAATAGAAAAACCCACCTTTGCTCCATCTGTAAAATCACAGCGCTGCGCATTCCCGGTGAGCGGGTTCTACGAATGGACAGGGAAAAAGGGTTCACGAACTCCCCACGCAATCTTTGGCCCTCAACCCATCCTCGCCCTAGCTGGCCTCTATAGATGGTGGAAATCCCCCGACAGCGAGTGGGTACTCACTGCGACCATCCTCACGCGCAGTTCTGCAGGGGTCATGGAGCGTCTACATGATCGAATGCCCGTGTTCCTGTCCGACGAATTAACCAGCGACTGGCTTAACCCCGAGATCGTCGGGAACCTCGACCTAGTGAACCTGGCGGCTGATCTTGCAGCACCCATCTCACGCGAACTCACTGAGTATGAGGTGCGTCCATTGAGAGGCAATGGAAGGGAATTGATCCAGCCCGCGAGTTAAGGCACCCTGATGAGATACTCACCCCTATGACCCACCCAACCTGGTGCAACCTCCCTCAGCCTCACGACATCTGCGAAGCAACCTACGGCCACTGGACCCTCATCCAAGGCGACAGCCCCCAGCCCTCGATCTTGTTCCCTGCCGACGAGATCGAAGTTGGGGAGTTGGAGGCAGTTGCGGTGGACCTAGATCGACTCAAAGCGACTCTTCTCTACCACACCACCCCTGTTAACGAGACAACAACCGAACCAGATTAAACACGGTTGGTTGCAACCGGTTCAGACTAGGCGTAGGCTCTGACCTGCAAAGACACAGGCCAGAGCCAATCAATAAAAGAATTCGATTCCCGTCATCCGCTCCAGTTTCCATACTTGTCAAGGCGCGCTGCGCCATGACCCGTTCCATCGCCTGCGATTGTTCCCCTCGCCTGCTCCCCTCGTTCTAGGTGCACCATCGAAAATCCCTGCGAAACGAGTCGGGCAACGCTCAGGGATGTCGAAGCAACTCGCGCAATAATTGCCCTATGGGCGAGATCGATCCGTGGATGTCGGGACGTATGGGCGGCACCGGCAAAGAGAAGAACGGTGAATACAAAGTGCGTGACACACGCACGCACCTGCGCGGAGGCCAGAAGGGCCCTCGCGGCCTGTCATGGCGTGAAAAGCGGCGCATGCGTCAGGAGATTCGCCAGTTCAAGAAGACCGAATCATCTTTTGACGATCACCCCTCCCCCAGCGGCGCTCCCATCTCACGCACTGTGGCGCAGACGCCACAGGATCCAGCTGAACAGCGCCACGCACCTACGCCACCCACGAACTCTGATAACCGTGACAGCAACAACCCCTATGCCGACAACCGCTTCACCCGCGCGATGCGCATCACTATCGCACTGCTGTCATCCGCGTGTGTCGTAGTAGTGGCGGCGATGTACCTGACCTGACCACGCGTCAGATCAGACCTGAACCTGCTGCCGTGGCGCGGCAGACAGGAACCGCCGCAACCACATCGCGAGACAAAGCCCGCAAACACCCGCCGAACCCAGACAATTCGGCCCACTGCGGCTATGATGAATACGGCGGTCAGCAGGAACGCTGTCACCGCCCTAGTTTTACGCCGACAACACCAGGAGATTCATCGTGCGCACGCAGCCAGCAATGCTTTGCTGCCGCGCCGTGATGTGTTGTTGTAGCTGTTGATTCCAACAATCCACCGCGCCCTTGCCGATCCACGGGTGATCGCTATCTATCTGGGTGCCCCGCCTCATCGACGCTAAGCCGTGTGCGCCAGCCCACGTCGTATCCATCAGCGCACAGTTCCATCTCACCCAACCCACACCACGAATGAAGGAGAAACGAGCATCATGGCTCAGATCTACAACGACGCGACCGAACTGATTGGCCGCACTCCCCTGGTGCGACTGAACCGCATCGCAGAAGGAGCGAAGGCCACCGTGTTGGCCAAGCTCGAGTTCTACAACCCCGCAAACTCAGTCAAGGACCGGATCGGCGTTTCCATCGTCGACGCTGCTGAGCAGGCAGGCGCACTCGGCCCAGGTGGCACCATCGTGGAAGGCACTTCAGGAAACACTGGAATTGCGCTGGCTTGGGTTGGTGCCGCACGTGGTTACAACGTTGTGATCACCATGCCGGAGTCAATGTCCAAGGAACGTCGCGCCTTGCTGCGCGCACTCGGCGCCGAGCTGATTCTGACCCCGGCGGCCGAAGGCATGAAGGGTGCGGTGGCGGCTGCGGAGCGTGTCGCCGCGGAGCGTCCAGGCGCCATCCTGGCAAGCCAGTTCGCAAACCCTGCCAACCCAGACATTCACCGTCGTACCACGGGTGAGGAAATCTGGAACGACACCGACGGCAACGTCGACATCATCGTTTCCGGTATCGGTACCGGCGGAACGATCACCGGTGTCGGTCAAGCGCTGAAGGAGCGTAAGCCGGACCTTAAGCTCATCGCTGTCGAGCCCGCTGAATCCCCGCTGCTGAGCGAGGGCCAGGCCGGCCCGCACAAGATTCAGGGCATCGGAGCGAACTTCGTGCCAGAGGTGCTCGACACCGACATCTATGACGAGGTCATCGCCGTTCCATCCCAGTTGGCGATTGACACCGCTCGTCAAACCTCGGCCAGCGAGGGTCTGTTGGTCGGAATCTCCTCTGGTGCCGCCATCAACGCCGCATTGCAGGTGGCCGCTCGTGACGAGAACGCGGGCAAGACCATCGTGGTGATCGTCCCCGACTTCGGCGAGCGCTACCTGTCGACCCCACTGTTCGAGGGTCTCGCAGACTGATCGATCAGCGTCGGTGGGCCCGCAGTACCGGACCCACCGACGCCGATTCTCCCATGCTGACCAAGCCGCACCGCATCGGAAGGAATGCCATGTCACGACGCATCTCCTTGGCCACACTCATGCGCGAGGACATTCGAGCTGTCCGTCGTGGTGACCCCGCCGCCCGCACAGGTTTCGAGATCGTACTGACCTACCCTGGACTGCACGCAGTGTGGGGCTATCGCTTGGCGCACGCTGTTTGGTGCCAGCCAGGCGGAAAGCTCGCGGGACGAGTGCTCTCTCACATCACTCGGGCTCTGACCGGTATCGAGATCCACCCCGGCGCCACCATCGGTCGACGGTTGTTCATTGACCACGGCATGGGTGTCGTCATTGGAGAGACGGCTGTCGTCGGAGATGACGTGGTACTTTTCCACGGCACTACGTTGGGTGGCCGCTCGATGTCCAAGGGCAAGAGGCACCCCACAGTCGGCGATAACGTCGTCATCGGTGCCGGGGCCAAGGTGCTCGGCCCTATCTGGATCGGATCCGGCGCTCAGATCGGTGCCAACGCCGTGGTCGTCAAAGACGTGCCCGCCAATATGGTGGCGGTCGGCGTTCCCGCTCAGGTGCGGCCGCGCCGCAAGACCGGCGCCGAGGACCGATTGACCGATGCGGCCCTGCTGGTCGAGTACGTGATCTGAACTCGGCAGTGGCATGGACTCGTCCCAAATGTGAGGTCAGACCCGGAAAAATACCTGGCACACTGGCTCGATCCGCGCGACAGTGGAGGTATGACCTTCCACAACTCGTATCGCGAAGTCCTCTTGGACCCCACCGACACCGATCGCATTTGGAACATCGACACGTGGGCCTTCCCGAACACCGCCTCACCTGAGCAAATCAAGGCCTACCCGCTTGATTTGGAGGCTGGACGCACCTGGGGCGTGGTTCCCAACGATGCCCCTGACGACGCAGACCTCGTTGCCATTCATGGCTCATATGCGCAGGCTGACTTCACCGTTCCCGGCAATACCGTGTCCAGTTCCGGTCTCACGTGGGTCGGCGTACACCCCGGACACCGCCGTCGCGGCATTCTTTCCGCGATGATCGCCAACCATTTCAACCGCAGTCGGGAACGTGGAGAGATCATCTCCACCCTCTTTGCCGCCGAGATGGGCATCTACGGACGATTCGGGTTCGGGATGGCCGCCGACGAGTTGGGTCTTTCACTCAGCCGTGGCGCAGATCTTCGCAAGGTCAATAGCAGCGACGAGTTCGACATCCGGCTCGAAACCGCATCCGAGGAACAGCACGACGGACTCGTCCAAACCGTGCTTCAGCAGGCGGCTTCCGCCCCTTATGGCCTCGGAGTGAATCGGCCCGGATCTTTCAGCTATTCCACCGCTAGCCATCGTGCCCGGTGGTGGTTTGACTGCCAGTCTTTGCGCGACGGTTACGAACGATGGCGTATTGCCATTGTGGAGCGCAATGGTCAGCCGGAGGCATTCGCGCTCTTTCGTCGCAATGCCGATTGGGATCACACTGGACCGCACAGCAAGGTCACCGTCATGGCTCCTGTCACCCTTTCGGTGGCGGCCGCACGAGCGCTCTGGTCGGTCTTGCTCGACCTGGATCTGACCGAACAGGTCAATGTGCACCGGATGGCTGTTGACGACCCGCTGCCAGGATTGCTGGCTAATAGGCGTGGCGCTGCGCCTCGTATCGGTGACAACGTCTGGGTACGAATCCTGGACGTGCGACAGGCGCTGGCAGCCCGGCAATATCAAAGTGCTGTCGATGCGGTCATCGAGGTCAAGGACGAGCGCTTCCCTGACAATGCAAAGCGCTGGCATCTGGTGGCGGGTGCTTTCGATACCGCCGAGGTCTCCGAGACGGGCGCTGCACCGGATGTCACAGTGGACATCGCGACACTCTCTGCGGCTTATCTTGGCGGCGTCTCACTGGCTTCGTTGGCCACCGGCGGCCGTGTCACGACCGCGTCCGCGGATAAGTTGGCCGTGCTTTCCACCGCCTTCGGCTGGCCCTTGGCACCGCTCAGTCCGATGGTCTTCTAGGCCGCTTGCCACAGGCTATGACGATGACTGGCAGGTCAGGCACCAATAGAGTTTCCGGCCTGCCAGTTCTGTCATGGCAATCGGGGTAGCGCAGACCTCACAGCCAAGGCCGGTGCGCTGGTAGACGTAGAAGGGCCCGGTTGGCGCCAACGACTGGGACAGATATGCAGTGAACCGAGAATGGTGCGGCGAGGTTTTGGTTGTGATGATTCGGCCGACCTTGACACCGTCAGTCATCAGTTCGACAAGGTCATGCCAGATCGCCATTGCGTCCTCGATGCTCACAGCATTCGAAGGCTTCATCGGGTCGACTCCGGCTCGAAATAGCGCTTCGGCACGATAGATGTTCCCGATGCCAGCGATCACACTCTGATCCATGAGTGCTGCGGCGATCGGGATACGGCGCCGCTGCAACGCCACGATGAAGCATTCGGCATCCGCATCGGGATGCAACGGGTCGGGACCGAGTCTTGCAATGACTCGTTGCACCTCGTCCACTGTCCGCACCGCACAGGTGGTCGGACCGGTTAGATCAGCAACGGCATGTTTCTCAAGGATGCGCAGCCGCACTTGACCTCGCGGCGGAGGCGGAAAACTCTCATCGACGACCGCGATCTCAACTTCGCCTTCACTCACTCTGCGGCGCGGGGCACCTATCACCTCCGTCACTTCGATGGTGCCGTCTCCGGCAAAGGTCCACGAGCCGTACAGCCCCAGATGCACGTGCCATGTGTGGGAGAACTCGTCGTCAAAATGAACGAAGAGATGTTTCCCCCACGCCTGTGCCCGCACGATCGTTCGACCGGAAAGAAGCTCAGCGCCTGCGATGAAACGCCCCTGCGGGCTGACGGTCTCGACAGCACGGCCCGCGAATAGGCTGTTGAATGCGCCGGCAAGCCGGTGGATGGTGTGTCCTTCGGGCATGGCTAGTTCCGGCGGCAACGAGAACTGAGGTCGCTCGTCATCGTTGTTCGATGCGTTGTGACGACTCGAAGTCAGCGAGCTGATCGATACGGCGCTGGTGGCGCTCTAGTCCGGTGAACGGCTCAGCAAGGAATACTCGGACAAATTCCAACGCTTCCTCGGTGGTGTGCTGGCGCGCACCGATGGCGATGACGTTGGCGTCATTGTGCTGGCGCGCGAGCTTTGCGGTCTCAACGCTCCAAGCCAAACCTGCGCGTACTCCGATAACCTTGTTGGCCGCGATCTGCTCCCCGTTTCCGGAACCACCGATGACGATGCCGAGGCTGCCGGGTTCGGCGACCACTGCCTTGCCTGCCGCGAAGCAGAACTCCGGGTAGTCATCATCGATATCGAAGGTGAGGGCTCCATGGTCGACAACATCGTGGCCATCGTCCGTCAACGCAGCGCGCAGCGCTTCCTTGAGTTCAAATCCGGCATGGTCAGTGGCAATGTGAACGCGCATAAGCACTATTTTGCCCTAAAGACAGCAACAGGTCGCCGCGTCCACGTGATGAGATGTGGACGCGGCGACCCAGAGTGCTAGTTCCGATGCAGTTCAGCCGCGATTCGTGAGGCTATGAACTGCTCCGGAGATCAGCTGGTTGGCTGCTCGTTCTGGTAGATCTCGTCCTTGCCAGCACCGCCGATCAAGATGTCGCGGCCAGTACCGCCCTCGATGAAGTCGTTACCGGGGCCACCATGGATCCAGTCGGCTCCCTTACCGCCGTAAAGGATGTCGTGCCCCTTGTTGCCCCAGATCTTGTCGGGGCCGCTGCCGCCGTCAATGGTGTCGTTTCCGGGACCACCACGGATGATGTCTGCACCCTTGCCACCGTAGATGGTGTCATCGCCTTGACCGCCGCGGATGTCATCCTTGCCGGCACCGCCGTAGATGGTGTCGTCTCCCTTGTTGCCGCGGATCGTGTCGTCACCCGTCTGGCCACGGAGCACATCATTGCCTGGACCACCACGGATGGTGTCGTCGCCCTTGCCGCCGCGGATCTCGTCGTCGCCCTTGTTGCCGCGGAGGTTGTCGTTACCCGGGCCACCGTGGATGAAGTCATCATCGGGACCACCGCGAATGATGTCATCGCCATCTTCACCGTAGATCCGGTCTTTTCCTGCACCACCGCGGATGTTGTCATCACCACCGCCACCGTAGATGGTGTCATCGCCGTCGTCTCCGTTGATGATGTCGTTGCCATCTTCACCGTAGATGGTGTCGTTGCCAGCGCCTCCGGAGATGGTGTCATTACCGGCGCCGCCGAAAATGGTGTCGTCCCCGTCACCGCCGTTGATGATGTCATCGCCCGCGCTGCCACAGATCGTGTCGTTACCGCCAAGACCGTTGATGGTGACGTTGGTGCCGAGTGTCACAATGACATCATCGCCCTCGGTACCGTTGATGACGGTCTCATCTTCAGCACCCACGATAGTGGCCTCGAGACCATTACAGAGATGTACTACCGGTTCTTCAGCTGGCGGGTCGGCTGGCGCGTCATCCGCAAGCGCAGGCATCGCCCCGGCAACAGCCACAGCACCGCCTGCAAGCAGGGCCCCAAAAGTCATCTTCCAGTGTTTCGTACTCATTCGCTTCGACATGTGTCTTCCTCGTTTCGTAGCCCTCAGTGGCACTTGCCACGCTAACGAGACTCACGTCGCATTGCACGACGAACCATGGCGATGTCACTAAGTCTTCACACCAACCACACATTCAGCTGTTCATGGTAGGAATTGACTCACCCCAGACCACATGTCATCCCATCTATACCCGTCATCATGGCGTTGTCAGCCCTCACACGTAGGCTAGACATATGAGCATCTCCGAACCTGGCCAGGCGACTCTTCCCTCGGGAATCGCGCTTGACGCACTCGATCCCACTATCCGCCCGCAAGACGACCTCTTTCGTCATGTCAATGGCCGGTGGCTTGCAGCACACACCATCCCTGCCGACCGTGCAGTTGATGGAGCCTTTCGCGAACTAGCCGATCAGGCCGAAGTTCATGTGCGTGAGATCGTCGAGGCGTGCTCAAACCGTACTCAAGACACGGCAAAGACAGGTGACGACTTCGGGCCTATCAGCACAGCGATCGGCGCGCTCTACGACAGTTTCATGGACGAGGAGAACCTCGAGTCCTTGCGATACAAGCCGCTAGAGGCCGACCTCGCAGCGATAGCCGCAACAGCAAACCATGATGAATTGTTGACGTGGCTGGGACGTACACAACGTGCTGGCGGACCGGCATTGGCGGCCGTCTACATTGACACTGATCGAGTAGAGCCAGACCGCTATGTCGCGTTCCTCTCTCAAGCCGGCATCGGACTCCCAGACGAGGCGTATTACCGCGAGGAGCAGCATGCCGAAGTGCTGAAGGAATACGAGCACTTCATCAGTCGCGTGCTGGAGCACGCCCAGATCACGGACGATCCGCTTGATGCCGCTGGGCGTATTGTCTCGCTGGAAAAAGAGATTGCTGCTGGACACTGGGATGCCGTCAAAGACCGTGACGCCCAGGCGACCTATAACCGGATGTCGCTGACGGAACTGGTCGAGAACTCTGCCGGTCTCGATTGGGGCATGTGGGCTGCCGCAGTGGGTATTCCTTCCGCCGCTCACGAAATGCTGATCGTGCGCGAGCCCGACTACTTCGCCTCAGTCGCACAAGTGTGGCAGAACCGAGATCTGTCGGATTGGAAACTGTGGGCGACCTTCCACCTACTACGTAAATTCGCCCCGTATCTACACAGCGCGGCTGTCGAAGAGAACTTCGCGTTCTATGGCACAACCCTGACCGGTGCCCAAGAGCTGCGAGACCGCTGGAAGCGAGGGGTCTCGCTCGTCGAGGGCGCGCTCGGTGAAGCCATCGGGCAGATCTATGTGACACGGCACTTCCCTGCTGACCACAAAGCGCGCATGGTGGAACTCGTCAATAACCTGACTGAGGCCTACCGCCAGTCAATCTCGTCTCTGGAATGGATGGGTGAGGACACTCGGCGCAAGGCCTTGGACAAGCTCAAGAACTTCACGCCCAAGATCGGTTATCCCGACGTGTGGCGAGACTACTCCGGGCTGGAGCTGACCGATAACGACTTGGTCGGCAACGTAAAACGCTCCAACGAGTTCGACCATGCGTACGAGTTCGCGAAGATCGGCTCACCGATCAACCGCGACGAGTGGTTCATGACCCCGCAAACCGTCAACGCCTACTACAACCCTGGAATGAACGAAATCGTGTTCCCGGCAGCGATTCTGCAGCCGCCGTTCTTCAACGCGGCAGCGGACGATGCAGTGAATTACGGAGGCATCGGTGCCGTCATCGGGCATGAGATCGGACACGGTTTCGATGATCAAGGTTCGCGCTATGACGGTCAGGGCAGGCTGATCGACTGGTGGACCAGTCAGGATCGCGAAGAGTTCGAACGTCGAACCTCGGCTCTGATTGAGCAGTACGACCGCTATGTTCCGGCACAACTCGGTGAGGACGGACTGCACGTCAATGGTGCCTTGACCATCGGTGAAAACATTGGCGATCTGGGCGGGCTGGCAATCGCGCTGCGCGCTTACGAGATTTCTCTGGGCGCCCCGCTGGATCAAGCGCCGGTCATCGATGGACTGACCGGAGTGCAGCGAGTGTTCTTGTCATGGGCACAGGTGTGGCAGAGCAAAATCCGTGATGAGGCGCTGGTCCAGCGGATGAGCGTTGACCCGCACTCACCTAACGAATTCCGGTGTAACGGCATCGTGCGGAACATTGACGCCTTCTACCAGGCATTCGACGTCACCGAATCTGACGCCCTCTATCTGGCGCCTGAACAGCGCGTCACGATCTGGTAGTTCATCACTCGGCACGATCGGCCTCGGCATGACTCGACAGGTCCGATCAACAATATGCCGGTGGCATCACTCCAACATTCTGGAGTGATGCCACCGGCGTCGTTATGTTCCAGATCAAATGACCCGGTCAGCATGGAGCATCAGTCGTCGTAGTCGTAGAACTCGCCCTGCGTGACGCGGTCACGGCCAGGTCCACCTTTTAGCTCGTCCTTGCCGCGCCCGCCTTCGATACGGTCGTTGCCGCGACCACCCTTGATGACATCACGGCCGCTACCACCCTCGAGACGGTCATTGCCCCGCCCGCCGAAGATCTTGTCGTGGCCACTGTCCCCGTCAATCTCATCGTTCCCGGACCCACCGCGGATCACATCGTTTCCAGAATCCCCGGAGATCTCATCATGCCCAGAACCGCCGAAGATCTTGTCGTGGCCACTGTCCCCGTCAATCTCATCGTTCCCGGACCCACCGTAGATGCGATCGTTGCCCGATCCGCCTTCAATCTCATCGTGGCCAGCGCCACCGCAGATGATGTCGTTTCCACCCCGGCCATCGATCTCGTCGTTACCGCCCAGCGCGACGATCACGTCATCACCGTTGGTGCCGACTATCTCGTCGGCGCCCTGAGTGCCAACGATCGTCGCTACCTTGCCACCGCAGCTGTAACCCGGAGCCGCGGAGGAAGCTGGCGCAAACGCAGCGTATCCACCCAGAAGCAGCAGGCCCGCAGCAGTCGCAGCGGATAGCCCTCGCGAGTTCCTTCTTGTCGATCCCATGATCTGCCCTTTCACTTGTCCGTTGACAGCCCAGAGGTTGTCTTGAAGCGCGCCAAAGCGCCATGAAAAGCAGTCAACCTGGGCCAGATGAGCCGAAGATGACTCCCACATGAGGAACTTCTCATGCAGCCGTCGCATTCACTAGTCGAAGATCGGCCCTTGTGTCCGGGTGCGTTTCAACTCGAAGAAGCCGGGAGTTTGTGCCACCAGGACACAGCCGTCCCACAACTTCCCGGCCGCCTCGCCCTTGGGCGCTGGCGTCACGACGGGGCCGAAGAATGCGGTGCCGTTGAACGCGACAACAGGCGTCCCCACATCTTCGCCGACGAGTGAGATACCTTCCTGATGTGAAGCGCGCAGCGTGTCGTCCCATTTATCTGTCGACGCCGCCTCGATGAGTTCCGTCGGCAACCCCGCCTCGGCCAGCGCCTCGACTAGGACCTGCTCGTAGTCCTTGCGATCACCCGGATGCAGGCGGGTGCCGATAGCGTCGTACAGCGGCTTGACTATGTCGTCACCGTGAAGCTGCTGTGCGGCAATCACGACTCGGACTGGACCCCAGGCTTTAGCCATCAGTGCCGCGTAGTCCTCCGGGAGGTCTCGGCCGTCGTTCAACACCGCAAGCGACATCACATGCCAGCGCACCGAGACATCGCGGACCTGTTCGACTTCTTCCATCCACCGCGATGTCATCCATGCCCAAGGACACAGCGGATCGAACCAGAAGTCAGCCACGTTATTTTCGGATTCATTTGCCATGTTTCGAGCCTAGCGTGCGATCTGGAAAACAACATTCCGGTCAAGTTAGAGAAATTGAGTTCGTTACTTTGCGTGGGACGTGGAAAGATTGATTGACGGAACCAAACCGGTCACCTTTCTCGCTGCACATCAAGGAGCGCTATGCCTGGGGAGAACCTCACCCGTGTCGAAGCAACGGAACGCGCAAGCATCGTCAACGTTGACTCATATGACATTTCACTTGACCTCACCCAAGGTGAGGTCACCTTCCGGTCAACGACGATCATCCAGTTCACGGCGCAGGCAGGCGCTAGCACCTTCCTAGATCTGGTCGCCCCGACGGTCCGTGAGATTGAGCTCAACGGCCAGTCTCTCGACCCGGCACGGGTTTTCACGGACTCTCGCATCGCACTATCCGACTTGGCCGAGAACAACACGGTTCGAGTCGTGGCCGACTGCGCCTACATGAATACCGGTGAGGGATTACACCGTTTTGTCGACCCGGTCGATAACGAGGTTTATCTCTACAGCCAATTCGAGGTCCCCGATGCGCGGCGCATGTATGCAACCTTTGAACAGCCCGACTTGAAAGCCGTTTTCAAGTTCACGGTCACGGCTCCCGCCAACTGGCAGGTCGTGTCGAACTCGCCGACACCGGAGCCTGTCATCGCCACTGACGGTGTGAACGCCACCTGGTCATTCGCACCGACGCCGCGTATCTCCACCTATATCACCGCCCTGGTCGCCGGCCCCTATCACGTCGTTCGTTCCGAACTGACCAGCAGCGACGGCCGCACCATTGCACTGGGTGTGTTCTGCCGAGAATCGCTGGCCGAGCACCTCGATGCGGATTACATCGTCGAGACCACCCGACGCGGTTTCGAGTTCTTCGAATCGAAGTTCGACGTTCCCTACCCGTTTGAGAAATACGACCAGTTATTCGTTCCCGAATACAACATGGGCGCTATGGAAAACGCTGGCTGCGTGACATTCACTGAGAGCTACGTCTTCCGCTCCAACGTCACCGATGCCATCCGCGAGCGCCGTGTGGTCACCATCCTGCACGAACTCGCTCACATGTGGTTCGGCGATCTCGTCACCATGAAGTGGTGGAATGACCTGTGGCTCAATGAGTCCTTCGCAGAGTGGGCCTCGACCCTGGCCACTGCGGAAGCAACCGAATGGCACGATGCCTGGACCACTTTCGCCTCCATGGAGAAGGCCTGGGCGTACCGCCAGGACCAGTTGCCATCCACTCACCCGATCGTCGCTGCGATCAATGACCTTGACGACGTACAGGTGAACTTCGATGGCATCACCTACGCCAAGGGTGGCTCCGTCCTGAAGCAACTGGCCGCCTGGGTTGGTTTGAACGAGTTCCTCACCGGCGTGTCCGCCTACTTCAAGAAGCACGCCTGGTCGAATACCGAATTGCCTGATCTATTGACCGAACTTGAGAAGGCCTCGGGACGAGATCTGACTCGCTGGTCTGAATTGTGGCTGGAAACTGCCGGAGTCAACACCTTGCGTCCGCTCGTCGTCACCGACTCATCCGGTGTCATCACATCGTTCGCGATTGAGCAGAGTGCACCCGAGGACTATCCGACGTTGCGCCCGCACCGCGTCGCCATCGGCTTCTATTCGCTGACTCCGGACGCTACGAACGGACTGCCGCAGATGAGCCGGGTGCATCGCGTTGAGGTCGACGTCGACGGGCCGCGGACCGAGATCGCGGAACTCGTCGGGGTTCCTCGTCCGCATTTGATCTTGGTCAACGACGAGGATCTTGCGTACGCCAAGATCCGTCTCGATGACGAGTCCTGGACTGCCGCACTGGCGCATCTCAGCGAGGTGAACGACGCGTTGGCGCGCGCTCTGATCTGGGGTGCCGCATGGGATGCGACCCGCGATGGCGAGTTCCCGGCAAGCAAGTTCGTCGAGTTGATCCTCGCCAACGTTGCGATCGAAGATCAGTCGACCACGTTGCGTACCGTCCTGAGCCAGTTGACGACGACCGCCCGGGTCTATGTGGCACCGCAGCGTCGGGCAGAAACCTTGCGCCGTATCGGTGACCGGATGTGGGATTTGGCCACACGTGCGGCCGCTGGCAGTGACCAGCAACTGCAATTCGTCAAGACTTTTGCCGCGGTTGCGAGCACCGAAGAACACGCAGCACATCTGCGCGGTCTACTCGACGGAACCACTGTGGTTGACGGGCTTCAGGTCGACACCGATCTGAAGTGGGAACTGCTCGATGGCCTCGTCCGTGGTGATGCTGCCTCCAGCGATGAGATCGACCTCATGCTCGCTTCGGACGATACGGCCAATGGGCGTCAGGCCGCTGCGCGAGCCCGGGCCACTGTCCCCAGCGCTGATGCCAAGAAGGCAACCTTTGAGGCGATTGTCGCCGATGAGCAAGCCCCCAACGCAATCATCCGACACACCGCAGCGGGCCTGACCCATGTGAATGACCCGGCGTTGCTGGAGACGCTGATCGAGCCGTACTACGCGGCATTGACGCGAATCTGGCAGGAACGCTCCTTCCACATCGCGGATGAGTTGATTGAGGGACTCTTCCCTGCAACAGTGGCAAATGAGCAGTTGCTCTCCGCTGCGACCGCTTGGCTGTCTGGGCACCAAGACGCCCCTGCGGCGTTGCGCCGTTACGTTCTGGAGCAGAAGGCGACAACGGAACGGGCGCTTCGCGCACAAGAAACCGACTCCGCTTCGTAAAGTCACACCAAACTGAATACCGATATCGACGTAGCGCATCCGATACGAATTGAGGAGCTTTCTATGACCGTGCCACAGATCTCGTTATCTGAAACCGTCCAGATCCCGCAGATTGGTTTCGGGGTTTTCCAGGTACCCGACGATGAAACAGCAGCGGCGGTCAGTGCTGCGCTTGAGTCGGGTTACCGTCACATCGACACAGCTGCGATCTACCGTAACGAGCGTGGTGTCGGCGAGGGTCTCAAACAATCCGGCGTCGCACGTGAGGATGTTTTCATCACCTCCAAATTGTGGCCGGACGACTTCGCTGCAACGGACGTGCGTCCTGCGCTCGAAAAGAGTCTCGGGCTGCTCGGAACCGACTACCTGGACCTCTACTTGCTGCACTGGCCAGCCCCGAGTCGCGGCACCTATGTCGGCGCGTGGCAAGAAGTCCTCAAGGCTCGTGAAGAAGGTCTGGTTCGTGAGGTCGGCGTGTCGAACTTCACCCCGGAACTGCTGGACGATCTGATCGAGAAGACCGGTGTCACCCCTGTGATCAACCAGGTGAAGGTCGATCCAGTGCTGCAACAGCGTGGTTTGCGCGCTTACCATGACGAGCACGGCATCGTCACCGAAGCGTATTCGCCACTCGCACAGGGCGCGGTTCTCGATTCAGCTCCCATCACCACTATTGCGCAACGGCTGAGTGTCACACCCGCGCAAGTTGTGTTGCGGTGGCACCTGCAGCACGGAACGGTGATCATTCCGAAGTCCGTGACACCGGCTCGCATCAAGTCGAACCTGGATTTGATGTCATTCGAGCTATCGGCGGATGACATGGCTGCGATTGACGCTATGGACTCGGGCACGTCCGTATGGCAGGAACCGCTGAGCTTCCTGAGCTGACGAGGCAGTCTCGATACGCTCTCGCACCCGCCACCGGACCAGTCAGTGCTGCTTTGCTACTCGACTGACGAGTGGCCGCGGGTCGTGCTCAGGCCACCGAATGGGGCGAATCGGGCATGACCCGCGCGATTCTCGTTGCCAAGTCAAGGCCAAAGATGTCTTCGAGACATAGTTGCCTACCAGCACGATCCGCCAGCGGAATCCGCCAATTCGGGTATTCCTGATCGGTCCCCGGCTGATTCTGGGTGCGGCGCTCCCCCACCATGTCTGCCAGAGACACGCCCAACAACTGTGACGGTGTGCGAGTCAAATACTGGTGCAGTGCGACGACGAACTCGTCGATATTCTCATTCGACCCAGTGCCATCCGACTCGTCGCTATCAAGCAATCCATATTCGGTCAGTCGTTGCTTCATCGTCGCGATCTCACGCTGTGCGTGGGCCAACTCGTCCGCCATCGGCACGGTGAGCAGGCCCAACTCCTCACGAAGTTGGACGTGGTCACACTGCAGATACCCTGCCGTAGGAGGCAGATCGTGTGTGGTCACTGTCGCTAACACGCTGGTGCGGTAATGGTCGGCGTGCTTTGGGCTGCCATCCCATTCCGATTCGAACCACAGCACAGCGGTGCCGAGGATTCCACGATCGGCGAGGTAGTCCGTGACCCAGTGCTCGAATGTTCCCAGGTCCTCTCCGATGACGACGACACCGGCTCGCTCTGCCTCCAAACACAGAATGCCCACGAGCGCTTCGTGGTCATACCGCACGTAGGCGCCATCCTTCGCACCGTGACCGGCAGGAACCCACCACAACCGGAACAGGCCGATGATGTGATCAATGCGCACGGCGCCGGCATTCCGAAAAACCGTGCGAAGCATGCCGCGGTATGCGGCGTAGCCCGTTGCGTCCAGGCAGTCGGGACGCCACGGAGGCTGGGACCAGTCCTGACCCAATTGGTTATACATGTCCGGAGGCGCACCCACGCTGACACCGGAGGCGATCACATCTTGTTGCGACCAGGCGTCGGCACCATAGGGATGAACTCCGACGGCAAGATCCTGCATGATGCCAATTGACATCCCTGCCGTACGTGCCGCGTGTTGTGCCGCGGCGCACTGGCCAAAGGCGATCCACTGCAACCACTTGTGGAACTCGATCTCGTCCGCGTGATCGCGAGATGCTTGACGTGACGCAGCCGTGTCGGGACTCTCAAATCCTTGTGGCCAGGTACGGCCTTCGTTGTGGATGTACAGAGTGCTCCACAGCGCGAAATCATCGAGGGCTTTGCCGTGTTCCTGGCAGAACCGGTCGAAGGCATCTTGACGTGCCGGGGTACGCGACACCGCAAAAACCGCACGCAGCGCGGCGAGTTTCGCATCCCAGGCAGTATCGCGGTCGATCAGAGTCTGGTCATCACCGTCAGCTGGAGTCACCTGGCCGGTAGTGAGTGATCCGGCCGCGTGCGGCACATCAGCAGGTGGGGTGTTGTGCCACTGATGGTTCTTCCAATCAAAGAGTCTTGCGCGTTCAGCAGCAGGTAAATACGCGGCTTCACGGATTTCTTCGACTCGTATATACCAGGGGCTGATGAACCGGCGGGAAGTCGGCAGATACGGCGACGGCGTCAGCGGGCTGATCGGTTCGACAGCGTGCACCGGGTTGATCAATACGAAATCAGCACCCCACGCAGTGTGTGACAGGTGTGCCAGGTCAGCAAGGTCAACGAAATCCCCCACACCCCATGAACGCTTGGATCGCACCGAATACAGCTGGGTCATCACACCCCAAGCCGTTTCAGGGGGGTGCGGTGCCCGGTGCGGCACAACCACAACAAGACCACGGTGCACTCGTCCCGGTGTCTGTGCAATCAGGGTGTGGTAGCCCAACGGCAAATCTGCGGGAAGCGCGAAGGTGGCGCGTCCGATCAGTTTTCCATCAACGTGTTGCGGCTCGACCCACACGTCACGTTGCTGCAACTGAATCCGCTGTGTCGAATCTTCTAGGTCGATGTAGACATCTACCGGGTCACCGTGATCAAGGTGAACCGGGATATCTCGTCCATGCCCCTCTCGCACGATCGATGTCGGCGGGACGGGCTGGCGCCACGGCCGATTCGGCGCCTCGGCCAACGCATCCTCGACACTGGCTGCGGTGCTGGCGTCAATCTCAAAGACCGCCAGTACGGCAACGAGCGCCTCGGGCGATACTTGATTCGTGTCGCCCGAGTGACCCTGGTAGGAGGTTTGGATCCCATAGGCTTCCGCGAGCGCGACGAGGCGATCGTAGGATGCTGGCTGTGTTGACGAAGGCTGCTCCACAGCACGAATCTTGCCAGATGACCGCCGGGGCGTGCGCATCGTGTCCACTAATCCGTCCCGCGATCAGTCAACTCGCGTCGAAGAACGTTAGCCTTGATAACCATGGGTGTGTTTGAAATGGTCACATTGCCGGCTGTAGCAACTGATGCAGCAGCCATCCTGCGATCAGACCTGACGGCTGACGGTGATAGTTTCGTCGCAGAAGTGCCGAAGTGGCTCAGCGACACGGGCAGCTGGTTGATCGGAATACCGCTGCGCATCGTGTTGATCGTCGTGGTGTCTTTGCTGCTCCTCGCAGTGGTTCACCGCGCGATCAAGGTAGTCACAGAACGAGTCTTGCGCGGCAAGAGTCACAAGCCAGTCCTCGCGCGGACCGAGATCGGGGCCGCACTGCTCGACACCGCCACGCTGGAGTCACCCCGGCGGGAACAGCGGATCCGCACCTTGGGCTCTGTGCTGCGTTCGACGTCGAACATTCTCGTCACCGGTATCGCCGTCCTGCTTGTTCTGGACGAGTTGGGCATCAACATCGCACCTCTGGTCGCCTCGGCGGGAATCGTCGGCGTGGCGCTCGGTTTCGGCGCGCAATCCCTGGTCAAAGACTTCCTGTCCGGTGTCTTCCTGCTGATGGAGGACCAGTACGGGGTGGGCGACCTGGTTCAGATCGGTGATGTGACGGGAACAGTCGAATCGGTCGCCTTGCGGGTGACACGCTTGCGTGACGTTGACGGTGTGCTGTGGATCATCCGCAATGGCGAGATTCTCAACGTCGGCAATAAGACTCAAGGCTGGGCGCGGGCATCGGTGGCAATCCGTGTCCCCTACGACGCCAACCTGCCGATAGTTTACGAGGCGCTTCAGCAGGCAGCTGATGATGTGATGGAAGACGAGTCTCTCAGCGGTGCCTTTCAAAGTCCGCCGACCGTTGGCGGCATCGAGAACATGACCTCGCAGTCCCTGACCATTCGTGTCGCTGCGCGCACCGATCCTGCCAAGGTGTGGCCGGTGACCGTTGCGCTCCGAGAGCGCATTCGCGAGATCATCGACGAACGCAAGATCCCGCTGGCGCCCGACGTCCCACCGGGCCTGTTGGCGTGAACTCCAAGGTGCCGCCGGAGGCGGTTTTGCTCCAGTGGATCATGGGATGATGATTCGATGGCTACCGACGATAATGTTGCGGCACCGCACGACGCCTTCGAGACTTTCTACGACAAGATCGGCGGACGAGCGACCTTTGAGCGCCTAGTCGAGAAGTTCTACGAGGGTGTCGCTGCCGATGAGGTGTTACGCCCGATGTATCCCGAGGCCGATCTTGGCCCGGCTGCTGACCGGCTGCGCATGTTCTTGGAGCAGTACTGGGGCGGACCGCGCGCCTATGTCGAACAACGCGGTCACCCGCGGTTACGGATGCGCCATCAGCCCTTCCGGATCAACCCGGACGCTCGTGACCGATGGTTGAAACACATGAAGGCAGCAGTAGATTCGATTGACCTGTCCCCTGCTGATTATGCGATGCTGTGGGATTACCTGGACCGGGCCGCCCACTCGCTGGTGAACACCTTTGAGTCGACGCCCAGCGTTGCGGTCAACCTGCCTCTTGCCGACGATACCGGCGGGCCTGTGGCCGACACCAGATCTGACGGCTCTCGCTGACAACACTGACGCGATATCAGCGCCTGCGGAAAGGAACTACATTGTCATCGCCTGGAGATCAGTCTCGCCCGTTGCACACCGGTGACCCGGAGGCGCCTTTGGAGCAGCTTTGGCGTGTGCTGACCCTAGAGCCCACCACGACTGCCGATGGCAGGGCACACGATGCACAGGTGTTTTCCGGGATCTCGTTGCATCAGCCCACCGGACGAGTCTATGGCGGGCAAGTCTTGGCCCAGGCGTTGCTGGCGGCGGGTACCACCGCCCCGGCTAGTAGGTTGCCGCATTCGATTCACGGATATTTCATGCGAGCCGGATCGATTGACAAGTCGCTGACCTTTGGCGTGGATGTGTTGCGTGACGGCGGCTCTTTTTCCACTCGGCGCACGCACGCTTATCAAGACGGCGAGCCGATCTTGTCAACCGTGGTCTCGTTTCAGGAACAGCAGCCTGGTATCGAGTTGTCCCCCGTGATGCCGGACGCTCCTGACCCGCTGTCGCTTCAGTCTGTGGCTGAGCATTTAGCGGGCATTGACCACCCTGCCGCGGCCTTCCTTGCCAGCGAATCGCCCTTTGACATCCGCTATGTGGGTCAACCGATTCTGCTTGCTCCCGATCCCGACCCGCAGCCACGGCAGTTGGTGTGGCTGCGTTCCAAGGGCTCGGCCGATGTCAGCCAGCTGTTGCACCGGGCAGCGCTCGTCTATGCGTGCGATCAGCTGATCTTGGAGCCGGTGTTGCGCGGAGCGGGGCTGTGCTGGCTTACCCGTGGGCTGAACCTGGCGAGTCTCGATCACGCGATGTGGTGGCACCGTGATGTGCACATTGACGAATGGCTGCTGTTCGATCTGCAGGCCGAGTTCGCTGCGGGCGGTCGTGGTTTGGGCAGTGCCAACGTGTTCGCCTCGGATGGGACGCATGTCGCTTCGATCCGGCAAGAAGGCATGATCCGAGTGCCTGCAGCTTAGCCGGGCGGCCGCCCCAGCATCCTATTGCCGCAGTGAAACTTTCCTGTTGCCGGGAAACCGTCGGGTTGAGCCTGTCGAAACCAAACCGTCGACTCGGAAGCAGACACCTGCGGCACTTTGACCCCAGACGAGATTAGCGGCGGAAGACGAGTGGCGCCGCAGTCGCCTGCTGCCACACGGCGCGCTCTTGTGGGGTGATGCGTCGTGGCCGGTTGGTTTCCGGGTCGATCATGACCAACACGGTACGAGCATTCACGCAGACTGTGTCGCCGTCGATCACCTGGTAGTCCAAGTCGATGCTGGCGCCGCCGATGGTGGATATCCACAGGTCGATGCGCGCCGGTTCACGTTTATGTCCCAGCGGTGAGATGTACTCAATATGGTGGCTGGCCACGAAGGTGAGCGTCGATCCCGTGGTTCCTGCCCCGAGGATGGCGGTGGGCAACTCGTGATCGATGTGATGTCCGGCTTCGACACGCTCTTCAGCGGTACGGTCCTGCGACTCCGGATGTTTCGGATCAATCTCATCTGAATCAGGCGTGGGCGTCGGTTTGCTCCAGAACGCGGCGATGCGCGCTTCTTCGAGCAAGGAGAACATCGCGACATTATTGACGTGCCCGTAGGGGTCGAGGTCACCCCAGCGCACGGGCACGTGCACCGTTTGTTTAGCCACGAAAGTACCGTCCCACCCCGTCGTCACTAAGTTAGAGCCGTTCCGTCCGGTTCTATTTCACATCCGGTTGGCAGTCGATCAGTCGCGTGTCAGCTTGCGGTAGGTGACACGGTGCGGACGCGCGGCTTCCGCTCCTAGGCGATCGACCTTGTTCTCCTCGTAGGCGGCGAAGTTACCCTCGAACCAATACCAGTTCGCGGGGTCTTCTTCAGTGCCCTCGTAGGCGAGGATGTGGGTTGCGACGCGGTCGAGGAACCACCGGTCGTGGCTGACGACAACAGCACAACCGGGGAACTCAAGCAGCGCATTTTCGAGTGAACCGAGGGTTTCGACATCGAGGTCGTTGGTGGGCTCGTCGAGCAGCAATAGGTTTCCACCCTGCTTGAGGGTCAGTGCCAGGTTGAGCCGGTTGCGTTCACCTCCGGAGAGCACACCAGCGGGCTTTTGCTGATCCGGCCCTTTGAAGCCGAAGGACGCTACGTAAGCTCGTGACGGGATTTCGGTGTTACCGACCTTGATGAAGTCCAGTCCGTCGGAGACCACCTCCCACAGCGTCTTCTTCGGGTCGATGCCGCCACGTGACTGGTCAACGTAGGAAATCTGGACGGTCTCGCCGATTTTCAGGTCACCGCCGTCGAGAGGTTCGAGACCGACGATGGTCTTGAACAAAGTGGTCTTGCCGACACCGTTGGGGCCGATGACACCGACGATGCCGTTCCGTGGCAGGGTGAAACTCAGTCCGTCGATCAGGGTGCGACCGTCGAAGCCCTTTTGCAGGTTGTCTGCTTCGAGTACGACGTTACCGAGGCGCGGTCCGGCTGGGATTTGAATCTCTTCGAAGTCCAACTTGCGGGTGCGCTCTGCTTCGGCGGCCATCTCCTCGTAACGCTGCAGACGAGCCTTGGACTTGGCCTGGCGACCCTTGGCACTCTGACGTACCCATTCGAGTTCGTCCTTGAGTCGTTTGGCAAGTTTCGCATCCTTCTTACCCTGCACTTCGAGACGCTTCTGTTTGGTCTCAAGGTAAGTCGAGTAATTGCCTTCGTAGGGGTAGAGGCGACCGCGGTCAACTTCACAGATCCATTCGGCGACGTGGTCGAGGAAGTACCGGTCGTGGGTCACGGCGAGGACTGCGCCGGAGTAGGAAGCGAGGTGCTGTTCGAGCCACAGCACGCTTTCGGCGTCCAAGTGGTTGGTGGGCTCGTCCAGCAGGAGCAGATCGGGCTTTTCGAGGAGCAATTTGCACAGGGCGACTCGTCGTCGCTCACCACCGGAAAGAACCTTCACATCGGCGTCCGGCGGCGGGCACCGCAACGCGTCCATGGCCTGTTCCAGCTGACTGTCAAGGTCCCAGGCGTTCGCAGCGTCAATGTCTTCTTGCAGCGCGCCCATCTCAGCCAACAATGCGTCGAAATCAGCATCTGGCTCTGCCATGAGTGCAGAAATCTCGTTGAAGCGGTCAAGTTTGCCCTTGATCTCCGCGACGCCTTCTTCGACGTTGCCGAGAACGGTCTTGTCGTCATTCAGTGGCGGTTCTTGTTGCAGAATGCCCACGGTGTAACCAGGCGAAAGTCGTGCCTCACCGTTTGACGGGGTGTCAAGACCGGCCATGATCTTCAGGATCGTGGACTTACCGGCACCGTTAGGGCCGACCACACCGATCTTCGCGCCGGGCAGGAAGTTCAAGGAGACGTCGTCCAGGATGAGTTTGTCACCGTGCGCCTTACGCGCCTTATACATGGAGTAGATGTACTCAGCCACAGATTTCCCTTGCCTCGTGTGATGTGTCGGTCTGCCTCGCGTACTCAAATGCCAGTTAGTGCTCTAGCTGGCGGAGTCTCGCGCTGATTAGGCGATCTAGGTATCTGGACGCCAGTTCCTTCCGCCCGGAAGTCTGGTGGTCCAACCATTGATCATACGCGTTCAACTGAGAATTGGGCATATCCAGCGCTGGTATGGGAATGGGCGGGTCGGCTCTGGCCCTGATCTGTCAGAGCCGACCCGCCCGTTGCTAGACGAAGGATGAGCACCCCGTGGCACTCTTGCCTATGCCGTGGTCGACAACCGGGTGTCATCCACCAGTTCGGTCCTGAACTGGGCAGCGAGGGCCTTATCGGTGAGCCCTTCGTCCTCCAATCCCTCGATCGTGTCGGGCACATCGCCGTCATCGTCTTGAGCAATCGTCGGTGTCGAAGCGCTCGGGTCGTCAACACCATCCGCGCTGACCGGTGCTGCCTCCAGGTCACGAGCCGTTCGTTTAAAGTACGTCGTGCCGAAGGACAGGTCCGGTGCGATCGACTCCGCATCGATCTTCATCGTCGAAACCCGTCCACCGTCTTGTGCTGTCCATTCGTCAAGCCAAGGGTGGCCGATCACAATGACGGGATCAGATCTGCGGATCGATTCGGCCACGTTAGCGGCGTGGTCACCCCAGATCTGCACCGTGTACCAGGTGGTTTTCGAATCAGACCAAATCCCAGTTTCAGGGTCGCGCCGTCGAACCGAATCAGCGATCCGGAAAGTGGTCACGGCTTTTCCATCTGGCATTTTGCGGTATTCCGGGGTGGTTCCCACCCAACCACGGATCGTGAGCAACGAGCGTTGAATAGCCATGTGAGTCTCCAAAAGGTCTTGCACACCTGGTGTGTGCTGCACTTTCGATCCTGCTCACCGGTTCAGTGGCGTGCAGCGTCAAACAGGCATTGTGGATAACTCATTGGGATGGATCTTGGTCCATCACCTGAGCCGTGGCACCACATCGGTCCAAGACATCGGTAAGATTTACCTGCCCCCATAGCTCAATGGATAGAGCGACGGCCTTCTAATCCGTAGGTTGCAGGTTCGAGTCCTGTTGGGGGCGCTCATCAAAGAATGCGGACGCATCGAAAGGTTGCGAAGGTTCCGCATATGATCCCGGCATAATCTCAGCAGGCCGCATTCCCAGAATGAATGCGATACGCCCGACTTCTTCAAGCGTCCAAGGTGTGCGCCCCCGGTTGCGGTCCGATACCGCACCTGCCGACAAGCCGAGGATTCTCCCAAGGTCCTGCTGTGTCACGCGTTGGCGAGCCATTTCTGCCCGGATGTTGTCGGATACCCGCTCGGAGAAACTACGGCGGCTTCGGTCTGGAAGTGGTGTAACTGCGCTCATATCCCAAGAATATCACCATGCGCGACATTTATGTCGCAATTTGCGAAGCAAAACAACGACACGCCGAGCCGGTAATTGCAGAACATCGCAATTTGCGAAATGGTTTCGCGCATGACGAATCAAATCTGCAAAACCGCAACCCATGTCAGTCAGTACATCAAGGCGCGCGGTCTTAATCAGACGACCGTCGGCAACATCCTCGGCTTAACACAGAATGCGGTTTCGGACCGCAACCGGGGGCGCACACCCTGGCGGCTAAACGAGCTCGAACGTCTGGCGGACCACTTTGGTACGACAGTCGCCGAACTAGTCCAGTCGTCTGATCTGGCGGTGGCCCGATGACCGCGCCGAAGTCTGTCAAGGTGTCGATGCCCTGGCATGAGTGGGATCGACTGGTCAACGCGCCACTGATCGCGGTCAGTCGTGATGACACGCTGCCGTTGCTCACACATGTTCTGGTGCGCCGTCGTCCCGATGGCCGTTTGGTATCGCAGGGCACTGACCGTTACCGCCTGGTGACTGTGCGCACTGGCAAAGACGTTAAGGTCCCACGGTCGTTCCCAGACCTGCTGCTGCCGTATCGGTTCATCGAGCGGGTCAACCGGGCCGCGAAGACCACCGCGCGAGACCGCGCCGACATGACCATCACCCTGACCGCGCGCACTGATCTGATCGAAGTGACCGCCGAATCGGCACTGGTCGAGGTCTCGGTCCGTCATGTGGTTGCGTCGTTCGACCCGGCACCCAAAACGTTCCCACCCCTGGATCGCATCATCGCTAAGCCGCTATCCGCTGACCCGCAACCTGTCGAGGTTAGTTTCAATCCGCACTACCTCGCCGACGTCAAGCGCATATCGGACGTGATCCACGGACGCGGACGCTACAGTGCCCCAACCCTCGTCAAGCTTGGCCCACAAAACGAACCTGCCCTGTTCCGCATCGGCGTGGACTGCCTCTACCTGCTCGTCCCACTCCGCTTCGGCACTGACACCGACCTTGGCGACCCGTGGGACCTCGACCTACCAGACGAGGCCACAGCATGAAACCCCACCGCACCCTGAAATCAGACCTCGCCGCTATCGCGCGCGCAGCTAGTGGTGTTGGGTTCGTGCTGCTCTGGCTCGGCGCGGTATGCGTCGCGTCCTGGCTGACCGGTGGCGGTGATCCGGCACTATGAGGCTCACTCGTTGGCGTATTCATAAGCGCGATGGTTTCTGGTACATCTTCACCCCCGAAGGCACAACTGTCGGCATCACGACGAATCTGCACACGGCGGGCACGACCGCGCACGCCCTCGCAGCACTATCAGCAAGGCGGGCACGATGAAGCGCCCGTCTACTCGATGGTCTTTGCCCCTGTTGCTGTCGGCTGCTGGCCGTGCGGGTTGGAATGGCCTTAACCACGCTGATACGCGCGCTGCCACAGTCATCCTGCATGCGTTGGTAGACCTACTGGACCACCGCACCGGCCAGGGCCTCGTCACCATCCCGCAGATCGCTGACGCAGCACCGTATGGCGAACGCTGGACCCGCCGCACATTGTCATTCCTCGAAGACGCCGGACTGATCGAGTGGAATCGCGGTGGCATCATCCACGGCAAGCCGCAACCCTCATGGGTCCGCATCGTCAAGACCGCCCTCGTCGAGGTCATCGAGAACGGCCGTGAGCGTATGCGCACGATCCTGGCAGCCCGCCGTGCCCGGACTGAGGCCCGAATACGCGGCCTGAAACGCCTGACCGTGCGGCCCCGCAGTCGAAACCGCAGGTCAGCCCATGCGGCACTGGCTGCCGCCCCCACCACCCCAAGGGGTGAGGTACCCACCGAACCTCGCCCGGAAAGCGATCAAAACATGGGAACCTACGACCCCTACAGCGACCGAGACTGCCCAGAACCCGGCCACGAAGGCTTCCGCGCTGGCTACCAGGCCAGCGGTAACCCATGGTGCCCGCTGTGCCGCCGCGCTGGCAAGCGACGGCCACCAGAACCGAAGCAAGACGCCCTGATACCCGCAACCCCAGCGATGACAGCCCGCCACCGTGCCAACGTCATCGACCTCAACACCGCGAAAGCGAGGCACGGACGATGAGCATCTACGTCAAACATCGTGGCGAACCACTGCCACCGGTCTACGCCTGCACCGAATGTGACCAGACCAGCCCCATCATCCAGCCGATGATCCTGCACGACTGCCAACCCAAACCCACACCACGCCCGACTCCCAGGCAGGCTGCGTTGATGCGTCTGGCTACTGAGGCGGAGACGTTGGCCGACCGTGCGCGCGACTTGTACTTCGAACTGACCAGGGCTGGCGTACCAGTCCCGACCAGAGTACGTGTGCGCCTGGCCTGGGCTGCTTGCTCCCGGCTCACTGATGACCTGATGGCTATGGCTCGTGAGGATGACCAGTGAGTGGTGTTGTGAACCCTGGTGGTCGTGCGAACCAGCGGATGCTACAGCTCACGCTTGAGGCCTATGGGTGGGTGTGCCATCTGTGTCTGCGTCCGATTCGTAGTGACCTGCCTCGTCGTCATCCTGATGGTCCGACTCGTGATCATGTGATCCCGACATCGAAGGGCGGGCCGGACACGTTGGAGAACTCTCGGCCTGCTCATGGTCGCTGTAACTTCCGTCGCGGTAACCGTCCGCTGACAGCCGAGCTGCTGGCCGCGTTCCGTCGCCCGGTTCGGTCGTTCGACGGTGCCGGTTTTTTCGGTGCGGACCCCTGGACAACCCGCTCGCCCTGTCCAGTTCCCCCCAAAACGTCCAGAAAAAACGCGGAATTGCAACGATCTAATGGTGAAGGTCCGGTTATCGCATGAACGAGCAAGGAACGCTGCCGGTTATCCCGGAGGGCAAGGCCGGGCGCATTTATGCGGCTGCTGAGCGCACGATCCGGGCGAAGTACGGCGCGCAGCTGCTCACCGATGATCACGCGCTGACTGTGGAGATGATCTTGGGCATGGCTCGCGCCGTGGATCAGGGTTTGCAGTTCGGGAAAGTCTCGACGGCGACCACGACGATGCTCAAAGAACTGCGCGAAGCTCTCGCTTCGCTGCCTCAAGGCGAGTCCCAGGGCGGCAGTGAGTGGGATCAGATACAGGCCGATCTTGCATGAGCCAGATCATTATGCCCGAAGACCTGCCGCGCCCGCCGACGTTCGCGACCCGGCCCACTCCTGGCCTGCGTAACCGCTTGGTGCAGGTTGAGAAGGTTGCCCGCGCACTTGGTCGTCCTCTCAAGCCGCACCAGCGGTATATCGCGCAGATCGGCACGGAGATGAACCCGCCTGGCTCGCACTACTTCTGGCGCTACCAGATGGTCGTGCTGTTGCTGCCCAGGCAGACCGGCAAAACGACCGTGTTGCGCCCGATCCTGGCCGACCGGTGTATCAACCGGGATCGAACCCAGGTCGTGATGTCGGCGCAGCTGGGCAAGGACTCAGCCGACCGGTGGGAAGACCTCATAGTCGATATTGAGGACGGCCCGCTGGGAAAGCACCTGGACGTGAAACGCGGGAAGGGCAACCAGGTCGCGACCTGGCCCAACCGGTCCACGATTAAACCATTCACACCTTCGCGTGACGGCGTGCACGGCAATAGCCCGAACGTTGGTCTGCTCGATGAGATATGGGCGTTCAGCAAGGCCGAGATGAGCGAAGTGCTGACCGCGTTGCGCCCGTCGATGATCACCAAACGCGACCGGCAACTCTGGTTGATCAGCGCAGCTGGTGACGCATCGTCGGAATACCTGAACGATCTGACCGACACGCTGGCCGAAACCTACGACCAGCCGGGTCAAACCACCGCTGTGATCGCATACATGGCCGACGAGGATGCCGACCCTTACGACCCGGCCACATGGGAGTTTCACCCCGGCCTGCCGGACGAGAACGGCGAGAACGGTTTGATCACGCTCGAAGACCTCGCCAACGAAGCTAAACCTGAGAACAACACGCACGCCGAGTTCTTGCGCTCGTACATGAACCGGCGCACGAAAGCACGCAACGCGATTATCGACCTTGACGTGTTTGACCGCCTCGTCGCTGAGCAGGCCGCCCCGGACCCGTCCACGGTCGCGTTGGCTTACGACGTTGCTATCGACCGCACCCAGGCCGCGATCTGGGCCGCGTGGGTCACCCCGGACGGCAAAATGCACCTGCGTGGCCACTCGCTGGCCGAAGGTGACCAGTGGCTTTACGCGGCCACCCCGCTACTAAGGGCGCACCCAGGAAAGGTCTACGCAGACGACGGCGGTAACGCCCGCGTGGTCACCGACAACTTCACACGCGCTGGACTGCAAATCACCACCTTGCCAGGCCGCGACTCCGCGACCGCCTGGGCACTGTTCAAGAAGCTGATCGCTGACGGTGACCTCGATCACGACGGCAACCCTGCCTTGCGTGACGCGCTCGAAGTCGCAGCTGAAGCCCGACGCGGCTCACTGACCATCTTGGACCGAAAAATGTCCCTCGGCCCCATCGACCCACTGATCGCCGCCGTGGTCGCGTGCTGGTACGCGGCCCGCATGACACCAACTATCCAAATCTTCTAGGAGCACACCGTGGCACGAATCAAAGTAGACATCGGTGGCGGCACGTTCTTGCCGGTCTGCCTGACATGCCAGCGTCCGTGCGGTCTGCCCGACACCACGCACGAAGGTGCTCTGCGCCAAGCTCGTCACCACGAGTTGCGCGCACACCCCGGCGAGAACCACGCCTATGACTCGCTCAAGGCCTACCGCCGCCGACACGGCGCGCCGAACGATTCGATGAGAGTCCTATAGCGGCCTTCGGATAGTCCACATGAGGACACTCGAACGCCTGGCTGACTGGCTCGGCCTGCGCGACGACACCGGTAGGCAATCTGAGGGCACTAAACCACCGGCCCGCTCTGACGCTACGGTCGCCACGCCCTCGTCCTCGCTGACCATCTCAACTGTGTATCGCGGTGTTGAGATTCACCACACCGCCGTCCAGCAACTGTCCATCGACCTTGAGCGCAACGACGCGGCTATCGCCCCGTCCACACTGATCCGCAAGCCGGATGTCAACCAGACCCGCCCCGAATGGCTTGCTTACCTGGTGACCTCACTCGCCCTGCACGGCAACGCGTTCTGGCGGATCGACCGCAACGAACGCGGTGACATCATCAACCTGACCCCGCTCGACCCGAACCTGTGTCACCCGTTCTTCACCGACCGTCACAAGACCCGCCGCGCGGTCCAGTACGACGGCAAGACCCTCGTGCATGGCCGCGACGTGATGCACCTACGCAAAATGACCGTGCCAGGTCACGCACCTGGCCTTGGCCCGATCCAAGCTGCCCGCGTAGAGCTCGGTGGCGCGCTGGCTTTGCGTGACTACTCATCGGGCTGGTTCGACCGTGGCGACGTGCCCAACGGTGTGCTGTCCACGAAAGACCAACTGACCACCGACCAAGCTCGCGCCATGAAAAAGGTCTGGATCGAAACCGCTGACGGTGGCGTGCGTGTGATCGGCAACGGCCTAACCTACGCCCCGATCATGCTCAAACCAGCCGACGCTCAATGGCTCGAATCCCGCCAGTTCACCACCACCGAAATAGCCCGCCTGCTCGGCATCCCCGCATCCCTCATGCTCGCCGCCATCGAAGGATCATCCAGCACTTACAGCAACGTCGAACAGGACTGGATCGGCTACGTCCGGTTCAGCCTCATGTCGTACCTGCGCCCCATCGAAGCGGCCCTGACCGAGATGTTCCCACGCGGCCAAGAAGCCCGTTTCAACATCGACGCCCTACTGCGCACCGACACCAAAACCAGGTACGAGGCCCACAAGATCGCCATCGACGCCGGGTTCAAAACCGTCGAAGAAGTGCGCCAAGAAGAACGCCTTGGACCTCTACCAGCCCTCACTCAGGAGTTGCCCGCATGACCACGCTGCTTACCCGCGAGTTCACCGTCCGCGCGACCGATGACCAGACCCGGACTATCACCGGGCTGGCTGTCCCGTACAACGACCCCATCGACCTGTACCCCGGTATCCGTGAGCAAGTCGCGCCCGGCGCGGTCGAACCCATCGAGAACCCGAAATTGTTCGCCCAGCACCGTGATGTGATCGGCAAGATCATCAGTGGCCGCGACACCGAAGCCGGGTACGAGATCACCGCCGTGATCAGCGAAACCGCGCGCGGTGACGAAATCTACACCTTGCTACGTGACGGCGTGCTCGACAAGTTCTCTATCGGTTTCATGCCCATCGAGCACACCGAAACCAAGAACGACGACGGCACCACCTTGATCACCCACACCCGCCTGAGCTTGTGGGAAACCTCCGTTGTGACATTCCCCGCCTACAACGGCGCAACCATCCAATCCGTTCGACACCAGGAGAACCGAACCATGCCCGAAACCGCCACCCCCGAAGCACCTAGCCTGATCGAGTTCACCAACCTGCGTGAATCCGTTGACGAGCTGGTGCGCCGATTCGAACTCGGCCTAGGCGAACCTACCGCCCCGCCTGTCCCGACCTCGCAGTTCCGCTCTGCTGGTCACCTGCTCAAGCAGATCGTTCGTGGCGATGACACCGCCCTGAGCGAGTACCAGGCGCTACTGGACGCGAAACAGCGCGCCTATGAAGGTGCGACCACCGAAGACTCGACACTGCGCCCGCAATGGGTGGGCGACCTGACCCGGATCATCGAAGACGCGAACGTGCTCGCCTCGATCTTCTCGACCGGCATACTGCCGAACGAGGGCAACAAGCTCGAATATGGCCAGTTGGAGTCGGACACCACCACGGTCGAAAAGCAAGCGAACGAGGGTGACGACCTCGCCAACGGTAAGGTCAAGGTCACCACCGAGTCTGCCGACGTTGAAACGTTCGGTGGTTACACCCAGTTGACCCGCCAGGCCATCGAACGGTCCTCGGTTCCGTACCTGAACACCGCGTTGAAGGCGCTGGCTGCTGCTGCCGGTAAGCGTCGCGCTATCGAACTGCGCAAGTTCTTCGCGGCCGCTATCACCGCCCAGACGGCCGCAGGTAACACCGTGACTGTCGCTGACGGTGACGACTGGACGGCCTGGGTGTCCGCGATTGTCGATGCTGCTGAGAAGTACACCGACCTGGCACTGGGCATGGATGCACTGGTGGCCGACAAGACGATCTTTAAGCGGCTTGCGACCATGACCGCTGAGGATGGTCGCCCGGTGATGACCGTGACCGGGACCGGCGTCAACGTCGTTGGCTCGATCAACGCTAAAGCCATCAGTGGCGACCTCGCTGGTGTGACCGTGCGGCTCAACCCGAAGCAGACGGCTGCTGGTGCAGCGTTCGTCAACGCCGAAGCGATCCGCGTCTACAACAGTCCGATTGCGCAGCTGCAAGACGAGAACATCATCAACCTCAGTAAGGACTTCTCGCTGTACTACTACAGCGCGTCCGCGCTGGAAATCCCCGCCGCGATCGTCCCGGTCGCGATCACCGCCTGACCATGACCGAACCAGCCCCCGAGGTGACCCCCGCGCAGGCCTTGGCCGCGTATGTCGGCGCGAGCGAAACTGACCCGTTCGTGCCCGACTGCGCGGCCCAGGCTGCCGTCCTGGTCGCCACCTACATCACAGGGTTCACGGTGCCTGACGAGATCGTTCGGCGCGCCCAGCTCGAAGTCGGTTCCGAGCTGTACCACCGCAAGAACGCCCCGAACGGCATCGCACAGTTCGCGGACGGCATGGGCAACGCCGTGCGCGTCGCCCGCGACCCGATGCTCGGCGCATACCCGCTGCTGAACCGGTACGTGGTGACCGGGCTATGAACGCGCTCAAGAACCTGCGTGCCCGCGTCACAGCCGCCCTGGACGGTCTGGGGCTGACGGTCTATGACCATGTACCGGCCCGCCCGAACACGCCCGCAGCTGTCATTACCCCCGGTGTTCCGTACATCGAGCCGGGGGACACGTTCGGGTCGTGGAAGGTCAACCTGGTGGTTTCGCTGCTGGGCCGGACTGCGACGAACCAGGTCGTCACTGACGAGCTGGACGAGACGATCACGAACACGATCCGCGCGCTTGACCCACTTGTGGACCTTGAGCGCGTCGGTCCGTACTACCGGTACGCGGCGAACAACGCCGAGTATCTGGCAACTGACCTCGACATATACGACATCAACGATCTAAAGGAGACCTGATCATGGGATCAACCCGTATTCGCGGGAACAAGCTCGGCCTGATTCTCGACAGTGAGGAAGAAGTCTGGGCCGACTGTACCTCGCTCAAGCTCACCCCCGAAGAAGCAGATTCGGACGTACTCACGTTCGAAGACGCGCAGTCGGGCAACACGTCGGCGTGGAAGCTGACCGGCACTGCCGTTCAGTCCACCGACCCTGATTCGCTGTGGTCGCTGCTGTACGACAACGCGGGCCAAGAACTGCCGTTCACCTACGCCCCCCACGGCAACGAGAACCCCGCCCCCGCCCAGCCGCACTTTACCGGCACGGTCAAGGTCACCTTGCCCCCCGAGATTGGCGGCGAGGCCGACCGTTCGACCACGAGCGCGTTCACGTTCGACTTCGAGCTCGAAGTCGTTGGCCAGCCGGTCAAGGTGACCGCCTGACCATGACCGCCAGGGACTTTGAGGCCAGCAACGGTGACGTGCGTGTGCGCGTGACCGGCCTGTCGCGCACCGTCCGCCAACTCACGAAAGCTGGTGCCGACGCAGCTGACCTCAAAGACCTGATGCACAGTGTGGGCACCCTCGTGGTGCGCGCCGCTAACCCGCCCGTGCTGTCCGGTGTCCTCGCTGGAACAGTGCGGGCGGGTAAAGGCAAGACCAAAGCGGTCGTGCGCGCTGGCGGTGCCCGCACACCCTATGCGGGCGTGATCCATTACGGCTGGCCCGCCCGCAACATCACGCCGCAACCATTCCTGGTTGAAGCGCTCAACCGGGAACGCTCTGACGTTCTGACCGCCCTGGACCAGGGCATCACTGACCTGTTGAAAAAACACGACCTTATCTAGGAGTAACCCCATGGACACCACAACAACCCTCGACCTGCCAGAGTTCGACCTCGACAAGTGCACGTTGCAAGAGATCTCCGACATTGAACGCCTCGCCGGTACTGGCATCGCGGTCCTGGCCGAGCCAACCAAACCACGCGGCAAGCTGCTCGCGGCCATGCTCTACATTCACCGCCGCCGCCACATCAAGGGCTACAAGTGGAATGACGCCATGAACGTCCCGCTAGACGAAGCCCTCACGGTGCTGGGCATGGCCGACGACGAAGAACCCACCACCGACGACCCCGACGACGTGACCGAACCGGGCGACGAGATCGAGGGTGACCCGCTGGACCCTACCGAGTCGGTCCACACCCCGACCGACTAGCCGACATGGCCCAGTTCGTTGTCGCGTTCGGGTTCCGACCCGCCGACTATTACGCGCTGACCTGGGCCGAGCGCACCGCCATCTTGACCGCCGCAGCTGAACGCACCTAGAAGGGACCACCGACATGGCCAAGCAGACCATCCAAGTCAGCGTGCTAGCCGACACACGCAAGTTCGGATCGGCCATGTCTAAAGTCGGCAAAGCCACCGGGCTGACCGCGCTGGGCAACGCCGCCCAGCGGGTCAGCAACCGGGTCGGTAACTTCGTCAAGACCAGCGTCAAACGCCTGGGGATACTGACCGGTGTGGTCGCAGCCATGGCGATCAAAGGCGGTCTAAAACGCGCCCTAGACATCGAAGACGCGACCAAAGCCCTTGAAGGGCTGGGCCATAACACCAAGACCATCGACAAGATCATGCGCAACGCCCTCAAATCCGTTAAGGGCACCGCGTTCGGTCTAGGAGATGCGGCCACAATCGCCTCGACAGCGGTCGCAGCTGGAATCAAACCCGGCAAGCACCTGACCCGCACCTTGAAGCTGACCGCGAACACCGCAGCGTTGGCCAAGACCGACCTGACCGACATGGGTTCGATTCTCAATAAGGTCTGGACCAACAACAAAGCACAAACCCAAGAACTCAACCAGATCGCTGACCGTGGCATCCCGATCTGGACCAAGCTCGCCGACCATTACAAGGTCAACGGGTCCGAACTACGCAAACTGGTTTCGAGTGGCAAGGTCGATGCGGCAACGTTCGCCAAGGTGCTCGAAAAGACCGTGGGCAACGCCGCATCGAAGATGGGCGAAGGCACACGCGGCATGGCCCGCAACATGACCGCCGCACTCAGCCGCGCCGGTGAAGGGTTCGTCTCCAAACTGCTCCCACACGTCAAGACAGCGCTGACCGGCTTGACCGGCATGTTCGACAACCTTGCCCCGCTCGCCCAGCGTGCTGGTGAAGCTGCTGGGAAATGGATCACTAACACGCTGATTCCAGCCTTGACCAAAGCCGCGAACTGGATCAAGACCAACGTGTTGCCGCGTCTAGCCGATCTAGGGACCTGGCTGACGACCAAAGCGATCCCAGCTGCTAAGCAAACCGCTGCCGCGATCTCCGCCTATCTGCTGCCCCGCCTGACCGCTCTGGGTGGGTGGATAAAAACCACGGTGATCCCCGCCGCCCAAAGTATGGCCACCACGTTCACCACCCGCGTGCTGCCCGTGCTCAAGACCCTCGGATCGTTCCTGATCACCAGCGTGATCCCGGCCCTGAACAACACCGTGCAATGGGTCGCGCGTAACCGCAAGATGCTGGTGACCATCGCCGCCCCGATCCTGGCGATCGTGGTCGCCTGGAAGGCGTACCAGCGGATCATGCTCGTGGTCAAAACGGTCCAGACCGTGTTCAACACGACCATGGCCGCAGGCCGCGCGATCCAACAGGCCTACATGTTCGGCACCTATGGTCAGGTCGCAGGCAACACCACCTTAATGACCACCCTGGCTGCTCTGACCGGTGCGTTGCGTACCAAGGTGATCGCGATGACCACCAGCATCGCAGCTGGTGTGCGCGCCGTGGCCACGACCACCGCACAGATCACTGTCCTGACCGCTCAAAAGGTCGCCCTTGGTGCCTCAGCTGCCGCCCAATGGTTGCTGAACGCCGCGATGTCCGCTAACCCTATCGGCCTGATCGTGACCGCCATCGCCCTGGTCGTCGCGGGTCTGACCGTGTTCTTCACCAAAACCAAGACCGGGCAAAAGATATTCACTGCCGCGTGGAACGGCATCAAGTCTGCCGCCACGCGGGTCGCCAACGCTGTCAGGAACGTCCTAAGCGGCATCTGGACGTTCATCAAGAAGGTTTGGGGGTTCTCCCCGGTAGGCCTGGTGGTGACGAACTGGAACAAGATCACCGGCGCGTTCTCCACCGGGTACAACTCGGTCAAGTCTTGGCTGAACAAGGCGCTTGGTGTGGTCAAGTCCGTGTGGAAGTACACACCCATGGGCATGATCACGACGAACTGGACCAAGATCATCAACTGGTTCAAGGAGATTCCCACCAAGGTCAAGTCCGTGTTCGGTGACGCTGTTGACTGGCTCAAAGAAGCCGGTAAGAACATCGTCCAGGGCTTGCTCGACGGTATTGGATCGTTGGCCAAGACCATCGGGTCGTGGTTCTTGGACCGTGTGCCCGGATGGATCAAGACCCCGTTCAAGAAGGCTCTGGGCATCCACTCCCCGTCGAAGGTGTTCAAGGGCTACGGCATCAACATCATCCAAGGCCTGGTCAAAGGCCTAGACGGTTCACGCTCTCAAGCCGGTGCTGCTGTTGACCGGATCGTGCGCAAAGTGCGCGACATCAAGGGGTTCAAGGGCGATAAGTCCGCACTGATCAAGTGGGTTCAAGACGAAGGCAAAGCCCTCGACACGCAGCTGAAGAAGCACGAGCGGATCGTTGACAAGCTCAAGAAGCAAAACGACAAACTCAAGCAACTGCGCACCGACCGTGCCGCCCTGCGCGACCAGGTTGCCTCGGGTATCACCGGCACGCTGAACCTGACCGATGCATTGGTCAAGAACGAAGACGGCTCCATCGCAACCGGTAAGACCACCGCATCGGGTATTCGCGCCCTGGTCGCCTCGATGAAGGCCAAGGCCGGTGTGTACAAGGAACGCATGAAGAAACTGGTCAAGGCCGGGTTCTCCCCAGCATTCGTCCAAATGCTCGCCGGGTACGGCCTCGATGAGGCCTCAGAGATCGCCCGGGCGATCCTCGCCGGGTCAGCTGCCGACCAATCCGCGATCAAGGCCGACTTCAAAGGGTTCAACCAGACCGCTACCCAGGTCGGCAACGTGGTCGCAGGTCAAATGTTCGATGCCGGGATCAAAGCCCAAGAAGGCCTGATCAAAGGCCTGGAAAAGGACAACAAGAAGCTAGAAAAGGCCGCATCGAAGATCGCCAAGAAGATCACCACCAAAGTCAAGCAAGAGCTTGGCATCAAATCCCCCTCGCGTGTGTTCCGCCGCCTCGGCCAGTACACCATCGACGGACTCGCTCAAGGCCTGAACCAGATGACCCGCGTCAACACCGCCATGCAACGCGTGAGCAACACCATCACGGGCGGATACGACCCCACGCTCACCCTCGGCGGGCGCTCGGCCCCGGCCCGGACCACCACCTACAAGATCGACGTCACAGTCTCCCCAGGCGGTGAAGCCGAAGCAGGTCGTCAGATCGTCAAGGCCATCAAAGCGTTCGAGCGTGTCAACGGAAAGGTACTGACCTCATGACCGTCCAAGAACACCCCGTAATGTCCCTGCTCTCGCTCTACATCCAGCGACCAGGCACGAACAAGTTCGTCCTGGGCCAATCAGCCCTGGGCACCAACTCACCACGACTAGCAGGCCCCACCGACGCCTACACCCGCCATGACATCATCGGCCAGGCCGTCCAGTCCATGCAGATCACCCGCCAGCTCGGTGAAGTCGGCACCCTCACCGTCACGCTCAAAGACACCACCTTGAGCTGGATCACCCCAGGGCAAACCATCGAATGCTGGCTGACCGGGCTAGGCGGGCTATTTACCGGCATCATCCGATCCCACAGCACCGAACACGCCGATGGTCACGCCTACACCACCATCGTCGCCACCGACATCATGACCGAGCTGTCGAACCAAACCCGCTACGGCGCATCGACCGGCGACGACCAAGCCACCGAATCCGTCAGTGACCGAATCCGCCGCATCCTCGCATCCGTGCCCGACCTGCCCGCCGTGACCTCAAGCATGCTGCTCGCTGGCCCGCAAGTGTGTAACACGGTCTACGAGTCGTCCGTGGCCAACCACCTGGCCCTGGCGTGTGACTCGTCCACGTCGCACCGCTGGCACATCGACCGGTACGGGCGCATCGTCGTGGCCACGACCTACACCCCCAACGTGAACTTCCACCCCGCGATCAACGACCCGGCCACCCTTGCCTACTCCCGCATCGACTACGGCGAAGACACCGCCCAAGTCGTCAACGAAGCCACCTTGACCAACCACCGCCGCGTCCTCAACGAAGAAGACAACACCTGGAACGCCGACGACCAAACCCACACCTACATCGACCCCACCAGCCGCGCCACCTGGGGCGCAGGGACCGCCAGCGTCGATGTCTCCCTGGACAACCAAACCGACCTCGACACCCTTGGCGCATCCATCCTGAACCGCTTCAAGGACCCCGCACGTCTACCGCGCTCAGTCACCGTCAACGCCCAGACGAACCCATTCCTCATCGTCAACACCGATCTGAACCACCACGCTTACGTGGCGTTCCCCGACATGACCAGCGGCCACGGCGCGATCATCGCCTCGATCAGTCACGAAATCACCCACACCCGCTGGATGACCACCTACACCTTCGAAAAGGACTAAACCATGCCCGCTAGGAAAACCTTCGCCAACAACGCTGTCCTACCCGCAAGCGACCTCAACACCTACATGAACCCCTCGACCGCTGCACACGTTCCTGACGCAGTGACCGCGCTCACGTTCTCGATCCCCGCCGTCGGTGCCGGCGCCGTGGCCACCATTGACATACCTCTACCAACTGGACGGTTCACCCAACCGCCCATCTTTGTAGCCATGTCGAACCACTACCGGATCACCTGCCACCGCGTCAGCTCCACCACCGACCTCGCGCGCGTCCAGGTGTTCAACAACACATCGGTCGCCGCCCCCGCCACCGCTGGCGTTCTCATCGCCATGCAGATGACCCCGACCAGCGCGCCTGGGTGATCACCATGGCAACGTCAATGAACCGGTGGCCCGTAGACCCCAAGACCCGCAAGATCACCGTCAACGGGCGCACCGCCACCGTGCGCAAAGGACCGACCGCGAAACTACTGCGCTACCACGCCCATGCCTGGCACCGCACCGTTGAACCCGTCACCACCTTCAACGGCTACCGGTCAGCGCAACTCAACGCCACTACGGGCACCCCGCACGACAACAGCAACCACCGCAGCGCGACCGCGACCGACATCAACGGCTACCGCTACCCGTACGAGTACACCCACCGCAGCACGTACCGAAACCCGATGACCCCAGCGCAGATCGCAGCCGTGCGCGCTATCTTGCGCAAGATACCCGAACTGCGCTGGGGCGCTGACTTCAACGCGCCGTACCGCGACCCCATGCACACCGAGATACGTACCGGTGTCACCAAGGCGCAGCTAAAGCGTCGCGTGCGCGCGCTCGGCATCGGCAAACGCACTCTCAGCCGCAACGCCTGGCTGTTCACCCGTCCCGGTGGTGGCCGCAAGTACCGCACGCGCCGCCTGTGCAACGGCCGCACTGTCCAGATCGTCTACATCGAAGGCAAATGGGCGATGACCGCTAAGGGCGACTGGATCCGCACCAACCGACTCAAATAGGAGAACAACGCTATGACACTCATCCCCGCCAAAGCCCGCAACGCCGTCTACGTGGCCCTGGTGCTCGTCAACGCCATCGCCACCGGCCTCGTCGCCACCGACACCGGCGGCCAAGTTGCCGTGGTCGTCGTGACCATCGTGACGAACATCGCCAGCGCCCTAGGCCTATCCCTCGCCGCCGCCAACACCACCACAACCGGAAAGCACGTCGATGCCTGACGACCCAGCGCTGAAATACATCGCCCAACGCCTGGACGACATGAGTAAGGACCTCAAAGAGACAAGGAAGGAAGTCAACGAACTCGGCTCACGTGACCGCGCCGACCTACTCAGGTTCACTCAACTAGAACAGAAGATCGCCGCACTCGAAACCGATATCGCCGCGATGGAAGGCCGCACCGAATGGCTTAACCGCCGTATCTGGGCCGCAGTCATCACCGCCCTACTCGGCATCATCATCGGAGTAGACCTACCCGCCTTGTAGGAACTCACAAGCCGGCCCACGAGCTCGCCGGCGGCCGCACCAGGTCGCGAAAACCTATAACCGCAGGTCAACGGCCCGCACCGTGTGTTTTCGGTGCGGGCCGTTTGCGGAACCC
>WPCK01013889.1_pt1 | contig 79622 bp, 50 predicted proteins | sample 5399851 | NCBI WGS metagenome assembly WPCK01 (sample SAMN12869471, study PRJNA574797) | sludge metagenome | isolation source: wastewater treatment of pH11 | place: China:Beijing | collected 2019-05-20 | reverse complement strand
CGCCACCGGAGCCGGGTCGAACAGGGTCGACGCTCCCGTTGTTCGGCGAACCGTCGTTTCCATTTTCCCCTCCGCCGCGCTTCCGCTTTCCGCCTGGCGGAGGAATGTCGCCCGGTTTTCCCTCGCCCGGTTTCCCCTTTTCCATTCCTCGTCTCATCCGCTCTGCCATCATTTCGACCATGGCACGAATTTCATCCTTGTCGATTTGTCCGTCACCACTGGTGTCGATCTGGTCGAAACGGTTGAGCAAGCGTTCTGGAGCTTCGGATTTGTCGATTGTGCCGTTGCCGTCCTTATCCATATTGGCAAACATCTGCATCATCCGTTCGCCAGGATTTCCCTTGCCTGAACCTGGCCGGCGTGGTTTGCCATCCCGGTTTTCCTTGGGCTCGCCTTCGCCTTCTTTCTGCCATTGCCCTGGCAAGCCGCGGCCATTCCGGCCCCGGACTTTTCCCGATTTCCCTTCGCCGCCCCGATCCTTCATTTCCGAAGAATTGTCGGAGGGTTGTTCATTTGTATTGTCCTGCGCGAACGCTGGCGAAACAAGAAAGCCGATTGCCACGACAACAGCCGCCACAACCGGTCCTGCAAAGCGACGCGGGTTTTGAAAGTTCGCATTCATTTTTCTGCTCCGATGAAATCCGGGAACGGTTCCCGCCTGAAAGGCCTGATTATTATCTCCCTGGAAAACAGATACGCGGGAATCGCCGCGTCAGGACCAGGAAACCCGAAATTTTCGCAAGTCGTTTGCGGCCAACGACTTCGGGCAGCGGGCTGGTTTGGCAGACGGATCCAATGTGTTCGATTAGTTGCCTTCAAACGCCGTTTTTTCCCGAATCAGGCCGTTTTTTCCGAATCACCGCAACCGGGGTCAATGACCTGGAGTTATTGAACAGACGCGAGAGTCGGGCAAATTGCAAGAGAAAGCCTACAATGTTCTTGCACACACCGCGATGCAATGATCAGTGACTCAATGAACGATTCCAAGGTTCCACTTGAGAACTCCGGCAAAGAAGAACTTCGAATCGGCCATGACGGCGGGTTTGCAAGGATGTTTGAAGAGAACCGTGCGCGACTGCGGCGGATTGCGGCTTTCCGGCTCGATTACCGGTTGCGGGGCCGGGTCTCGGAATCGGATATCGTTCAGGATACGTATGTGCGTGCGGCCTCGCACCTGGAACAATATCTGGCCCGTCCGGACTTTCCCTTTTTCGTATGGCTGCGGCTGGAATTGCAACAAAGGCTTGCCGAAGTGCACCGGCAGCATCTCGAGGCCGAGAAGCGCGATGTCCGGCGGGAGCGCAATTCGTTGGGCCGTTCGGGTCAGACTTCGATTGCCCTCGCAGCGCAACTCATGGGTCAAATGACCTCTGCCAGCCGGATGGTCGAGCGAAATGAATTGATGCAAACTCTCGAAAAAGCGCTGGACGAGATCAATGAGACTGACCGGGAAGTGATTGCCTTGCGGCATTTTGAGGAGTTGACAAACATAGAGACGGCGAAAATTCTCGGTATCGATCCGCAGGCGGCAAGCAAAAGGTATTTGCGTGCCCTGAAACGAATGCGGGAGATCTTCCAGCGGTTCACCGGAGAGGCACTGTGATTGAGCATCCGGAAGAATCTGGCGAAGAGCAGCTTGATTCGCTGGTCGACGAGTTTGTGCAGCGCCTGCGCTGCGGAGAGGAGCCGTCGATCGCCGCCTACTTGGAAAAATACCCGGCCCTGGCGGAAGAGCTCGAGGAAGTTCTCGCTTCGGCCGCGATGATCGAACGGCTCAAGCAGGCGGAGCCGGCAGGGTCCGGTAATGGATCGCTGGCCTCCCGCTTGCCGCGAATCGAGCGGCTTGGCGACTACCGCATTATCGAAGAGATAGGCCGGGGAGGCATGGGGCACGTCATGCTCGGCGTGCACGAATCGCTGGGCCGGCGGGTAGCCATCAAGATACTGCCGCCGCAGTTTGCCGGTAACGAGAAACATTGTGAGCGATTTCGCCGTGAAGCGCAGGCAGCAGCCAACTTGCATCATCCCAATATTGTCAGTGTGTTCGGTGCCGGGCGCAGTGAGGGCTATCACTACTACGTGATGGATTTCATCGACGGGATGGGGTTGAACAACGTCATACGGGGCCTGCAGGAAGACCGCTCCCATGACGGTACAACGGACAGCTCGCCCACACGTCCGGAAATGAACCGGGAGGTGAACGGCAATAGTCCGATCGGGGAACCGCAAGGACCTACCGTGGGTGGCGAAGAGGCGACGCGGATCTCCGCGTCGGATCCGCCCCTCGCATCTCCCAGCACGCGGCCGGCGGCGCTCTCGCCGGGTTGCGTTCTCGCCGTGCCCCGCGGCACAGAGCGTTTTCGCTGGGCGGCAGGAATCATCGCCCGAATCGCCGACGCTCTTCAATACGCACACAGCGAAGGCAAATTGCATCGCGATATCAAGCCTTCCAACCTGATCCTCGATCGCGACGGGCGTGTCTGGCTGACGGATTTCGGGCTCGTCAAGGCCTTCTCGGAAGCGACGATGACCGGACTCGGCGAAATCATCGGCACGCCGCAATACATGGCCCCGGAAGCTGTTTCCTCCGGCAAGTACGACGAGCGCAGTGAAGTCTATTGCCTGGGGCTGACGCTTTTTGAGCTGTTGACGCTCAAGCCCGCCTTTGCGGATTCGAACCCGGCAACCCTGCTTCGAAAAGTCGCGACGGAGTCCGTACCCGCCCCGCGGCGCATCGATCCTTCGATTCCACGCGACCTGGCCACGATTGTTGAAAAGGCCACGATGCGCGAACCCGGGCGGCGCTATGCAAGCGCGGCCGCAATGAGAGACGATCTGAATGCATGGCTCGGCGGCCATGCGATTTCCGCGCGGCGCGCGGGGATTCACCAGCGCCTCTGGCTGTGGAGCCGTCGAAATCCATGGGCCGCCCTCTCGGCCGGCATGACCGCACTCGTGGCAATCGTTGCCACGAGCGGGTACTTCCTCGTCAATAACGCCTATCTGAAACTGGCCGAACAGCACAAGGAACTGATCGACCAGCAGAAACAGGTCCGCGCCGCGCGAACTGAAGCGGAAAATAACGCCGAAAAATATCGCGACCAATACATGCGGGCGGAAGCCAATGTCGCGCTGACGCTCGAGATGTTCGACGAAATGTTTCGCAAGATCGCGCTGCGCGGCCGTTCGAAGGATGAAAGCGGCTTTTCCTTCGACGGCTTTGAGGAACTCGCCGGAGTCGAAACCGCTGTGACGGCGCAGGATGCGGTGTTTCTCGAACAGATGCTGGCATTTCTGGAGCGATTTGCCGAAGCCAATCGCGAGAATCATGAGCTCGCCGGCGAATCCGCCAGGGCCTATCGGCGAATTGCCAACATCTATCATTTGAAAGGCCGGCTGAAAGAGGCGGAAGCTGCGTATCTGCAGGCCATCGAGTTGTATCGGGATCTCGCCGAACAAGACGAAGACACCTCGCAGTGGCAAATGCTGCACGCGCAAACTGCGAATGAGCTGTCACTGGTTGTCTCCCGGGATTTTCGCCATCGGGAAGCACTGGGGCTGCTGCAGAAAACCCGCGATCAACTGGAGAGCTTGCCGGATGCAAACAGCCCGGCCGTGCAATTCGAGATCGCCAGAACGCTTAATCTCGCAGGTTCGCTGTTGCCGTTGACCGACATCGAGTCGACCGGTTCGGCGATCCTCGACACGATGCAGGGGGAATTGCGCCGGTTCCGCAACCGGCGAAGGCTTTACGACCGGCTACAGGCTTCAGAAGCGTTTCTCAATCGCAATGTCGCCATGATCGAAGAAGCGATTGGCGTACTCGACAAACTTGTCGCTGCGGAGCCCCAAAATCCGCAATATCTTCTGGAGTCGGCCAAGAGCCGGGCGCGACTGGCGGAGCTTTGCCAGATTCGCGAGCAGCCGGATGAACGGGACCGCTACCGCACTGAGGCCATTGACCTTCTGGAGCAGTTGGGAAAACTCGATCCGGAGAACACGGAATGTCTTGCGGCAAACGTGCAGGTTCGAATGCTCCCGGTGGCGGCGACGGCGGAAGCGAGGCAGGCGGAGCTTGAGAAGGCCTGTGAAACGGCCGCCTCGCTAAGCGAACAACGGCCTGGCAATCTCGAATTCGCGCAACTCGACGCCGAAGCACGATTCCTTCTGGGCCAGGAATATCTTGCCGCCGGCCTCGTCGACAAGACAATCGAAGCCTGGCAAGACACATTGAAGACGCTTGAACGGGTGCTCAACAGCAATCGTGACAATGAATCGCTGCAGCTTCGCTATGCGGCGACGATTCTCGAGTTGTCGGAATTGTTGCAGCGCGAAAAACGCTACGAGGCACTTCGCGAAATGCTGGTCCGGGCCACGACCGCCTTGCAAAGGCAAAACCGCTGGATACGGACTTCACCCGTGGGGAGATTCCTGACGGCCAGACTGCTGGACATGCTGGCGATTTCGCATCGCGAGCTGGGGGATGTTCGCGCTGCGCAAAACGCCGCGCGGCAGGCCGCTCAACTTCGCCAGCGCCCCGAGCCCGGCCCGAACGGCAAACCCCCGCGCGGGAAATAACGGAACCGGGCCCACTCGTTTAACCGCGTGCCCATCGGGCCGCGTCTTCAACCCCATCCCATCGGTCCGCGCTTGCTCCGACGCACTTCATTTGCCGATGACAGGCAAGGATGCTTGTCCCACGAAGCCAATAGGTGCAAAGAATGCTGGATTCCCGGGAAGGCTGAATTCTTGCGAATCCAGCTACCTTGCGACGTCAAAGCCAAATCGTGCCACCCAACTTTTGGGCCTATTCGTAGCAGTCATTAACGACTGATCGTGGCAGCACCGGCTACGATATCCGGACGGTTGGCGTCGAGCCAGACTGCAGCATCGTAAATGGTGCGGAATTCCCGGGGAGGAAGCGCGTCGCGACGGGCTTGCCAGTGCTCTTGCTCAGCCTCGCTCAACTTGTTCCACACGGATTCCTCCGGCCATTCGGCGTCTAATTGCGTGTAAACGGGCCGCCCGCCGTGAATTACGATCTCTTCGAGTCGCTGCAGGAGGCAAGCGCGCATCTCGCCAATGGCGCCGGGATGATCGAGCATGGCCACAATTTCACGAGGGTCACTCAATTGCGCGGCTTGAGAAGTGACGTCTCTCGTCTCGAGTCGGGACTGACATCGCGAAAGGCTATCCAATTGCATCCAGATCGCGGCCAGGAAGCACCTTGATCGTGCGTCCGCGTGTACGCAATCGGTAATGTACGAGATACAGATCCCGGGACAATCTGTCTCGCCATCTCTGGAATCCGTCTCGATCAGAACGCGCAGCGCCTGCTTGGCCTGCAATTCGCTCAATTCTCCTTTCAGCGCGTGTCTAAAGCAAATTGCTGCCGTTTGCGAAAAAGATATGCTTGTGTCGACTGATGACATATCAATCAGTGACTGCCAGGCTTTCCTGGATTGCGTTTCGTCCAGCCGGGGGCCGAGCGCCAGGAAGCCTGCCTCGACGGGGTCGAGTTGTGACGAGTATTCCGAAACTTTCGCGAGCTCAACCAGGGAACCCCAGGCGTTTTCCACTTGGCCAACATCCAGCCGGCCCGCCAGCGCTGAGATCGCCCTGGATGCATCCCAACATGTGTATCTGCTGCCCGATTTTCGCACGACCTTGATCATCAAATCCCATGCTCGTTCCGTTTGCCCGGAGTCGAGATGATCTGCAAGGGCCGCGATCGCGTCTGCGCTAACAGCAAGGGATGATTCCGTGCTCGATCCATCGATGCGATCGGCAAATGCCTGTAATGCGCGATCCACCTGTGATCTATCAAGCTTCCCGGCCAAAGCCTGAATCTGCAGCCCGACAGCATTCAGTTCCCCTTCATCCACTGATGTTTCCGCCTGCTCAAGAAGCAAACTCACGATTTGCCGGACCTGGGCCGGGTCGAGCCTTTGCGAAAGGATGGTCATCCCCTTTTTGGCATTGTCCGTGATGAATCTGGCAGGAGATCTACGGATTTGGTTAATCAGGGAACGCCAGGCCCATTCCGTCTCCGAATTTTCAAGAGTCACGGCCAGGATCGGCAAACATTCGGCCGCGGTTTCCCGCCACTCCTCAAGTTTCTCCGAACGCTCCATAATTTCGATCAACGAATTCCATGCGCGTACGGATTGCGCAGCGTCGAGCTTGCCTGCCAGCCCCTTGAATCCCGCGACTGCAGACTCGAAGACGTCTATCGATTGTGTATCGGCCGTCAATTCGATCAGCGATTGCAATGCCCGCTCCGTCTGTGCCGGGTCCAGCTTTTCGGCCAAAACCGTGAAGCCCGCGCCAGCGGCTCTTACCGCGGGCCAATCCGCAGGTTTCCTCACCAGTTGTATCAATGAGTTCCAGGCCTGTTCGCTCCGCGCCGGCTCCATATGGACGGCAAGCTCCCTGACGGCTGCGGGCGCGTTGTATAACGAGGTCGTTCCTGGTGGCTGTCCTGTCAATTCAATCGTTTTGATCCATGCACGCTCCGTTTGCTGCGCATCTAGTTTGGCAGCCAATTCCTTGAATGCGATCATAATTCCATTCATTGCTTGCCGATCTGTCGTCTGGTCTGCAAGTTTCATCAACACTTGCATGGCCATTTCGGTTTGCGGGCCTTCAAGTTTGTCAGCCAGCGCGGCAAAGCCTCTTTCGGCACATTCCAGCACATGATCACCATGCCTCTGGCCCGGCAATTCAGCCAGCGACTCCCAGGCCCACTCGGATTGCGAAGCGCTGAGCCTCGGCGCCAGTGCCGTGAAGCCACTCGCCACAGCATATTTGGCCATGTCCGTCGATTTCTTTGCCATTGCCGCCAACGAGTTCCAGGCGCGTTCGGCTTGCATGTGGTCAAGCCGTTCTGCGAGATCCATGAAGCAATTTGCAGACGCCCAAAGCGCATCGTCATTGGTCGTCTTGGCGGCCAAATCGATAATGGATTGCAGCGCCCACTCGGTCTCCGCCATGTCAAGCCTGCATATCAATGCGCAGACGCCGTACGCGGCAGCGTTGAACCCATCGCCTTTCATTTCCCTTCCTGCCATGTCCAGCAAGATCGGCAGCGAATCTTTCGCCGCACTCGCGTTCAGCGTGCCGGCCAGTTCCAGAAACCCCTGGCCGGTACCTTCCCGTACTTGCCAATTCGTTGCTCGTTCCGACAGTTCGATTAGCAGAGAGTTCAGTTGGGCGGGTTCAAGGGCCAAGGAACCATTTCGCGACTGCGTGATCGCCAGTTGAAGGAACTCATCAAAGAAATCGCTTCGTTCGGCTAAATCTCGCTGCCCGAAATTCCTGATCGCCAGCGTAACGGCATTTGGTTCTGCGTCGCCGATCTCCAGAGCGAGCCGTGCGGCGACAAACTGCACGTCCGGGTCCGCGGACTCCGACATCGCGAACCTGTTTGCCAGTTTGGCTGCCATGGTACGCCGCTTGTTGCTGATCCCGATGCAGGCCTGCAGAACCCGCTCGATGCGGCGACAAAGCCGGATGGCAGTGACTGGATTGGCCAGTCCGCGCTCGAAGACCAACAGCTTCAGCCGATCGTCCTTGAGCGACGACCAGTCGATCAATCCTTGCAACTCGGCCGGACCTTCCCAATCTGGATGATCGTGTCCGATCGATCGCAGGATGCCGTTGACCAGGTTGGTCTCAGACGCATGGCGGTGCAGGTCGGCCAGATCTCGATTTCGCCAGGACTGCCACGACATGGCTGCCATCCCCGAAACAAATCCCAGCGCGAAAACGGCCAACGTTACCAGTTTTCCCCGATGCCGCTGGACAAAGCCCAAATCCTGGCCGGGTTTGTCCGCCGATGGGACGTCGAGTTCGGGAAACGTACCGGATTCCCGGGGCATAGGAACAATCTCGTCCCTATTCGATTTCATCATTCCCCCGCAATTATTTTATTTTCTGCACGGCACCCGGCCCCGGCCAACCCATTCTACAATGCCGCGGTTCCACAATCACCAAAGGCGAAAAAAGGCACCAAGGCCACCAAAGCCAACACCCAGCTTTTGGTCCACTCGTTTAACCGCGTGCCCATCGGGCCGCGTCTTCACTCCCATCCCATCGGGCCGCGTTTGCCCCGACGCACTTCATTTGCTGATGACAGGCAAGGATGCATGTCCCACGTAATGGAGACCGGTCATTCCCGCGTCCCGAGCATCAGGCCATGGGTCCAGGGGGGTGCAGGGAGGTGGGTGAACTGGATTTGCGAAAATCCGGTTCGGGTCATCAGGTCTCCAAGCTCTTCCGGAGCGATCATCGCATTTCCGGTTCCGATCAACAGCTGCAACTGGTACTCGCTGAACGCCGCGACGCCCCGCTCCTGTCCGGGAAAGACGTCGATCACCGCCAGCTCGCCCCCCGGTCCCAGCACGCGAAAAGCAGTTGTCAAAAGCCGTTCGCGTTCGGCCGGGGAGGCGACATGGATGTTGTCGCCCAGGATGACAAGATCGTACGCGGCATCATTACCGGTAATGTTCAGGTCATCGCGCTCCAGCCAGGAAACGCGGGATTCCATTTCCAGATTTTCCACGGTGGCCCGGGCCCGGGCGAGACCGTCGGCGTTGTCGACGAGACGGACCAGCGAACCTGCATCGCGATGGGCGAGGGTCATGCTGTACACGGCCGAACCACAGCCGAGATCGAGAATGTGAAGCGATCTCCGCTCGTCGCCCATATCGAGGGCCTCGGCCGCCTTGAGCGCCGCCGCCGTATTCGACCACTGCATCAACCCACGAGTCGCATGAAACTGTTGTCGGCTTCGGTCGGCAGTTTCCAGACGCTCAAATTCCGTGTTCGATGATTCGCCATCGGTTCGAAGCGACGCTTCGAGACGGCTCCACTGCTCAAACGTCAAGGCCCACAAAGATGCCGTGGCGAGCTGTCCGGCCTGCGACAGGGCATAGTACTCGCCAAATTGTTCGACAACTCCGGTTTGTTTGAGCAGCGTCATCAGGGCGGGAACGGCATGTCCGTGCAGCGAACAGCTACGGGCCAGTTCATCGGCGGTTTTCTGGCCTTGTCGCAGCGAGTCGACGACCCCGGTCCGCAGCCCCGCATTGATCGCGGCGGTGAGCGCCGGCTGGCTGACCGATTTGCGAAACGCTTCGATGGTCCTGAGCTGGCTGGCAGACATTCCGGCGGGTATGCAAGAATTCGATGACGAAAGGGATGAAGTTGTAACGCTGTTCCGGACGTGGTCCGCAGATTACCATGTGACCGTGCCGCAGCGGTCCGGACAAGTCCGTGATTGTAGTTTGTGTCGGCCCGGTTCGTAAATTCCAGCGGATTTCACCATGCAAATGATGTTTGAACGCCGATCGTTGCAGATTTTTCCGTCGCTGCTTTTGCTGCTGATTGCAAACACTTTCGCCCGCGGCCAATCGAGCTGTCCCGATCCGGCAACTTTTCGTCTGGCCAGCGGATTCGTGGCGGAAAAAGTCCTCGAAGTGCCGCAAGAAATGGGTTCGTGGGTCAGTCTTGCGACGACGCCGGATGGACTCATTGCCAGCGACCAGTACGGCAAGTTGCATCGAATCCGGCCGGGCGCGGAACAGCAACCGGCAACGATCGAAACAGTTCCCGTGGCGCTGGGCCATGCCCACGGTCTCACCTGGGCATTTGATGCCCTTTACGTCGTCGCCCATCAAATGGACGAGCAGACCCCGTCGGGCCTGTATCGCGTGACGGATTCCGACGGGGATGGAGAACTGGACAAGGTTGAACCGCTCCGCCAAATCGAAGGAAGCGGCGAGCACGGCCCCCATGCAGTGATTCCCGGCCCGGACGGTGAGAGCCTCTACATCTGCAGCGGCAATCATACAAAGCTGGTCGAAACTTCGGCATCGCGAGTTCCCCGGAACTGGCAGGAAGACAATTTGCTGCCGCGAATGAATGATCCGGGAGGGCATGCCGTTGGCGTCCTTGCGCCGGGGGGCTGGATTTGCCGCACCGATCGCGACGGCAAGTCTTTCGAGCTGGTCAGCAGTGGGTACCGGAACCAGTACGACATCGCTTTCGACCAGAATGGAGAGCTGTTCACATGGGATGCCGACATGGAATGGGATATCGGCTTGCCCTGGTACCGGCCAACCCGCGTCTGCCATGCGACAAGCGGTTCGGAGTTTGGCTGGAGAAACGGCGATGCAAAATGGCCGGCCAGTTTCCCCGACAGTCTTCCGGCAGTCATTGACATTGGACCTGGTTCGCCCACTGGAGTCACGTTTGGAACAGGTGCCCGGTTTCCGGAGCGCTATCAAAAGGCCTTGTTCATCGCCGACTGGAGTTTCGGTTTCATCTACGCCATTCATCTGATTCCGGACGGAGCCAGCTTCCGCGCCGAGAAAGAGGCCTTTTGTTCTGCGGCGGCGCTTCAGGTGACCGACATGGCAATACACTCCGACGGGCAAATGTATTTTGCCATCGGCGGCCGACGAACTCCCTCCGCACTTTATCGGGTGCGCGCCATCGAGCCGGTCGAGCCAGGCTACACGCCGGATCCGCCGACTGCCGAAGCAAAATTGCGACGTCGTCTCGAGTCCTTTCATCTGACCGGCTGTACTGCGGAAAACCTCGACGAGGCCTGGAATGGTCTCGACCACCCCGACAGGTTTGTCCGGTTTGCAGCGCGGATCGCGATTGAACAGACGCCGCTTGAACTATGGCGCGACCGGGCGGCCGGAGAAAAAAGCCCTGCAAAGTCACTGGAACTTGGGCTGGCGCTGGCGCGATGTCTTCCGGCAGAAGACGGATCTCTGACCTGGTTGATGAATTTTCTGGAGCAACATTTTGAATGGTCCGCGCTCGATGAAACGGGCCGGATTGGCATGTTGAGGATTGCCAGCCTGATTGTGACGCGGCACGGCCCTTTGACCGATGAAACGCGATCGCGAATGAATGGCCTGTTCGGTCCCTGCTATCCCGCGGAATCGCCCGATGTCAATCGTGAACTCTGCCGGCTCCTTGCGGTCACCGGCGCAGCGAACATCGTCGAAAAGACCATCGGCATGATGGAAAGTTCGGCAACGCAGGAAGACCAGATCCATTTTGCCCGATCGTTAAGGATCGTGCGCGAGGGATGGACCGACGAACTGCGGCGACGGTATCTGCGGTGGTTTGAAAAGGGGGCGGCCATGCAAGGGGGGAGCTCATTCAAGGGATACCTGAAGACCATCCGCGAAGAGTTCATTGCCGGACTTGATGCGGACAGCCGCGCGGCGCTTGCTGAAATGGTTGCTGCCGGTCCCGCCGATGTCGATCCCTATGCGGAACTCAAGGCTCGCCCGATCGTCAGAAAGTGGACGATGGCCGATCTGTCGCCCGTGCTTGCCAAGGCTGACTGGGACAACCGCAATCTGGAGAACGGCAGGAGTGTGTTTGTGCAAGCGCAGTGCTTCAAGTGTCACTTGTTTCAGGGAGAGGGAGGAAGTGTCGGCCCGGACCTGACCGGCCTCCACCGCCGATACACGCTGGAGTATCTGATGGAAACGCTGGTCGACCCGGACAAGTCGATTTCCGACCAGTATCAGGCAACCGTATTCGAAATGAGCGACGGCAAGCTCGTGGTCGGGCGGGTTGCCAACCTGTCGAATGATGAGTTGATGGTGCAGACCGACATGATCGCGCCAGGCAAATTGACAAGACTGAAACGAAGCGACATCGACGGGATGCGCCCTTCGACGACGTCGCCGATGCCGTCCGGATTGCTCGACAGCTTTACCGAATCGGATATTCTCGATTTGATGGCCTGGCTGCGCTCGGCCGGACCCGACGATTCGGCAGGGGAAAACAGATGACTTGCCGCGTCTGCGGCCAGGTAGCTGGATTCGCCAGAATTCAGCCGAGGGCGACGTAGCTGGATTCGCCAGAATTCAGCGACAGACAAGGAAGACAGAAGACAAAGGACAGGCCTTTAACTGGCCGCGTCAATTTATGACCTGGTGCAACGTGCAAACTAAATGGCACCTGACATTTACATGGCCATTGACGACAAGCAGTAACGTGCGGCGAGCGCGGTACAAGCTCCTGGTTTGCGATCGGGTGTGGTTTGGTTCAGCGCTGAGAGCGGAGGTCGTGCGTGGACGACGACATAATCAGCTTTGAGAAGCATCGTCAGCGGCGAGAAAAGAATGCCAGCCTCGTGCGCTGCGCCCGTTGCGGAAAAATGATTCTGGCCACGGCAACGCAGTGCCCGGAATGCGGGATCCACTTTCAGGGCGAAGCGCAAGACTATTTGCACCGTTCCGAACGGACCTCTGGCGGCCAGCCCCGATGGGTCACGGTGGTCGCTGTCGTGTTGCTGGTTGTATTAATCATCAGCTTTCTGGCGTTTAGATAAGGCAAACTCATGAATCGCATTGCGATAGTTGCGATGTTCCTGATTGGGATCCTCGTTGCGAGCCTGAATCCAGTGTGCAATGGGCAAGTTGAGGAAGGGACTGTAGTCTTCGACATGCAGGCACTCGTAACGCTCATCCGGGATGCGCGCGCCGCAAAGGAGATTGAGGTATCCGACGAACAGGTCGCAGAGTTTGCCGAGATTCAGTCCCGGGCCGGCAGCATATTTGGCGAGGCACAGTCCCGATTAAATCTCCAACTTGAAGCCGATCAGGACATTGCCAGGCACAATCGCGCCTTGGCGGAAGCGAGGACGGTATATCTGGGCTCGCTCATCAAGGGTCTTAATGACGTCCTTGTGCCCTTCCAGGTGAAGAGGCTGGAACAGCTGATGTTATGGAGCGCCATCAACAAAGGCGGGTTTGCAGCCCTTTTCAACACCAAACTTGTTCGCGACCAGCTTGAGCTCGACGCCTCCAACGTTCGGGAGATTTCGAAACGAGCCGCGGAACTCCAAAAGGAATTTGATGAGGAATTACGCAAGCTGCAACTGGAATACCGCGATAAGCTCCTGGAGTCGCTCGACGAAGACGAGCGTTCCCGTCTCAAGGAAATGCTGGGCGAAGAGTCGCTCCTGTACCATGTCGCTCCGAAGTTTTGAGAGCTGCGCTCCGCCGAGAGCCAGGGGATCGCTGTTTGTGTGTTGAGCGACTTGTCGTGAATGGGCGGGAAAAAAAGCGACCACCGTGGTTTTAACGCCGCCCGCTGGACGGAGCTGCAGAGGAGGAATTGGGCGTAGGGGGAAACCATTCAGGGACACAGCACATGACGGCGCGGCGGCAATTTGCGTCGTACTGGCTGATGGCATTTCTTTCCTGGTCGCAGCCGGTCGAGCCAGCGGCTCCCGCTTTCCCGGAGCTAAAGCACAACTTGCCGGCAGCCGCCTGTATCTGTTAATTGCTGTGTCCCCCGCAGTTGCGTCGCAGTTGGTTGCCCCGCAGTCGTCGTCGTTATCCATGTTGTCTTTGGCTCACCACCGGATTTACTCCGGTGGGAGCTTGATTGGGGGGCTACATTTGGACCAACGCCTGAATTTTTCGGTCGAACGCCTGAGATGGTATCAGGACGGATATCGCCGAGACCGAAATAATGGAACGCGGGCCTGGGAGTTGCTGGCGAAAACAGCCGACCTTTTTGAAGCTGGCAATCTGCCTTGGCGGCCTCGGCAAACCGCCAGATAAGTTCAGCCGCTCTCCTCGGCCGCGGATGAAGTCTTGTTGCCGTGTTTTGTCTTGTAGCTTGTAAGTCATCGCCCCATCGGGATAATCCCGATGGTGTCGGCGGGTACGCCGTCGTGTGTCGGTTAATTGCGGTGTCCCTCGCAGTTCGACAGAATCATCGCATTTGCTGCCCCGACCCCGGACATCGCACGGGGTACAACCGCGGGGTCGGCCAAGAATTTATTGAGACATACTTGATGCCCCGAAATCAGCATGCACGGCAAGAGAAAGATGACTATCGAAAGCGCAAGGAAACAGGCGCATATGCCTTCATTGTGGTTACCGTCGCGATAATGGCACTTGCATGGGCCAGTTACTCACTTTGGCGCACCATCACGAAGGACATGAAAGGCCAATGGCGGGAAGGCGACCAACATAAAGTCTCGCCAGCCACGTCAGAGGGCAAAGCCGATTGAATGATGCCGAACCCCCCGCCTTCGAGCCGGCGGTAGAATGGGGAGGTAAGATTTGGCGAGTCAGTAACGACGGACGCGGGAAACGGGAGCTAGCCAATGCGCGGTCAACTTGTCTTGATTCGACTGGCAATAGCCAGGTTCTGCCTGATTGCCTGGCTGGTCAGCACGCCCGTCTGTCCTTTGCGCCTTGCGGCACAGGAAATCTATTTCACCTTCCCGGAAGGCCACGCCAGAATTGATCATAGTTGGGCACGTTCATTCCCTGATGCGCAACAGGCAATGATCTGGATAGTTCAGGATGAACAGGTCCAGAAAGAGCTTGAGATCGTCGATTCGCAGTCCCGGGAACTGGAACGGGTATTTGAGGAAGAGTCTGCAAAACTGACCCGGCCGTTAGTTGCCAATCCTGGAACGCTTGCGCAGCTGAACGATTCTGGAGAGATTCCTGACCCGTATGAGCAACTGCGAATCAGGGTTTACGACATTCTGCTTCCACATCAGGAAGAAGGACTGGTTTCGATTTTTTGCTGGAGCACTTTCAGGAATCATGGGAACTCGATCCTTGCGAAATATGTGGCCGACCAGTCAGGCGTAAAATTGACGGACCATGACAAACATGCAATCGAGGAAGCCCAAAGGCGATTGGACAAGGAGTATCTGGAATTTGCAGCGAACGAGTATCGTTCGCTGGTGGAGAGGACTTGTGAGCGATTCCCGCAATTTCGCGATTATTTGGACACATTCACCAATGCAACGTCGCTTGTGTCACTGGACGTGCTGTTCGCGGATTTTCAGGCCATAGAAGAGCTTTCGCCGGACGATCTGCCGGACTCTTTTGTCGATCTGGTTCGTGCGAATCGCAGCGGTGTCATTTCACCACATGGCAACTGGCAGGTTGTTGCGCCTCGCAACCAGCAAGGTTGGCAAGAAATCCGGAGCTTGTTGCTGATCCGTAGTGGAGATTTCGGAGGCCTGATAACGCCGGAACAAAGTAAGGAGATAAGCATTTGGGGAAACGCGACATTCTCGGAGTTGAGGGAGATTGATGCGGAGTATCAGAAGCGGCTAAATGCGAACATTGACCCCCGCGAGGCCCGAGAGTTTTGGAAAGACGCCAATGCACAACTTGACCAGAAAGCGATGAAACACCTGGAAAACGAAATCTTGTTGCCGAATCAGGTGAATTGGTTGGTGGAAGCACTTCGCCAAAGACAGATCAATACCTACGGTTTGTTGGGCGTTTTGCTGATGACGGTTGGCCCTGATGGAAAGGAGGTTTCTGCCGATGAACGAAACGACATCAAACAGTTTCTGAAAACCGGGATCGCGACGCTTAAGAGCAATGTGACCCGGGAGTTTCACAAGAACGTCGGACAACTAGTGGACGAATTGCCTGAATCCGTCCGATCCGAAGTCAAACAGCGACTTGGGGAACCGCCTGGATACCTGTTACCCAATCTGTCGATGCTTGCCGTGCGGGTGAAGCTGGTTTCAGGCCAGGTTCCCCAGAAATCGCGGTGATAGACAAGCACAAAGGTCAGATAGTGCGCGAAGGCTGGACCAGACGATCCGGCAAGCGGAAACCAGGCTTTGTCACACCTGAATGGTCACCTTGTCTGCGCCTGAATCCGTCCGAACACCATTCGCCCGGCGCTGGTTTGCAGCATGCTGGTCACAACGATGGAGACATCGGCACCGATATGTCCGCGACCGTCTTCGACGACAACCATCGTGCCATCTTCCAGATAACCGATTCCCTGGCCGTGTTCCTCGCCGGCCTTGACGATTTTGACGCCGATGGCCTCGCCCGGCAGGAAAACCGGCTTGATGGAGTTGGCAATGTCATTCAGATTGACGACCTCCACGTTCTGGAGTTTGGCCACCTTGTTCAGGTTGAAGTCGCCGGTGACCACCTTGCCATCGAGGTGTTTGGCGAGAATCAGCAGCTTGGCATCGACCGGCTGATTTTCCATTTCGGGAAGTTCGCGATCGGAGATTTGCAGTTCGATCTTCTTGTTGGTCCGCAGCCGGTTGAGGATATCGAGTCCGCGGCGACCCCGCGATCGCTTGAGCTTGTCGCTGCTGTCGGCGATTCCCTGCAATTCGGCGAGGACAAATTTGGGCATCACCAGCGGGTTGTCGATGATCCCGGTTTCGACGAGATCGGCGATGCGGCCGTCGATGACGACGCTGGTGTCAAGCACGTAGGGCTTCAGTCCCTTGGATTCCTTGGCAAACTCGACATAGGGGATGATGAAGCGGAAATCGTCGCGCGTCTGCCAGAGAACGCTGACGCAGGTATAGCACAAGACGATGCCGATAAAGGAAACGACAACGATTCGCAGCGCGCCCGGTGTCGTCCCGTTTTCTCCCCCGCCCGACGTCGATGCTCCGAAAGATTGCTCGTAGCTGGCAAACAACGGATCGATGGCAATGCCGGCGATGTAGGTCAGGAACAGTCCGACAAGGATACCGAAATAGATGGCGGTAATCAGGTCGATGCGCTTTTTCTTGACAAACACATCGATTGCAATGACCAGCCCGGTTCCCAGAAAGTAAACGAGAAAGACCGGGAGCCGGTGTTGCGGGCTCAATCCCTCGTTAAACGCGAGCGAAACAGAAATACCGATCGCGGCCATGACAAAGACCGCGCGAAGAATCCAGATAACCATTTAATGGCCTGCGCCGGAACCCGGGATGAATTCCGGGACTCCGTTGAATAAAAGGGGAAAGCATCGGGGATCGTATGATAAAATCGTCGTCCGAAATCCTCCGGGCGAGGCGAGGCATTCACACAGGGCAGGCAGCGGGGCAGGGCGAAAAAAAAATAATGAAACGCCACGGCCAATAATCGGGCACTGCAGCCGGCAGCGAATGCATCCCGGGACAATTTGCGACAGCAATTCTAGGCCAGTCGCAATCTCAAGGCCACCCGTGACCCGAACTCCCGATATAGCGGCCTGTTTGGGGTGGTGACTATTGCCGGAAACCCGAAACATCGGCAAAAGCAGGCCCAGAACCCGGCGAATCCGCCGGTCATGTGAAGTACTTCTTGAAGACGGCCTCGCAGAAATGGTCCGTCATGCCGGCGATATATTCGACGGCGGCGCGACGAACCCCGACAATATCGGCCCGCGCCCGGTACTTGGGAGCCATCTTGTCCGGGTCCTTGCAGAATCCGGCAAACATGGCCTTGATCCTCTCCTGGGCCTCCGCGCGGACGGAGACGAGTTGCGGGTGCCGATACACATGCTGATAAAGGAACCTTTCCAGTTCGGCTTTTTTTTCGGCAAGCGCCGGTGAAGGACCGATCAAAAAGTCGCTTTGGCAGGCTTCCGCCGTCGAACGAAAATCATGCCGGGAAAGTTCCCTGCCGCAATGATCGAGCATATCGGTAACCTGCCGATCGATCAGTTCATGCACGACGGCCTTGCGAAGCCGCTTTTTGTCCAGCCCCGTTTGTTGATCCCTGACGTGTTCGAGGCATTCGGCGATCAAGGGTACCTGGGCCATTTCTTCCAGTGTCACCAGACCGAGCTTAACGGCATCGTCGGTATCATGGGCGTCGTAGGTGGTGCTGTCCGAGGCATCGACAAGCTGGACTTCCAGCAGAGGCCTCGGACCGGCGGCATGTTTGTCGACGCGGGCGGTCTGGCCGAGGAGGACTTCGCGAGTCAGGTTGAGTCCGGGAGCACTCGAGTAGCGGACTTCAAGCACCTGCACGATGGTCAGGGCAAACTCGTTGTGCGAAAAGCCGCCGATATCGCGGGCGATCTCGTTGAGCGCGTCCTCGCCACAGTGCCCGTAAGGGGGATGGCCGATATCGTGCATCAGGGCCAGAGCTTCCACCAGATCCTCGTTGAGGCGCAGTGCCCGGCCAAGAGTCCTGGCAATCGTGGCGACTTCCTGGGTGTGGGTAAGCCGCGTGCGATGATAGTCACCCATCCCGCCCGTGAACACCTGCATCTTTCCACTCAGGCGCCGATAGGCGGAGCTGTGCAGGATGCGATCGCGGTCGCGCTGATACGGGCCGCGATACGGGTGATCGGGCTCGGGAAACCGCCGCCCGGCCGAGTCCTTGCTGTGCATGGCCCAGGGGGCGAGCAGCAATTGTTCCCTTTCAAGAACGGTCGCCGGGCGAAATGGACTGGGTTCGGTCAAGCGATGCTGGTTCCCAAAGGGCTGCGGAACGAGGCTGCAGAAAGGGACTACAAGCGGAACTTGCTGGCCCATCCCGCCTGGCCAAATGCGGTCATCCGCGCTTCGCACACGGCCTGCATGGCGGCGCGGGCCGGTTTCAGATAATCGCGCGGGTCGAATTTCTCCGGGGACTCGGCGAAAACCTTGCGAATGGCCCCGGTGATGGCCATGCGATTGTCGGTATCGACGTTGATCTTGCGGACACCATGGCGGATGCCCCGCTGAATCTCCTCCACGGGAACGCCCCACGTCTGCCGGATCGTTCCGCCGTAACGATTGATGATGTCCTGCAATTCCTGGGGGACGCTGCTGCTGCCATGCATCACAAGATGGGTGTTGGGCAAGCGGCGATGAATCTGTTCGATTCGCTCCATGGCCAGGACAGCTCCGTCCGGCTTGCGTGTGAACTTGTAGGCACCGTGGCTGGTTCCGATGGCAACCGCCAGGGCATCGACGCCGGTCTCGGCGACAAACTTTTCCGCTTCGGCCGGGTCCGTGAGCAACTGGTCATGGGACAACTGGCCCTCGGCACCGTGGCCGTCCTCTTTCTCTCCCATCCCGGATTCGAGCGATCCGAGACAGCCAAGTTCCCCTTCGACCGAAATCCCCCTGGAGTGTGCGATGTCCACGACCTTGCGGGTCACATGAACGTTATAGGCATAGTCGGCAGGTGTCTTGCCGTCCTCCTGCAGCGAGCCGTCCATCATCACAGAAGTGAAACCGTTCTCAATCGCACTGATACATGTCTCCACGCTGTTCCCGTGATCGAGGTGCATGACCAGCGGAATGTGCGGATACAGTTCGGCGGCGGCAAGCATCAGATGGCGCAGGTAGGCATCCTGCGAGTAGGCGCGAGCGCCGCGCGATGCCTGCACAATCACCGGCGAATCGGTCTTGTGCGCCGCCTCCATGATGGCCTGGATCTGCTCCATGTTATTGACGTTGAACGCTGCGACGCCATAGTTGTTTGCCGCGGCATGATCGAGAACGGTTCGCATGGGAACCAGGGGCATGACGACTCCTTCAAGGGGGTTGAGACGATGCGAGGCCTCGCCGCGCGGGGGACTTGCTTTCGTTCGTTCTTTCTTTCGCTGAACGGCCGGGGCCAGCAGGTGATCCGGTCTTCTATTATGCCCCTCCATCGATTCCGCACAACGGGCTGAAGGGCCCCGGGTCGGCAACCCGGATTCAGTCGAGGCGAGTTGACAGACCGCGCGATGTCGAATTGCCTGATGGAAAAAGGTTGCTGTCCGGCAAGCTCACGGCGCGAATGAGCAGAAAGCGGGGCGGGAGTCCCGAGGCGAGTCCCGTTCCAAATATCAGCTGCCCGATGCCGGTTTCAGGCTGCGTCGCCGCAACCACCAGGGTTTCTCCGGCCGCAAGGCGACAGGAAAATCCGAGTTCCGGGAGTTTCTGCTGATCGCGCGATGTGTTGTAGATGAAACTGGTTTCCCCCAGGGCATATCGATGTTTGAGATCCCCATGCCGGATCTCGGGGACCACTTGCAGTTCGACAAATCCCTGTGAGGCTGTGACCAGACTGACGCTCATTCCGGCTTCAGCACTGGTGCAGACTCCGGATTTGATTTCCTCCCCGCGAACCGTCTGCCACGCCACCTTTTCCGCCAACGGACTGCAGGCAAACCATTCATCCGATCCCGGACGCAACTGCTGGTACTTGTGCGTGCCAAATTGAAGGTTCTTCTCAAACGATACGAGCGACCGGTGATCGGATCCCGAAGTGTTTCCATCGGGACTGATCGGCTCGGACCAGTTGACAACGGTTTCCAGTTCGCGCGGAAGGCGGGTTCCGGCAATTCCCGCGCGAATTCCGTTTTCATCGAGAAGGCGACGAGTTTCCAGATCGAGGGCCTGTGCGTCGAGTTGCTGCCAGGCGTTCTCCCAGACCCCGAATACCGAGGGAGGAAGGTTGCCGATGGCGACTTCGACGACTACGCTCCCGTCGTCGTGCGAGACAACGGGCTCGCGCGTGATGGTCTTCGCGGTCTTCCACAAGGCGGGCTTGCCGAAAGGTTTGCCAAAGGGGTTGCCAGAATGAACGGGTTGGCAACCCGCGCAGGCAACCGTCAGAACGAGCAGGGCGACGGCGTTCAGGAATGCGATCTTGTTTGCGTGCACGCGGTCGCCTGGCAAAGGTCAGTTGAAATTCAGGGATTCAAGGCCACGAGCCCGAAACGGGGCATCAAAGAAACGAATCCGCCAGACGTCAATGGAAAAGGAGTGAAAAAGCAGATGATAGCATCGCAGAAAAGCCGGCTATCCCGGGATCGATCGGCAACGGCTGATGAAATTGAAAAACAGCCAGCCTAGTTTCGCGAATCGCGCACTTTCCGGGAATACTCTTCGAGGATCTTCCGCTCACGGGAAGTAAGGCTGTCTTGTCCCGACCGGTGCACCTTTTCGAGAATCCGGTCGGCCTGCCGGGAAAGTTCTTCGTTGTCTCCCGGTTGATGCAGCTTCAAAACAGGTTTTCGCCGCAGCCGCTTGCCGAGACCGGAAAGCTTCATCCAGCCGAAGTTCCATCGGCCAAAGAAATAGGCCGCGGCAAAACCGGCCCCCGCGAGATGGGCTTCTGCCGCGATAGTGCTTGAACGGGAAGCAGCCAGGCTGATGTCCATCAGCACGCACAGTATTCCCAGCACCCACGCCGGGGCCGGGATGATCCCCATCAACAGCAATGTCTGGCGGGGGTAGTTCAAAACAAAGAGGATCACGACGGCCGTTACGGCGCCGGACGCCCCCACCACGGAGGCAGGGCGACCCGCCAGCGCGGCCACGAGCAGCCAGATCAGCCCGGAGAAGACAATGGCGACAAGGTAGAATCGCAGAAACTCCGCACCGCCATATTTCTCTTCGATCGGCCTGCCGAGCGAAAACAGGATCAGGCAGTTGAACAGGACGTGAAAGATACTGCTGCTGGAGGTGATGGAAGCGTGTGCAAACCCGTAGGTGAGCAGTTGCCAGGCGTAATAGGGACTCTCCAGCGGACCGGGCTTGCTCTCCGAACCGTATTTCAGGCTCAGCAGGTGGCTGAGCCGGAGATCTTTTTCTTTTGAAGACTCGTCGGTGACGTTGCCCGAAAACATGTCCAGCAGGAAGATGGCCACGTTGATGGCAATCAACGCCTTGACCACCGAGCCGATTCGGCCAAGTCCGCTTCCGCTGCCGGAAGGCTCTCCCTTCCATTCATCGTCGTTGTAATAGCCCCGGTCGTAGATTCCCATGACGAGCGATACCCGAATCAAACCGGCCCGATGCGGACCCATGCGCGGCCCAAAGCGGCCCGTGAGACGTCACATGAACAGAATCAGATCCGGGCACGCCTGAACTATTGTTGCGGTTCCAGTGCGTGCGGGAAAGGCGGCGGCGCGTGTTTATCGCTTGCCGAGAGTTGAATCCGCCGGCAGGGATCGCCGGTCGGTGGTTTTGTCGCCGGTCCTGGCTTGCAGTTGCCGATACAGCTCCAGCGTTTGCTCGTACACCTGGCGAATCTGTTGTTGCTTGTCGGCGATCTGCTTTTCCTGGGCGGCAACGAAGTCTTTGGCGATCTGCTCTTCTTCCAGGCGGCGGTTCAGGTCCTTTTGCAATTTATCGAGCAAGGATGTGCGGTTGGCTCTTTGCTCGTTCGCGTATTCGAGGATCTTGAGCGTGTTGTCGTTATAGGTGGTGACGGAGGCAATGGTCTTTTCCAGGGTTTCCTTCATCTTGCCGGTTTCTTTCAGCATGTGCGGATAATCGCGCAAGGTCCTCGTGAAGTAATCGACGATGGCCTCGATTCCGGTCAGGGGATCCTGGCGGGTTCCGTCGACGCGCGTGTATCCGTTGACGGCGGCGTCCTTGGAGATGATGGCCGTTCCGTCCCTGGCAATCGTGGCCTCCCCTCCCAGATGGAGCAGCGGGTCGTTGGCGCCACCGTCCCGGTCAAACAGTCCGTCGGTGGTGACATTTCCCGTACCGTCGACAGCAAATCTCTGGCGATCGGCAAAGCGAAGCTGGGTCAACAGGTTGACCGACCGGCTGGTGTCAAACACCTCGTTGATCCGTCCCGGCTGATTCTGGATGAAATTCTGGATTTCGGTGACGGGCACGAGATCGAATGTGTACTCGTCGAGCAGCGCTTCGTATTCGCGGCTGTTGGGATCCATCCCCAGGTCTTCGGCTTTCAGGTAATTTTCGGCCAGTGCCTGGCGGTAGGCGGCCAGGTTGAAATCGGCAAGCGCCAGAGCATCCTTGAATGCGTCGCGCGAATCGCTCGGCATGCGCTCGAACAACGTCCAGGATGTGGTCGGCGTTGCCGCCTCATTCTTCGAAAAGTTCGTGACAAACATCGGCTCCAGCGTCGCCGAATTGGCGGCGGCGTCGACGACCTTGACGACATACGATCCGACGAATTCGATGGGCGCCATGACCTGTTTGCCGGCGATCTCCCTGGCTCGATCGGCAAAGACGTACAGCGTCATGTCCGGCTTCAGCTGGGCCGCCAGTGGAGTGGCACCATCCATGGCCGTTGCGCCGAACTTGATCGTGACCGTGTTGCCGGAGACTTCCGGCTGGCAGTTGTACCAGATGCGACCTTCGCCGATGGTCATCAGGTTCAAGGTGTGATTGACACCTTCGAGGGAATCGGGCGTGTACTGGAGCGCGCCTTCTTCGCCAAAGCGAACCAGGTTGTATTCGCGGATTCTCTGCTCGACCAGCTTCTCGTTTTCAATAGCGCGATCCATCCAGGCGCGGCGGGCCTTGGACGCCTGGCTCAAGCCGAGTCCGCCAAAGATCGCTGTCAGAAATATCAGGGCCGTCGCAGTGATCGGCACCCATGTCCAGTTCCGCGCCGACTTGAACAGCCCAAAAACGAGCGCGATAAAGGCAATGCCGACGAGAATCCAGCCAATCATGGTTCAGCTTACCGCCCGTTAACAGGGAACAAAAAGAGCATCAGGCTTCGATTCGGTATCGTCGCGTCGACCTTCCAGAATAAACGACAATTGCCGTCCGCACACGTCAAATTCCCGACTTTCGGATGATAAATTGGGCTGGATAGGGTGTCAAGTTTTGGCGGCTTGTGGGGGGCCAGCCCGCATATCTTTCCAGGTCACTGTCGGCGGAAGGTGGGGAATATCGCAAATTCAGGAAATCATCAAGTCCGCACCGCAGAATCCCGAAAACCCCTACATCCAGGTGTCAAAACCCGAAAAACCGGATTCCGTGGAACTTCCCGCAAAGCTCCACGCCCCGGGGAGTGAAACGTGACCCGACCCAGTTACCAGCTTTGTCTGCATCGCCAGCGGCGCACCCGTCTGCTTTTCTGTCTCGGCGTTTTCGGGTTTTCGTTGACATCTGGTCTGCTGCTGACGGGCTGCCACCGGGGCTATTACCGGAGGCAGGCCGATTCGGAAGCCCGCACCCTCATCCGCGAAAAGCTCAACGACCCGCGGTGGTGCCAGATAGATCCCTCGATCGCGGTCAGTCCGGAATCGAGGATGTTCGATCCGTTTTCAGCGGACCATCCGCCGTTGCCGCCGGATGATCCGGTCAGCCACCAGTTGATGAACTGCGTCGACGGAAAAAAAGGCTATGAAGCCTGGCACGCCAACGGCGACACGAGCTATATCTCGAGTCCGGAATGGCGAAGCTATTTGCCGGTCAACGAAAGGGGAATCGTCCAGATCAACATGGATGAGGCGATTCGCCTGGCATTTATCCATTCACCGAGCTGGCAACAACAGAAAGAGACATTGTACCTTTCCGCCCTTGACGTCAGCCTCGAGCGATTTGGATTTGATACCCAGGCCTTCTACGGATGGAGTTCGTTCTTTCGCAGCGAGGGCCCGCAGGCTCCCGGAGGGGACAGTTCTTCGTTCGAAATCGGCGGCGGCCCCAGTCGGACGCAGCTTAGCCGGCTCGGCGCGACGGGGACGGATCTCGCCGTGGGGATTGCCAACACGGTGATCTGGAACTTCTCCGGTCCGAATACCCAGTCGGCATCGACGCTGATTGATTTTTCACTGGTGCAGCCGCTGTTGCGCCGCGCAGGTCGCGACAGGATCCTTGAGTCACTGACTCAGGCAGAGCGCACGTTATTGGCAAACGTCCGGCAGCTTGAGCAATTTCGCCAGGGCTTTCACCTGATCGTCACCACGGGACGGAACACCGGTGCAGGGCCCAACCTGGGCGGAAACTTTCTCAATGAGCCGGGTGGGCCCAACCTGACCGCTGGCGGGTTCCTCGGGCTTTTGCAGGATCAACAACAAATCCGCATTGCCGAATACAACGTTCAGTCACTTCAATCCGTGCTCGACCAGTTCCGGGCGTTTTTTAATGAAGAACGCGTTGACCTTTTGCAGGTGCGGCAGGCAGAGACGAGCCTCTACCAGGCCCAGGAGAGTTTGCTTGTCGCGCGAGTCAACTATCAGAACACACTGGATACGTACAAGCGTACCCTCGGTCTGCCTCCCGACGTTCCACTCGAGGTTCGCGATTCCCTTCTCGAGCGATTCCAGTTGATCGATGACCAGCTCCTTGACCGCCAGGATCAGATCGACGATCTCCTTCGGCGAAGCAGTGAGGGCCTGTTGCAATTTGTCCCGGAAAAAGTCGTGGACGCCGAAGGATTCGAGACCGGCTACCGCTGGAATGCCGAACTCGAGCAAGTTCTCCGAACATTGCAGGATCAGCTTCCGAATATCAATCCACTGGTCGAGGCGATCCGAAATGACGATGCCAATCTGATTCGAAAGGACATCAGCAAATTCCAGGAAGTGCGGCAGGTACGGGTCGATAAACTGGCCGAACTCCGGAAATTTATCGAGGAGAATCCAGGTCTCTATGAAATCGAGGACCTGATCCTTCAGGAGACGGTCGTCGAACAGCCGGACAGGCTGGTCGCCGAACTGGACACCCTGCTGGTTCGCCTCGATGGAATTCTGTCGATTCAGGGGAAGCTGATCGAGAACCTGAAACGGGCTCTGGAAGTGGGGCCGACCCTCAGCCCCACCGATCTCAAAAAGCTGATCGACGATGACGTCCTTCGCGAAGTCCCGGAGATTCCAAGACAGTTGAAGCGGATCGTTGTCGAACTGACGCTCGTTCAGACGCGGGCCCGGTCGGACTCGATTACGCTCCCGGAGATCGATCTGGACTTTGGCGCCGCCTTCGCCATTGCCCTGCAGTTCCGCAGGGACTTGATGAATGCCCGCGCCTCATTGGTCGATCGCTGGCGAAGGATCGAGTTTGTGGCCGATGACCTTGAAAGCACGCTAGATCTGGTTTTCGAGGGAAGCGTGGGTAATGTCGGCGACAATCCGTTCAGTATCAACTGGGAAAACAACCGCTTTGGAGCGGGAATCCGTTTCGACGCCCCGATTACACGGCTCAGTGAGAGAAATGCCTACCGCCGAACGCTGATTGAGTACCAGCAGGCGCGGCGGCAGTATTACTTCATCGAGGACGCAATCAACCAGGGCCTGCGGCGAACCATTCGCGCATTGCAGCAGGCCCAGGTCCTGTTCGAGCTGAACCGGCGAAGCATTCAGGTTGCGATCCAGCAAGTGGAACTCTCGCAAGCCAGGCTGACAGAGCCACCCCGGCCAGGTGCCGGTGGTGCCGCAGCCGGCGGGCGGGCCACAGGTCTGGGAGCAACTGCCTCCAACGACTTGACCCGGGCCATCAACAGCCTGCAACAGGCACAGAACCAGTTCGTTCGGACATGGGTGACCTACGAGGCACTTCGCCGCGGCCTCGACTTCGACCTGGGAACCATGCAGCTTACGTCGGATGGCATGTGGCTCGATCCGGGAGTCATCAATATCGACTATGCATTCCGCGCCGCGGAGGCGTTCGGGATCGACCCGGCGGAGATTGTTCTTCCGCCAAAAGAGGTGCTGGTACCCGTTCCGCAGGGCAACCCGAACCAGCCGCCGAATTTCGCCCCCGCCGATATTTTGGAAGAACCGGCAACTGCCCCGGAAAATCCGCCCCGCAATCCGTAGCCTTCTTTCGGGAAACAAGGGGAATTCCCCGGGGGTTCCCGGATTCGGAAAACCCTGAAAATCGGCACGCTTTCGGCGTTTCTGCCTCCCCGGCCGGGGTGCGGTATTCATTCTGAAACGGGATTCGGGCGATACCAGACGGCCCGGGCATTGTTTCATCAAACAAGAAGAATGAGTTTTCCGGGGCCTGTTCCGTCATCCTGTCATAAGGGGGCGTTGGGCTCCTTTGCGGGGTATTTTGCCGAAGTGATGGCAATATCGGCTCGCTTAGGGCAACAAACCCCTGGTTCGCGGAAGGTCTTGCCGCTGCATCCGCAAGGATGGAATCTCCGAATTTTTTCCGGGTTGCCCGGAATATGTTTCGCCAAACGCTCAAGAGCACGAAATGAATTCAGCCAATAATCGAACCGGAAACGTGATCCGGAATTCATGCGATGCCCCGATTTCCTCGCGCCGCAGTCCGATCGCCCGCAGGCGAAACGGTGTCGTCGTTCCCCTGGTGGTCGCCGCATTGTTGGCGATAGCAGGCCTCGGTGCCCTGATCTATTTCACCTATTTCAGCGGCTCGGACGACCAGGCGGTTGACTTGATTCTCAAGCCTGTCGTGCGCGGCGAATTTGTCGCCAAGGTCATCGACCAGGGAGAGATCCAGAGTGCCGAGAACATCGAGATCAAGTGTCAGGTGGGATCGCGAAACGGTACGGTCCAGGTGATCGATGTGATTGCCGAAGGGACCAAGGTCAAGGAAGGAGACTGGCTGGTCACGATCGACTCGACACCTTTCCGCAAGGAGCTTGAACAACAGCTTCTCGCACTCAGCCGTGCGGAAACGGATGTGATCAAGGCCCAGGCGACCCTCGATACGGCCAAGGCCGCCAAACAGGAATATATCGAGGGAAAATATCAGGAGGCGAGACGGACCATTCTCAACGACCAGTTCAACGCCGAGCAGGAATTGCAACAGTCAGAAAACTACCTGCAGTACAGCATCAACCTTCAAAAGAAGGGCTACATCACCAAGATGCAGCTCCGCGCCGATGAAATCGCCGTTGAAAAAGCCAGGAACAAGGTGGAACTGGAAAAGCAAAAGCTGGGGGTGCTGGAAAATATTACCCTCAAGAAGGAATTGGTCACCCTCGAAAGCGATATCGCCGCTGCCGAAGTCGGTTACAAGAATGCCATCGAGGCCCGCGGCATTGAGCAGGGCAAATACGACGAGATCAACAAGCAGATCGAGTATTGCAACATCACGGTCCCCAAGGGTGTCGAGGGCGAGGTGGTCTTTCACAAGGAAGTGGATCGCCGTGGCGGAAGCGAGTGGATTCTCGAGCGCGGGGCAAACGTTCGCGAGCAGCAAGTGCTGATCAAGATTCCGAATGCCTCCAAAATGGAAGTCAAATGCCTGATCAACGAACAGGCGATCGCCATGGTCCGGCCCAACATGCCGGCAAGTATTTCCGTCGACGCGATTCCCGGAAAAACACTCAAGGGATATGTCACCAAGGTCAATAATTATGCGGAACCAACTGGATTCATGAGCGGTTCCAATGTTCGAGAGTACGCGATCTTTGTGCGAATTCTCGAACCGCCAAAAGAGCTCATCTCGGGAATGAAAACCTCGGTCAACATCCAGACCGAATTTCAGACGTCCGTTCTGCAGGCTCCCCTTCAGTGCATTTATTCGGCAAACGACGAGGCCTATGTCCTTCGTCAGTCGGCACCGGGAAAATTCGAAACGGTCAAGGTCGAGCTTCGCGGAGAGAACTCCACGAACGTCTGGGTCGAATCAGGCGTCGAGGAAGGAGACCAGCTCGTGATGGCTCCTGGCGAGTACAAGGAACTGATGGATCTTCCCGAGACGGTCTCGGAATCAAGAATTGAACTTCCCGATGGCACGATTATCGAGACGCCGGCCGACGAGGCTTCTGAAACAACCGGAACGGACAACCCCGGTGGCCGCCAGGGTGAATTTGCCATGGCGGATGCCGGCGGTGGCGAGAAGCGGTTCGATGGCAACGGTGAAAAACGGGGCCGGGGTGAAGGTCGTCAAAGGGGCGAAGGGGGCGGGCCGCCGGGGGGATTCAATGTCGATGCCATGATCGACCGGACCATGAGCCGCTATGATCTCAATTCCGACGGACAAATCGATGCCGAGGAGCAAAAGGAATTTGATGAACGGGCGCAGCGAATCGCCGGTGCCGACCAAAACAACGATGGCAACATCTCGCGCGATGAAATCAAGACCGCCATGGAAGGGATGATGCGCCAATTCCAGCAAAACGGTGGTTTTGGCGGTGGTGGTGGCGGTGGCGGTGGCGGAGGTCCGAACTGAGGCCGACCTGTTTCCCGATGCCCGGCGAGCCATCTTCGACTTCGCCGCGCGTCGATGCCGGCACAGTGCACCATGAAACACGCCGTCCAGATTCGCGACCTTGCCAAACACTATTTCCTCAAGGGGGAAACGGTTCGCGCCCTGCGCGGTGTCACTTTCGATGTCCCCAAAGGGGACTACGTGGCGATCATGGGTCCCTCCGGTTCGGGCAAGAGCACGCTTCTCAATCTTCTCGGCTGTCTCGACCGGCCCACATCCGGCTCCTACATCCTTGGCGACGACGATGTCGCGAAAATGAACGACGATGAACTCTCCCGCGTCCGCGCCTCGCGAATAGGATTCGTCTTTCAGTCGTACAACCTGATCCCGCAGTTGACGGTGGTCGAGAACATCGAAGTGCCTCTTTATTATCTCGGGCAGATCAATGCGGCCTCGCGGCAGCGCTGTCGCGAACTGGCCGAACTGGTCGGGCTCAAGGAGCGGCTGGACCATCGGCCGACGCAGCTTTCCGGTGGCCAGCAGCAGCGCGTGGCGATCGCGAGGTCTATGGTCAACGACCCGCAGTTTATTCTTGCCGATGAGGCCACAGGGAACCTCGATTCAGTCACCACGGAAGAGATCATGGTGCTGTTTGAACGCCTCAACCGCGAGGGGCGGACGATCATCATGGTCACTCACGAGGATGAAGTCGCAGCGCATGCCAAGCGGGTCATCCGGCTGCGCGACGGTCTGATCCAGGTCGACCGCATCAATCCGGACCGGGTCATTGCCGGTGAAGGCAAGGCAGCCTCCGTCAGGGAAGTCGATCCTGAAGAGTCCCTGCCCCACAAGGTGACCTGACATGCTCTGGCGGACCCTGATCCTTGGAATCAAGAGCCTGTTGCTGCATCCGCTGCGGTCAGCGCTGACCGTTCTCGGCATTTTCATCGGCGTCGCCAGCGTTATCTGGCTTCTGGCGATTGGAGAGGGGATCAGCAAGAAGGCGGCAGAGCAAATCGAGGCACTGGGCGCGGAGAACATCATCGTCCGCAGTATGGAGCCGCCGGACGAAAGCTCCGGGTTCAGCTTCAGTTCGACCATGTTCGGCATTACCCGGACCGAACAGGAGCAACTCCTCGCCATCCCCACCGTGGAGCAGGTCGTGCCGGTAAGGGAATTGCGGGTGCGCTTTGCCTATACAGGAAACGCGCGAATCAATGCCCGCGAAGGGCGACTCGTCGGTTGCACTCCCGAATACCTGGCCATGAATCGCCTGGAAGTCGAACGCGGCCATTTTCTGACGCACCCGGAATCGACGTCGACGGTTTGTGTGATCTCGGCCGAACTGGCCAGCTATTTCTTTCCCTATGAAGATCCGCTCCGCAAGAAGATCTATATTCCGTCCAAGAACGAGCGTTATGAGATCGTCGGCGTTCTGAAACCGCGCGCCCCGACGGGTGCCATCGGCGGGTCCTTTTCCGGACAGGATTTTTCATCCGATGTCTATATTCCCATCGAAACCATGCGGCGGCGGATTGGCGACGTGGAGGAGCAGAGGGGTTCGGGTTCGTTTTCCAGAAAGCACTTTGAGTTGTCCCAGGTGACCGTGCAGGTCGGCCGGATCGAGGACGTTCCCAAGACCGCCAAGCTGATCGAAAGCACCTTGCGCCGCGGAGACCCGGATCGACAGGACTTTGGCGTCATCGTTCCCTTTGAACTTCTGGAACAGGCGCGAACCACGCGAATGATGTTCATGTTGTTCATGGGTTTGATCGCGGCAATTTCGCTGATCGTCGGCGGCATTGGCATCATGAACATCATGCTGGCCACGGTCACCGAGCGAACCCGCGAAATCGGTATCCGCCGGGCACTGGGCGCTTGCCGTGGCGATATCGTTCGCCAGTTCTTGATCGAGACCGTGGTGTTGTCGGTCGTCGGTGGCGCGATTGGCATGTTGATCGGCTTGCTCTGTCCGATCTTTATCACGCTGGCCAAGCTGGTCGTCGAAAAATTCTGGGCCACCGCCTGGGAAAATATTCCGGTCGTTGCCCGCGACATGACGCCGACCCTCGTACCGATGTCCTTTCCTCTCGCCTTTGGCATCTCGGTGATCGTCGGCGTGATCTTCGGCCTTTATCCTGCCATGCGGGCGGCAAAAATGGATCCGATTGAGGCTCTGCGGCACGAATAGTGCCTTTAATTGCAGTTGATTGACCGGGCAGTTCGGCGAATTACAATAAACTCCCGCCAGAAACTTCTTTGAATTGAATGGCCACGCCAAGAGCGTCAATCATTCGCCGGGGGTTAACCATGTTCGCTCGTTCATCATTGTGTTCGGCACTGCTGATCGTTGCTGTTGGCTTGCAATTGATGCAGGCGACAATCGCCAATGCCGATGTTGTAGTGACATCTGTTTTGCGACGAGTCGATGCAAGGGCCACCGGCGCCGCTCCCGATTCAAATGTCTCGGCGTCAGCAGGTTTTTATACCTACACCGCGCTTGCCCCGGGCGCGGGTCCGGCCGGGACGATCATCAGCAGTGCCTCGCAGGCTTCGACCACTCCCTTGCTTTCCGGGCCAACCGTTACGGGCAGTGGTGCTGCAAGTGTCTCCGCAGCGGCGACGGGTACCACGGGCTTCAGCAATTTCTCAGAATCGTTTTTCGAACTCTTTTTTACGGTGTCGGCGACCGGGTCGTACCGCCTTGATGGCTCGGTATTTTGGGGCGGGGGAGCGCCTCCTCCCTACACAGGATTCGCCACAATCGAGTTGTGGAATCAAACGAGTACCACACTGATTGATTCAGTGACCAGTTCGTCGTCGAGCCCCGGCACGAACACTATCGGTAATACCTATACACTTCTGAGTGGAGTGAATTACCGGTTATTGGCCGAAGTCGAGATTTCCGGCGGGTTTGCGACTGCGGGCAGTTACGCCAACAATGGAAGCTGGGATTTGACGTTCGGCGTTCCCGAACCCGCGTCGGCCGGTATGGCGATATTGCTCGCCTGTTTTCTGTGTGGTCCCGTTCGCCGAAGAAGCATCACCGGCTGCGAGTGTCGGTAGCGTTCGTCTGCGGAGCCTGCGACATTGCCGCAGGATTGACCTCGGCTGCCGGGTCGCGCTCGATTCGCTCCCAGCCCCACGGGGTATCCGGGCGAATAAAGAAGGGATCGAGCAACCCGGCAAGGGTTCCGTTGATCTGCCGGTCGCTGAATTCAAAAGCCACTTTCGAGGGATGTGTCTTCTCGTCGTAGTTCGCCGCATACATGTGAATGGCGACCGGCAAGAATGGCTCGCGCGACAACATGATCTCCAGCTTGCTGTAGGTTTGCGCGTCTTCCAGCCGTTTGGGCCAGGCTTCCAGCCAATACTGGTCCTTGACGGTGGCCGGCGTCACATCGCGAATCCAGTAACGGTCGAGCAAATCCGAGGCCTTGGCACCAAACACAAACGGCAGCGGACTGTTCTTTAGCCCCTGACCCTGCATCTCCGGAGGGAGTTTGACTTCGTAAAGCCGCTGGAGTTCGTAGTCGTATTCGTAGATCGCCAGCCCGTCGCAAATCCATTTTTCCTTTTCCTGGTATTCCTTGTTGGTCAGCGATCTCCGCTCGTATTTTGGTTCGCCTCCCGGTTGTTCCGGCGGGCCGGCAAAACTCCATTTCTCGTTGACCTCGTACATGCCGCGGTCAGGATTGCGATAGCGAATCATGCCGCGCGAGATCTCTGCCGCGCGAAGATGATTGTTGGCCTCGTTTCGCACCGCGCAGATTTCGTGATCAAACGTCCAGCGGGTGAATGCGCATTGATAATGATTGACCTGGGATGCAGTCCCCTCCCAAAATGTGAGAAGCTGCTCGATGTAGGTCTGCATCTGCGGTTCCAGCGGGAAACCGGGAGGGAGTTGCGGCTGTCGCGGAGTTTCCTGCTGGCCAGGCTGCACTTGCGCATGGCACCAGGAAGGAGCGCAGATTAAGGCAAACACCAGCAAACCGAATGGAATCGGCGAGAATTTCATGACTTCGTCCCTGAAGCGACACAACTCCGGCAATTAACTAGAGCGGCAGCCATTGCATGGCCGGCCCATGAGGCCGACGAAGTCTATCAGGTCCCTTCGATCCTGCGGTAGGTTGATTCAGCCGGGCTTTTGCGAGTTGCTAGCGGCGAGATGCCTGATCGAATGCACGATCAGGGCGCACAGATTGGGGGCCGCCACGGCCGCAGCATCCACAACTTCCGCCCCCGAAGTCGGCAACAGCACGTCCGGACTGGCCACGTTGGCAACAATCGAAAACGCCAGCACACGCAGCCCCAGATTCGCGGCAACGACGACTTCCGGAACGGTGGACATCCCCACGACATCGGCGCCGATTCGGCGAAGGAACCTGTATTCTGCCCGCGTTTCATAGTTCGGGCCGGTCAATGCAGCATAGACTCCGCGCTGCAGGACGAAATCGGCCGATCGCGCGAACTGCAGCGAGAGCTGAATCAGTTCCCGATCATAGATGTCTGCCCTGCGGCCGTCCGGCAGGAACGCGGGATTGGACGAATGAGCGGGCCATTTTCGGAACATCAGGTCGATGTGGCTCTCAAGAACCATCAACTGGCCGCTGCCAAATCGCGGATTCACTCCTCCCGCGGCGTTGCTGATGAACAGGGTTTTCACTCCGAGACAGGCCATCAATTCAATCGGCAGCCGGACCTGATCGACAGAGTAGCCTTCGTACAAGTGAAACCTGCCTCGCATGGCGACGATGCTTTGGCCCGCCAGTCGGCCGCAGACAAGTTCTCCCTTGTGGCCAATGGCCGTCGACCCGGGCATGCCGGGGATATCGCGGTAGGGAATCGCGACATCGGTCTCGATCTGCCGCGCGACTTCATCGGCACCCGTGCCAAGAATGATCCCGAATTCCGGACGGGATTTCCATTTGCTCTTGACCGATTCAACGGCCGCGTCGACGAGCGGAGGCAATCTCCGGTCAGCCATGATCACCGTCTCCTGCGAGTGCGAATTCGTTCGTTGACAAGGCGACCCTCATTACCGATGACCCGGCGGTTGTCTTCCTCGTACTCGTACTCGTGCTCGTGCTCGGTCCTCTCGAGTACGAGCACGAGCACGAGCACGAAGTCTTTGACGAACAATCAGCGGCCCCGTTCAATACTCTCCGGCAAGCACCCCGAGGACCAGTCGCGTCAATGCCGGCTCAGCACTGCGGGCGACTTCCACAATCTTGTTCGGGTCGGCAGGATGCAATGCGTCGGGAAGGCACATGTCCGTGATACAGGAAAAGCCGGCGACGCGCATTCCGGCATGAACGGCAACGATCGTCTCCGGCACGGTGGACATTCCCACGACATCGGCGCCGATCATTCTCAGGAAGCGATACTCGGCGGCTGTCTCCAGGTTTGGGCCCGAAACGGCGACAAAGACTCCCTTGTGAACGACCATATCCTCCTTGCGGGCGATCTGCATTCCCCGCGCGATCAAATCCCGGTCGTAGGGTTCGCTCATGTCGGGAAAGCGGGGGCCGAGCCGGTCGTCATTGATTCCGATCAGCGGATTGTCTCCCATGAGGTTGATGTGATCGTCGATCAGCATAATATCGCCAAGAGAGTAATAGGGGTTCAGCCCTCCGCAGGCGTTGGAGACGATCAGCAGCCCGGCACCCATCGCCCGAAAGACGCGTACCGGAAGCGTAACTTGCTTCAGCGAGTAGCCTTCGTACATATGAAAGCGGCCTTGCATCGCCATGACACGAAGCCCGCCCAACTTTCCGCAATGCAACTGCCCGGCATGCGAGAGCGCTGTGGATTGCGGGAAGTGCGGGATTTCCCGATAGTCGATGACCACCGGATTTTCGATGGCACCGGCAAGTGATCCCAGTCCGGTCCCGAGGATGATGCCGGCGTGCGGCCGATGGTTCCATCGACTGCGAATATATCGTGTTGCTTCTTCGATCTGGCTGAAAAGTTCGCGCATGGGATTCGGCAGGGATCAGGTGGTGGTTTGCCCGGGGCCGGGAAGGGGGCATTATATCGTGGTATCGTGGGACAAGCATCCTTGCTTGTCATAGCCAGAAGGCAAGCAGGGATCCTTGCCGCCACATAAAAGCAAAAAGGCGCAGTTCGTGAGAACTGCGCCTTTTTGTTGCACAACCCCGATCCGCAATGCGGCCGGGATCTGAATATTGAACGGGACGAATAGCGTTGGCCATTTCCTGAAGCTGTGCTGCAGGATCCGGCTCCCTACTCCTCCTGCTTCTGCGAAGCGTTGCTGGCCGGAACCGCTGACGCCGAGTGAAAGGAAATCCCCGAGATCAATGATTCGAAACGGGCGCTGAAGCGGCTGTTGTTGGCAGGTTCGGTCGTGAAGACCAGCTGCAAACGACGTCCGTCGGAGTGGGTGATCGTGAAATAGTTCCAGATCAGGGCCACTCCATTCGCCGAACCGTTCGCTGTCACCTGCATCCAGGCAGGGCCTTTGGCATCCGCTGCCGATTGATGCGAAGCCGTGACATTCGGCTTGTATTCGGCCAGCTTGCTCTTCACCACTTCCTGGAACTGTTCCAGGGTTTGCGGTCGCGCGTCATCTCTCGGTGGCAGCGGCATGACATCGCACTGTCCGATCATCTGGCCGTTGTCAACCAGCCGAAGGATGGCGCGATCGGTCTGGGCGCCAATCACCCGCCAGTCCGGTGTATGCAGGAACCGGATATCGTTGTCGAGCGGCGTGAAGACGAGGTTGGGCGTGATCCGGGTTCCGTTTTCACGGATTTTTGCCAGGCCGGCATCGGAGAGGGCTTCGTTTTGACTTGCCGGTTCGACGCGGACCAGGATCCGGAATGCGCCTTCCAGCCCCGGTGCGATCCGGCCGATGTCGCGTTCCTGGCGAATAGTCAGGTCGGCATTCCGGACGATCCCCTGGTGAATATCAAAGTCCAGAATGCCAGTGATATCCAGATTCGTTCCGGCATCGTCGATGACCCCATCCACTTCGCCCGAAATAAAAACCCGGGCGACGTTCCCAACGACTTTCTCAAGCTTGAGTTCAACTGTTGACGTGCTGATCAAGTCGATATTGAGCTGCTTCGTCAGGATCTCTTCGTCGGGCTTCCAGGTTTCACCTTGCCGTACGTTTTTCCGTGCAAGGAGTTCCGGCAACAGAAGCGTGTTGGCCGGAGTGGCGATCAGCTCGAGCTGCTTCTGGGTCAATGGACCGCGAATCGAGGCAAAACGGATTCGCTCGTCTTCCCGGGTCGACTGGACGAGAACCAGCGAGCGGTCTTCGGCCAGGGTGTTCAAGAGGGAACCTTTGCCAAGCCGGATTTCGGCGCGGGCGGTCTTGTATTGACGCACGGACTTGAAAGCCTGCTTCCGGGCGATCACCCGCTCGTCGTACTGGAACCGGGCATCCAGCTGCAGGTTCAACGATTCCTCTTCGTCGGTCAGCACCGCACCACGGCCTTCCAACTGACTTGTCACCCGGAAGATTTCGGAGACGGAGCTTGTGGGAACAAGGTCTACCGGGCCCGTGTTTTGTCCCAGAATGAGACAACGGCTGTCGCAGGGCGAGACAATCCATGCCAAAGCGAGCGCAAGGATCAAGGGTCTGAACGCGAATTTCATGGCCGGCACCTGGGTCGATAGTGGTTCATTTCGCGAGGTCCGATTCGACAGACCTGCAAAAAGGTCGGGCAATCGGAACCATCGACCGATTCCTGCATCGATTCCACAATTTTCTCGTGAGATGGCGCGGTTTGCGGTATTCGCGTCAATTTGGCAAGACAAGGGGAAGGCTGGCAAAATGGCAACAACGTGGTTTTTTTGCCGATTCGGCAAAACCTGGCTGATCGACGAAGGCGTCCTGAATCCGCTGCGGGGTCGCAGGAAATCGGAATCGGGGAGAAACAAAGTCGGCTTTCCCGGCGATTTGGCAGTAGACTTGTCTCGTCGCCAGCAGGGCGTTACGCCAGGTGGGCGGCGGCAAAGCGGAAAAACTCACTGAAAATGCCGGTATTTCAGGGAAATCACGGAACCTTTTGCCTGGAACCAGAGTCATTCACCATGCGTATTCATGGTTGGCGGACCAAACGTCCAGGTTAATCACGAAAAAATTTTTCGGTTTTAGTCGGCATTGGTATCGGAGTTGCGGTAACTAAACAAAAGAGAAAAGTTGACTGCCGGTTTTGACCCCTGCCGGCAAGCGGGTTGGTGATCCCCGTCACTAACACGGAACACCGCTTGCACGGCGAATCAGGAGAGGCTGACCCAAGATGACATTACAGAACCAGTACATTCACGAGTCGATTCGCGAACTTTGCGACCAGCAGGTTCGTTTCGCACCTCGCGAGCGAAAGATCGAGCAGATCGAGCGCGCCGAGCGGCTTTTGCGCGAGGTCGAGCCTTCGCGCACCTACAGCTACGAATACGTCTGTTTCCGGATCACCGGATATCGGCCCGAAACGGCGCCGATCATCCCGATTTCCGGCACCGATCTTCTTCAGGACCTGGCCGGCCTGATTGAGGATCTTTCAGAATCCGCAGACATCCGCGCCGAAGAGCTGGGTCAGCCGGTGCACACCGTGGAACAGCTCAGCAAGATGTTCAACGTTTCCACCAAAACCATTTCGCGCTGGCGCCAGCAAGGGCTTGTCAGCCGCAAGGTGATTTTTGATGGGGGACGGAAGCGGGTTGGATTCCTTCATTCCAGCGTCGACCAGTTTGTCCGCGACAATCGGGAAAAAGTGAAGCGCGGCGAACGGTTCAGCCAGTTGACCGATGCCGACCGGGAAGACGTCATTGAACGCGCCAAGCGACTTGCCCGCAGTGGCGGTTGCCCGGCGGAAGTGGCCCGGCGAATTGCCGAACACATGAACCGGAGCGTCGAGACGATCCGCTACACGATCAAGCAGTTCGACGAGCGTCATCCCGATCAGGCGGTTTTCCCCAACCAGGCCGGACCTCTCAACCTCGAGTTGAAGGAGCGGATTTACGCCGATTTCCTCGCTCGAAAAAGCGTTGACTGGATTGCCCGCCGCTATTGCCGTACCCGAACGACCGTTTACCGGATCGTCAACGAGATGCGGGCACGTTCGATCATGGAGTTGCCGCTGGACTATATGGACAGCCCGGAGTTCCATCGCAAGGGTGCGGACAAGCGGATTCTCGCCGACATGCCCGAGCCGGAACATGCACCGAGGCGCGTCAGGGCTCCCAGCGGATTGCCGCGATACCTGGCCTCCTTGTACGAAACCCCGCTGCTGACGCGCGAGCAGGAAGCTCACCTGTTCCGCAAATACAATTTCCTCAAATACCGCGCCACCAGGCTTCGCCAGACGCTGGACCTGACCCGTCCCCGCGCGTCACTGATGGACGAGATTCAGCAGTTGTATGACGAGTCGGTCAAGGTGAAGAACCATATCGTCCAGTCCAACCTTCGTCTGGTGGTTTCGATTGCCAAGCGACATGTTGGAGCGAGCGACGACTTTTTCCTGCTCGTCAGCGATGGCAACATGTCGCTGATCCGGGCCGTGGAAAAATTCGATTACTCGCGTGGCAACAAGTTCAGCACCTATGCCTCGTGGGCGATCATGAAGAACTTTGCCCGCACGATTCCCGATGAGTTCCGCCAGCGAGACCGGTTCCGTCCGACTTCGGAAGAGATTTTCCTCTCCACCGAGGACGACCGCACCAACAGCTACTCGATGGAATCGGCCCAGCAAGCCCGCTTGCAACAGGTCAACCGGATTCTCGAATCGCTCGATGACCGCGAACAGAAGATCATCGTCAGCCGGTTCGGCCTGGATTATCGCCAGGAGCCGTTGACCCTCAAGGAAGTTGGCGAAGCGCTTGGCGTCACCAAGGAGCGCATCCGGCAGATCGAGGCCCGGGCGCTGAGCAAATTGCGGCAGGCCGCGATCGATGAAAAAATCGATTTCGTGGAAGAAGCCGAATAACCAGCGATTTGCCGATATCCGATTGCCAAAATGAAATCAGGGGGCCAGACATGGCCCCCTTTTTTTGCGCCGCTTGCCGCAGGCCAGGAGCGATTTGATCGGGTAAGATAGTCCCTGTCGATCTCCGATCGGTTGAACTTCAAATCTTGATGCGAGCAAGTCATGTCCCGAGTATCTGCCCTTTGTATCGTGCTCGTTTTCCTTAGCGCATGCCGTTGCAGCCAACTGCAAGCCCAACTTTCGGTCCGCGAACAACTGTGGGCCGCCGTCCGAAACAGCGATGCTGCAGAGATTACCCGGCTTCTGGACGAGGGCGCCGACGTCAATGCGGCCAATGAAATGGGAGTCACCGCACTCTGGATCGCGGCGGGGAAGGGAAAACCGGAAATCGTTCAGCTCCTTGTCGATCGCGGCGCCGACGTCAATGCGCGGGACGGAATCTGGTACCAGACCCCCCTGAGCGCTGCCATTCGCGGCCCATCGGACGAGATTGTCCAGGGCTTGCTGAAAGCCGGTGCTGCGGACATCGACGACGCGGCGAAAACACTTGCCGGAATGGGGAATGTTTCCCGGCTGAAATTGATGATTGAAACGGGCAAGGTGAGTCAGGATGTGCTCGATGCCTTGTTGTATTCAACACCGGAGAGTCGCCCCAAGGTCATTGAGTTGTTGAAGGAAGCGGGGGCAAAACCGCTTCCCGAAGCCGCGGAGGCGGATCGGCTCCGCTGGTCGGCGCTCGCCGGAAAATATGACAGCGACATGGGGGGCAATCTCGAGTTGGCGGTCGAGCCCGTCGGGCTGGTGATCAAATCGCCACAAGGGAACACTCCGTTGCGGGAAACCGGGCCTGACGTGTTTGTTCCGCTTGGCTCGCAAACCGGCTCGATTGCCGTGGAAAAGAACGGGGACAAAGTGACGCGAATCGCCGTGCGAAGGTTTACGGCCGAGTCACTATTCTATCCGGCAAAGGAAAAAGCCACGGCGACTGCCAAGGACGTTTCCGCGGATGAAGCAGATTCCACGGAGGTGTCGGCGCCGCAAATCGACTGGCCGCAGTTTCGCGGGCCCGATGCGACCGGAATTGCCGATGGACAAGCGCCTCCTGTGACATGGGACGTCAAAAGTGGCGAAAACGTCAAATGGAAAACAGCGATTCCCGGACTGGGTCATTCCTGCCCGGTTATTTCGGGCGGGCGGGTCTTTCTGACGACGGCTGTCAGCGGCGATCCCGATCCGAAGATCCGCATTGGCAACTACGGCGATGTCGGTTCGGTCGATGACAAGACTGAACACACCTGGCATGTGATCTGCGTCGATGCGGAAAGCGGCGAAGTCCTGTGGAATCGGGAAGTCCACAAGGGTGTGCCGAAGATCAAACGGCACTTGAAAGGAAGTCAGGCCAATTGCACGGCGGCGACCGATGGAAAACACGTCGTGGCCTGTTTCGGATCGGAAGGGCTTTATTGCCTCGATTTCGACGGGAAACTGCTCTGGTCCCGCGACCTGAGCGCCATCGATTCGAGCTTTGCCCTCGATGAAGAATACGAATGGGGATTTGCCGGTTCGCCCCTGATTCACGAGGGACACGTATTCGTGCAGTTTGATCTCAGCCGCGATTCATTCATTGCGGCATACAGCCTGACGGACGGGAGCAAGGTCTGGGAAACGCCGCGAGACGAGATTCCTTCGTGGAGTTCGCCGACGATCTGGCGAAACTCGCAGCGAACCGAACTTGTCACAAACGCCTCACAATACGCGCGGAGCTACGACCCCGATACGGGAGAGGAACTCTGGCGGCTGGCCAAAAAATCGGAAGCCACGATTCCTGCGCCCGTTCCCTGTGGCGACTTGCTGATCATCTGCAGTGGCAACCGGCCGATCCAGCCGATCTTTGCCATCAAGCCGGGTGCGAAAGGGGACATTTCCCTGCGCGATGATGAAACAAGCAATGACTTCATCGCCTGGAGCATGATGCGCGGCGGCCCCTACATGCCGACGCCGGTCGTCTATGGCGAGCACCTGTACGTCTGTTCGAACACAGGTGTTTTGACTTGCTATGAAGTTGCCACCGGCCGACAGGTCTATCGCGAACGGGTTGGCGGCGGCAGTTACACGGCTTCACCGGTGGTTGCCGACAACCGGATTTATCTCGTTGCCGAAAACGGCATGACCAGTGTGGTGAAGGCGGGACCGGAATTCGAGTTGCTTGCCGAAAATGAGATTGGGGACATTTGCATGACGGTCCCCGCCATGTCGGGAGGAACGCTCTTCATTCGCAGCCAGCATTACCTGTATGCCTTGCAGCGCGGTGCAAAAATGCCGGCAGAATCGGCCGATTCATCCGCGTCCGAGAGCAATGACAAGTAATCTGCCGGAATTCGAAGCAGGGGATATTCTCGAAAAGGCGCAGTTCCCGCATGAGGTGCATGGCCTTGAACTGATCGAGACGCATATCTCCCTGGTCGTCCTGACGGGGCCGTTCGCCTACAAGATCAAGAAGCCGGTGCAATTCGACTTTGTCGATTACTCCACGCTGGAGAAGCGGCGAACATTTTGTTTTCGCGAAGTCGAGTTGAATCGCCGGTTCGCGCCGGAACTCTACCTCGGCGTTGTCCCGTTGCGAAGGGTCGACGGCAAAATCGAATTCAGCGCGGAATGTCTCGACGAGGGCGAACGGCCGGCAGGGACTCCACCCGTGGAATATGCCGTCAAGATGCGACAGTTTTCGCAGGACCGGATTGCTGCGGTCCGGCTTTCGCAGCCGGACATGAACGGTGCCGCTGCCCGGCAATTTGGCCGGGATCTGGCGGCAGTCCACAGGGATGCTCCGCAGCTTGCTCCGGACCGTGTTCGCGGATTCGGCGACAGATTCGCGCACGATGTGAACGACAATTTCGTTGTTTTGGAGGAAGCTTTTAAAGACGATACCAGGGGACAATGGATTCGCCGTCTGAAGGCCTGGTCAGACGGGCAGCTCGAACAGGGAGGTCCGCTGATTTCCCGCCGCTGTTCGAATGGCATGGTACGTCTTTGCCATGGCGATCTGCACTTGAGGAACATAGTTGTGCTCGATGGACGGCTGGTTCCGTTTGACGGAATCGAGTTCAACGAGAACCTGCAATGGATCGACGTCCTGAATGAAACCGCTTTCGCCGTGATGGACTTCGCCGCGCGAGGCCGTGCCGATCTCGGATGGCGAATGCTGGATGGCTGGTACGCGGATACAGGAATCGATGAAGGCGTCGGACTTCTCAGGCTGTTTCTGGTTTACAGGGCGCTTGTGCGGGCGAAGGTCACCTGGCTGAACCCCCACAATCATCCGGCGGGCGATGGTGGTGGCGACGCGCTCAAGGGTACATGGGACAAATACCTTGCGGCTGCGGCGGGATTCGCCTTCGAACTTGCACCGCGGCTGGCGATCACGCACGGTGTATCGGGAAGTGGCAAGTCGACGAGGGCGCTGGAATGGATCGATCGAATGGGCGGCTTGAGAATCCGCTCGGATGTCGAACGCCAGCGGGTGGGGGATCAAAAAACGGCAGCCCGTTACAGCGAGCAGGCAAGGGGAGAGATCTACGACCGGATGCTGGTTCTTGCCGGGGAAATCCTGAAAGCCGGCCTGCCGGTTGTTGTCGATGCAACGTTTCTCGATGCGCCGGAGAGACAACGGTTCCGGTCGCTGGCCGGGCGCTTTGGAGTTTCTTTCGGGATTATTCACTGCGACGCACCCTTCGACGAGTTATGCCGGCGAATCCGACAGCGTTCCGCAGACCCTTCGCAGGCAACTGTCGAGGTTCTCCGACGGCAGCTTGATCGCCAGGATCCGCTCGACGAAAGCGAACGGCAATTGATCTGGAACGGCGAAACGGAACCTGTTGACCCCGGTGCCGGCGAGAAAGCCGATTGATGGGCCATCGCAAGGCCCTGAATTGGCCTGGAAAGGTCGCAAGTTCCCCCCTTTCGCGGTATCCTGTCGCCTTGTTGCGAAGGAAAAACAGAATTCTCTCCCAGTTCCTCTTTATCTTTAGGGAATCACCGGTCATGAATCGACTTTTCAAAGTCAGTATTGCCTGTTTCATCATCCTGGCATCGATGTCCGGATTCGGGACCGTGCCATCCTTGACCGCGCAGGACAAGGGGAATGCCCCGCCGTCAGGGGCGAAGGCCGATCCGGTGATTGCGCCGACGGACAATCTCGTTGTCGACGGGATTCCGCCGATTCCCGCCTCGATTGCTGCGGAAGTTGGCCGCTACACCGAGTCGCGCGGCGCGTCCATTGTCGAATGGCACCCGCAGCGGCGGGAGATGCTGATTTCGACCCGTTTCGCCAACACGCCACAGTTGCATTATCTGCAAATGCCAGGCGGAGCCAGAAAGCAGCTTACGTTCTTCAATGAACCCACAGGATCGGCGTCCTGGGAACCGAAAGAAGGAAAGTATTTTGTCTTTTCCCGCGATGCCGGTGGCAATGAATTTGGCCAGCTCTATCGCTACGACATGGCGAATGGCGGAGTTACCTTGTTGACCGATGGGGGTCGATCACAAAACGGCGGAGTTATTTGGAACAACGCCGGCGATTCGTTCATGTATTCAACCACGCGCCGCAAGGGCGCCGATCGCGACCTGTGGGTCATGAACCCGTGGCATCCGGAAAACAGCAAGGCGATTGTCGAGCTTGCCGGCGGCGGCTGGGGAGGGAGCGACTGGTCTCCCGATGATTCGAAGATTCTGGCGATAGAATACCTTTCCATCACGCGATCCAACGTCTGGCTGGTCGACGTGGCCACTGGCGAAAAAGAGGCACTGAACGATCTCGACAAGGAGGTCGCTTACGGCGGCGCAGAGTTCAGCAAGGACGGGTCGGGAATCTATCTCACATCCGATGTTGCGGGCGAGTTCCAGCAACTTTACTGGATGGATCTCAAGACGCGGAAAATGGAATGCCTGACGGCGTCCATTCCCTGGGATGTCGACGGGTTTGAACTTTCCAAAGATGGCAGCAAAATTGGATTTATTACCAACGAAGCCGGCCAATCGCGGGCGTATTTGATGGACACCAGGACCCGCAAGTTCACGGCTGTCGAGGGATTGCCCCAGGGACTGATCGGTGGAGCGAGCTGGCACGACAACAGTCAGGATGTTGCCTTTACGGTCAGTTCCGCCCGATCGACGTCCGATATTTACACGCTTAACGTCGAAACGGGCAAAGTCGAGCGCTGGACCGAAAGCGAGCTTGGCGGTCTGGTGGCCGACGAGCTGGTTGAGCCGGAACTGATCAAGTGGACGAGCTTTGACGGAATGGAAATCAGTGGCTTCAAATACCCGGCCGCAAAGAAGTTTGCCGGGAAGCGTCCCGTGATAATCAATATCCATGGAGGTCCGGAAGGCCAGTCCCGGCCCGGTTTCCAGGGGCGAAACAACTACTTCATGAACGAACTGGGCGTGACGATGATCTACCCCAACGTTCGCGGCTCGAGCGGATTTGGCAAGACGTTTGTCGCGCTCGACAATGGCATGAAGCGGGAGGATTCGGTCAGGGACATCGGCGCGCTTCTCGACTGGATCGCAGCGCAGCCCGATCTCGACGCCGATCGTGTGATGGTCACGGGAGGAAGTTACGGCGGGTACATGACCCTGGCCTGCGCCGTTCATTACAACGATCGCATTCGATGTTCCGTGGATGTCGTGGGAATCTCCCATTTCGGAACGTTTTTGAAGAACACGGAAAGCTATCGCCGCGATCTTCGGCGCGTGGAGTACGGCGACGAACGGATTCCGGAAATGGCCGAGTTCTTTGAAAAGATCTCGCCACTGAACAATGCCTCGAAGATCAGCCGTCCGCTGTTTGTGATTCAGGGGGGGAATGACCCGCGGGTACCACTTTCCGAAGCCGAGCAAATGGTCGCGAAGGTCAAGGCCAACAATGGGCCGGTCTGGTACCTGATGGCCCGCGACGAAGGGCACGGGTTCCGCAAGAAAACGAACGCCGATTTCCAGTTCTATGCCACGGTCCTTTTCGTCCGTCAGCACCTGCTGGCCGATTAGGCGTGCAATCGTGTGGCGATCACGCGGGAAAGGCATCTTGCTGGTCAGAGCTTCCTGTTCTCTGGCCGGCAGGCGATAATATCGGTCCTGATTGTTTGATCAAAAAATGTTTTGGAGGGAATGACCCATGCGAGTACGGCAATTCACTTTTGTCCTTGTATCACTGGTCGCCAATGCCCTGATGATGGCAAGTCTTGTGGCACAGGACATGCCGCCGATGCCAGTTCCGGCAGAAGAGCACAAGATCCTTGCCAAATTCAGCGGCGAATGGGATTGCGAATCGGAGGCGTTCATGTCGCCGGGAAGTGAGCCGATGGTTTCCAAAGGAAAAATGACCGGCCGGAAGCTGGGAGAATTCTGGGCCTTGATTGACCTCAGTGCCGATTTCGGCGGCATGGATTTCAAGGCGCAGGGGACTTTTGGTTACGACGAAAAAGCGAAGCGGTACATCGGAACATGGGTCGACAACATGACCGGCTTCATGTGGAAGTACGACGGCGAAATGGTGGGGAACAAGCTGGTGCTGAACAGCGAAGGTCCCTCGATGGACGGGTCCGGCAAGATGGTCAAGGCCCGGGATTCATGGGAGTTTCGCGACGATAACACGATGGTCCTCACCGGCGAGTTCGAAGGCGAGGACGGCAAGATGTTCAAGGTTATGGAAGCGACTTTCAAGCGCAAGCAGTAATCCGCCCGGCCCCAAAAAGGGGGCCGCTGATACCGCGGTTGCCGGACAACTTTTTCTGAAAGGCCTGGGCCCGGTGTCCAGGCCGGAGCGTGGGTTTCGTAAAGCGGATTTACTTTTCCTGTCCAGCGAACTGTTTCAAAAGTCCGCGCCAGCGCTCCCAGGCCTTGGTGCGGGCGGACGAGTTGCCTTCACTGGCATCGGGGGCCTGGCCAGCGCGCATGAAGCCGTGTCCGCCTCCTTCGTAGATCACCATTTCGAAAGTCTTGCCCGCGTCTTTCATCATCTTTTCGGTATCGGGAAGGCCGCCATTGATGCGGCGGTCGTTTTCCGCATAGAAACCGTGTACCGGACATTGGACGCGTTTGAGATCATCGGCACTGGAAGGCGAGGATCCGTAAAACGGAAATGCCGCGAGGAGCTTGTCATTGTTGGTCGCGAAGCGAAACACCTGACTTCCCCCCCAGCAGAACCCGCAAGCGACGACCTTGCCGCTGGCCGCGGGGAGTTTGGTCACATACTCGACCGTCGCATTCAGGTCGGCAGTGATTTGGTCCGGCGGCAGAGTGGCGATCGCGCCGCGGGCCCCATCGCCACCTTCAAAGCTGGAAGTGTTTCCACCATTGGGTCCCATCCCGGAGAGCAGGTCGGGGGCAATGGCGATGTAGCCTTCAGCGGCCAGCTGGTCGCAAACGGTGCGGACCCAGTCCGTCATTCCAAAGATTTCATGGATCACCACGACGGACATCGCCGGATCGGCGACTTCAGGGAAGACGATAAATGCATCGACCTTGCGGTCGCCGTGCTCGATGACCACCCATTCGCCGTGGCGGGGGGAATTCTCCAATTCCTTTTTGGCCCAGTCCTGGGCAACGGCGGTATTTCCCGACAACTGCATGATAGAAACTACGAAGATAATAAAGGCGATGACGCGGTGAAACATGTTCTTGATTCCCCAATTCTGAAATGAACTCCTGCCTGCATTACGACGAAAGCCAGTTTAGCGGATCAGTTACAAGACTGCGACGCGCGAGCGGTTTGCCGGCAGTCGGCCATCGCCGCGTTGGCCGCATGGCGCACGCGCCTCCATCGCCTGCGGCCACGATTGGTGGAGCGGTTGCGGACACAGCGCAGTCGACTCCGGCTTGTGGCTAAACGGGCACGAACAAGGGCACCGGTTTAGCCGCACGCCGACGCGGGTTGCCGCCGATCGGCGTATTACTTTCCATACGCCCATCGGCAACACGCGCAGGCACGCGGGTATGGTCCAAAAAACAAGACAAAAGTCAAAAAGTGCCACCCACCCATTGGCTTTGGAAGCGGTTACGCGAACGACGCTTCCCCACTTCCCCAAAGGGTGCCACCCACCCATTGGACCCCCCCCCACCCATTGGACCCCCCACCCATTGGACCCTGAAGGGAGCTGCCAACGATTTGGCTTCTGCGACTGCTCGTTAGCGGACGCGGGTAAAAAAATAAATGATCTGAGTCCGTGGGGATTCGCGTGCATCCGTGGCGTTCAGGGAGGGGGCCGGCAGGCCCAGTACTGGCCGCTTTACCCTCGTTTAAGGCGACTGGGGACGCCCTTGGGGAATTTGGGGAAATTCGGCCGGTGAAAGGAGAACCCCAGCGGTTCAAAAACAGTCATTTCGTATTGCGGGTGGCGGGTAACCAGGTATATTTACTGGTTTTCGCATCTCCGCCAGCGTAGCTCAGTTGGCAGAGCAGCGGTTTTGTAAACCGCGGGTCGTGGGTTCAAATCCCTCCGCTGGCTCTCTCCGGGTACGGACGGGCAACAAATTTGACTGCGGCGCCGACGGTCTCAACCTGGGTCGCGGGGTGCGAGAAAAGAAAAAAGAAAAACCCAGTAAACTTCGGGGGGATACCGAAGTGGACAAACGGGACAGACTGTAAATCTGTTGGCTTACGCCTTCGCAGGTTCGAATCCTGCTCCCCCCATTGTGGTGAAGTCAGGATCATTGGCCGGCCGCGCGCGGAGAATTGATTTTTTTCGCGCGGCGCAGGGCAGGCAGCAGAGTTGGCTTCACGGCAAGACGACGGGAGCGAAGCGTTCGGCGGGTTCGATTGCGGGTGTAGCTCAATGGCAGAGTCCCAGCCTTCCAAGCTGGTTGTGTGGGTTCGATTCCCATCACCCGCTCTACAGGAGCAGGACCTCTGGTCCGGTTTCTGTCAGTGCTGCTGTAGCTCAGTGGTAGAGCGCGTCCTTGGTAAGGACGAGGTCGTGGGTTCAATCCCCACCAGCAGCTCTGGGGTTGTCATTAATTCGTAGTTGGTCGCGTTGGCCGACGATTTCGTTTTTACTTGGTTACTACAGAAACAGGTGTAGAAAGAGATGGCCAAGGAGGAATTTAAGCGGACAAAACCGCACGTAAACGTTGGCACCATCGGTCACATTGACCATGGAAAGACCACGACAACAGGCGCGATCCTGGCTGTTCAGGCAGTCAAGGGTCTCGCCAAGGCAAAAGGCTACGCAGATATCGCCAAGGGCGGTACGGTGCGCGACGCCACCAAGACGGTCACGATTGCCGTGGCCCACGTGGAGTATGAGACCGACAAACGGCACTATGCCCACATCGACTGTCCGGGTCACGCGGACTTTATCAAGAACATGATCACCGGTGCCGCCCAGATGGACGGCGCGATCCTCGTGGTCTCCGCCGCGGACGGTCCGATGCCGCAAACCAAGGAGCACGTGCTCCTCGCCCGCCAGGTGGACGTTCCCGCGCTCGTGGTGTTCCTCAACAAATGCGACCTCGTCGACGACGAGGAGCTGCTTGAGCTGGTCGAGATGGAAATTCGCGACCTGTTGAACAAGTACGAGTTCGACGGCGACAACGTGCCCATCATTCGCGGCAGCGCCTTGCCGGCCTACAACAATCCGGCCGATCCGAAAGCGAGCAAGTGCATTTCCGATCTGATGGATGCGATTGACTCCTACATTCCGGAACCTGTCCGCGAGGACCAGAAACCGTTCTTGATGGCAGTGGAAGACGTCTTCTCGATCGAGGGTCGCGGTACCGTGGCCACCGGTCGTATCGAGCGCGGTGTGATTCGTCCGGGCGAGGAAGTCGAGATCATCGGTCTCGAGGCCGCTCCCAAAAAGACGACCTGCACCGGCGTGGAAATGTTCCGCAAGTTGCTGGACGAAGGCCGCGCCGGCGACAACGTCGGTTGCCTGTTGCGAGGTGTCAAGCGCGAAGACATCCAGCGCGGCCAGGTGCTGGCCAAGCCGGGTTCGATTACCCCGCACTCCAAGTTCGAGGCCGAGATTTATTGCCTGAGCAAGGACGAGGGGGGGCGTCACACGCCGTTCTTCAGCGGCTATCGCCCGCAGTTCTACTTCAGAACTACGGACGTGACCGGAACGGCCAACCTGGTCGGCGCCGAAATGTGCATGCCTGGCGACAACGTCCGCATCACGGTCGAACTGATGAAACCAATCGCCATGGACGACGGCATCCGCTTCGCGATTCGCGAAGGTGGCCGCACTGTGGGTTCCGGTGTTGTGACCAAGATTGTCGACTGACCGGGAATACGGGCATTGGCAAGAGGGACAAGCGGGTGGCTGGCAAGCCCGCTTGTCCATTGCCGTTTTGCCCCGCGGCCTGTTTTCGCCCTGCCCAGGCTGACAAACAAGGTCGCGAGCGGGCCGGGCTTCGCTGTGATGCGCGGTCCGGCAGGAATGCCAGAACAGGGGTGTAGCTCAATTGGCAGAGCACTGGTTTCCAAAACCAGGGGTTGCGAGTTCGATTCCCGCCGCCCCTGCTGCAGGGATTTCCCGAAAAACATTGGGTCGAGGTTTCGATGAGTTCCGTTGCTAAACCGAAAGGTCCGGGGGGAGCCGGGGACGTATCCCGCCAGGGCTTGTTCACGTCGTTGCGGCAGGCAGGCCTGTACAAGCCACTGCAGGGACGTGTCGTCAGGCAAGTGACCTTCGTCGCCGTGGCCGTGTTGCTGGTGTTGCTGGCCATCGAACTGGGGCAGCTTTCGCTGTGGTCCGGCATCCATACAGTCGCCCCCTATGTCGCCGGATTTGTGCTGGCGGCAGCGGGGCTCTGGGTCGCCTACCGCCTCGTGAATCATCCCCCCTTTGCCGATTTTCTGATCGCAGTTGAAGCGGAAATGAACAAGGTTTCCTGGCCGACATGGCCGGAACTGTGGAAAGCCTCGCTTGTGGTTGTGGTCGTGATCTTCGGCATGTCGCTGGCGCTTTACCTGTTTGACCTGGTCTGGGCGACAATTTTTTATTACCTGAATATCCGTTAGGTGGCGATCGACCGGCAGACATGATCCGGCTGTTTCCGCAACGGGCGGGCAAAAGCAGAAGTCAATGAGCGAACCCGACAAAAACGAAAACGAAAACCAAACGGTGGCAACGGGGAGTTCAGCTCCTGTTTCCGGCGCGTCGTCCCGTCCCGACACGGCAGCGGACGGAGCGTCGGTTGCCGGTCGCAGCGGAGAGCTGGTTGCCGATTCCGGACGCCGCAAAAAGGCGACGGAGACCGAGGCGCTCGAGGCCGAGGACCTTCTCGACGAGAACTACGTCGATGACGACCTCGACGTCAACGAGGACGCCGCGCCGCTGGAAGAGCTCGTCGAAAGCGAGCCGGCAGACGAAGACATCCCCATGAACTGGTACATCATCAAGGTCCAGGTCAACAGGGAAAGCAGCATTTGCGACGCCTTGTTGCGGCGAGTCCGAATCGCCGGGCTCGATCGCTATTTTGGCGATGTGCTGGTCCCCACCGAAGATGTCCGCGAATTCACCAAAAGCGGCAAGCAGCGAATCGTGAAACGGAAACTGTACCCGGGTTACATCGTCATTCGCATGTCGATCAACGATGATTCGTGGTTCCTGGTGCGCGAGACTCCGGGAATCGGCGATTTCACCGGGGCTTCCGGGAAACCCGCTCCGCTTTCCCAGGAGGAGATCGACCGGATCGTCGCCTCCACCCGCCCGGAAAAACGGCCGGACTCGGAAGAGACCGTCAAGACGGCGATCAAGTTCAAGTCCGGCGACCGCGTTCGCGTCAAGGAAGGTTATTTCCAGAATTACGAAGGCGAAGTTTCGGCCATCGATGAAAGAAACGGTCGCGTGACGGTGATGATCAATATCTTCGGCCGGCCCAACCCGGTCGAACTGCATCACTGGCAAATTGAAAACCTTTGACACATTCAACCTGGCCCGGCGATAGGGGCCCCTGACGCGACAAACGTCGGGGTTCTCCCCGGACCGCCCGCCAGCCCACGAACCAAACCCGCAAATATTAGTTTTCGCATAACAGGGATCAGCGCAAATGGCAAAGAAAACCATGACCGGTCAGGCGAAGTTCCAGGTGCCCGGCGGCCAGGCCACTCCGGCGCCACCGGTCGGTACCTCGCTCGGCAAGTTCGGTATCAACCTCGGGCAATTCGTGCAGCAGTTCAACGAGCGGACCCGCGAGTACGCCGGCACGCCGATTCCGGTCGTGGTCACGGTTTACAGCGACCGTTCCTTCGAATTTGTGACCAAGAGTCCTCCGGCAGCCGCGCTTCTCAAGAAAGCGGCCGGCATTGCCAGCGGATCCGGAGTTCCCAACCGGACAAAGGTCGGGAAGGTCACGCGGCAACAGATCGTGGAGATCTGCGAAAAGAAAAAGAACGACATCAACTGCGGAAGTCTGGAAGCGGCCGTTCGCATGGTCGAAGGGACGGCGCGCAGCATGGGTTTGATTGTCGAAGGGTGATGAAACACGGCAGGCAAGCCTTTTTATCGGGGCTTGCCGGCCGATCGGATGCCCTGGTGCCGCGGGAAACCGTCGCCAGGGCAGGGTAGTTTTTTTGTTCAGGGACCGCGATTCAGCGGGAGAGTGTTATGAGTAAGCGATCCAAGCGTTACCGGGCACTCGCGGCAAAAGTTCCCGAAGCTCCCCAGGAGCTCTCGAAGGCAGTGCAGATCCTCAAGGAATTTGGTGGAACGAAGTTCGACCAGTCCGTCGAGGTTCACATGCGCCTGGGAATTGATGCAAAGCAGGCCGATCAGCTTGTGCGCGGGTCAATCGTTTTGCCTCACGGGATCGGCAAGTCCCAGCGGGTGCTGGTTTTCGCCAAAGGCGACAACGCAGCTGCCGCACAGGCTGCCGGTGCCGATTTCGTCGGTCAGGAAGACCTCGCGAAAAAAATCACAGAAGGGTTTACGGATTTTGATGTCTGCATCGCCACACCCGACATGATGGGCGTGGTGGGACCGCTGGGACGGGTGCTCGGGCCACGCGGCCTGATGCCATCACCCCGCGCCGGAACAGTGACACCCGATGTCGCCAACACGGTGCGGGAGTACAAGGCCGGCAAGGTGGAGTTTCGCAACGACAATGGTGGCAACATCCATGCCGTCGTCGGCCGCCTGAGCTTCGACCAACAAAAGTTGCTGGACAATATTGCGGCGTTCATCGAGCGAATCCAGTCGCTCAAGCCTGCGTCCGTCAAGGGGCACTACGTCAAGGGAATTTCGATTTCCGCCACGATGAGCCCGGGAGTTTCGGTGGCCGCCTGACCCGACCGGTCGTGAAGCTGCCCGTTACACTTTTCATCGCAAGGTAAATCGAACATGAGCAAACAAGTCAAGGAACTGCTGACACGCGATCTGACCCGCCGGCTCGACGGCGTGACCGATTGCGTCGTCGCCAACGTGGTCGGGATGGACGCCATCGCCACCACGGCACTTCGCAAACGTCTGCGCGAAAAAAATATTCGCCTGATGGTGATCAAGAACTCACTGGCGCGGAGGGCTGCCAGCGGCACCTCGCTCGCGCCGGCCTTTGAAGGTCTGGACGGCACGGCCGCCGTGGTCTGGGGAGGCGAGGATTTCATCTCCCTGGTCAAGGAAGTCGTGGAACTGGACAAGGACCCCGCTTTCGAGAAATTCTCGGCTCGCGGCGGGGTCATGGATGGCGAGGCATTCGATGCGGAAAAGGCCGTGCTGATCAGCAAATGGCCCAGCCGTCTCGAACAACTCAGTATCCTGTCCGGCCAGCTCACTTCCGCCTGGTCGCTGTTGCAATCGCAACTCACCAGCCCGGGAGCGAAACTCGCCAGCCAGATCGAGAAAAAGTCCGAAGGGGGCGAAAGCTGACCCCGATTTCCGAAACCCATCGCCAGGTCGGCCCGGCCCGGTTCCGTTGATCCGGCGATTTTACATATCCGCGAAACTCCCGTTGTCTTCAAGCAGACGCCCGGCGTTTCAAAACCAGTCGAAAAAAACAACTACAAAAACAAACAGACATTCCGCTCCGCCCGAACAGGCGCCGCCGGAAAACATTGAAAGGGATAAACCATGAGCGAATCCGCAACCCTCGAATTTTCCACCGAAGCCCGCGAACTGGGCGATCGCATCGCCAGCCTGAACCTGAAACAGGCAAAGGAAGTCAGCGATTACCTCAAACATGAATACGGCATCGAGCCCGCCGCCGGCGGCGCCGTTGTCATGGCCGGGCCAGCTGGTGGCGGTGGCGGCGCTGCCGCCGTCGAAGAACAGACCGAGTTCAAGGTCGTACTGACCGGATTCGGCGACAAGAAACTGGATGTGGTCAAGGTCGTCAAAAACCTGACCGGTGCTTCGTTGATGGATGCCAAGAAAATGGTGGAAGGCGTCCCCGCTACGCTCAAGGAAGGTGTTTCCAAGGAAGAGGGAAACAAGATCAAGGCCGAGATCGAGGCCGCTGGCGGTACGGTCGAACTCAAGTAGGCGTTTTCAGCTTCAGCCGGTTCCGCGACCGGTGCTTTCCCTGACAGGAACGCATCGGTCCGGATTCCTGTTGAACCAGAATCCGGCCCACCGTTTCGAACCGCACTGCAGATCGTCAAGCCGTGTCCCTAAATGGCCCAAGCTGGTAAGCCGTTGATATTTCGCGTCCCTGGATATCCGGGCTTTTGTCGTTCGCGAACGTTGCGAGGGAGAAGGTGCGCGCCGATCCCCGCCCCGCAAACAGACCCGTCTACCTGAACCTATAGCGAATTCCCCGCAAAAAATACGAGGAGGAATCGAAAAACATGGCCACACCAACCAAACGAAGACTGGAACCGGTCGACACCCGATACTTCGGCAGCGGCCGCGAGTATCCGGATCCCCCCGATCTGACAGAGATCCAGACAAAGAGCTATGTCTCTTTCCTGCAGGAAGAGATCGATTCCACCAAACGCAAGCCGATCGGCATCGAAGGCGTGCTCAAGGAAATCTTTCCCATCGAATCCTACGACAAGCTCACCCGCCTGGAGTACGTCCGGTACGAACTCGGGAAACCGCGCTACACGCCCAATGAATGCCGGCAGCTCAGGCTGACCTACGGCAAGCCGTTCCGCGTCTGGCTGCGACTCATGAAAGAGCAGCCCATCGAGGAAGAAGTCTATCTCGGCGATATCCCGATCATGATGGGAGGGGGCGAATTCATCATCAACGGCGCCGAACGCGTTGTCGTGAACCAGCTGCACCGGAGCCCCGGTATCGATTTTGTTCTCGAAGCGGACCCGACGTCGGACCGCAAGTTCCCCAGTTGCCGGGTCATTCCCGAGCGGGGAAGCTGGATCGAGGTCAATGTGACCAAGAAAGACCTGTTGCAGGTCCGCATCGACCAGAGCGGCAAGTTTTCGGCGATGACCCTGCTGCGGGCGATGTCCCCCAAGTACGGCGAGGACGCCGACATCATTCGCGCCTTCTATGAAACGCAGAAGGTCAAGGTCGCCGGAAAACGGACGGCACCGAAACTGGTCAACCGGCTGGCCGTCGACGATATCGTTTACCCGTCCACTTCCGACCGGGCCGGTGAAATCATCGTCGCCTCCGGCGGTGCGATCTCTGCGGAAGCTGCCGAGGTGATCTGCACTTCCGGCGTCACGGGCGTCGAGGTCATGGAAAAGCCGCGCAGCCCGCTGATTTTCAATTCGCTGGCCGATGACAACACCAGCAGCCACGAAGAGGCCCTGTTGCGCATCTACCAGCGGTTGCGGCCCGGGAACCCGCCGGCGCTGGAAAAGGCCCGCGCGCTGTTCCATGAAAAATTCTATGACGAGAACCGCTACCGGCTCGGCAAGGTCGGTCGATTCCGCATCAACCGGAAACTCAACCTCGGAGTTTCGGAAAAGGAAATGACCTTGCGGCCGGAGGACATTCTCGCCTCCATTCGCTACATCCTCGACCTTTCGACGCCCGGTGGCGAGGCGATGATCGACGACATCGATCACCTCGGAAACCGTCGCTTGCGGACGATCGAGGAACTGGCCAGCGACGAGCTGCGCAAGGGCTTCCTCAAATTGCGGCGAACGGTGCAGGAGCGGATGAGCCTGAAAGACCAGGAGGACATGACGCCGCGCGGACTGATTAATCCCAAGAGCATCTCGGCGGCGATCGAGTACTTCTTTGGACGGGGCGAGCTGTCGCAGGTCGTCGACCAGACCAATCCGCTTTCCCAGCTCACCCACGAGCGGCGACTGTCGGCACTCGGCCCGGGAGGACTGAACCGGAAACGGGCAGGCTTTGAAGTCCGCGACGTCCATATCTCGCACTACGGGCGCATCTGCCCGATCGAGACGCCGGAGGGCACGAACATCGGCCTTATCTCCAGCCTCGCCATCTATGCCGGAGTGGATGATTACGGATTCCTCGTCACTCCGTACCGAAAGGTGAACAAGGGCAAGGTGTCATCGGATATCGTGTGGCTGCGAGCCGACGAGGAAACCGATGCCTTCGTCGCCCCCGCGGACACGATGGTGGAAGGCAACGAAATCGTTGGCCAGAAGGCCCTTGGAGGAAACATTCTCGCCCGTTTCCGCGCGGACTTCGAGCTTGTGAACCCGCATGAAGTCGATTACATCGACGTGGCGCCCAGCCAGATGGTCGGAGTTTCCGCGGGATTGATTCCCTTCCTCGAGCACGACGACGCCAACCGCGCGCTGATGGGTTCCAACATGCAGCGGCAGGCCGTTCCGCTGCTGGTTGCCGAAGCGCCGATTGTCGGCACCGGAATGGAAAAGACAATCGCCGAAAACTCGAGCATGGTCGTGAAGGCCCGCCGCGCCGGCAAGGTGACCCATGTCGACGCGACGCGAATCGAAATCGGCAACGATGTCTACGAATTGCAGAAGTATATCGGCCTCAACGAGCGGACCTGCCTGAACCAGACTCCGATCGTGAAGCCCGGCGACAAGGTCGCCCGCGGCCAGGTGATCGCCGATGGCGCCGCGACCCACAACGGAGTCCTCGCACTCGGCCGCAACGTGCTGGTCGGCTTCATGTCCTTCGATGGATACAACTTCGAGGACGCGATCATCATCAGCGAGGAGCTGGTCCGCAACGATACCTACACTTCGATTCATATCGAGGAGTTCGATGTCGAGATCCGCGAGACCAAGCTGGGCCGGGAGGAGTTCACCCGCGACATTCCGAATGTCAGCGAAAAGGCACTTCGCAACCTCGACTCCAGCGGCATTGTCCAGGTCGGTACCTATGTCAAACAGGGAGATATCCTGGTGGGCAAGGTGTCGCCGAAGTCCAAGACGGAGCTGACGCCTGAGGAAAAACTCCTGCATGCGATCTTCGGACGCGCCGGCGAAGATGTGAAAAACGACTCGCTGGAAGTCCCGTCGGGGATCGAGGGCATCGTTATCGATACCCAGCGGTTCTCCCGCCGGATGAGCCTTTCCGAAGAAGAGCGGAAAGTATTCGAAAAGGATCTCAAGGCCGCCGAAACCAACGGCAATGCGCGGATCGCCACTGTGTTCGGCGAAATGATCGAGGCCATGGAAAAGGTTGTGGGCAAGGCGATCACAGACGAAGACGGAACGCCGCTGGTCCGCGATCACGACGCGCGGTACATCTCCGAAAAGGCGGAGGCCTTCCGCCTGCAGAGCCTGACCGAGTCAATGAGAAGCGAAGAGCGGATCGCCCAGCTCGAACAGCTTTATGTCGAGCACTGGCCGCTGGTCACGGCGGCCATTGATGCCCGCGACCGGGCGGTCAACAGCATGAAGCGCGGCGATGAACTTCGCAGCGGCGTGCTGCAGATGGTCAAGGTCTACATTGCCACCAAACGGGTCATTTCCGTGGGCGACAAGATGGCCGGCCGGCACGGGAACAAGGGAGTAATCGCCAAGATCATGCCGATCGAGGATATGCCCTTCCTGGCCGACGGAACGCCGGTGCAGATCCTGCTCAATCCGCTGGGTGTTCCCAGCCGCATGAACGTCGGCCAGATCCTGGAAACGCACCTCGGCTGGGCCGGGGCCAAACTCGGTTTCAAGGCGATCACGCCGGTATTCGACGGAGCTTCCGAGGAAACCATCAACAACTGTCTGGCGGAAGCCGGCCTGCCGCGCAACGGCAAGGCGCAGCTCTACGACGGGCGGACAGGATTGGCGATGGCGCAGACGACGACGGTGGGCTTCATCTACATGCTCAAGCTGCACCATCTGGTGGACGACAAGGTTCACGCGCGAAGCACCGGCCCCTACTCGCTGATCACGCAACAGCCGCTCGGTGGCAAGGCGCGATTCGGCGGACAACGCTTCGGCGAGATGGAAGTCTGGGCGCTGGAAGCCTACGGCGCCGCCTACATCCTGCAGGAGCTGCTGACGGTGAAAAGCGACGACGTGGAAGGACGCACGAAAATTTACGAATCGATGGTGAAAGGTGAGAACACGCTGGAAGCCGGAACCCCGGCGAGCTTCGACGTTCTCACCAACGAGATTCGCGGCCTGGCACTCAACATGCAACTGGAAAAACGCCGCGGCTAGATCGTGGCCGGCAAAAGGGCGGATCGCCAGCCGGTCCGCCGCAATGCCCGAGATTACGGTTCCCCTGAAGAAAAAATCGACCCGGAACAAACTATAAAGGAGATGGTGAATATGGCCAACGCCGACACCTCTTACGATCGCATCAACGATTACACCTCCGTCAAGATCAGCCTCGCCCGGCCGCATGACATCCGAAGCTGGTCGATGGGAGAAGTCAAGAAACCGGAGACGATCAATTACCGCACCTATCGTCCGGAGAAGGATGGTCTCTTCTGCGAACGGATTTTCGGCCCGGAAAAGGACTGGGAATGCGCTTGCGGCAAATACCGCGGCATGAAAGACAAGGGAATGATCTGCGACCGCTGCGGCGTCAAGGTCACCCACTCCCGTGTCCGCCGCAAGCGGATGGGGCATATCGAGCTGGCCGCACCCGTCGTGCACATCTGGTTCTTCAAGGCCATGCCCAGCCGGCTGGGAAACCTGCTGGACATGAAAACGACCAGCCTCGAAAAGATCATTTACTTCCAGGACTACGTGGTCGTCGATCCGGGCTCCACGAAACTGGAAGCCCGCCAGCTTTTGACCGAAGAAGAATACCGCGCCGCCCGCGCCCAGTACGGAGAGGGCTCGTTCGAGGCCGGAATGGGGGCCGAAGCGGTTCGCAAACTGTTGATGCAGCTCGACCTCGTCAAGCTTTCTGAAACCCTTCGCGGCGAACTGAACACCACCGGTTCAAAACAGAAGGCCAAGGACCTGACCAACCGGCTGAAGATCGTCGAAGCCATCCGCGACAGCGAAAACAAGCCGGAGTGGATGGTGCTCGATGTGATTCCGGTCATTCCTCCGGACCTGCGGCCGCTGGTCCTCCTCGATTCGGGGAATTTCGCCACCAGCGACCTGAACGACCTGTACCGCCGCATCATCAACCGCAATAACAGGCTTCGCAAGCTCGTCGACCTCAACGCGCCCGAGGTCATCATCAAGAACGAAAAGCGGATGTTGCAGCAATCGGTCGATGCCCTCTTCGACAACAACCGCTGCAAGCGCCCTGTTCTGGGCAGCAGCAACCGGCCCCTCAAGTCGCTGACCGACATGATCAAGGGGAAGCAGGGCCGCTTCCGCGAAAACCTGCTCGGCAAGCGAGTCGACTATTCGGCGCGAAGCGTGATCGTTGTCGGTCCGCGGCTTCGCCTGCACCAGTGCGGCCTGCCGAAGAAGATCGCCCTCGAGCTCTACCAGCCGTTCATTATCCGCAAGCTGAAGGAAAAGCAGCACGCGGATACGATCAAGAGCGCGAAGAAAATGCTGGAGCGCAAGGATGAGGAAGTCTGGGATATCCTTGAGGAAGTGATCCAGAACCACCCGGTGCTGCTCAATCGCGCGCCGACGCTGCACCGCATGGGTATTCAGGCGTTCGAGCCAGTGCTTGTCGAAGGCAACGCTATCCACTTGCACCCGCTGGTCTGCAAGGGCTTCAACGCCGACTTCGACGGCGACCAGATGGCCGTGCACCTGCCGCTTTCCATCGAAGCGCAGGTCGAGGCCCACACGCTGATGATGTCGACCAACAACATCTTCGCCCCGTCCAACGGGCGGCCGATCATGAGCCCGTCGCAGGATACCGTGATGGGTTGTAACTACATCACCATTGTTCTGCCGAACCGGCATGGCGAAGGGATGTCGTTCGCCTCGTTTGAAGAAGCCGACCTGGCGTTTTCCCAGGGGATCATCGATATGCACGCGCGAATCCGCGTCCGGCTCCCCGCCGGGCGCAATGTCCGCGTCAGCGAGGAAGAGACCCGCAACACGCGGATCTGCGAAACAACCTATGGCCGCATCCTGTTCAACATGATGCTGCCGCGGGGAATGGACTTCTATAACTACCCGATGCGAAGCGGCGACCTGGCGACGGTCATTTCCGACTGTTACCAGGCTCTGGGCCGGCGGGCGACGATCAAGTTGCTCGATGACATGAACCAGCTCGGGTTCCGCGAGAGCACTCGCAGCGGATTGTCGTTCGCAACCGACGACCTGGTGACTCCGGTCAGCAAGGAGGCCATCGTCGCCGAGGCAGAAAAGGAAGTGTTGAAGTTCCGCAAGTTGTACGAGCGCGGCGTGATCACCGACCAGGAACGATACAACAAGGTTCTCGATACGTGGACGCACGCCCGGGAGAAAATCACCAAGGAAATGATGGGTGCCATGGAGCGCGACGACCGCGGCGGCCTGGGCTACGTGAACCCTGTGTTCCTCATGGCGAACTCCGGTGCCCGCGGTGGTACCGAACAGATTCGGCAGCTCGCCGGCATGAGGGGCCTTATGGCCAAGCCGACCGGAGAGATCATCGAAACGCCGATCAAGGCGAACTTCCGCGAAGGTCTTTCCGTTCTCGAATACTTCAGCTCCACCCACGGCGCCCGCAAGGGTCTGGCCGACACGGCGCTGAAGACGGCCGACTCCGGCTATCTGACGCGAAAACTCGCCGACGTGGCCCAAAACGTTGTCGTCACCATGCAAGACTGCGGAACGACCCAGGGGATTACCAAAGGGGTGATCTATCGCGGAGAAAACGTAGAAGTCCGCTTGACCGTGGCTATCAAGGGGCGCGTCAGCCGCCAGAACATCGTCAATCCGGTTACCGACGAAGTGATCGTTCGCGAAAACGAGATGATCACTCCGGAGATTGCCCGCAAGATCGAGGAAATGGGCCTTGAGAAAATCCAGGTTCGCAGCCCGATGACCTGCGATGCCGCACTCGGCTGTTGCCGGCTTTGTTACGGCATGGACATGTCGACCGGTGCCCTGGTGGAAGAGGGGATGGCCGTCGGCATCATCGCCGCCCAGAGCATCGGCGAACCCGGAACGCAGCTCACGATGCGTACTTTCCATATCGGTGGTGCGGCCAGCACCCAGACCGAAGAAAGCGAAAAACGCTCGACCAAGGCCGGCACCGTCAAGCTGACCCGGATTCGTTATGTGACCAACGACAAGGGGAACACGATCGTCCTGACGCGGAACGGTGAAATCGCCATTCTCGATCAGCGCGGACGCGAACTGGAAAACCACAAGGTCCCGATGGGGTCGATCCTCGCCGTTGCCGACGACCAGGAAATCACTGCCAACACGGTGCTTTGCCAGTGGAACCCCCACGCCATTCCGATTCTTTCGGAAGTCGCCGGCAAGGTGCGTTACGAGGACATTGTCGACGGCGAAACGATGTCGGAATCGCGCGACACCAGCGGCACGATTCGTCGAACCATCATCGAACACAAGGGTGAACTGCATCCGCAGATCGTGATCGAGGACAATGATGGTCGTCCGCTCGACGTCTATTATTTGCCAGAGAGGGCAAACATTGTTCTCGAAGAGGGAGTATCGATCTCCGCCGGTACGGTCGTTGCCGAGACGCCCCGCGAATCGACAGGGATTTCCGATATTACGGGGGGCTTGCCGCGGGTTTCCGAAATCTTCGAGGCCCGCAAGCCGAAAGATCCGGCCGTGCTCGCCGAAATCGACGGGGTCGTCGAGATCACCGGCGAAAAACGGCGCGGAAAACGGACGATCATCGTCCGCAATGAAGCCGGCGTGGAACGCGAACATCTCGTTCCGCCTGGCAAGCGATTCCTCGTGCACGCCGGTGATTTCGTCAAGGCGGGAAGTTCGCTCGTCGATGGTCCGCTGGTCCCGCACGACATCCTGCGTGTCTCGGGCGAGGAAGCGGTCCAGCAATACCTGCTGCACGAAGTCCAGAACGTCTATCGCAGCCAGCGCGTGGAAATCAACGACAAGCACATCGAGGTCATTCTTGCGAGGATGCTCCGCAAGGTCCGTATCGAGACCTCCGGTGATACCAATCTGTTGCCGGGACTGATCTGCGACCGGTTCTACTTCCGGCGGCAGAATGAGGCCCTTGCCAATTGCCTGAGAATCACCCGCAAGGGGGACAGCGACTTCGAGGAAGGGCAGGTTGTTCCACGCGATCAAATGGAGGAAACCAACGCGCGGATCGAAGCGCTTGGAGGTACTCCCGCCAAGGGGACCAAATGCAAGCCGGCGACTTGCAGCACCCAGTTGCTCGGCATTACCAAGGCTTCGGTGCAAAGCAGCAGCTTTATTTCGGCGGCAAGTTTCCAGGAGACAACCAAGGTCCTCACGGAAGCAGCTTTGGCCGGCAAGGTCGACAAGCTCGTCGGCCTCAAGGAGAACGTGATTCTGGGACACCTGATTCCGGCCGGGACAGGCTTCCGCACGTTTCAGGAGTCTGAAGTCAGCTACCGGCTCGATATCGGACCGACGGTTTCGACCCCGGGGACGACCCTTCAGGAGTCGTTCCCCTTGCTGGAAAGCGCAACCCCGTCCGAACTCGCCGCCCGCGGTGGCGGCGCATCGTCGGCGTTCGATGCCGGAGGGAGCGACTTTGCCAATATTTGGGGAACCGCTGCACCGGAAAGCTTTGATTCCGGTACCGCTTCCGCGCCCCCCGCTCCGACTCATCGCGATGATCTCACCATGATCGAAGGGATCGGGCCGAGGACCCAGGAAGTCCTGAACCGCGCTGGCATTTACACCTACGCCGAATTGTCCCAGGTCACGCCTGGCGATATTCGCCGTCTGCTGGAAGCCGAAGGAGGTATCATGGCCTTGCAGGATCCGACGACCTGGTCGCAACAGGCTGCCATGGCCAACGCCGGCCAATGGGAGGACCTCAAAGCCTGGCAAGCGGAACTTGTCGGTGGAGTTCCCCCCGCCGCCACCGGGACAAACGGGAGCGCCGATGACCTGACGCGGATTGAAGGGATTGGACCGAAGATCAGCGAAGTGCTGGCCCTCGCCGGAATCCGGACATTCTCCGAGTTGTCATCGGCCGATGTCGAGAGCATCAAAAAGATCCTTGCGGACGCGGGTGGTCATTTTGCAACTCACGATCCCGGGACCTGGCCGGCCCAGGCGGCAATGGCGGCCGATGGTCGCTGGGATGAATTGCAGGCCTGGCAGGAACAACTGCAAGGTGGCCGCGAAGCCTGATCGTATCCCGGGGATAATTTAATCCCCGGGACTGCGGGTACCAGGCGACGTCTGGTGCCTGACGCGCACCAATTCGGCAGAACCACGCGTCGAGGTAGATGAGATGAGGCCTGGTTTGCAATGGTTCGGTGTTTGGGCAGCGGTGATGTGCCTGTGCCCGAATACGGTTGCCGCCGGACGTCAAAATGCTCCTGCGGGGTTTCCGGATTTCATTGTGGTTTCCGGAACAACAGTTGACGAGTCCGGAAAACCCGTCCCGGGGGCCCGGATCACGATGGCCACAGTCGGGAACCAGCGTTTCGATTACACGCAGATTATTCTTCACGTCCCCGTCACGTATGGGACGGAATCGGATGCGGGCGGCCATTTTCAGCTCTCCATGCCGTGGAATGAACCCCGAAAATGGGGGCAAGCAAGGCTGTTGTTGATGGTCCACGCCGACGGGTTCGCAACCCGGATCGTGGATATGACTGTGGACCGATTGCTAGTCGATTTGCCGTTTGTGCTGACAATGAGCCGGGCAACGCCTGTTCGGGTTTGGGTGCAAGATGCCAACGGCGGGCCATTGCGTGGAGCGACGGTTCGCAAGGGCGTTGTGGAAAACGGTGTTCTGCCGTTTCTGCTTGAGCCTAATCAACCTGTCACAACGAACAACGACGGTTTTGCTGTCCTGAACGATGCGGACATCGGGACACTCGCCAGCGTCTATATCGAGTCGCCGTCGACGGGAAACCAACTTGTGAAGTTGCAGGCTGCCACAGATTGCATGATTGCACGACTCAAACCAGGCGGAACTGTGCGTGGGCGAATTACGTTGCCGGACGATGTTGATGCGAATCAGTTCCGGTTCGAACGAAATCTGGTGGTTAGCGTGAGTCACAGGGATTTCAGCAGGCGGATGTTGGATTCTCTTTCGTGGCAGTGGCTGGAAATCGAAGAAGGCAATTCGTTTGTTGCCGAGGGATTAACGAGCGGGCTTGTGCAATTTCGTTGGGGCGTCGCCGATCAGTTGCCGATCGCCATTCCAACCCGATTGTTGGCCAAACTTGACAATCTGGAACTGGCAGATGTGACGAGTGGCCTTGAGCTAAACGTCGCATTTGAAAAAGCCCGGGTATGGGAATTCCGCGTCGTAGACGAACAGGATATTCCCGTTCCGGGAATCGAAGTCTCCAGCACCCAAGGCTATTCGGGTGAAAGGATGACCAATGGCCTCGGCGGAATATCCTTGTTTGTTCCGGAAAGCGAAAAGCTGGCGGGGCAATTGTTTGTGCACGATCCTTTGAACGAATTCCGACTCCGATCGCTTATGGGAATCGACCTGGACAGGCTTGTGCCAGGGGCCGATGGCGAGCCGGCAACCATTTCTCTGATGCGGAACGCGTTTTTGAAAGGCAATGCATTGGACGATAAGGGAGCGCCCATTGCCGGAGCTGCCGTGGAGGTCGAACAGGAAGTCGGCCAATTCCGGGTAACGACACGGACCTGGAGCGATAGGCGCGGGGAAATCCTCATTCGAGGTCTGGCTCCGGACTGCATTGCGAAGGTTTCCGGCCGACAGGGATCACTCGTTTTCGATGAAACGGAAATCGACGTGCCGGTGCCAGAAGGGAAAACATTGCGGCTACAGGCAATTCGCCGGGCGGTTGCGGCACCGATTGGCCGCGTCGTGGATCCGGACGGGCATCCAGTCGGGAATGTCAACGTAACTCTCCTGAGGACGACAGTCGTCGTTCCCGAGGGTGAGACAGAAGAAATGACCCGCGACGTCGATTACTTTCCCTTCGACGATCCAATGATTCGCACGGATTCAAATGGCTGGTTCCGGTTTCCGGAAATCGCTGACTACCAGGAACGATTTGCACTGAAATTCGTGGCGGACGGCTACTTTGATTTACGCATTCCGTTTGTATCTGGCCATCGCCTTGATACTTCCGACAGCCTGTTGCACATGGGTACTTTCACTCTGGTGCCGATTCCGGAAAGGCGACGGGTCGTCATTACATGCCTGAACGACATCACCGCCGAGCCAGTTGCCGATGCGCAATTGGCTTTTGTCGGGTATCGGGCCGGGCGAGCGCGCGCGATAACCGAAGAAACAGGGAGCACGCTGGTGACGCTCGCGGATTGCCCACAGGTTGTCGCGGTCCAGGCACGGGGATTTGCAGTGCGTTACGAGATGATTCGCGGAGTGACGAAAGCGGATGCGGAATCCGGGATTGTGATTCGCTTGCAGCCCCAAACACCCGATGCCGTTCCGTGGAGAAGTGACTGGTACTCGCGAACCATGGATAGCTACCGGAAACAAGGCCGCTCATTGCTCGACGAACTCGGATTGCCCGATGTAGACGCGCCCCGTTACCGGCAATCTTCGTACTTTGATGCTCTGGCCGCAATCAACTTTCCGAAGCTTGTTTCGGTGCTTGGAGACGACTCATCGCTATACGTGGACCGTGAGACGCATCTCCAGAACGGGCTTTATGAAGCCGTATTTTACCCGGATGCAGGTGTCATTGCGGAAATCGGGTCACGCGAGATGTCCGAAGCCGCACGCATTAACCTGCTCGATCTGGCAGCCCGTTCATCGCGCGATCCGGCGCTCCGCAGAGAATTGAACGCGCGGGCTTTGATATCCCTTGAAGAATTGACCGGTGATATGAAGATGATGGCGGCAGGGCGTCTGGCACGGAGCCTTGTCGCGGACGGGCATGTTCGCCAGGCCCAGGAAGTCCTGCTCGGCGTCTGGGTTCCTTCGACAGGTTTTCATCAGGCGATTGTAGACGGAACGCCTATCCAGGGCATTGGCCTTTCCAGGCGATTTGCTCCGCTGCTTGGAATGCTGAATTTCGAGTCCGCCCGGAAATTCATCGCGCTGTCGGCGATCCAGCAGGAAGTCGGCGAGCTGGAAGACACAGCATTGATGTGGCTTTCCACGGTGGACTGGGACGCCTTCGAACGGATTCGGGCTGAGCGAACGACACCTTTCGTGTGCCGATTGAACGACATGCTGGGCTGGAGAAGCGAACTCGTGGCACCGTCCATGGAGTGGATTGCCTGGGCGAGAAAGATGTGCGAGGCGGTGCCTGATACCATCGAATGCTTGCGACTTGAACTCATCATTGCCAGGACAATGCAGCCGGGAACCGAAAGGTCAAACCGGGTCGAGGGAGCGGCCTCCACCTGGCGAAAGTGCGAACTCTCCGGTATGTGGCATGGGGCGACGGAGCCTGGTTTTCAGGTTTTGGATGAGTTGGCCCTTTTCAAGGATATTTCGCGCGAGGAGCTGGACATGCTGGTGTTCGAAAGTATGCAAAAGGACTCCGGGGAGTTCGCGACTTACAACACCCTTACCGTCCTCGCCAATGTGGGGAAGATGCTTTCGCTTCGCGATCCCGCGCTTGGCCGATTCCTGATGGAACCGGTATTCAAAGAGTGCAGCTGGCTGATTCACGAGAATGGCCAGTACCGGTTTGAAAACAATTTCATCCTGGGAGCGGCGGGATGGATCGATCCGGCCTGGGCAGCGGACCTGGCAAGGGAAAAAGCCGCACAGTTTGCACTGGACGATCCGATCCGCCGGCAGCAAATGTATCTTGGCGTCATCCGGGGTTTCCCTCGCATCCGGTGATCCGGCCAGACGTCTGATTGCGGATTTGCAGTCACACGGCACCAGTCAGTGGAGTCGTGAAACTGGAATCAACCACGTCGGCTATAACATGCGTGCGTCGACTTTTTCGCGATTTTGGTGGAAAATCCACAGCCCCCGTCAGCATCATGATGGGGTCATTGCATGGCTAAATGAAATGCGTCGAAAGCGTCTCAAGATTCTTATACGGTGGACGATAAATCGATTCGTAACCGGCTACGACGGAACGCAAGCTGCGACCCATGATCCCGGGACCTGGCCGGCCCAGGCGGCAATGGCGGCCGATGGTCGCTGGGATGAATTGCAGGCCTGGCAAGAACAACTGCAAGGTGGCCGCGAAGCCTGATCGGGCCGACAGGCCGTTGCCGATTTGCTTTAACGGAAATTGAGAGGGCCAGTCTTTCCCGCATGGAAGGGCTGGCCTTTTTTCGTCCCTTATTTCTTGCCCGACTTCCCCTTGCCACGATGGCGGCGCGCCGGTTTGCCCCCCGTTCCCCGGGTTCCCGATTCAAGCAGATTGTTGACGGCGATCTCAAGTCCCGGACGGACGAGTGCCGCGGTGGCCAGCTTCAGCCGGACGAGCGTGCAACCACTTCGTCCCCACGCGCCGGATGCGGGTACAAAGGTCTCTGTGCTGATCGCGAACAGGGCTTGTTGCTGTTCCGGTGTCAGTTTGATCATTCCCCATTCCGGTCCAGGTGCGCCCAGCGTGGCAAAAATCCTCCCCTGGATCCGGAAATCCGGATGACTCATATGGGACGACTCGACAACATCCGGGAACGAAAGGGCCAGTTTGCGAAATTGTTCTGGAGTCATGAAAGAGTTCCAGTCAGGCTGCGTTAATTTCGACTTTGGACCGTCGTGGGGGAATTTTAACAGAAGGAAACGGAGGAAACGGAGAACAAAAACCAAAAGTCAAACCAAAACCAAACGGTGCCACCCAACCGATTGCCCGTAGCGTGGGCTTTAGCCCATGTCCCCCGGTTGTTTCCCGGTTGTTCCCGATTGTCCGCAAGTCTGCCGACATCGAGGGGTATGACAACGTTTTGATTTTCGCCCCGAAGGGGCACCGACACGTCAGCCCGGGGCAGAGCGCAGCGCCGCCCCGGGGTACCAGGGTTCACATGATCGAAAGCCCTGAAAGGGCGAAACAAAGCAGGTGTTCTGAAGGCGACAATAGGAGATCACTCAGACGACATTGAATCAATTCTGACGAGCGCAACATTCGGAGGACAGTTGAGGGACACAGCCACTATTGTTCGCCATGAGGACTGCCTTAGTGTCATGAAGTGCTGTGTCCCCCGGTTGTTCCGCATGTCAAAGCTGGCCAAGCATCGGGATTCTGGTAAACTGAAACCGAGGTGACTTATGGTTGAATTTACGATCACTGGTGAAGAGCTTTGGAACCGGATGGAGCGAGCGGTGGAGAAAGTCAATGAACGACTCCGAAAAACCGTTGGAATCCTTGAAGCGGCCAAAGTTCCCTACGCGGTGATTGGGGGTCATGCGGTACGAGCGTGGGTTGCACAAGTTGACGAAGCCGCTCAACGGACGACGCGCGATGTCGATATTCTCGTTCGACCTGCAGATTTGCCTTCCCTGATAAGCGCGATGACCGCCGCAGGTTTTCATCACTTGAATACGTCGGGACTAGACATGTTCGTTGAGCACCCCGACGCGTCCCCACGTGATGCGGTTCACGTATTGCTGGTTGGAAACGTAGAACGAGGAGGTGAGCCGAACCCCGACATCGAACCTGCTGCCAGAGCAAACGATTTCCAGACCATCGCATTGGAAACTCTTGTGCGAATGAAACTTAATGCATATCGAGACAAAGACCGCGTGCATTTGCGAGATATGATTTCATTGGGCATGATTGATTGGTCCTGGCTGGAGAAATACCCAAAACATCTGCGAATACGACTGGAGGAGTTGCTCAACGATCCGGATGGTTGATCCTCCACTTTTAGCTGCGACGACTACGCGGCTTCCCCCAGCGGTGGCTGATTTGCAGCCCCAAATAGGGCAATCGACACTGCGGATACAGCCAGGTTTGCTGAAATTCGCTCCACAATTCGTGGCATAGGCAAGAAACGTAATGTCGCATTCGCGGAGGCCATGCACGCGGCAAGAGTTTTGGAGCGATCGTCGGCGTCAGCGGCGTCTTCGCGTTGCCAGATACCGGGGAGGAACTGGTCCAGTTCGTCTGAAGGAGTTACCGGGATTTTGGCAAGAACGCTTGTAAGGTAGCGTTGCGGATCGACGCCATGTCTTCGGCAGCGTCCTATCAGGGACCAGAGTCGGGCGTGATTGGCTGCCGCCTGGTCATTTCCAACAGCCGGTCAGTCAAAACAGAAACAGGGAGCAGCCAGAACAGTGGAGTTTGACGAAATCGTCGTTGTCGGGTGCGGCGTGATCGGGCTGACTTCCGCGATCGTGTTGCAACGAAGGCTGGGCGTTCCGGTGCGAATTGTCGCGCGGGACTTGCCGCCGGAAACGACTTCCAACGTGGCCGCGGCCGTCTGGATGCCCTTTCAGGTCGCGCCCGAAAAGGAAGTCCTGCGCTGGGGCTCGATGACCAGAGAAGTGCTTGAGCAACAGATGTCCGAGCCGGCGAGCGGGGTCTTTCCGATCGACTTGCTCGACCTTTTTCCCGGTCCTGATCAACTCCCCTGGTGGATCGAATCCGTGCCGAATCACCGGTTAGCGCGGACAGACGAGTTGCCCAAAGGCTATCGATACGGAGTCATCGCCGTCGTGCCGATGATCGATACCACGATGTACATGCCCTGGCTGATCCGTCAATTTCTCGGCGATGGGGGAGCGATAGAAAAAAGAGAGCTCACCGACCTTGCCGGGTTGAGTTTTCCGGCGTCGAATCGGCAAACCCTGTTGGTGAACTGCACGGGTTTGGGGGCCAGGTCGCTTTGTGGCGACGAGGAGGTTTTTCCGATTCGCGGCCAGATTGCCAGGCTGGATTGGAAAGGGTACCCGCGAGCGTTGACCGACGACCACCACCCCGCCGGAGTCGCGTATCTGCTGCCGCGCAAAAACGAGTTGATCGCCGGCGGAACAACCGGTCGCGGGGAATGGGAAACCCGCGTGGACGAGACAACGGCCGGCGAAATCCTCGAAAGGGTCCGGAAACTGGATCCCGAAATCGCCGGTGCCCGGGTGATCGAGCACGTCGTCGGGCTGAGGCCCGGGAGGACCGAGGTCCGGCTGGAAAAGGAAGTCGTTGGGGACGGGGTAACGATTATCCATAACTATGGGCATGGCGGGGGGGGATTCACCCTCGCCTGGGGATGTGCTTCCGATGTCGCCGATCTGGCAACCGGCTGATTGGCGGGGGGGCCGGGAGGGGTCGGTGGCCCCGAAAGGCCGGTTTTTTCAGGTTGACAGGGGGAGCAAAACGGGTACTTTTAGACGTTTCGCCAACAGTCAGCAGTTAGTGGACTATGCCAACAATCAATCAACTGGTTCGAAAGAACCGCAAGCCACAGCGGCGATTCACCAAGTCCGCGGTGCTTGACCGATGTCCGCAGAAACAGGGGGTTTGTCTGCAGGTCCGGACCATGACTCCCAAGAAGCCCAATTCTGCGCTTCGCAAGATCACCCGTGTGCGGTTGAGCAACGGCAAGGAAGTGACGGTCTACATTCCCGGCGAGGGCCACAATTTGCAAGAGCACTCGATTGTTCTTGTCCGTGGAGGCCGGGTTCGCGACCTTCCCGGTGTTCGATATCAGGTCATTCGCGGCGCCCAGGACACGCTGGGAGTTGACAAGCGACGTCAGGCACGCAGCCGTTATGGTCGCAAAAAGCCATAAGCATCCATCATTTACAGAATCCAGTATCAGCACAGTCAGCACAGTATTAGCAGGGCACCAGACGTTTTATGGGACGAATCACGGCCAGCCGGACACAGATCAAGCCGGATCCGGTTTACAAGTCGCTGCTTGCGAGCAAGTTCATCAATTGCATGATGTGGGACGGCAAGAAGTCGACAGCCCAGTGCGTTTTCTACGACGCAATGAACGAGATTGCCAAACGGCTTCCGGGACAGGAGCCGATCAATGTGTTCAACGATGCGATTGAGAACGTCAAGCCGCACATCGAAGTTCGTTCCAAGCGGGTGGGCGGTGCTTCCTACCAGGTCCCCATGCAAGTCAATCGCCAGCGCCAGCAGTCACTGGCCTTTCGCTGGATTCTGAATGCGGTCCGCGACAAGAAGGGCCGCCCCACGTACATGAAACTTGCCGACGAACTGGTTGCTGCCTTCAACAAGGAAGGTGCCGCCATAACCAAGCGCGAGAACACTCACCGCATGGCTGAAGCCAACAAGGCGTTTTCGCATTTCGCCTGGTAATATCCGTACAGGGAAACAGGCCGCACGGGAACTTCCGAGGCGGCCTTTTTCATGCGCTTACAGACAGGTCAGGGCCTGCCATGTCCCGAAAACTCGACAAGATCCGGAACATCGGCGTCATCGCCCATATCGATGCCGGCAAGACGACGGTGACCGAGCGAATGCTCTTCCTGTCCGGCGCCAAGCACCGGGTCGGGATGGTCGACAAGGGAACGACGACGACAGACGACGACCCGGAAGAGGCCGACCGGGGAATCACCATCTATTCAGCCTGCGTAACGTTCAACTGGGCGGATGTCCACGTCAACCTGATCGATACGCCTGGCCATGTGGACTTCACGGCGGAAGTCGAACGCAGCTTGCGCGTTCTCGACGGCGCTGTGGTTGTCTTCAGTGCCCGGGAAGGTGTCGAGGCGCAAAGCGAGACCGTTTGGCGACAGGCAAACCGTTATCACGTCCCGCGAGTGGCCTTCATCAACAAGATGGACCGCGAGGGAGCCGGCTTCGAGAGGGTTTTCGAGGAGATTCGCTCGCGGCTGCAAGGTCGCCCCGTGGCATTGTTCGTCCCGATAGGCCAGGGGCCCGAACATGTTGCCAATCCGTTTCGCGGAATCATCGATCTCGTGCGGATGCAGACATTGACGTTTTCCGACGAGGGCAAATCGGTGACCACGGCGCCAGTGCCCGATGAACTGGGTGAATACGCAAGGAGCTGGCGGGCGAGGCTGATCAGCGATCTCAGCAATTTTTCCGACGAGCTGATGATGCTGGCCCTCGAGGACCAGCCGATTCCCGAGACCTTGATACATGAAGTCATCCGCGCTGCGGTACTGGGAAACCACATCCAGCCGGTTTCCTGTGGTTCTGCGCTTCACGGGGTCGGAGTTCAGACAGTTCTGGACATGGTCGCGAGGTATCTCCCCGCGCCCTCCGACCGCCCGCCGGTCAAGGGGACTCGTCCCGGAGTTGCGGACAAGGAGGAGATCCGAAAACCCGATCCGTCCGAACCCTTTTGCGGGCTGGTTTTCAAGATCCTTCCGGCGAAGACCGGCGATTTCTACTGGGTACGAATTTATTCCGGCGTCCTCAGGGAAAACACGAGAGTGCTTTGCCCCTCGAAAGACAAGAAAGAGAACATCGCCCAGCTTTGGCAGATTCACGCCTCAAAGAAAGAGCGGGACGGGCAGATTGCCGAGGCTTCCGCGGGAGACATTGTCGGCGTGATCGGTCCGCGGTACGCGGTAACCGGCGAAACGCTGTGCGATGCAAAACTCCCGATCCAGCTGGACGCCATCCAGTTTCCGGAAACGGTCCTCGAAATGGCCATCGAACCGGAGACGACTTCCGATCGGAAAAAACTGGCGGAAACCCTGGAAATGCTCAAGCGTCAGGATCCGACCTTCAAGTCCGAGGAAAACGAGGCCACCGGCCAGACCCTGATTGCCGGTATGGGTGAACTGCATCTGGAAGTGATCAAGAACCGTCTGTTGCGGGACTTCAAGCTCAACGTGAAGGTCCACAAACCGAGGGTTTCCTATCGCGAAACCATTTCGCGGGCCGTTGAAGTCACGGGGGAATGTCATCGCGTGGTGAACGGAGTGCAACTGCTTGCCAAAGTGACGATTCGCCTCGAACCCGAATCGTCGCGAGAGGGAGTCCTTGTTCGCAGCCTGTTGGGCGATGTTTCCGGGTTCTTGCCGGAGTTCAGGGATGCCGTCATGGAGGAATTGCGCTCCCGTGGAGAAGGGGGAGGTGCGATAGGCAGTTTCCCGTTGTCCGGTATTCGCATTACGGTGACGGGAGTCGAGGTCGACCCGATCCAGTCGAATGCCATGGCCTTCAGCATCGCTGCCGCCGACGCTTTTGAAGAGGGACTCAGACAAGGCGAACCCTTGCTGCTCGAGCCAATGATGAAACTGGTGATTTCCACTCCGAATGAGTATTACGGAGAATTTGTGAGTGACCTTGCCCAGCGGCGGGCGAGAATTGTCCACACCGACAACCATGCCGGAATCACCTTCATTGAAGCCCATGCGCCGCTGGCCGAACTGTTCGGCTATGCCGGGGCAATGCGGTCGCTGAGCCAGGGGAGGGCGGGATCCTCCATGGAACCGATGGGTTATGAGCCGGCCCCGGCCGAGGTTTCCCGAACCTTCGCGATGTGAAAGGCCTTTTCGGCTGCCGGCCACCCGTCCGGATTGCCGCATTTCGCCGAATGCCGCCGGTTAACGCCTGCGCGGGGAAAATCCCGAAAATCGCGGGATTCCCCGGGTTTAGTGAATGGGGCCGACCCGGGAAGGAAGGGGGTGCTGTCACCTGTTGCCGGGAAATCGGCGGGATCAGGCAGGATAAAAGTACCCTTTCTCGGGGATTTTTTGTTCGGGGAAGCGTCGACGATTGATACCGACTTGTAGCGCAATTACCATGAATCTTCGGATCCATGCAGATTGACCATTCGTTATTAACCTGTCGGAATCACGCTTTCGACAGACGAGTGACCCTGCCTTTCCTGTCCTTCCAGTTCAACGAGCCGGTACGAAAGCTGCCGGTTTTTTGACGGCCGCAAGGCTTTTTTCAATCATCTTTATCTCCTGTTCCCCCCACTTCCTCACCGGAAGTCGATTCGAGGTCAAGTCATGTTCAAGAAGAAGCGGAAAAATAACGTTCGCCCCAATGGCAAGAATGGCGTCGCGCGCAGCCGCAAGTCTCCGCAGAGGCTGATGGCCAGCAACACATTTGAGCGACTGGAGGATAAACGCGTACTTGCCTTCCTCGGCTTTTTCGATGGTGTCACGCTGCAGATTGACCAGACCACCAATGGGGGCGATGCCCAGATTGAAAACCTGACGGGGGTATGGCGCGCCACCGACAATGACGGCGTTTTCACTTTCGTGGCGGCACAAAACGTTCGTCTCCAGATGCAAAACAACACCCTGGGCCAGGTGGACTTCCAGGTTGAAGTGGAACACCTGGGCAATGTCGACATCCGGCTGGGTGACGGTGCCCGCGAGTTGTTTCTGTCCGGTGCGCTGAACGAAATCGGCGGAAACCTGGACATCACGGCGGGGACAGGTGACCAGACAATCAATCTGGGCCCCAACGCGGCTCCGATTATTCACAAGAACATGTCGGCCGATCTGGGTTCGGGCTACAACATCATCCTGAATAACGACAACCTGCTGACGGTGGACGGGAACCTGACCCTGAAGAAGGTCAACGAATTCCATTACAGCCTGCAAGTCGGCTTGCCTGGTCCGCCGGTGACAGGTGGCGATGTGCTGATTGACAATCAGGGTCACAATGCCGATGAAGCGCAGCTGATCCCCAATGGCGGCGGAACCATCGAACGGGATTTCACCTATTACGGCAGCACGAACATCGACCGGGTTGACCTGGACAGTCTGGTCATCCGTCGCAACGTGAACATCGACCTCGGACTCGGCAATCCGTTTTTTGGAAATTCGCAGTGGGTCAACATCCTTGGATCGGTCGACGGCAATATCACGGTAGCGGCCGACGATTCAAACCTTGGCAATCAGATTGACTTCCTCGGAACCTTCAACGGCAACACCGTCACCTACACTGGTGGCGATCTGGTTGACATTGTCACCTACACCTTTGCCGGCACCCAGGCGGACGTGTTTGCCGATCTTGGCGGCGGCCCCGACGAGTTCATTCTCAACGTCCAGGTCAACTACCTGGAAATTGACTTCGGTAACGATCCGATTGACGTATTCACCAACAACGTACTGGAAAAGTTCCTTTTCAACTTCAAGTTCTACGGGTATCAGCAATTCGATCATTTCTACACCTATCTGGACGACATTCTGGTGATGACCCAGTTGTCGGATACGGGGGATATTGAGATCGGAAATGCGGGGGGTGCCTCCCTGTTCGACTGGACGATGGATTCGGCGATTGGCGGCTTCACTTCCACCGTGCGGACCAGCAACATTGTGCTCAACATGTTGCCCAATACGCTGAACGATGTGGACATGAACCTGTCCAATCCAAACCTCGCCTCGATCACGATGCATCTCGGCGATGGCAACCGCGACATTCTGTTCAGCGGTGCCTCCAACAACCCGCTGCGCGATATCCGGATCAATGCCGGCGCCGGTTCACAGAATGTCGACTTGTCGATCAATCATCCGTTGGGCGTGGCCACGCTGGCCATCAACCTTGGAACCGGTCTGGACACGGTAACCGACGATGCGGGTTCACTGATTATCAACGAAGACCTTTTCCTCACCGGCGTGTCCACTTTTGTGAACAGCGGACTGCTTTCCGTATTGAGAAACGTTGTCATCGATAACACCGTTGACGTCCTGCCCGGGCTGTTCCAGAGCACCGGAACGTTTTCCACCGGCGGAACGTTCACCTACAAGGGTGGCTCGGCCAGCGACCGGGTGATTCTGACCGGGGCAGGGGGGTCAAACATCCTGGGCGCTACTGTGATCAACCTTGGCGATGCGACCGACGGGAATCCGCAACAGATCCTGGCGAATGGTCCCAACGTGAATTTCCGGAGTACATTCGCGGCCACTTCGACCAATGCGAGTACGCTGGATGAAATCCGTTCGGTTCCGTCGACCCGGTACCTCGGGAACATGTCAGTCAATCTCGGTGGTGGTCCGAACACAAGCGAATTCATCGGCATTTTCGGCGGCAGCACAGTTGCCTACACCGGGGGAAGCGGTGTCGACACAGTGACCTATGGTCTCACGGGAAATCTTGCCTCACTGAACATGAACCTCGGTGGCGGGGACGATGTTTTCAACCTGCTCGCCGGGGCGCGAATTGCCGGGCCGCTGGTGATCGATTTTGGCACGGGCAACAACACTTTCAACAGCACCTACGGGCCGTTTGATTTCGATGCGACATTGCTCGGATTGAACGACTTCAATCACAGCTACGTTTTTGCCACCGGAACGCTGACCTCGACCCAGATCGCCGACTTCGGTCCGGTCACCGTTGATACGAACGGGCCTGGAGGCGCTGTCCGTTTTGCAAGCACCACGACCAGCACCATCACGCCGGTGAGCAACCTGGTCATCAATATGCTGAACGGGGTTTCGACATTGTCGGTCGACCTCGACAGTGCCTTGACCGGCTCCCTGGGCATTTCGCTCGGCAACGGCGCGAGGACCCTGGCGCTGACCGGTTCCAGCAATTCGGTCGGCGGTTCGCTGTCGGTCAGTGGTGGCACGGGAATCCAGAACATCCAGCTTGCCGTCAATGCTCCGCTCACGGTCGGCGGCGATCTTTCGGTCAATCTGGGCGCGGGAGACGATATCGTTTCCACAAATGGTCGCAACATTTCAGTCGTTGGCAATCTGACCATGACCGGCGTCAACACGTTTGCCAACACCGCGGCGCTTACCGTGGGGGGTAACGTTCTGTTCAATGTTTCAGCGGAGGCCGTTGACAGCTCGTTCTCGGATTTGTCGCCGATGACGACCGGTGGCAATTTCACCTACATCGGCAGCAATGCGAACGACACGATCATCTTCAGCCCGACCACCAATATTGGCGGCAATGTCGTGATCGATGTAAAGAACGGCACCAATACGGCGGTTCTGGTCAATGTCATTGGCGGCAGCCAGGTCACCTACACGGGTGGCGACAATGTCGATCTCGTCACTTACGGGATGACCGGTGCCACTCCGAGCCTGAACCTGTTCTTTGGTCCGGGTGACGATGTCTTTACATTGCAGGCGGGTGCCAATGTTGGCGCTTCGCTCAACCTGGATTTTGGACCGGGTGATAACACGTTCAACAACAACTTTGGTGCGTTCACATTCAATGCCCAGCTAAACGGGCTTAACGGATTCAATCACCAGTACGTGCTGGCAACCAACAGCCTGATTTCGACTCAGGTTTCCGATCCGGGACCGATCACCGTCGACAACAACGGTGCGGTCAATGCATTCCGGTTCGTCAATGGTGGCACGAGCACATTGACTCCGGCGAATCACCTGACCCTGAACATGCTGAACGGGTCGGGGACGGCTTTAACGCTGGATCTGGATAATCCGCATATCGGAGATGTTGTCCTGAATCTGGGCGATGGAAGTCGCACGGCCAGTTTCACGGGTGCCCTGAACTCGATCGGCGGCAGCCTGCACGTCACGGGCGGCACGGGATCGCAGACGGTGAATGCTGCGGTCAACGCGAGACTGCTCGTGGGAGCCAATTTGAATATCGATACGGGTGCCGGTCCGGATACTTTCAGCACCGGGGCCAACGGATTGGGTGTCACCGGCTTCGCCAATGTCAGCGGAGTGAATACATTGAACAACGGCGGCCTCATGACAATCGGCGGGTCATTTACATTCAATACCTCGACCGACAATGAGAACTCGACACTTTCCAATACCGGTACGCTGAGCGTCGGCGGGTTGTTCATCTACACGGGTGGAACCGGACGGGATTCGATTCTGTTGACCGGTGCCGGCGGGAACAATTTCGGCGGCAATATGCTGATCAGTCTGGGAGATAATATTCTTCTCGGTTCGCAGACGGTGGACATCGGTGCACCGGCCACCCTGTCCGGCAAGCTGACGGCATCGTCGATAGCCACAACAAACACCGATATCCTGAAGACGGCGGCGGGCGTGGTTATCAATGGTGATATCGACGTCAACCTCGGCGGCGGAACCAATGAACTTGAGCTGAGAGGAACTTTTGGCGGAGCCAATGTCAAGTTCAATGGCGGGTCGGGCAATGACAAGGCCACCTACGGGCTGACAGGCAATCCGGTTGATCCGAATATCAAGCTCTCGTCGGGTGATGACCAGTTTATTCTCGAAGCGGGCACGCAGATCGCCAGCCAGTTGCGTGTTGATTTTGGAGGTGGCTCGGATTCGTTCACCAACAACTACGGCAATTTTGACTTTGATGCAAACTTGCTGAACTGGCGCGGATTCAATCGTTACTACGTGGATGCCACGCGATCGCTCGCCAACGAGCAGCTTGCCGATTCCGGCAACCTTGTCCTCGACAACAATGGTGCCGGCGGCGCCTTTCGACTGTTCACCGACGGAACGTTCACCACGATGACAGCGGCCGATCATGTCCGCCTGATCCTACTGGACAACACGGCTCCCAATGTGACGATCGATCTGGATTCGGCGGTGGTCGGCGATTTGATTGCCCAGTTGCGAGGGGGCAACCGCACAGTAACCTTCACGGGTTCCAACAACACTGTGGGTGGCCTGTTGCGGATCGAAGCCGCGGCCGGAGACCAATCGATAACGCTGGGCACGACCAACCGGGTGATGGCCGGCGCGAACCTGGTCATCAATGGCCGCGACGGAAACGACACGGTTGTCAATGGAACGCAGAACGTCGTGGTCGGGCAAGACCTGTTGCTGCGCAACATCAACCATTTCGAGAACAACAACATGGTCACGGTCGGTCGCGACGTGAACATGGTCGGCGTTTCCTATGTGGAAAATGCCGTGTTCCTGAACAAGGGAACGTTCAACGTCAACCGGAATTTCACCTACCTTGGCGGCACAGCCCTCGATGAAGTCAAATTCAGCGCGGGCAGCGCAAGTATCGCCGGGTTCACTTATGTGGACCTCGGCGCCAGTGCCGATCTGGTGAATCGCCAGATCGCCCGGTTCTCCGGGCCGTTCTCCACCTCGTCATTGCAGGTCACCACCGGCAATTCGGCCAACGGAGCTTTCTTCTCAACCGACAACGCCACTAACGTGAGCGGCAACGTCCTTGTGAATTTCTCGAAGGCGCGCGGCGTCAATACCGCCAACTTCCGTGGCTCGTTCGCGGGAACTTTCGGGAACTATCAGGGTGGTATCGGTGCTGATACCGTGGTGTTCGGTGCCGTCGCCAATGCCATGGCTTTCTCCAGCGTGCTGAATAATGGAAACGACGTGTTCAATTTCGAAGGTACGGCCAGCCTCGACTCTGCCTTCATTGATTTTGGAGCAGGGGCCGATACCTTCATCAACAACCTGCCGGTTCCCGCTCCGTTCCCGATCAATGTGATCAATTTGTAAGAAGCGTCCGGGCTGTGGTCCGGAATGTCATCGATCGATTTCTCGCCGGAGAGAGGATGGCCTCGACTCCGGCGATCTTTTTTCCCCGGGTCAGTCAAAAAGTGTCATGAGAACGGCATCCGGCGAATCGCCATGCCGATGCACGGCCATGGCGGGTTTGCGGCGATTCCCCGGCAGCGCGACGAGCAGAACATCTCCTCCCGCAAGATTGAAATCGGCAGGGATTTGCATGCCTTGTTCCCGGAGCCGTGCGGAAAGCCACTCCAGCCCGGCGATTCCAGTTTCGCTTGCGGGGTCGATTTGCAAGGTGACGGACCGGGCGCGATAGACCGCCTTGCGAAAGTCGCCGCTCTGCAGAAAATCCTCCCCGGACGGATTCGCGCCGGTCTCGCTTGAAGACATGAGGATCAGCAATCCGGAGCGATGCCGGTCCGCTGATTCGACGATCTCGCCTGAAAACGGCTGCCACTTCACCGGCTCTCGAGGGACGATCAGGTTGAGTTGGCAATAATGCCAAACGGCATACAGGCTGGCAACGCCGAGCAGCACCAGCAACACCTGCTTTTGCGACCATTGAAAGCGGACTGCGGGCGGATCGGCGCTGGCTGGATTTTCGTGGGGGTGCGGTTTATAACTCATCGCATCATGTTGACACTAAAGACCGACACATCGGAACGCTGGCTCGAGCAGGTCCGGACCCATCTCCCCGAAATACTTGTCGATCACGCGCATTGCGAAAAGAAAGCCGCCGGCTGCGCGATGAACCTGATCTTCGCCTACGTTGACAACTACGAATTGTGTCGCGAAATGACCGGTATCGTCAACGAGGAGCTGGAGCATTTTCATCGCGTACTGGAGCTGCTGCAGCGGCGGGGCATTCCTTTCCGGCGGCTCAAGCCCGGGAGCTATGGAAGGAAACTGAACGATCTGGTGAGAAAATTCGAGCCGGACAAGGCCATTGACCGGCTACTTGTTGCCGGGCTGATTGAAGCCCGTTCCTGCGAGCGATTCGACCTTCTTCGCAAACATGTCGATGACCGGGAGCTGGCCGACTTCTACCATGAGCTTTTCGAGTCGGAAGCCAGGCACTATACCTCCTACGTGCGCATGGCCGGGATGTACGGGCCGGAAAAAAAAGTCATGAACCGGCTGCACGAGCTTGCCGAACTGGAGGCACAAATTCTCGCCGAAGGCCACCCCATGCCGCGCATGCACAGCTAACGCCATTGGTCAGACTCGCCCGACCAGCTGTGCTCCCAGAGAAAGGGCTTCGGAAGGTGAATTCGCAAAGGCATCCGCGCCCAGTTTTCTCCAGATGTCGGGAGCACCGGACAACGCGGAGCCGCCAAGCATGATCTTGCACTCTCTGCCCGCTTCCCGCACTGCCGCGATTGTCCTGCGCGCGGCCGGCAGTTGCGTGCCGAGCGCTACCGACATCTGGAGAAAACTGGGCGCGGATGCCTTTGCGAATTCACCTTCCGAAGCCCTTTCTCTGGGAGCACAGCT
>WPCK01082129.1_pt1 | contig 79649 bp, 76 predicted proteins | sample 5399851 | NCBI WGS metagenome assembly WPCK01 (sample SAMN12869471, study PRJNA574797) | sludge metagenome | isolation source: wastewater treatment of pH11 | place: China:Beijing | collected 2019-05-20 | reverse complement strand
GCAACCGGAGTGACCGGAGCAATCGGGAGGGGTGCCGCCGGCTTCGGCGCGGCAAAGAACGCGGCAAGGCCGCCGCGCTTCTTTGGCTCGGCGACGACCGGCGCCGCGGCAGCCTGGTCGGTACGCGCAACAGCGACATCGGGATCGCTGGCCATCGGCACGGCGGCGGCGAGTTGAACGTCGGCCGGCGGTGCGGCCGAATCGCCAACGGTGCTCCGCGGGCTCTCGACCGCGGTGGTACCGTTTGCAGGATTGGCGGAGGGAAGCGATGCGACACTCGTGGGCAGCGTACTGCCCTGGCCGGCGTCGGCAACGGTTTCGATCGCGTCGGGACTGGTCGCGACCGGCGCCGCGGGCGCGAACCCGGCGGGAAGCGATTGCAGCGCAGGGCCGCCGGCCGACGTGCAGGCCTGCAGCGCCAGTGCGAGCGATGCGATCAGCGCAATCGTCCGTCCGGCCTCTCGCGGCGCGCTTCCCCTCGGCGTCAAATCCGACCCTTCCATGTGCGCCATGCCCCCTCTGGCCACGGCACGCTGCGACGGTTCAAGCGACGTGAACCGCAATGTCTGCCTATCCTCTGCGGGACGGGTCGACAACCCGGCTAGGGATCAAATGCGGCGACAACATGGTAAGGTTGCGGCATCCCTCCGCGCGCGACGTCGCGCCTCACACGCGCACCTTCACATAAAGCCCCGGCGCATCGCCGAGCGTCTCGATTCCGTCTCCCGGCACGCGTGCCGGCACGCGCGCATTGTCCCTGGCCTCGATCCATTCCTGCCAGTGCGTCCACCATGAGCCGGGATGCTCGCTGGCGGCGGCAAGCCAGGCTTCGAAGTCGCCGACCGGCCGTCCGCCGGTCCAGTACTGGTACTTGTTGGCGGCAGGCGGATTGATGACGCCGGCGATATGGCCCGATCCGGCCATCACATAGTCGACCGGCCCGCCGAAGTAGCGGCAACCGGCAAAGACAGAGCGCGCCGGCGCGATATGGTCCTCGCGGGCGGCGAGGTTGTAGATCGGGATGCGCACATCGGCCAGTGAGACCGGCTTGCCGTAGAGCTTGAGGCGACCGGAGGAAAGATTGTTCTCCAGATAGCAATTGCGCAGATAGAAGGAGTGGTTCGCCGCCGTCATACGGGTCGAATCGGCGTTCCAGTACAGAAGGTCGAAGGGCGTCGGGGTCTTGCCGCGCAGGTAGTTGTTGACCACGTACGGCCAGATCAGGTCGCCCGAACGCAGCATGTTGAACGCGGTCGCCATGCGCGTGCCGTCCAGGTAGCCCTTTTCCGCCATCGTCGCCTCGATGGCGCCGATCTGGTCCTCGTCGACAAACACCTTGAGATCGCCGGCATGGGTGAAGTCGACCTGGGTGGTGAACAGCGTGGCTGTCGCGATTCGGTTGTCGCCTTCGCGCGCCAGCACCCCGAGTGCGGCCGTCAGGAGCGTACCGCCAACGCAGTAGCCGATGGCGTTGACCTCGCGGGCACCTGTCGCTGTCTCGATCGTGTCGAGGGCAAGCCTGATGCCCTCGTCGATATAGTCCTCCCATCCCTTGCGGGCATGACGCGTGTCCGGATTGACCCAGGAGATCACGAAAACCGTGTGCCCCTGTTGCGTGGCCCAGCGAATGAAGGATTTCTCCGGGTTGAGATCGAGGATGTAGAACTTGTTGATCCACGGCGCACAGATGAGAAGCGGGCGGCGCAACACCGTGTCCGTTGCCGGTGCATACTGGATGATCTCGGCGAGGGACGAACGCGCGACAACCTTGCCGGGCGACATGGCGATGTTGGTGCCGATCTCGAACTTCGAATAGTCCGACTGGCGCAGCTTCAGATCGCCCTTGCCGGCCTCGATGTCCTCGGCAAGCATCTTCATGCCGCGAACGAGGTTCTCGCCGCTGGAGGCGACCGTTTCGCGCAGCAGCTCCGGATTCGTGCCGACGAAATTGGATGGCGACAACGCTGCCGCGATCTGGCGCATGTAGAATTGGGCCTTGTGGCGCACATGCGGGTCGAGGTCGTCGGCCTCGTCGATGAGGTCCCTGGCCCACCGCGAGCCGAGCAGGTAGGACTGTTTCAGGAAGTCGAAAAACGCCAGCCGGCCCCAGTCCGGGTCATTGAAGCGCTTGTCGCCCTTGTCCGGTTCGACCGGGTTTTCCGGCTCGCTGCCGCCGGCCTTGCGAATCGTGTTGGCCCAGATGCCGAGAAAGCCCGACATCAGGCGGGTCTGCGCCTCGATCATGCGCTTGGGATCGGACAACCAGTATTCGGTGACCTTGGCGAACGTCTTGACCACGTCGGCCACCGGTTCGGCGACCGTGTCGGTGGTCTCGCCCTTTTCGCGCGGCGTGATCCAGGCCGAGGCCGCCTTGCCGGCCTGCTCGATCATGCGCGCGGCGTTGAGGGCAAGTTCCTCCGGGTTTTTGACGACATAGGGTTCGATGTCGGGCAGGGGGCCATCCTGCCGATCTGGGCCTTTCGCGGAAGGCTTCTCGGTCGTCATGGCGCTCTCCCAGGATGCGCGAAGCGTTTTTTTGACATATTAATCAGACAGGAGTGCAATGAAACAACCGGGACATTGGTCTCGTTCGACTGAAAAGATGATCACAGCAAGGCAATACCGATCGGCAATGGCTCTGGCCGGACTGCTGGCCATTGCCGGATGCACGACCGCGTCGGTGACCGATCTCGCCCCGACCGCCGCGGTGGCGCCGGCCGAGGCGCCATTGCCGCAGCAACGTCCGCAGGACGCGGCGCCCACGGTTTCCGGCGCGCGCGACACCGGAACCTTTCCCGATCTCAACACGCCGCCCGCCGCCGCCACGGCGCAGGTGGGCGACTCGGAGAAAGATCGCAAGATCGCGGAATTGCTCGCCGCCAAGGCATCCCAGGGCAACGCTCCGGCCTCGAAGCAGGCGGAAGCCCTGCGGCTGAAGAAGCTGGCGCGCGAGCATGGCCGGAAGGTTCTCGAAGAGATCGAGTAGCCGCGTCGCCGGCCAGCGCTATTTCCCCCTGCCGCGATTGCGTGTATAGGCCGCGCCACATCCTCACCCGCCGCCGCCAGCCCGAGGTTCGCGCCGCCATGGAAGAATTTCACAAGGTCCGCCGCCTGCCGCCCTACGTTTTCGAGCAGGTCAACCGGCTCAAGGCGTCCGCGCGCTCGCGCGGCGCCGACATCATCGATCTCGGCATGGGCAATCCCGATCTCCCGACGCCGTCCGCCATCGTCGAGAAGCTCGTCGAGGTCGTCCGCGATCCGCGTACCCATCGCTATTCGTCCTCGCGCGGCATCCCCGGACTGCGCCGGGCGCAGGCCAACTATTATGCCCGCCGGTTCGGCGTGAAACTCGATCCGGACCGCCAGGTCGTCGCGACCCTGGGGTCCAAGGAAGGCTTCGCCAACATGGCGCAGGCGATCACCGCGCCCGGTGACGTGATCCTCTGTCCCAATCCGACCTATCCGATCCATGCCTTCGGCTTCATCATGTCGGGCGGCGTCATCCGCTCCATCCCGGCCGAGCCCGACGAGACGTTTCTGGCCGCCCTCGACCGCGCCGTGCGCCATTCGATCCCGAAGCCGCTGGCCGTCATCCTCAACTACCCGTCCAACCCGACGGCGATGCTGGCGACACTGGATTTTTACAAGGAGGTCGTGGCCTTCGCCCGCAAGCATGACCTCATCGTGCTCTCCGATCTCGCCTATGCGGAAATCTTCTTCGACGGCCCGCCGCCGCCCTCGATCCTGCAGGTGCCCGGCGCGACCGATGTCGCGGTGGAATTCACCTCCATGTCCAAGACCTTCTCCATGCCGGGCTGGCGCATGGGGTTCGCCGTCGGCAACGAGCGCCTCGTCGCGGCGTTGGCGCGCGTCAAGTCCTACCTCGACTACGGCGCTTTCACGCCGATCCAGGTAGCCGCATCGGCAGCCCTCAATGGCGACGGTTCCGACATCGAGGAAGTGCGCCAGATCTACAAGCGCCGCCGTGACGTGATGGTGGATTCGTTCGGGCGCGCTGGCTGGGACATCCCGTCGCCGCCGGCCACGATGTTCGCCTGGGCCCCGGTGCCGGAGCGGTTCAAGTCGCTCGGATCGCTCGAATTTTCCAAGCTGCTGGTCGAGAAGGCCGAGGTGGCGGTGGCGCCGGGCATCGGTTTCGGCGAGCATGGCGACGACTTCGTCCGCCTGGCGCTGGTCGAAAACGAGCACCGCATCCGCCAGGCGGCGCGCAACATCAAGAAATTCCTGCAGAGCGCCGACCAGATGCTTCACAACGTGGTGCCCTTCAACGCCCGGCGTTGAGCGGCTGCCCGCCCTTTCCAGACACAGACAAGAGGAGCCGGGGATCATGGCCGAAGCATTGCGTGTGGCGATTGCCGGTCTCGGCACGGTCGGTGCCTCGGTCGTCAAGGTGTTGCGCGACCATCGCGCCACACTGCTGCGCCAGTGCGGCCGCCCGATCGAGGTCGTTGCCGTGGCGGCGCGTGACCGCTCCCGCGATCGCGGTATCGATCTCTCCGGACTGGACTGGTTCGATGATGCGGCCGAGATGGCTGCCCGTGCCGACGCCGATGTCATCGTCGAACTGATCGGCGGGGCCGAGGGAAAGGCGCGGCAAACGGTCGAAGCCGCGCTATCAGCCGGCCGCCATGTCGTGACCGCCAACAAGGCCCTTCTGGCAGCCCACGGCGTGGCAATAGCCCGGCGTGCCGAAACGGCCGGCCTGCTCGTCAATTTCGAGGCGGCCGTGGCCGGCGGCATCCCGGTCATCAAGGTGCTGCGCGAGTCGCTCGCTGGCAACACCCCCAGCCGCGTCTATGGAATCCTCAACGGCACCTGCAACTACATCCTCACCCGGATGGAGCAGGAGGGGCTATCGTTTGCCGATTGCCTCTCCGACGCCCAGCGGCTCGGCTACGCCGAGGCAGACCCGACATTCGACATCGAGGGCCATGACACCGCGCACAAGCTGTCGATCCTGACCTCGCTCGCCTTCGGCACGGAAGTGGCCGCAGACCGCATCTACATGGAAGGCATTTCCAACATATCGCAGGCCGATATCCGCGCCGCCAACGAGCTTGGCTATCGCATCAAGCTGCTCGGTGTGGCGCAGCGCACTGACAGTGGCATCGAGCAGCGCGTACATCCCACCATGGTGCCGTTGTCTTCGGTGATCGCCCAGGTCCACGGCGTTTCGAACGCGGTGGCCATCGAGACCGATCTTCTGGGCGAACTGCTGCTGTCGGGGCCGGGAGCCGGCGGAAGGGCAACCGCGTCGGCCGTGGTCGGCGACATCGCCGATATCGCCAAGGCTCGGCCCGGATTCCAGCACGGGCCGGTGTTCGGACACGCCGCCGCCGCCCTGCAACCCTATCGCCAGGCCGAGATGCGATCGCATGCCGGCGGCTACTTCATCCGCCTGACCGTGCATGACCGTGTCGGTGTTTTCGCCGCGATTGCACGCCGGATGGCCGAGAACGGCATTTCGCTGGAGTCGATCGTGCAGCGTGCCCACGCGGCGACCGAGGCGCAGAAGAACGTGATCCTGGTCACCCACGAAACGACGGAAGCATCCGTCCGTCTTGCCGTCGACGCGATCACACAGGACGGGATTCTGACCGAGAAGGTGCAGGTGATCCGCATCGAGCGGGCGAACTGAGCGATGACCGTCGATCGCGATCCGGTGCTCGACCGCATTCTTAGCCTGGAACTGGCGCGCGTCACCGAGCGCGCGGCCATCGCGGCGGCGCGTTTCGCCGGGCGCGGCGACGAATCGCAGGCCGACAATGCCGCGATCGCCGCCATGCAGGCCGAACTGGACCGCTTGCCCATCGATGGCGCGATCGTCCTCGGTGAGGGCGAACCAGACGATGGCGGCTCGCTTCGGGCCGGCGCGCGTGTCGGCATCGGCGGTGCGCAGGTGGACATCGCCCTCGATCCGCTCGAAGGCGCCACGATCTGTGCCAAGAACCTGCCCAACGCCCTCGCCGCGATTGCGGTTTCGCGCCGGGGAAGTCTGTTGCCGGTCCCCGACATCTACATGGAGAAGATCGCCGTCGGCGCCGGTTATCCCGATGGCGTCATCGATCTCGATGCGTCGCCGGCCGAAAACATCGCGCGTGTCGCCGAAGCACGGGGTGTTCAGCCCGACCGCATCGTCGCCTGCATCCTCGACCGGCCGCGCCATGCCCGCCTGATCGAGGCTGTGCGGTCAACCGGCGCGGCCATCCGCCTGATCGGCGACGGGGATCTCGCCGCCATCATGCATGTCGCCGACCCTGACCGCAGCGGCGTCGATCTCTATCTCGGGTCGGGTGGTGCGCGCGAGGGCATCCTGGGCGCGGCGCTCCTTCGCTGCGCCGGTGGCCAGATGCAGGGCCGGCTGATCGTCGATTCCGCCGACAAGATGCGAAAACTCGCCCAGCGCGGCATCGAGGATGGACGGCGAATCCTGTCGTTGGCCGACATGGCCGGCGGCGACATCATCTTCGCCGCGACCGGCGTCACCGATGGTCCCACGCTCGGCGGCGTCAAGTTCCGTGGCGATCGGATCGAGACCCATACGGTGGTGTTGCGCTCGTCATCGGGAACCGTGCGCACCATCCTGTCGCGCCACCGCGATGGCGAGCGGATCGACTGAGGCTTGCTTTTTGCCCGCGTGTTCCGACACTGGCGGCACAATGGATCGATCAGCACCAGAACAAGACCGGCCGCATCGGTTGTTCCTTGGCGTCAACGCCTCGGCTACCGGCCATGCCTGGGTTCATCGGCTCGACCAGCGCACCGAGAACCTGGCCCTGATGATCGAACAGGACAATGGCCTCTCGCCGGTCATCGCGCGCATCCTCGCCGGCCGGGGCGTGTCGGCCGCCGACGCCGCACGGTTCCTCGATCCGACGATCCGCGACCTGCTGCCCGACCCGACAACGCTCACCGACATGGAGACGCTTGCCCGTCGGCTGGCGGATGCCATCCTCAACCGTGAAACGGTGGCGATCTTTGGCGACTACGACGTCGATGGTGCCTGTTCGTCCGCGATCCTCAAGCGGTATCTGGGCCATTTCGGCATCGAGGCCGGCATCTACATTCCAGACCGCATCTTCGAAGGATACGGCCCGAATCCGGATGCAATGCGTGAACTGGCGCGCCGCGCCTCGCTGATCGTGACGGTGGATTGCGGCTCGACCAGTCACCTGGCGATCGCCGCGGCGCGCGAAGCAGGCGCCGACGTGCTGGTGATCGATCATCATCAGGTGGGCGAGGCGCTTCCCGACGCCAATGCCCTGGTCAATCCGAACCGCCCGGACGATTTGTCGGGGCAGGGCCACCTGTGCGCCGCCGGCGTGGTCTTTCTGGTGCTGGTGCAGACGGCGCGGGTGTTGGGCGACCGCGCCGGACCGACACCCGATCTGCTGCGCCTGCTCGACCTGGTGGCGCTGGCGACGGTCTGCGATGTGGTGCCGTTGGTCGGCGTCAACCGCGCTTTCGTGGTCAAGGGGCTGCTGCAGGCGCGGCGTCTTGAAAATCCCGGCCTCGCCGCGCTCGCCAGGGTCGCCCGCATCGGTGAGCCGTTGTCGCCATTCCATTTCGCCTTCGTGATCGGCCCGCGCATCAACGCTGGCGGGCGCATCGGCGATGCGGCTCTCGGGTCACGGCTTTTAACCCTGGCCGACGCCAACGAGGCAAGCGACATCGCCGAGCGCCTCGACTCCCTCAACGCCGAGCGGCAGGCGATGGAAAAGGCAATGCTGGCCGAGGCGATGGCCGAGGCGGATGCCGAACTTGCCGGCGGCGATGGCCCGGCCATCATGGTCACCGCTTCCGACCGCTGGCATCCCGGCATCGTCGGCCTGATTGCCGCGCGGCTGAAGGAACACGCCCACCGGCCGGCCTTTGCCATTCATTTCCAGCCGAACGGGCAGGGGACCGGGTCCGGCCGGTCGATCTCCGGTTTCGATCTGGGCGCTTTGGTGCGCGAGGCGCTGGACGCTGGCCTGCTCGTCAAGGGCGGCGGGCATGCCATGGCGGCGGGATTGACGGTGGCGCGGGCGCGGCTGGGCGCGCTGCGCGCCTTCTTCGAGGAACGCGCCGGTGAAACGGTGCGCCGCCTCGGCGATCAGCGTCGCCTTGCCATCGACGCCATGATCGCCGCCGACGCGGCAACCCCCGAACTCATCGCGGCGATGGAACGCGCCGGGCCGTATGGGCAGGGCCATCCCGCGCCGGTGCTGGCATTGCCGCACCATCGGGTCGCCGATGTCCGGCTGATTGGCGCTGGCGCGCATCTGCGCGTCGAGTTGAAGTCGCAGACAGGCGCGCGCCTGTCGGCCATCGCGTTTCGCGCCGGCGAGACAGCGCTTGGTCATTTCCTGCTCAATGCGCGCGGCGCCACGCTGCATGTTGCCGGCACCCTCGGCCTCAATCACTGGAACGGCCAGTCAAGCCCGCAATTGCGCATCATCGATGCAGCGACGCCGGCCTGATCAGGCCAGAATCGCCTGCATGCGGCGGATGTCCTCCATGCGCGCGAGTGTCGACTCGTAGCCGATGCGGATCGCCTCGTCGGCGCGGTGGAACTCGCTGAGGCCGATGTCGGCAAGCCGCGGCGTGATCGCCATGTCCGGCGGATCGCCGGCCAACCGCGAACGCAGGATGCGATCCTGCACGATATTGAAGGCCTCGATCATCACGCCGGCGACACCGAGCCGCTTGCCGTCCGGGCCATCGGGCGCGGCCGGCACGCAATCGCCCGCGTCGTGGCGCAACACCGCCGCGCGCCCGAAATGGTCGTAGTGCAGGTTCACGGCGATCACCAGCCGCTGCTCGTGTGCCCGGCAGACCGAGACCGGCACCGGGTTGACCATCGCGCCGTCGATCAGGGTGCGCCGGTTGCAGCGCACCGGCGTGAACACCCCGGGCAACGCGTAGGAAGCGCGCATCGCCGGAATCAGCGCGCCTTGCGAAATCCAGATTTCGTGCCCGGTATCGAGCTCGGTCGCCACGCAGACGAATGGTCGCCCGAGGTCATCGAACCGTACGCCGGCCAGATGCTCGCGCAGTCGGGCATCAAGCTTCATGCCGCCGATCAGCCCGTCGCCGTTGAAGCGGACATCGAAGAAACCGAACATGCGGCGGCGCGTGATCGAGCGCGCGAAGGATTCCAGTTCGTCGAGCTTTCCCGCCAGGTAGCAGCCGCCGACCAGGGCACCGATGGAGGTGCCGGCGATCATGCCGATGTGCACACCGGCTTCGTCGAGCGCACGCAGGACGCCGATATGGGCCCAGCCGCGCGCAACACCGCCACCGAGCGCAAGCGCGATTCCGGGCGGCGTGCGCCTGGCCGGTACGGCCCCGCCACTGGCGACGTCGCCGCCACCTTCATTTCGCTGCAACAGGCGAGGCTTGTCCCACATCGCATGGCCTCCGTGTCGCAATTTCGCACGGCAGGCGTATCGAAATCGTGAAAGCGTCAGTCCTGCGCGACCGGTTCCAGTGTACCGTCCGGACGCACGCGCCGATAGAAGCAGGAGCGGCGGCCGGTATGGCAGGTCACGCCGTCACCGGCGACATGGACGCGAAGAACAAGCGCATCCTGGTCGCAATCGGTGAGGATTTCGTGCACGGTCAACATGTTCCCGGACGTTTCGCCCTTTTTCCAGAGCGAGGATCTGGAGCGTGACCAGAAGTGCGCAATGCCGGTATCGAGCGTTAGCGTCAGCGCCTGCTCGTTCATGTGCGCCAGCATCAGCACGCGGTTGTCATCGGCATCGACGACAACGGCCGTCACCAGCCCGTCGGCGCCGAAACGCGGCGTCAGCCGCGTTCCTTCCTCGAGTTCATGCTTGCCGGACGCCGGCGTCGCTGGCGTCACCGCACTGCGCCGCTGCGGACCATGGTCATGAACCGCACCTGATCTTCCGGCGATTCCTTGAAGGCGCCGGTGAATGTGGTCGTCAGCGTGCTTGATCCCTGCTTGCGGATGCCGCGCATGGCCATGCACATGTGTTCGGCCTCGATCAGCACGGCCACGCCGCGCGGGTTGAGCACATCCTGGATCACACCGGCGATCTGCGCGGTCATGGCTTCCTGGATCTGCAGCCGGTGCGCGAAGATGTCGACCACGCGCGCGATCTTCGACAGGCCGACGACCTTGCGGTCCGGCAGATAGGCGACATGCGCCTTGCCGATGATCGGCACCATGTGGTGCTCGCAGTGCGAATGGAAGGTGATGTCCTTGACGAGCACCATGTCGTCATAGCCGGCGACTTCCTCGAAGGTACGGCCGAGTTCTTCGGCCGGACACATGTCGTAACCCTCGAACATCTCGCGGTAGGCCTTCATCACCCGCTTCGGCGTGTCGACGAGCCCTTCGCGGTCCGGATCGTCGCCGGACCAGCGGATCAGTGTGCGCACGGCGGCCAAAACCTCGTCCTCGCTCGGACGGTCGGTTGCCGGGCGATCGAGATAATCGGGCAGTTGCGGAAAGGTCTTGATGACCGCGTCCATGTCAGGTGTCTCCCGTAGTCTCCCTCTATACGGGGAGACGAGTTGAACGGACCACTCCTGCGCCTGTCGGCGCGCTTCGCGGCGCTTCCGGCAGCCAACGGCATGACCTGATCGGTTGCCGATGACCGCGGACAACCATTATATAGGAGAGCGTGAATGAAAGGAAAGACGGCACACCGCACACTCTTGTGTCCGCGGCACCGGGTTTCGTGATGATCGACGACGTCTACAATGCCCGCATCATCGAGTTCGCCGGGAACATCCCGCTGATTGGCCGGCTCGACGCGCCCGATGCCTCCGCGCGCGCCCATTCGCGCCTGTGCGGCTCGACGGTCATCGTCGATATCGCCATGGACGGCGACATCGTGAGCGATTTCGCCCATGACGTGAAGGCTTGCGCCCTCGGCCAGGCTTCGTCCTCCATAATGGCGCGCCACGTCATCGGGGCGACGACTGCCGAGCTACGCGCCGTACGCGAGGCGATGCTCGGAATGCTGAAGGAGAACGGTCCGCCACCGGAGGGCCGTTTTGCCGATCTGAAGTTCCTCGAACCGGTGCGCGACTACAAGGCACGGCACGCGTCGACAATGCTGACGTTCGATGCGGTGGTCGATTGTCTCGACCAGATCGAGCGCAAGCGCGCCGAAGCCGCAGCCTGAACGGATTTTCGCTTGGCCGCCCGGTTCTCACGCAATTTCGCCGGCCCATGGCGCAAGACCCCCGGTCGCCTGTTCGGGACCGGAGTCGTGCGGCTTTACCAGCTGACGCTTTCGGGGTTCATCGGCAATTCGTGCCGCCATATCCCGACATGTTCGGAATATGCCTACGAGGCCATCGCCCGGCACGGCCTGTGGTCCGGCGGCTGGATGGGCCTGTTCCGCGTCATGCGCTGCGGACCGGGCGGCACCTGCGGTCTCGACCGGGTACCCGAAGCGCTTGAGCCGGAACTGGCCTGGTGGGCACCATGGCGGTTCTGGCGCGTCCACGCCCCGCACGATCACGTCCACTGATGCCATATCCCACCGAATACACCACCGCATCGGCCGATTTCGACCGTTTTCTCGACGGCGTGAAGACCAATGCCATGCTGCAGACCCGCCACCAGGCCTGGCAGGTGGCGCGCGCCGTCCTCCTCGTGTTCCGCGATCACCTGACGACCACGCAGGCGCTGCGCTTCGCCGATGCCTTGCCGCCGCTCTTCCGCGCCATGTTCGTCGAAGGCCTGGATGCGGCGAGGGAACCTACGCCATTCCCCGGACGCGCGGCCCTCGACAGCGAAGTGGCATCGGTTCGCCGCGACCACAACTTCGTGACGGAAACATCGATCGACGAGGTGGCGGCCGCGTTCTGGCAGGCCGTGGACCCATTTCGTGTTCAGGCGGTTCTGGCCGAAATCGGTACCGAAGCACTCGCTTTTTGGGCAGCGGGGCGACGCCAGACCCTTTGACCGCGACGGATGGATTGCGCTAAAAGCCCGCCCGCAACAACCACCCGCGTTCGTATGCGGGACTGGATAGAGGTGACATCATGACCATTTCCCTGCGCTTTCCCGACAATTCGGTTCGCGAATTCGACCCCGCCATCTCTGGCGCGGCCATCGCCGAAGGCATTTCCAAATCCCTGGCGAAGAAGGCGATTGCCTATGCGCTCGATGGCGAGTTGCGCGATCTTGCCGAGCCCGTGGGTCGCTCCGGCCAGATCGAGATCGTGACCCGCGATGACAGGCGCGCACTTGAACTCATCCGCCACGATGCCGCGCATGTGATGGCGGAAGCCGTGCAGGAACTGTGGCCGGGCACCCAGGTGACCATCGGTCCGGTGATCGAGAACGGTTTCTATTACGATTTCGCCCGCAATGCTCCGTTCACGCCGGACGATTTCCCTGCCATCGAGAAAAAGATGCGCGAGATCGTCGCCCGCAACGCGCCGTTCACCCGGGCCGTGTGGAGCCGCGACAAAGCCAGGCAGGTGTTCTCCGCGAAGGGCGAGGCCTACAAGGTTGAACTCGTCGACGCGATCCCGGCCGATCAGGACGTCAAGATCTACAGCCAGGGCGAATGGTTTGATCTCTGCCGGGGCCCGCACATGGCCTCCACCGGGCAGGTCGGGACGGCCTTCAAGCTGATGAAGGTGGCCGGCGCCTACTGGCGCGGCGATTCCACCAAGCCGATGCTGACGCGCATCTACGGCACCGCCTGGTGTACGCAGGATGAACTCGACGCATATCTGCGCCAGATCGAGGAAGCCGAAAAGCGCGACCATCGCCGGCTCGGCCGCGAGATGGACCTGTTCCATTTCCAGGAGGAAGGACCGGGCGTGGTGTTCTGGCACGCCAAGGGCTGGCGCATGTTCCAGAAGCTCGTGTCCTACATGCGTCGCCGGCTTGCCGACGACTACCAGGAAGTCAACGCGCCGCAGATCCTCGACAAGGCGCTGTGGGAAACCTCCGGTCACTGGGGCTGGTACCAGGAGAACATGTTCGCCGTGAAGTCGGCGCATGGCTTCACCCATCCCGATGACGAAGAAGCCGATCACCGCATCTTCGCCATCAAGCCGATGAACTGTCCCGGTCACGTACAAATCTTCAAGCATGGCTTGAAGTCATACCGCGATCTACCGATAAGACTTGCAGAATTCGGCGCGGTCCATCGCTATGAACCGTCCGGCGCCCTGCACGGTTTGATGCGGGTGCGCGGCTTCACCCAGGACGATGCGCACATATTCTGCACCGAGGAGCAACTCGAGGCGGAAATCCTCAAGATCAACGACCTGATGATGTCGGTCTACAAGGATTTCGGGTTCGAAGAGGTGGTCGTCAAGCTCGCCACACGACCCGAGAAACGCGTCGGCACCGATGCGGCATGGGACCACGCCGAGGATATCCTCAGGCGCGCGCTCGAGCGCATGGCGCGCGAGGACAGCCGCATCAAGACCGGCATCAACGAGGGCGAGGGCACCTTCTACGGCCCGAAATTCGAATACACTCTGCGCGATGCCATCGGCCGCGAATGGCAGTGCGGCACCACGCAGGTCGACTTCAACCTGCCGGAACGCTTCGGCGCGTTCTACATCGACAAGGATTCCGAGAAGAAGCAGCCCGTCATGGTCCACCGTGCCATCGTCGGGTCGCTGGAACGGTTCCTCGGCATCCTGATCGAGACCCATGCCGGGCATTTTCCGCTGTGGTTTGCGCCCGTCCAGGTCGTCGTCGCGACCATCACGTCCGACGCCGACGACTATGCCGTCAAGGTCGCGGCGCGGCTGAAGGCGACCGGCCTGACGGTCGAAACCGACCTGCGCAACGAGAAGATCAACTACAAGGTCCGCGAGCACTCGCTGGCCAAGGTTCCCGTCATTCTCGTGTGCGGCAAGCGGGAAGCCGAAAACGGCACGGCCAATGTGCGTCGTCTCGGCTCGACCGACCAGCGCGAGGCCACGGTTGATTCGATCGTCGCGGAGTTGTCGCGGGAAGCGGTGCCGCCGGATCTGGCGCGCGAGTAGAATTGATCCGGGCATTTCGGGCCCTGTCATCAATCGGCAATGTCACGGGTGCATTGCCGCGTCATGATGATCGCGCTCACGAGATCCCGGGTCCGCTTTCCTGAACTGACCTATGCCAATGAGAACCATGCGCCGTTGACGCGATGGTTCATCCGGGCGGTCGAACGGCTTTCTGGCCGCGAACACTATGCCGCGCTCTACGATTTCTGGCGCAGCGACGTGGTGCCGAGCCGCGACAGGGTGTTCGCGCGCATGCTCGATCTGGTCGGAATCGGCCTGGATCGTGCAGGCGAGTGGCCGCCGCAACACATTCCCGATGGTCCGTTGGTGGTGATGGCCAACCATCCCTTCGGCATCGGCGATGGCATTGCCATCCTGTCGCTGGTCGAAACGCTCGGTCGTCCGTTCCGGGTCATGATCAATGCCGACCTCCTGAAGATCGCCGAGATGGCGCCATACGCGCTGCCTGTCGATTTCTCCGAGACCCGCGAGGCGATGGCGGCGAACCTTGCCGTGCGCCATGAGGCGTTGCGGTTGCTCAAGGACGGCACGATCATCGTGGTCTTCCCGGCTGGCGGAGTGGCGACGGCACCCAGGGGGTTCGGTCGCGCCGCCGACCTGCCGTGGAAGGTGTTTCCGGCGCGCCTGGTGCGCGAGGCACGGGCCAACGTCATCCCGATGTATTTCGAAGGCCAGAACGGTCGCCTTTTCCATCTGGCCAGCCATGTCTCGCTGACCCTGCGCCTGTCGCTGTTGATCCGCGAGTTCACGCGCCTGCGCGGCCGCACCATCCGTGTCCGGGTCGGCGCGCCGATCCCGGCATGCGACCTGCAGGCGATTGCCGACCGCAAGGCGCTTCTGGCGCATCTGCAGCAGCGCGTGCTGGCGCTCGCCTGAAGGCGGGACGCTCGAAAACAGGGTCTGCGCCGCTTCTGACGGGCGTATGTCCTGGTCCCGATCTGCGATGTTGCTCAGTCTGAGACCTGGACCGGCGTGCTTGTATCAGGCTGGACGCCCGAGGCTTCGCTCGCCAGCACTTCGAATGTCTCGTTACGGCCCGCCGTGACATCGAAATCGCGCTGGTAGAGCTTGTCGCGGTTTCGGGCGATCACCGTGTATTGCCCTTCCGACAGCACCAGCGAGGCAAAGGCCCCGGCAAACTCGCGCACCGTATCGCCGGCGCTCGTCAACACCGCCCAAGAGGTATCGGCGAGCGCCTCGCCGCCGGCCTCGCGCGCGAGCTTCAGCGTCACTTCCGCCGCGCGGTGTTGCAGGACCGCATTGGTCAGTTTCCCGGCTTCCACCACCAGGTCGGCCCGGATCGTGGCGTTGGCGTCGCCGTAGTTCGACACGATGTGGTAATTGCCGGCATGCAGGCGGATGATCGCGTCTGCGGGAACGTCGGGGATGATCAGCCGCCGGTCGCCATTCCGGTCTTCTTCCGAATCAAAGACCGAGAAGCGCAGCAGCGCCGAGGCGATCGGCTTGCCATCGGGCGAGGCGGCGGCGAGGCGGATGCCGCCGGCGTCGAGCACCAGCAGGTCATTCGACACGCCCTTGCCGATGGTGATCCGCTTGGTCGCGCCGGCGCGGCCGAATGCGGCGTGGACAAGATACTGGCCGGGTTCGATGGCGAACTCGACCGAGCCGCCCTGTGCCGTGGCTATGACCGGCAACTTGCCGTCGGCGCCCGGAACCGGAGAGAAGATCCGCCAGACCAGGCCGCCCTTGAGTTCCGGGCTGCTTTCGGTGAGCCGGGCCGACAGTCGGATGCCGCTGTCGATTCCGTCGGCCAGGCGTCCGCCCGGCTTGGTTGGCGCGTAGTCGGTCAAGCCCGGCACATCGGGCAGCGGTTCCGTGCCGGTTTGCTGGGCACGGGCGCCGAACGGCGCCGCGACGAGCAGAATCGTGATGGCAAGCCGGCCAAACAACTGAACCATGCTTGCGTGTAATCCCCGGCGGGTGGCATTTTCAAGACGAACCAGCCGCGAACGGCGTTTTTCCCGAGGAGCCTGCCTTGCCCAACAGCATCATCGATTTCCTGCGCACGCGCAAATCCGCGCCCATGCCGTTGATCGGATCGCCGGGGCCGAGTGAACCCGACCTGCAGACCATCCTGGAAGTCGGTTGCCGTGTTCCCGACCATGAGGCACTCGCGCCATGGCGGTTCATTCTCTACCGCGGCGCCGGCGCCGCGAAGGCAGGCGAGGTGCTCGCGCAAATCCAGGAAGCCCGCAACGGTCCGCTGAACGCGGCGCAGCGCGAACGCGAACTCAGCCGGTTCTCGCGCTGCCCGTTGGGCATCGGCGTGGTGTCAAGCCCGACTGAGAGCCTGAAGGCGCCGGAATGGGAGCAGTTCCTTTCAGCCGGCGCGGTGGCGCTCAATCTGGTTCACGCGGCGACAGCGCTTGGCTATGCGGCGAACTGGGTGACCGGCTGGTATGCCGGCGACGCCGAGGCTGCCGCCGGCCTTGGCGCGCGCGCTGGAGAGCGATTCGTCGGATTCGTCTTCATCGGCACGCCACGCGGCGACATTCCGGAACGTGTCCGTCCGGACTGGCGCGCCCACACCCGCGAATTTGGCGCGGACTGAACCATGTTTTATGAACCGGCGCGCGGTCACGGCCTGCCCCACGATCCGTTCAAGGCGCTGGTTGCGCCGCGGCCGATCGGCTGGATCTCGACGAGGGCCGCCGACGGTCGTCTCAACCTTGCGCCCTATTCCTTCTTCAACGCCGTTTCCAGCCGCCCGCCCATCGTCATGTTCTCGTCGGAAGGCGAGAAGGACAGCATCGCCTTTGCCCGCGAGTCCGGCGAATTCGTCGTCAACATCGTTGGGCGGGCGCAGTTCGAGGCCATGAATGCCTCGTCCGCTGATGCTCCGCGTGGCGTCAGCGAATTCACACTCGCCGGTCTCGAAGCCGCGCCTTCGCGGATCGTGGCCGCGCCATGCGTCGCCGGCGCGCCCGCGGCGCTCGAATGCAAGGTGACAGAATTCCTTGTCCCGAAGGATACGGCCGGCCGCGCAACCGGCGTCATCGTGGCGTTTGGGGAAGTGGTAGGCATCCACATTGACGACCGGTTCGTCATCGACGGCCGGTTCGATGGTGCGAGCGCCGGACTGATCGGCAGACTCGGCTACATGGACTACGCGCCGATTGCCTCGGTGTTTGCCCGCCGGCGCCCGAACTATCCTGGAAAGGGGTAGACTCAGCGATCCGGTCGCGCCTGGCGCAGCACGCGTTCAGCCCGCCGAAGGTGAGGGCGATCGAACATCCGGCCGTCGATGGCGACCACGCCGGCATCGCCGGCCTCGGCAAACGCGTTCACCACGGCGCGGGCTTCGGCCAGAGCGGCGTCGGACGGTGTGAATGCCGCGTTGATGACGGGAACCTGAGCGGGGTGGATGGCGAGCTTGCCGGAGAACCCGTCGCGCCGGGCCTGGCGGCATTCCGCATCAAGCGCGGCAAGGTCATTGAAGGCCACGTGCACCGTGTCGATGGCGTCGGTTTCACAGGCCGCCGCGGCAAACAGCGTCAGCGACCGCGCCAGACGGAACGGATCGGTCAGGTGTCCCTCGTCGTCGCGCGATGACGTCGCGCCGACATCGGCCGACAGATCTTCCGCCCCCCAGGTCAATCCGGCAAGCCGAGGCTGGCGCGTGCGCCAAAGCGGCGCCATCAGAAGGCCGGCGGCTGTCTCGGTGATGATCGGCAGGATGCGCGTGATCCCGTCGGCTAGCCCGGCAAGCGCTTCCTCGGCACGAAGCATCACCGAAAGCTGCTCGGCCGATTGCGGCCCCTCGGCCTTGGGCAACATGATGCCGTGCGGCGCTGCCGGCATGATCGCGGCCAGGTCTCCGGCGGTCATTCCGGTCGAAAGCCCGTTGACGCGAACATAAATGGAGATCCGATCGCGATGTTGGCCGGTGAAGTCGGCGGCAATCCGGCGAGCCTCCGCCTTTGCCGCCATCGCCACGGAATCCTCCAGGTCGACGATGATGGCGTCGGCGCCGGCATGAAGCGCCTTGTCGAGCTTTCGCGCCGAATCGCCCGGAACGAAAAGAAGCGATCGCATCAGGCGGGCCTCTTGCGGATCATGGCCTGGCGCAAGGTGCGCGCCACCAGTGCGCCATCCTGATTGTAGGCGCGATGCTCGAACGTGACGATGCCCCGGTCGGGTCTGGACTGCGATTCGCGCACCGCCTTGACCTCGGTTTCGATCCGCACCGTGTCACCGTGGAACAGCGGGTGCGGAAACACGGTCTCGGTCATGCCGAGATTGGCGACCGTGGTCCCGAGCGTCGTGTCATGGACGGAAATGCCGATCATCAGCCCGAGCGTGAACAGCGAATTGACCAGCGGCCGGCCGAATTCGGTTTTCGAGGCGAAATCGAAGTCGATGTGCAGCGGTTGCGGGTTCATGGTCATCACCGAAAACAGCACATTGTCCGATTCGGTAATGGTTCGCGTGATCGGATGGCGGACGACTTGCCCCACCGCGAATTCCTCAAGCCAAAGCCCGGCCATGCAATGCTCCTTTCGCGGCGCACGGGCCGCAAGCGCTTTCCCGTGCATTAACAGACATGGTGAACCGTTCGTAAACCATTTCCCGCCAAGGTCGATCAAGAGACGGGAGGACGCCGGGTCGACATGGTCATCGAGCATTTTCTCAAGTGGATCGAAACGGCAAACGTGTCGGAGCGGGTGGCTGCCGCCGACGCGCTTGCGCGGGCCTATCTCAACCTCGAACTGGCTTTCGAGGATCGCTGCGCCGCCGAGGCGGGCCTGACGCTCCTGCTCGACGATCCATCGCCCAGGGTGAGGGGCGCGCTTTCGGAGGCGTTGTCCGTGTCGCCAATGGCACCGCCGCACGTCGTGGCGACCCTGGCGCAGGACCAGCCGGAAATCGCGGGCTTCGTCATCGCCCGCTCGCCTTTGCTCAACGACGCCGATCTCATCGATCGCGCCGCGACCGCGCCGTGCGCCGTGCAGAAGCTCATCGCCGATCGCCCCGGGGTTTCGCGCGCGCTCGCCGCGGCCATCGGCGAGGTGGCCGAACCGGAAGCGGTGGTGGCGCTGCTGCGCAATCGCAGTGCCGATATCGCCGCCATCACCTTCCAGCGCGTGGCCGAGCGCCTCGGCCATGTTGCCTCCATCCGTTCGGCACTGATGGAACGCCCGGATCTCGGCGCCGATGTGCGTCATGTCATCATGCGCAAGGCATCGGACGCGCTTCGGGCTTCACCGCTCGTGCAGGCGCTGATGGGGCAGGCGCGGGCCGAGCGCATCACCCGCGAAGCCTGCCACGGCGCTGCGGTCGGTCTGATCGATTCGGCGCCCGCCGACGAATATCCGGCCCTCGTGGAGCATCTGCGCCTGTCGGGCGATCTCACCATCGGCCTGGTGCTGCGCGTGGTGGCGCACGGCAAGATCGATTTCTTCGCCGCCATCCTCGAAATGCTCGGGCGCCAGAAGGCCGCGCGCGTCGCCGCGCTCCTGGCCAACGGGCGCGACAGCGCACTCTCGGCGCTGTTTGGCGCCGCGGGTCTTCCTGCCAACACCCATGAGCCGCTGCTCGCGGCACTGCGCACCTGGCGCGACGTTGCGTCCGGACGCCTGGTCGCCGGCGCGCAGGAGGTCAGCTGGACGATGTTGCGGACCATTCCCGGCGTCGCTTTGCCCGAGGGTCCGGCCGAACGCGATCGCGAGATTGCCGGCCTGATCAAGTCCATTCACATGGAACAGCTGCGCCGCAATGCCCGCGGCCACGCGCGGGCCATCGCCGCCGCCTGACCTGCCTCAGATGTCGAGGGCGTCGGCCTCGGCGAATTCGGCCCGTTCCTGGATGAAGCGGAAACGGGCGTCGGCCTTCGTGCCCATCAGCGCATCGACCGTACCGCGCGTGGTCTCGAGATCCTCGATCACTTCGACGCGCAGCAGCGTGCGTTTGCGCGGATCCATGGTCGTTTCCTTGAGTTGTGCCGGAAGCATTTCGCCCAAACCCTTGAAACGGCTGATCTCGATCTTGGCACGGCCGGTGAAGATGGTACGGATCAGTTCGTCCTTGTGGGCATCGGTGCGCGCATAGGCGGTCTTGCCGCCCTGGGCGATCTTGTAGAGCGGCGGCACGGCAAGGAACAGGTGGCCGCCGCGAACGAGGTCCGGCATCTCCTGGAAGAAGAAGGTGATGAGCAGCGAGGCGATGTGGGCGCCGTCGACGTCCGCGTCGGTCATGATGACCACGCGTTCGTAGCGCAGATCCTCCTCGACGTAGCGGTTGCGCGTGCCGCAGCCGAGCGCCTGGATCAGGTCGGCGATCTGCTGGTTGGCGGTCAGCTTCTCCCGCCCGGCACTGGCGACATTGAGAATCTTGCCGCGCAGCGGCAGCACGGCCTGGCTCTGGCGGTCGCGCGCCTGCTTGGCCGAGCCACCGGCCGAATCGCCCTCGACGATGAACAGTTCGGCGCCGGCAGAACCGTTCTGCGAACAGTCTGCGAGCTTGCCGGGCAGGCGGAGCTTGCGCACCGCGGTCTTGCGGATGACTTCCTTTTCCTGCCGTCGGCGCAACCGTTCATCGGCGCGCGCCACCACCCAGTCGATCAGCTTGGCCGATTCCTGCGGATTGTCGGCGAGCCAGTGGTCGAACGGGTCGCGAATCGCGTTTTCCACGATCCGCGCGGCTTCCGCTGTCGCCAGCCGGTCCTTGGTCTGGCCGACGAATTCCGGTTCGCGCACGAACACCGACAGCAGCCCGGCTGCCGTCACCATCACGTCGTCGGAGGTGATGATGGCGGCGCGCTTGTTGCCGATGCGCTCGGCATGGCTCTTCAGGCCTTTCATGAGCGCGATGCGCAGGCCGGCTTCGTGCGTGCCGCCCTCCGCCGTCGGGATCGTGTTGCAGTAGGAGCGCAGGAACCCGTCGCCGCCAAACCACGACACGGCCCACTCGACCGCGCCGTGCCCGCCCTGGCGCGCAGTCTTGCCGGCGAAAATGTCGCGCGTGACGGCATGCTCGCCCTGCAGGAGCTCGGCCAGATGGTCTTTCAGGCCGCCGGGGAAGTGGAATGTCGCCTTGTCCGGCGGCGCATCCTTGCCCGAAAGCAGCGACGGCGCGCAGCTCCAGCGGATTTCCACGCCGGCGAACAGATAGGCTTTCGATCGTGCCATCCGGTAGAGCCGGGCCGGATCGAGCGCCGCGCCCTTGCCAAAAATGTCCGGATCGGGCCGGAACCGCACGCGGGTGCCACGGCGGTTCTGCACATCGCCGACCTTTTCGACCGGCCCGAGCGCGATACCGCGCGAAAAGGCCTGCCGGAACAGTTGGCGGTTTCGCGCCACCTCGACCTCGCAACGCTCCGACAGCGCGTTGACCACGGAGACGCCGACGCCGTGCAGGCCGCCGGACGTCTCGTAGACCTTGGAATCGAACTTGCCGCCGGCGTGCAGGATGGTCATGACGACTTCGAGCGTCGACTTGTTCGGCATCTTGGGGTGAGGCTCGACCGGGATGCCGCGACCGTTGTCGGTACAGGCCACGAAGCCGTCGGCATCGAGTTCCACGTCGATGAAGCTGGCATGTCCGGCAACCGCCTCGTCCATGCAATTGTCGATCACCTCGGCGAAGAGGTGATGCATGGCCTTCTCGTCGGTGCCGCCGATGTACATGCCCGGACGCCGGCGCACCGCTTCCAGCCCTTCGAGCACCTGGATCGCATCGGCGCCGTAGCTGTCGCTGGCGTCACGCGGAGGAGAAGGCTTGCGCGCAGGGGCTTGCGGCGCCGGTTCGTCCGGACGCGGCGCGTGCGAAAACAGGTCGTTGGCGTCGTCCATGATGCTTCCGGTGGCGAATCAGCGCGATACTGCCACGCTTCGCCGGCGCACGCGACCACCGTTCCCAGTCCGTTCCGGCCGCGCCCTTCACCCTTCGCTAACCATGCCCCGGGAAGCAGGTCCAATGGTAATGGCGGAATTGCCGGATTGTTTAGGATTGTCTCCTAGTTTTTCGCCAAGAACGGGGCGAGCAGGGAGCCTTGGGCGTGAAAAACAAAGCGATCACCATGATCGGGATCGCCGCTATTGTCGGCGCCATCGCGATCTTTTTCGCCAACATGTGGATTTCGAAGAGCGTCTCGCAGCCTCCGAAGGTTGCGGCGGCGTCCACGGTTCCGCAGCAGCCGGCCGTCAAGTTCAAGACCATTGTCGTGGCCAAGCAGGCGCTGAATTTCGGTGCCGAGATCGCGCCGGAGATGCTGGCCGAGATTCCGTGGGCGGAAGGCGCCGTTCCGGAGGGCGCCAGCGAGACCGTCGACACCCTGCTCAAGCAGGGTAGCCGGGTCGTCCTGGCGCGCATCGAGCCCAATGAGCCCGTGCTCCTGTCGAAGCTTTCCGGACCCGGCGGCCGCGCCACCCTGTCGACGCTTCTGGCGCCGGGCATGCGGGCGGTTACCATTCGCGTTGACGAGTTGGCCTCCGTTGGCGGCCTGGTCACGCCGGGCGACCGTGTCGACGTCGTGTTGACCCGGGATGCCGGTGTCGTGAAGGAAACCGAGATCAACGCCTCTGGCGCCACCGGTTCGAACCTCGTCACCGAGATCGTGCTGGAGAACGTCAAGGTGCTGTCAGTCGGCGGACAGGCCGAGGCCAATTCGAAGAAGTCGAAGGCGGACACCGTCACGCTGGAAGTCACGCCGGCGGATTCGCAGAAGATCGCGCTCGCCAGTTCGGTCGGCGGCCTGTCGCTGGCGCTTCGCGGCGTCGATCCGCAGGAAACCGCTGCCACCGGCATCACCACGATTTCCTCGTTTGCCGGTTCGGCCCTCGACAAGGCCGCCCAGCCGGAAGTGCCGATGAATCCGGACAAGGCCGTGCCGGCGGCGGAAGCGCCGAAGGTCGAGACGCGTACGACGACGGTCATCGTCACGCGCGGGATCGAGACGCAGACGTACACGGTCGTCGCGCCGCAGAATTGAATGTCGATGCACGGTCGCAACGGGACGCGACCTGGAAGGGGTAGGGGATGAACAGGCGGTTCTCTTTGGACTTCGGGCGCAGGAGCGCGCGGATCCTTGCCGCAGCAGGCTTCGGACTGGCCGCGGCGATGACGTTGCTCCCGGCCGGCAAGGCACAGGCGCGCGACGATATCATCACCATCTCGGCGACCCGCAACACTGCCGTCAAGGTCGCCAAGGGAAAGCCGCAGACACTGCGCACATCGGCGCCCTTCTATGAAATCGTCATCGGCGATCCGACCATTGCCAACGTCAATCCGCTGACCGACCGGTCGTTCTATGTGCTCGGCAACCAGCTCGGCACCACCGGCATTGCCCTGTTCGACGAGAACAAGCAGCTGGTCGGCACCGTCGATATCGAAGTGACGCTGGATACCGACCGCCTTGCCACTACGATCAAGGAGGCCGTGCCCGGTTCCGACATCAAGGTCGGGTCGGCCAACGGGCGCGTTGTGCTTTCCGGCAATGCCAGGGATTCCGTGGCGGCCGAAAAGGCCAAGAACATTGCCGCGCGCTTCTCCGGCGACGAGGAGGTCATCAACTCGGTCGCCATCACCTCGTCGCAGCAGGTCCAGCTCAACGTCCGCATCGTCGAGATGAACCGCGACGTCGGCCAGGAGCTAGGCACGGAGCTTGGCGTCACCTACTTCGACGGCGTCAATACGGTCGGCTTCAATTCCGCACCGGCCACCACCAGTTCAAGCTTCGCGGGCGCCATCGCGTCCAGCCTGTCGTTCGGCAAGTTCTCCATCGACCTGGCGCTGAAGGCGCTGGAAGACAAGGGCGTCGCCCGCCGTCTTGCCGAACCGAACCTGATCGCCCGTTCGGGCGAGACCGCCAGCTTCCTGGCCGGCGGCGAGTTCCCGATTCCGGTGGCCCAGGACGCCAACAAGGTGACCGTCGAATACAAGAAGTACGGCGTCAGCCTGGAATTCACCCCGAAGGTCCTGGCCGATGGCCTGATCAGCGTCGACATCGCTCCCGAGGTCTCGTCCGTCGACACCTCCTCGTCCTACAAGGTCGGAAACATCGCGATCCCGGGCTTCATTGTCCGCCGCGCCAAGACGTCCGTCGACCTGAAGTCCGGCCAGAGCTTCATGATCGCCGGCCTGCTGCAGACGCAGAATGACTCCGACCTGCAGCGTCTTCCCGGCATCGGCAAGCTGCCGGTGCTCGGACCGCTGTTCTCGTCCAAGGCCTACCAGCGGCGCGAGACCGACCTCGTCATCCTGATCACGCCCTACCTGATCAAGCCCATCGATCCGTCGAAGAAGATGGCGACTCCTGGTGACGACACGCGCGCGCCGACGGAGGCCGAGTATTTCCTCGGCAATGTCGACGAAGTGAAGGTGTCCGACATCGGCCGCGCCAAGGCGTCGGCCTCCACGAGTGGCGCAGTTTCCACGACGTCTGGCCACTTCCTCGATCTTCCCAAGGAATGATTGCCATGCCGCGCTCGTCTCTTCTTGTCCTGCTGGCGTCCACCGCGCTGATCGGCGGTTGCATGCCGAAAGACAAACTCGTGCTGACCTCCGGGGTGACGGGCAAGGCCGGCAACGCCATCGCCGCCAACACCGTCCTGCAGATGGTCGATCCCTGGCAGCTAGGCGTCGACGACACCGATCTTGAAACGCCGGCCGAGCGCGGCGACAGCGGCGAAGATGCCCCGGTTGTCGCCCCCGACCCGCAAAGCCCGTAATCCGGATGCATGCCATGAATGACAAGACCGCCAGGAACACGATCGTTCTCGTATCTGCCGACAAGGCGTTCGCGCAGGAAACCCGCGTTGCTTTCGCCTCGTCGGAAGCCATCGATCTGGTGGTGATCGAGAAGTCGGTGACCGAGCTCCGCGGAGAGATCCAGGAGGCGTCCGCACGTGCCGTGATCGTCGACATGGATGCCGCGCGGCTGGAGGAAATCGAGGCGCTCAAGCGCATGACCCGGCGCACGGACGGCCTCGTTCCCGTGGTCGTCGTCACCAACGAGTTCAACGCCGCTGCTGCGCGCATCCTGGTGCAATTGCAGATCCACGACTTCCTGGTGAAGCCGGTGACCACCGCCGACCTGGTGCGTTCCTGCGTCCGGGCCATGCAGGGTCCGGGCCGGGAAGAGGGCTCGGAATCGCAGATCTACACCTTCATGCCGGCCGCCGGCGGTGTCGGCAACACGACGCTCGCCCTGGAAACGGCGTTCCTCCTGCACAATTCGGCGACCCGTGGCGCGTCGACCTGCGTTGTCGATCTCAACCTGCAGCAGGGCGCCTGCGCGGAATATCTTGATCTCGAAGCCCGTTTCGACATCTCCGAGATCGAGAACCAGCCCGAGCGCCTCGATCGCCAGTTGCTGGACGTGATGCTGTCGAAGCACGAAAGCGGCCTGTGCGTGCTCGCCGCGCCTCAGCACCCGTCCGAGATGCGCTCCTTCAACACCGATGTCGTCGTGCGCATGCTCGACATGGTGTCGGCCTATTTCGACAATGTCGTCATCGACATGCCGCGCACATGGTTCCCCTGGACCGAAACGGTCCTGCTCGGCACCAACAAGCTGTTCGTCGTCACCGAAATGACCGTTCCGTGCCTCAGGCACACGCAGCGCATCATCCAGGCGATCTACGAGACCGCCGGCAAGGAAGTGAAGCCGAGCGTCATCGTCAACCGCTTCGAGAAGCGCATGTTCGAGAACGGCGTCAAGCAGGCCGATGTCGAAGCGATCCTCGGCGAGCATTTCGCCGGCGGCATCTCCAACAATTACCGTCTGGTGCGCCAGGCGGTGGACCGCGGCGTGCCGCTCGACACCATCGATCCGGAAGCCAACGTCATCGCCGACCTGAAGCGAATCATCCTGCCCGAGGAGGTCGCGGTCATGACCAGGAAGAAGTCCTCGTTCATGCCGTTCAACCTGTTCCGCAAGGCCGGTTGACGGAGGCCCCGCATGCAAAGCCGCTTCGCCGTCCTCCAGAAACGAAACGACATTCAGGCAGCCGCGCCGGCCGCGCCCGCGCCCGAAAAGGGCGTGAGCCAGATTCTGCCTTCATCGCGCAAGGCCGCCGCCGCGGCCGAGCCGGCGAAGGTCGAAGGCGCCAAGACGTCGAGCCGGGTTCTTGATGCCCGCGTGCGCATCCACCGCATGCTGATCGAGGAGATCAATCTTGTCGCGCTGGAGCGCCTGCCGCGCGAGGAAATGCGCCGTCAGGTCTCCGACTTCGTTGCCGAGAAGGTGAGGGCGGAACGCCTGGCCCTGAACGTCGCCGAACTCGAGTCGCTCATCGACGACATCGTCGACGAGATGGTGGGACTGGGGCCCCTGGAGCCATTGCTGAAGGATCCGGAAATCTCCGACATCCTGATCAATGGCCACAACAATTGCTTCGTGGAGAAAAAGGGCAAGCTCACCAAGATCCACGTGCCCTTCAAGGACGAGGCGCACCTGCTGCGCATCGTCAACAAGATCGTCGGCGCCGTCGGCCGCCGCATCGACGAATCCTCGCCATTGTGCGACGCCCGCATGCTTGACGGTTCGCGCTTCAACGCCGCCATTCGCCCGATCGGCGTCGACGGACCGCTGGTGTCGATCCGCAAATTCTCCAAGAACAAGCTGTCGCTCGACCGGCTGGTGGACTTCGGCGCGCTGACGCGCCCGATGGCTGAGGTGCTGGCCGCAGCCGTGCATGCCCGCAAGACCACCATCATTTCCGGCGGCACCGGCACCGGCAAGACCACCATGCTCAATGCGCTGTCGGCGTTCATCCCGGAGGACGAGCGCCTCATCACCATCGAGGACGCGGCCGAGCTGCAATTGCAGCAGCCGCACGTCGCGCGCATGGAAACGCGCCCCGCCAACATCGAGGGCCATGGCGAACTGCGCCAGCGCGACCTCGTCAAGAACGCGCTCCGCATGCGTCCCGACCGTGTCATCCTCGGCGAGTGCCGCGGCGAGGAAGCCTTCGACATGCTCCAGGCCATGAACACCGGCCACGAAGGCTCTATGGCGACCATCCATGCCAATACGCCGCGCGATGCCATCGCCCGCCTCGAACAGATGCTCGGCATGACCGGCATGCCGATGACGGTGCAGTCAATCCGGTCGCAGATCGCCAGCGCGCTCGACATCATCGTCCAGCTCACCCGCCTTTCCGACGGACGGCGCAAGATCACCTCCGTCGCGGAAGTGACCGGGATGGAAGGCGACGTGATCCAGATGCAGGAAATCTTCCGCTTCGTGCGGACCGGAACCGACAGCGACGGCAAGATTATCGGCCACTTCGAAGCCACCGGCATTCGTCCTCGGTGCCTTGAGGACATGCGCGCCATGGGCATCGAGTTCCCGGGCAAATATTTCGAACCGGGCCGGCCGCAGGAGTGACCGGGATGGGGGATATCGGCGGGGCATGGGTGATCGTGGCGGCCATCGCTCTGGCGGCGGTGCTGCTTGCCGAGGGCCTCTACCTGCTTGTCGCCAACAAGACCGACCAGCGCGCCACGATCAACCGGCGCATGCGGCTCCAGGCCAGCAAGCTCACCCAGGAGCAGGTCCTCATCCAGTTGCGGAAGGAGCGCGGCGCCGAAGGGACCGGACGGCTGATGCCGATCGACCGGCTGCGCAATCTGCGCCTCCAGTCGGGCGTGGTCATGCCGCTGCCACGGTTTCTTTCCTACACCACCGGCGTTTCGGCAGGCCTTGCCTTCCTCATGGTGTGGTTCGGTCTGGCGCCGCTCATTGCGCTGGCCATCTGGCCCGTGCTCGTCATGGCAACGCCATTTGTGGCGTTGAGGCACATGCGCAAGCGCCGACTGAAGCAGTTCGGGATGCAGTTGCCCGAGGCGCTCGAGCTGATCACGCGCAGCCTCAAGGCCGGCCATCCCGTCCCCGTCGCCATCTCCATGGTGGCGCGCGAGATGGCGGACCCGATTGGCTCGGAGTTCGGCATGGTCGCCGACGAGGTGACCTACGGTTCGGATCTGGTGACCGCGCTGACCGGCATGCTCAAGCGCGTCGGCCACGAGGATCTGCCGCTGTTCGTCACCGCCGTGTCGATCCAGGCCACCACCGGCGGCAATTTGCGCGAAATCCTTGATGGCCTGTCCGCCACCATCCGCGATCGCGGCAAGCTGCGGCGCAAGATCCGGGCAATTTCCACCGAAGGCCGCATGTCGGCCTACATCCTGACCGCCGTTCCCGCGCTGCTGGCCACCGGCATGCAGGCGTTGATGCCGCAATTCTACGGCGAGGTGATGGATCAGGCGCTGACCTGGTATCTGCTTGGCGGAGCCATCACCTGGCTCGGCCTCGGCAACGCCATCATGTTCAAGATGGCCAGCTTCAAGTTCTGATCGCGGAAGGCCCGGATGTTCGACCTTGCAAATTCCTCGCTTCCGCTGATGCCGCTGGGCGGGCTGCTTCTGCTGCTTGGCGGCGTGGCGATTGCCTGGCCGACGCTTTCGGCCGGTTTCTCCCAGCGGTCCGAAACCCGCCGGCGCCTGCAGGTCGACCAGCCGAAGGCTGCAGAGCCGGAACCCGGCGAGAGCATCAGCGGGCATGATCTTCGCAAGCGTGCCGCGGACACCGCACAGGAATTCTATGCCCGCACCGATGCCGAAAGCGTGGCGCGCATCCGCATGAAGCTGATCCAGGCCGGCTACATGGAGCCGAACGCGGTCGGCAAGTTCTTCGTTGCCCGTTTCGCCACCCTGGCGGCGTTCGCCGCAGGCGCCTTCATCGTGGTCGAATGGTTCGGCGCCGGCATGGGCGGCAGTTCCGGATGGATCACCCTGATCCTTGCGGCGGGCTTCGGCTATTTCCTGCCGGGCCTGGTGCTTGCCGGCAAGGTGCGCAGCCGCGTTCGCGAATACCGCAACGGCTTCCCCGATTTCATGGACCTCATGATCGTGTGCACGGATGCCGGCATGAGCATGGAGGCGGGCATCGAGCGCGTCGGCCGCGAGATCGCCGAGTCCTATCCGGCCTTGTCGGCCAACCTCCGCCTGGTGTCGATCGAGCTTCGGGCCGGCCGCAGCCTCGACGATGCGCTGAAGTCGCTCGCCGAGCGGCTGAGCCTCGATGAAGTGCGCTCGTTCGCAACGCTCCTGCAGCAGTCGAAGGAACTGGGCACCAGCCTGTCCGGCGCACTTCGCGTGTTCTCCGACGAGATGCGCCACAAACGCATGTCGATGGCGGAAGAAAAGGCGCACGCACTGCCCGCCAAGATGTCGGTGCCGGTGACGATGTGCATCCTGCCGGTCATCATGATGATCGCCATCATCCCGGTGATCGTGAAGTACCTCGGCCCGTGAGGTAAACGGGGCCTGAACGGCAAACCGAATTTTAAAGACGTTTCCGCACCGAAGCTTAAACTCCGACTGTTAGTGTTCTCCCATAACGACCCGGACAATCGGGCAATGGGACAGGGACCATGCAGATCAAGGCGTTTCTCGCGGCGGCGTTGACAGGCGCGGCCATCGTACTCTCCGGCTGCCAGACCAGCGAAATCGACAAGACAAGGACGTCCGCCGTCGCGCCGGTCGCCAAGGACATTTCCGCCGAAGACCTTGTGGCGGGAAAGCAGCATTTCCGCGATGCCAATTACGGTCTTGCCGAGAAGCACTTCCGCAAGGCGGTGGAATTGCGCGCCGACAACGCCGAGGCCTGGATGGGCCTGGCGGCGGCATACGACCAGCTTGGCCGGTTCGATTTTGCCGATCGCGCTTACGATCAGCTGCTGAAGGTCGCCGGCCGCAAGCCGCAGATCGTCAACAACATGGGCTACTCGCAACTGCTGCGCGGCAACAAGAAGAAAGCCGCCGCGCTTCTGGCAGAAGCGAAGAAGGCCCTTGGCGCCGACCCCGTGGTGGTGGCCAACCTGAACCTTCTCAAGAAGATCTGACCCTCATTCCGCCGCTTCCGCATAGTCGGACAGCGGCGGACAGGAACAGACCAGATGCCGGTCTCCGTGCACATTGTCGATGCGCGAGACCGGCGTCCAGTATTTCTCCCCGCCGCCCTGGATGCCGGCCGGATAGGCCGCCAGAGCACGCGGATAGGGGTGCGTCCATGCGTCGGCGAGCAGGTCGGCCGCCGTATGCGGGGCATTGACCAGCGGATTGTCATCGCGCGGCCATTCACCGGCCGCCACGCGCGCCGCTTCCCCGGCAATGGCGATCATGGCATCGGCGAAGCGGTCCAGTTCGCTCTTCGGCTCCGATTCCGTCGGTTCGACCATCAGTGTCCCGGGAACCGGCCAGCTCATCGTCGGGGCGTGGAATCCATAGTCCATCAGGCGCTTGGCCACATCCTCGACGCTGACGCCTGACGCATCCTTGATCGCGCGCAGGTCGAGAATGCACTCATGTGCAACGCGCCCGCCCGCGCCCTTGTAGAGCACCGGGAAGTGCGCACCCAGCCGATCGGCAAGATAGTTCGCCGACAGGATCGCCGCCTTCGTCGACAGGGTCAGTCCGTCGGCGCCGGACATGCGGATGTACATCCAGGTGATGGGCAGCACCGAGGCGGAGCCGAACGGCGCGGCGGAAACGGCGTGGTCCGTCCCCTCGGCCACATGGCCGGGCACGAACGCAGCGAGGTGCTTCTTGACGCCGATCGGGCCGACGCCCGGTCCGCCGCCGCCATGCGGGATGGCGAAGGTCTTGTGCAAGTTCATGTGGCAGACGTCGGCGCCGATGTCGCCCGGCCGCGCCAGGCCCACGAGCGCATTGAGGTTGGCGCCATCGAGATAGACCTGCCCGCCGGCGTCGTGGACGATGGCGCAGATTTCCCTGATCCCGGCCTCGAACACGCCATGCGTGGACGGATAGGTGATCATCAGCGCGGCGAGGTTGGCCGCATGCCGCTCGGCCTTGGCGCGCAGATCGGCAATGTCGACATCGCCATTTTCCGTGCAGGCGACCACGACGACGTTCATCCCCGCCATGGCGGCGCTCGCCGGATTGGTGCCGTGCGCCGATGACGGGATGAGGCAGACCGAGCGGTGTGCCTCGCCGCGCGCGTGATGATATCGACGGATTGCCATCAACCCGGCGAATTCGCCCTGGCTGCCGGCATTCGGCTGCAGCGACACCGCGTCGAAGCCGGTGATTTCGGCAAGCCAGGCTTCCAGGTCGCCAATCATGCGCCGGTAGCCGGCTGCATGCGATTGCGGCGCGAACGGGTGCATGCTGGCCACCGAAGGCCAGCTGACCGGCATCATTTCGGCCGCTGCATTGAGTTTCATCGTGCACGAGCCGAGCGGAATCATCGCGCGGTCCAGCGCCAAATCCTTGTCCGACAAGCGGCGCAACAGACGCATCATGCCGGTCTCCGAGCGGTGCTCGTGGAACACAGGCTGCGACAGGAACCCGGCCCGCCTCGGCTTGCCGGGCAGGGAAGGCGGCGCGCTGTCCGGCGCGACGGCGCCGAACAGAACCGCCAATTCGCACAGGTCCGCGTCCGTCGACGTTTCGTCGAAGGCGATGCTGACCGTCCGCTCATCAATGACGCGCAGGAGCCGTCCACCCTTGAGCGCGCGTTCGGCCAGCCGTGACGCCGGGACACCGGTCGCCGTGACCGTATCGAAGCGGCGCTCGCCGGCAACCGCGATGCCTTTCTTTCGCAACGCATCGGCAAGCCGGGTCGCGAGCCCGTGCACGCGCCCGGCAATTGCCTTCAGGCCGTCGGGTCCGTGCCAGATGGCGTAGGCGGCGGCCATGTTGGCCAGCAATGCCTGCGCCGTGCAGATGTTGGAGGTGGCCTTGTCGCGGCGGATGTGCTGCTCGCGTGTCTGCAGCGCCAGCCGGTAGCCGGGACGGCCCATGGTGTCCACCGACTGTCCGACCAGCCGGCCGGGCATGAGGCGCGTCAGTGCATCGCTGACGGCCAGATAGGCCGCATGGGGTCCGCCAAATCCCATCGGCACGCCAAATCGCTGCATCGATCCGCAGGCGATGTCGGCGCCAAGTTCGGCCACCGGCTCGGCAAGGCAGAGCGCCAGCGGGTCGGCCACGAACACCACGAGTGTGCCTGCCGCTCGCGCGTCAGCGATTGCAGCACCAAAGTCGCCATAGACGCCGTACGTGTCCGGCCAGGGAATGAAGATCGCGGCGGTCGCCTTGTCGGCGCCTCCGGCTTCGATCGACAGTCCGAGCGGCTCGGCGCGCGTGCGCATGACATCGACCACCTGAGGATGCAGCGGTCCGGCGAGCACAATGCGCTTGCGCTGGTCGCGGTGATGGCGGACCGCCAGCGCCATGGCCTCGGCTGCCGCCGTCGCCTCGTCCAGAAGCGATGCGGAAGCGACCGGGAGTCCGGTCAGTTCCGTCACGAGCGTCTGGAAATGGAACAGCATTTCCAGACGGCCCTGACTGATTTCGGCCTGGTAGGGCGTATAGGCGGTGTACCAGGCCGGGTTTTCGAACAGGTTGCGCTGAATGACCGGCGGCACCAGCACGCCGTGATAGCCCTGGCCGATGAAGGAATGCAGCACGCGGTTCTGTGCCATTATCTCGCCGAGTTCGGCGAGCGCTTCGGTTTCGCTCGCTGCGGGCGGCAGCGAGAGCGGCCGGTCGAGTCTGATCGACGCCGGCACCGTGGCATCGATGAGGGCTTCGAGGCTGGGCACTGCGAGGGCCGCCAGCATGTCGTCAGTGTCGTGTCCGCGCGCGCCGATATGGCGGTCGCTGAATTGGCGTTCCCCGCTCATCATGTCACCCGATCGAGGCCAGATAGGCCGCTTCGTCCATCAGCCCCTCGCTGTCGCTCGGGTCCGCCAGGGTCATTGTCCACAGCCAGCCCTGCGCCAGCGGGTCGGAATTGACCAGTCCGGGCTCCGATCCGAGAAGATCGTTGACCGCCGTCACAGTGCCGGAAAGCGGCGCGTAGACATCCGACGCGGCCTTGACGGATTCGACCGTCACGGCAGGCGCCCCCTTGGCGAGCACCTGGCCGACAGACGGCAGGCCGACATAGACGAGATCGCCGAGCTGTTCCTGCGCGTAAGGGGTAATGCCGACCGTGGCGGTCGAGCCTTCGACGCGGATCCATTCGTGGTCGGCAGTGTAGTGGACGGTGCTCATGGTCAGCCTTTCCGGTAATTGTGGGGAACGAAGGGAAGGGGATGAATGACGACGGGCAGCATCTGCCCGCGCACATTGGCCAAAAGGCGCGCGTCGACGCCGATGTCGGGGCGGACAAGGCCCATGGCGACCGGCCCGTTGAAACTCGGGCCGAATCCGCCCGAAGTCACGCGCCCGGCCGGCTTTCCGTTCTCGTCGACGAGTACGGCACCGTCGCGCACGGGCTGGCGCCCTTCCGGCCGGAGCCCGACACGCTTCACACTCGGACCGGCGGCGATGGCCTGGCGAAGGGCTTCGGCGCCGATGAATGTCCCGGTTTCGCGCAATGGCCTGGCAATCGCCCACATGAGTTGTGCATCGAGCGGCGTGGTCGAAACATCGATCTCATGCCCATGCAGGCAAAGCCCGGCTTCCAGCCGCAGCGAGTCGCGGGCCGCAAGCCCGATCCACTGGGCCTTGCCGGAGGCGAGCAGCGCCTCGGCGAGCGCTGCGCCGCGTTCCGGCGGCACCGCGATCTCGAAGCCGTCCTCGCCGGTGTAGCCGGATCGGGTGAGGAAATGACCGTCAGGTGTTTCGCGCCCGGTCATGAAGGTCAGTCCGGAAACGGGCAATCCGGCCTCCTGTGCGACTTCCTCCGCCGATGGCCCCTGCAAGGCAAGGAAGACGCGATCGAGCGGGTCAATTACGACATCGTGGCCGGCCGCGCGAAGCCTGAACTCGGCAATGTCGTTGTCGGCGTTGCCGGCATTGGCGACAACCATGAACCGGTCGGCGGCAAGCCGCGTGACGATGAGATCGTCGAGAATGCCGGCGCGCGCGTCGAGGAGGAAGGTGTATTTCGACTGCCCGTTCGCAAGCCCGGCGGCGTCGACCGGGCAGGCGTACGAAAGAAATCGCGCCGCGTCCGGACCGCTGAAGGCCACGAGCTTCATGTGCGAGATGTCGAACAGCCCGGCCGCCGACCGGGTGTGAAGATGCTCCTTCAGCACACCGGCGGGGTAGGTGGTCGGCATTGACCAGCCCGCGAACGCGCCGAATTTCGCGCCGGCGGCAACATGGACGGAATGGAGCGGTAGACTTTTCTGGGCCGGCAGGTCCGACATGACTTCTCCAAGGTGCACGATCCGGTCCGCGTTTCCGCTTCCCGGTTTTTCAATCGTGCCCCTCTGTCTGAAGCCTGAGAGACTGGCGCGGCCGGAACCCTGTCGGCCGCACTTACACCTTCGGCGCGGAGTTGCCTCCGACTTTCCAGAGCGTCGATACCGTCCGCGGTACCCTTTGCCTGAGAGATTTCGGGCGATTTCCCCTTCGGCGGCCGTTGCCGGCTCTCTCCCGCGGACGATCGGGCGCAAGCCCCCGACGAGTCGGACCGTAGTCGAAGCCAAGGCCGCTGTCACCCCGCAATTCCGTGAACGAAACGCTAACCAAGCCCATTAGCCGAACGTGAATGCCCGTCTGCTACTCATGGCGCGGGAAGGCCTGCAACGGCCACGGTCTGATATGGGACGGAGCAACGTCATGGGTGAACTCATTCTCGCAGCGCCGGTTGCCGGCCTGGCTTCCAGGAGCCGCATTCTGGCGTCGGATGTCCTCATGCTGCGCCGCGAAGTGTTCCGCGATGGCGTGGCAACGCGCTCCGAGGCGGAATCGCTGTTTGCGCTCGACTCGGCGGCGACCAACAAATGCGACGAGTGGACGCCGTTCTTCGTCGAGGCGGTATCCGACTATGTCGTCTTTGCCGAACCGCCCTCGGGCTATGTCTCGCCGGAGAATGCCGCATGGCTGCGTCGCGCCATCACCCGTGACGGACGGGTCGACACCGCCACCGAATTCGAGCTTCTGGTCACGGTTTTAGAAAAGGCCACCAGCGTCCCGGCCGACCTGTCCGCCTTCGCACTGGCGCAGGTCAGCGACGCCGTGATCGACAACAAGGGGCCGCTCGGCGGTTCGCACACCGACCACGTTATCGATGCGGGCGACGTTCGGCTGATCCGTCGCATACTCTATGCGGCCGGAGGCGAGGGCAATGTCGCCATCAGCCATGCCGAGGCCGAGGTACTGATTGCGCTCAATGAAGCGACTGATCCGGCGTCCAACGATCCGGCGTTCAACGATCTCTTCGTCAAGGGGATCGGATCCTTCCTTCTTGCCGCGACCGGCTACACCGCGCCGCCGCGCGAGACCGCGCTTGCGCAGGAGGAATTCCTGGCCGATGGCAATGTCGATCTCGGCGGGTTCTTCTCGCGGATGCTGGCCGGCGGCCTCAAGGCCTTGTCAGGCGCCATGGGAGGATCGTCCATGGACGATCACTGGCGCCAGCGCAACGAACGGCAGGCCGAAGCCAGCCGGATCTCCGAACGTCTCGACCGCGAGGAAGTGGAGTGGCTAGCTCGGCGTCTGGGTCGCACCGGCCGCGTCAACGACAATGAACGCGCGCTGCTGCGGTTTCTTTCCGAAAACGCAGCCGAAATCCATCCCGACATGAACGCACTGCTGCAACGGGCGGTCTGAACCCGGTCGCCTCAGGGCAGGACGCAGCGGACATACGCCTCGGTCCTGCCGAGATCGGTGACCTTCATGCGGTTCAGGCCGTCCATTTCCACGGTCAGTGCACGCACCGAGGTTTCCCCGTTTGCCATGCATGTTGCCGTGACCAGTTCCGGGTTGGCCGTGGGCGGCTCGGTCAGGATCGCGCAGGTGGAGCTTGCCCGGCGCATCGACTTGATCGTGACGACGGCATAGCGGTCGTAATTGTCCTGATCGATGCGGGCGCACCCCGCGCCATCGCCGGCCCAGACCCCGATGTAGGGGATGCCCGAAAGGGCGTTGTCATGCAGTGCCGCTTCGCTGGTGTCAGGCTTGAGCCGTTCGATCCGTTCAAGCTTGCCGATGTGCTCCGGCGCCGGAGCCGGAATCTCCGGCTTCACCGCGCCGTCGGTCGTGCAGCCTGAAACCATGAGACAGGCCGCGACCACCCGCCACCCGGCCTTGCCCCGGTCTGCCATGTCGACCCCCGTCTGCTTTTCTTGTCCCCGGACGGATTGAACGGGCCCAGAACCGGCAAGTCAACGGGGCTTCGTCACTTGCGGCGCCATTCCTCGATCGCGACCTTGCCGCTGCCGGCATAGGTCCACACACCGCGCCAGGTTCCGTCAGGCTGCTCGAAATAATGTGCGACCCCGAACGTACCGTCGGCCACATAGCCGACGGCGATCGACGTGTCGGCCTTCTCCGCCGGCCCGGCGACGAACTGCTGGTCGCGGATCAGCGCGCCGATGCCCGAACCGCGATACTCGGTTCCCGCGATCGACCAGCGCACATCGTAGGTCGCGCCGACGCGTTTGACCGTGACGGTCCCCGTGTAGGTGCCGCCCGAATCCGGATTGGTGCCGGTGACCGAATAGCGCCCGCTCGGGTCTGCGCAGACAGGTCCGGCGACAAGGGTTGCCAGGATGGCAATTGTGATGCGTTTCATGGGAGTGATCCTCCGCGTGCCATGCGGGACGAGTTTGGGCACTCGCACACCTGCGGTCAACGGGCGTTGGCGCTTGCCCGAGCGGCAGAATCGGCGCCAATTCGGGCGCTCGAGGGGGTGTGCGGATTCATGCTGGTCAATCTGCTGGTCGGGACACTCGTGATGTCGCTGACAATCATCGTCCACACGGTCGGCCTGGTGCTGGTGACGCGGGGAATGGCGCATCTTGTCAGCCGGTTCCGCTGGCATGGCCATCGCAGCAGGTATCTTGCGATGTTCGTGGTTGTATTCGGGGTTTTCGGTGTCCTGACGTTGGAGGTCTGGCTCTGGGCGGCGGTCTACGATGGGGTCGGGGCTCTCCCCGATTTCGTCACTGCGCTGTATTTCTCCACCATCACCTTCTCCACCGTCGGCTACGGCGATGTGGTCGCAGCGCACGAATGGCGCCTGCTGGCAGCACTGGAAGGCATCAACGGCTTTATCCTGATCGGCTGGTCAACCGCCTACCTGGTTGCCGCTGGCATGCGCGTTGGTCCGTTCCGCCGCGACGAACATTTCTGACTCCCGGGTGGATTAGCCGACAGTCGTGTTGAGGAAGCCCGGCCTTGCGCCTAAAAGGGCGCGACACCGGAGGCGGGAGCGGCGCGATGTTTTCCAAGATCCTGATTGCCAACCGCGGCGAGATCGCCTGCCGGATCATCAAGACCGCGCGCCGCATGGGCATTGCGACCGTCGCGGTCCATTCGGATGCCGATGCCCACGCCATGCATGTCGAGATGGCGGACGAAGCGGTTCACATCGGGCCGGCGGCGGCAGCCGAGAGCTATCTCGTCATCGACCGGATCATCGAGGCCTGCCGCCGGACCGGCGCCGAGGCCGTGCATCCGGGATACGGGTTCCTGTCCGAAAGGGCCGCCTTCGCCGAAGCGCTCGCCGCGGCCGGCATCGTGTTCATCGGGCCCAACAAGGGCGCCATCGAGGCGATGGGGGACAAAATCGAATCCAAGAAGGCCGCCGCCGACGCCGGGGTTTCCACGGTGCCGGGCTATCTTGGCGTGATCGGCAGCGAGGCCGAGGCCGTTCGCATTGCCCGCGAGATCGGTTTCCCCGTGATGATCAAGGCATCCGCCGGTGGCGGCGGCAAGGGCATGCGCATTGCCTGGACGGAGGCCGAGGTCGCCGATGGCTATGCGCGCTCGAAGTCGGAAGCAAAGTCGTCCTTCGGCGACGATCGGGTGTTTGTCGAGAAGTTCATCGTCAATCCGCGCCATATCGAAATCCAGGTGCTTGGCGACAAGCACGGCAACGTGATCCATCTCGGCGAACGCGAATGCTCGATCCAGCGCCGGAACCAGAAGGTGATCGAGGAGGCGCCGTCGCCCCTTCTTGATGCGGCGACGCGGCGCGCCATGGGCGAGCAGGCGGTCGCGCTGGCGAAGGCGGTCAATTACGATTCGGCCGGCACAGTCGAGTTCGTCGCCGGGCAGGACCGATCCTTCTACTTCCTCGAGATGAACACCCGGCTGCAGGTGGAGCATCCGGTGACCGAACTCGTCACCGGCATCGACCTTGTCGAGCAGATGATCCGTGTTGCAGCCGGGCAGAAGCTGGCTCTGAGCCAGGCCGACGTGAAGCTCGAGGGCTGGGCGATCGAAAGCCGCCTCTACGCCGAGGATCCCTACCGCAATTTCCTGCCCTCGATCGGACGCCTGACGCGCTATCGTCCGCCCGAGGAGGGGAAACGCGGAAGTGTCGTCGTGCGCAACGACACTGGCGTTTCGGAAGGATCCGAGATCTCCATGTTCTACGATCCGATGATTGCCAAGCTGTGTACCTGGGCGCCGACGCGAATCGCCGCGATCGATGCCATGGGCCAGGCGCTGGACGAATTCGTCGTCGACGGCATCGAGCACAACATCCCGTTCCTGTCGGCCCTGCAGCACCATCCGCGCTGGCGCGAGGGGCGGCTGTCCACCGGGTTCATCGCCGAGGAATATCCCGAGGGTTTCAAGCCGCGCCTGCCGGATGCGGCGGAGCGCGCAGTGCTTGCCGCCATTGCCGTGGCGACGGAATTGCTGCGCAAGGACCGGCTCGACCGGCTGACCGGACGTCTTGCGCCACATTCGGGCGACATCAAGCGCGACTGGGTCGTGCGCCTCGGCGATGCGCGGGTTGCCGCCCGCGTCGAGGACGGCATGGTCTCGCTGCCGATGGAAATCGATCTGTCCATCGACGGTGCCGCACCGGTGACGCTCATGTCCGATTGGCGTCCGGGCGAAATCGTCTGGCGCGGCCGGATCGCCGGGCGGGACGTCGCCGCCCAGCTCCGCGCCGTGCCGAACGGCATGCGCATCGCGTGGAACGGGCTTTCGGTCATCGCGCGGCCAATGATGCCGGAGATCGCCGCGCTTGAGGTGCTGATGCCGGTCAAGGCGCTGCCGGACACGTCCCGTCTGCTGCTGTGCCCGATGCCGGGCCTTGTCGTTTCGATCGCGGTCGCGGAAGGGCAGGAGGTCAAGGCGGGCGAAACGCTGGCCATCGTCGAGGCGATGAAGATGGAAAACGTCCTGCGGGCCGAGCGCGACGTGACGGTCAAGGCGCTGAAGGCGAAGGCCGGCGACAGCCTCGCGGTTGACGCCGTCATCATGGAGTTCGCCTGACTTGAACGACCGGCCTAAGGGTTTGGCAACGCGTTCGTCCTAGTCTGTCTCCGGAAATCCGGAGTATTGCGTTTGTCGCCCCTATCGATCGCCGGCCTGATCGGCTTTTACGTGCTCGTGATGTTCGTGCTCATGGCGGCGCCCATCGGGGTCCGCCGCATCGAGATGAGCCGCGTCGTCCGTGCGCCGATGCAGCGCCTGTGGTCCGCACTCTGGCCGCTGGGAGAGGCGGCGGGCTGGTCGGAACGCGTCCTCGACTGCCAGGCCGCCGAGCGCCCCGACGAGGTCGTCATGCGCATGGCCTGGTTAGGCCGGGACGGCGAGCCGATCCGGCGGCGCGTCCGCCTGCTCGATGTCGAGGAGGGGCGGCGCTTTGCACAGCGCGTCGTCGACGATTCCTCGCTGGCGCAATCCTTCTGGAAGCATTTTCGCGAGGAAACCGAACTCCACGACACCGGGGACGGCATTCGCGTCACGCTGCGCCAGACCGATCGGTATCGCGGCGCCGGCTTCTACCTGTTCCGCTGGTTCCTGATGCGCCGCGAGCTCAACAAGCTCAAGATCTGGGCCGAGACCGGCGACTACAAGCATGGTGGCGTGTTCGAACATCCGCTTACCCAGGTCGGGTTTGCCATCCTGTCGGCCTTCATTCTCTGGCCGATCTTCGGGCTGAGCCTTGCCGGCTTCGTCTTCGCCGCGACACTGACCTTCGTCGTTGCCGCGCATGAACTTGGACACATGGCGGCATTCCGCGTCATGGGCCACAAGAGCGCCCGAATGATCTTCATTCCTCTGCTTGGCGGCGTGGCCATCGGCGGGCGCCCTTACGATTCCCGCTTCGAGGTTGCCTTTTCCGCGCTGATGGGCGCCGGCTTTTCCGCCTTCCTGATCCCGATCGGCATGGCGTCCGCGGCTGCCGCCTCGCAGGCCGGCGACCGGTTCATGTCCGCGTCGCTGGCCGCCTTCGTCGCGTGCGCCGCGCTGTTCAACCTGGCCAATCTCGTCCCGGTGTGGAAATTCGACGGCGGTCAGGTGTTGCGCCAGATCTGTCCGACGCCGCTCAGCCTTGGCGTGGCGTCGTTTTCCCTGCTGTTCGGATTTCTCGGCTTCGGGTTCCTCGTCGGCTTTCCGCCGCGCGTGCTTCTGATCGGCGGCGCGGTGCTGGCGATCCTGTCGCTGATCAGCCAGGGTGCAAACGTCAAGCTCAAGGGCGAGTTGAAGCCGATCGTCGGGCGCGAGCGCATGGCAATCGCCGCCGCACTGGCCGCGACCTTCGTCATTCATGCATCGGGGGCCGCCTGGGCCATGGCGCGCATCCTCGCCTAGTCGACGGGACCGAACACCGTCCGGAAAGAGGCTTTCAGCGCCACGTCACAATCGTTCATCGTGACAGGCAGCCCGAGATCGACAAGGCTGGTCACGCCATAGCCGGGGATGCCGCACGGGACGATTCCGGAAAAATGCTCAAGGGCCGGCTCGACGTTGATGGCGATGCCGTGGAAGCTGACCCAGCGGCGCAGCCGAATGCCGATGGCGGCGATCTTGTCCTCTGCCGGCCGCCCATCCGGGAGCGGAGGCTTGTCGGGGCGGCGGACCCAGACACCGACCCGATCCTCGCGCCGTTCGCCGGTCACATTGAAGCGGGCGAGACTGTCGATGATCCAGTCCTCGAGTGCGCCGACAAAAGCGCGCACATCCTCCCGGCGCCGCTTCAGATCGAGCATCACATACGCCACGCGCTGTCCGGGACCGTGATAGGTGTATTCGCCGCCGCGCCCGGTTTCAAACACTGGAAAACGCCCCGGATCGAGAAGGTCGGACACCTTGGCAGACGTGCCGCCAGTGTAGAGCGGCGGGTGCTCGACCAGCCAGACACATTCGCGCGCGCCGGTGTCGCGTATGGCCGCCGCGCGCGCTTCCATGAACGCGACGGCTTGCGGATAGGGCGTCAGTCCGGGACCGACCAGCCATTCAACCGGCGCGCCGCCGCGCGCGTGCATTGTCCTGCCGATCGTTCCGCGAAGTGCCATGTCATCACCTGCCGCGCCCTGCAATAACCCGGCGCGGCCGGTGCCGCAAATGCCGGTTCGCAGCATTGCCGGAGCGCCGGAAAATAGCCGGCGGCGGCCTATTGTTTGTCCGGAAACGATTTGCTACATGCCGCGGGCCGGTCGCGGACCGGCGATTTTTTCCGGCTCGCGGTCGTGGCGGAATTGGTAGACGCGCAGCGTTGAGGTCGCTGTGGGGCAACCCGTGGAAGTTCGAGTCTTCTCGACCGCACCAGAAATTCGGAAATCACTGAGCGACTGATTTCCGCGGTGGCCGGCCCGCCGAATTTTTGTTTGCACCGCACGTAAAGCGCGCCTAGACCAAGGCGCCGGGACGTCAGCGTCTTTGCGGAAAAGCAATCACGAAAATCCGTTGTGACCGGCCCGCGCCGGCCACGATGACGGGGCTGGACCATGGACGACAACGCCGAGCGCCCCCCATCCGGAAACGAACTCGCCGACGGTCTCTATGCCGCCGACGGCGACGTTTCGCAGGCTTTCCTTGCCCATGTCGGGGCGGCCATCGCCGACCGGGACACCATCGTCCTCAAGCGCGACGTGGCCGAGCTTCACGAGACCGAGCTGGCCGACCTGCTTGAGGCTTTGCAGCCGGCGCAACGCCAGGCGCTGGTCGAACTGCTCGGCGACGATTTCGATTTCGAGGCACTGACCGAGGTTGACGAGGCAATCCGCCTCGAGATCGTCGAGCAGCTTCCCAACGATCAGATCGCCGAGGCGGTCCGCGATCTCGATTCCGACGACGCCGTCTACATCCTGGAAGACCTCGATGCCGAGGACCAGGAGGAAATCCTTGGCAAATTGCCGTTCGCCGAGCAGATCAGACTGCGCAAGGCGCTGGACTATCCCGAGGAATCGGCCGGCCGGCGCATGCAGACCGAGTTCGTGGCCGTGCCGCCGTTCTGGACCGTCGGCCAGACCATCGACTACATGCGCGACGACACCGACCTGCCGGAATCCTTCGCCCAGATCTATGTCGTCGACCCGGCGGTCAAGCTGCTGGGCGCCGTCGATCTCGATCGCATCCTGCGCACCAAAAGATCCGTGCGCGTCGGCGACATCATGCACGAAACCCGCCACGCCATCCCGGCGCTGATGGATCAGGAGGATGCCGCGCAGGTGTTCGAGCAGTACGACCTGCTGTCGGCCGCCGTTGTCGACAACAATGAGCGGCTGGTCGGCGTGCTCACCATCGATGACATCGTCGACGTTATCCAGCAGGAGGCCGAGGAGGACATCATGCGCCTCGGCGGCGTCGGCGACGAGGAACTGTCCGACACCGTTCTGGAGACCTCGCGCTCGCGCATTCCCTGGCTGCTGATCAACCTGGCGACCGCATTCATCACAGCGAGCTTCATCGGGCTGTTCGACACGACCATCGAGAAGAAGGTGGCGCTTGCCATCCTGATGCCGATTGTCGCCTCGCTCGGCGGCAACGCCGGCATCCAGACCATGACCGTGACCGTGCGCGCCCTGTCGACGCGCGACCTCGACACCCACAATGCCCGCCGCATCATCCGGCGCGAAGCGCTGGTCGGCCTGGTCAATGGCGCGACGATCGCCATCCTCATCGGAACTGTCGCCGCCCTGTGGTTCCGGGAGCCGCAACTTGGCATGGTCATCGCGGTCGCCATGATCGGCAGTCTGCTGATGGCGGCGTTTGCCGGCATTCTCATTCCGCTGCTGCTCGACAAGCTCGGCGCCGATCCGGCGATCTCCTCGTCGATCTTCGTCACCATGATTACCGACCTGACCGGCTTCGTCGGTTTTCTCGGGCTGGCCGCCTGGTGGTTCGGGCTCGGCTGGGGCTGACCCTTGACCGCGCCGCGCCAGCGCATCAAATGGGGCGCATGGTCACCGTTCACGACACCACCGCCGGCGCCCGTCCGCGCCATCCCGAGAAGGCCCATCGCGCCGATCAGGACATCGCCCGCAAGCCGGACTGGATCCGGGTGAAGGCACCGACGTCACGCGGTTACCTGGAAACACGCGCGCTGGTGCGCGACAACAAGCTGGTGACGGTCTGCGAGGAAGCAGGCTGCCCCAACATCGGCGAATGCTGGGAAAAGAAGCACGCGACCTTCATGATCATGGGGGAAGTGTGCACGCGCGCCTGCGCCTTCTGCAACGTCGCCACCGGCAAGCCGGCGCCGCTTGATCGCAACGAACCGGAATCGGTCGCCCGCGCGGTGCGCGACATGGGCCTGTCGCACGCCGTCATCACGTCGGTTGATCGCGACGACCTTGACGATGGCGGTGCAGCGCATTTTGCCGAAACGATCCGCGCCATCCGGGAAGCCGCGCCGCGCACCACCATCGAGGTGCTGACGCCGGACTTTCTGCGCAAGGACGGTGCGCTTGAAATTGTCGTCGCCGCGCGGCCCGACGTCTTCAACCACAATCTGGAAACGGTCCCGTCCAACTATCTGACGGTCAGGCCTGGCGCCCGCTACTTCCATTCGATCAGGTTGCTCCAGCGCGTCAAGGAAATTGATCCGGACCTGTTCACCAAGTCGGGGATCATGGTCGGCCTCGGCGAAGAGCGCAACGAAGTGCTCCAGCTCATGGACGATCTGCGGACTGGCGACGTCGACTTCCTCACCATCGGCCAGTATCTCCAGCCGACCCGCAAGCATCATCCGGTGCGCGCCTTCGTCACGCCCGAGGAATTCAAGGCCTACGAGACCGTGGCCTACACCAAGGGCTTCCTGCTTGTCTCGGCGAGCCCGCTGACGCGCTCTTCGCATCACGCCGGGGAAGATTTCGAACGGCTGCGCGCCGCGCGTCTCGCCCGCGCCTGACATGCCGCGGTTCGAAAGCGTCCGGCGCGTCGGCCATTCCGCCGCCGAGATGTTCGCGCTGGTCGCCGATGTGGAGCGGTATCCCGAATTCCTGCCGCTGTGCGAGGCGCTTGTGATCCGCGAACGCCGTCAGCGCGGCACGGCAAGCCTGCTCATTGCCGACATGACGGTCGGGTATGGCAGCATCCACGAGACCTTCACCAGCCGCGTATTCCTGCAGCCGGACGATGGTGCCATCGACGTTGCCTATCTCGACGGGTCGTTCTCGCGTCTCGACAATCGCTGGCGCTTCCGCGATGCGGGGCCGGGGGCAAGCGAGATATCGTTCTTCATCGACTACGAATTCCGCAATCGCGTGCTCGGCGCCCTGATGGGAACGATGTTCGATCGCGCCTTTCATGCCTTCTCGGAAGCCTTCGAGAGGCGCGCCGACGCAATCTACAGATCCGATCCGTCGACGTGACCGTGCCCCATGGTGGCGTTGAGCAGCCGCAATGCGGTTTCAGCCGCCGCCTTGCGCACCGTGGCGCGCCCGAACCCGGCATAGAGGCGGTGCATGGCGTGCGTGGCATGGCCGCGAGCAGCCACGGCAAACCACACCAGCCCGACCGGTTTGTCCGCCGTGCCTCCGCCCGGTCCGGCGATGCCGGTGACCGCAATTGCCACATCGGCATTCGACCGGGCAAGCGCTCCTTCGGCCATGGCGCGCGCCGTCTCGGCACTGACCGCACCGTGACCATCCAGCGTTCCGGCCGGAACGCCGAGCATGTCGCGCTTGGCGTCGTTGGAGTAGGTCACGTACCCGCGGTCGAACACGTCGGATGACCCGGCAATCGCGGTCAGTTCCGCGCCGACGAGGCCGCCGGTACAGGATTCGGCCACTGCGATCCGCAAACCGCGGGCGCGGGCATTGGCAAGGACGGTCTGTGCCAGGGTCTGGCTCATGCTGGAACACTCCCCGGGAAGATGACGGTGGCCGTGGCGATCGCGGCGATGCCCTCGCGCCGCCCGACAAAGCCGAGTTTTTCATTGGTCGTGGCCTTTACCGAGACCCGTTCCGCCGGGCAGGCGAGGATTTCGGCGACTTTCGCCACCATCCTGTCGCGATGCGGTCCGATCTTCGGCGTCTCGGCGATCAAAGTGATGTCGGCATTGGCGATGCGGCCGTTGCGCGCGCGCACCAGACCGGCGGCATGCTCGAGAAACAGCCGGCTCGCGGCTCCGCGCCACTGCGGATCGGAAGGCGGGAAATGCGTCCCGATGTCACCGGCCGAACAGGTGGCCAGAAGCGCGTCAGTCAGCGCGTGCAGCGCCACATCGGCATCCGAGTGTCCAGACAGCTTCCGGTCGTGCGCGATCTCGATCCCGCACAACATCACATGATCGCCCGGCTCGAACGCGTGCACATCGTAGCCGTTGCCGGTACGCACATCGGGATAGGGCATGGCGGAAAGCCTCTCATCGGCGGCAGCGATTTCACGCGCAAGCGTCAGCTTGACATTGTCCGGCGACCCCTCGACCAGCCGCACCGCCAGGCCGGCCCACTCGGCGATCGCCGCATCATCGGTAAAGTCGGATCGCCCGAGCCCGTGCGCCTTTTCATGCGCGGCGAGGATCGGGTCGAACGGAAAGGCCTGCGGCGTCTGCGCCGCAAACAGTCCTGCGCGGTCGACCGTGGTGACGACCTCGCCATTGGCGCCGCGCTTCAGCGTGTCGGAGACCGCGAGCGCCGGCAGGACGCCATGCCCGCCGGAAAGGCCGCCGGCAATGCGGTCGAGAAGCGCATGATCGACGAACGGACGCACACCATCATGGATCATGACATGGCGGGCCTGAGATCCGGCGAGCGCCAGCAGCGCCAGCCGCGTCGATGCCTGCCGGGTCGGACCGCCATCGACGACGATCACGCGCGGATCGACCGTGCCCGCCGCCTGCACAAACAGCGCCCGATCATCGGGATGAATGGCGACGGCGACCATGCCGCAGCGCGGCCATGACAGGAACCGTTCCAGCGTTCGCGCGATGACGGCGCGCCCGCCGATGCGGCGATACTGTTTCGGGCCCTCTGCGGACTGGCCGGCCCGTTCACCGCGCCCCGCCGCGACGATGGCCACTGCGATGTCGCCGGTCATGCATCCTCCTGTCGTCGTCCGTGTTAGCCGCGCGCACGCCGCGCGCCAAGCGCCGATTTCGACCGGACCGATTGCCATCGCCCCCGTCGATGGCTAAAGAGAAGGCAGAACATCGATCTGACCATGAATTATGCAAAATCCGGCTATTTCACTGGCGAGTCCCTTGCAGGTCGGCCCGGTCCGGTTCGCCAACCGGGTCATTCTGGCGCCGATGTCGGGCATCACCGACCGCCCGTTCCGCGCACTTTCGGTTCGACACGGCGCCGGCATGGTCGTATCCGAAATGATCGCCGGCGGCGAATTGGGGCGCGGTCGCGGCGAATCCGGGCGGCGTCTCGAGGCGGTGCCGGGCATCGCCCACATGGTGCAACTGGCCGGCCGTGAGCCGGCGACCATGGCGGAGGCAGCGCGCATTGCCGAAGGCGAGGGCGCCGACATTGTCGACATCAACATGGGATGCCCGGCCAAGAAGGTCATTGGCGGGGCGGCGGGCGCCGCGCTCATGCGCGAACCGGACCGCGCGATCGCCATTGTTGCGGCAGTCGTGGCGGCTGTGAAGGTTCCCGTCACTGTCAAGATGCGGCTTGGCTGGGATGCAGCCACCATCGCGGCCCCGGACATCGCGCGGCGGGCCGAAGCGGCCGGTGCATCGATGATCACCGTGCATGGCCGAACGCGGGAGCAATTCTATCGCGGATCAGCCGACTGGACGGCGATCGCCGCCGTGCGGGCCGCGATTTCGGTTCCGCTCGTCGTCAATGGCGACATCCTCGACCGGGCCGGGGCCGAACGCGCCCTGGCGGTGACCGGAGCAGACGCGGCCATGATCGGGAGAGGCGCCTGCGGCCAGCCCTGGCTTCCCGGGGAAGTGGCCGGGGCCGCCGCCAACACCATTCCTGGCCCCGGAACGATGATCGACTATATAACAGAGCATTACGAGGAAATGTTGATCCATTACGGAAGGGAGCGAGGCCTGCGCCACGCCCGCAAGCACCTGGGTTGGTACCTCGACAGACTGGCACCATCCATCGGCCTTGACGTACGGACCGCCATGCTGGCGTCCGCGGACCCGGTACATGTGATGGCGATCATGCGCGACATCCTTGCGACCGGCCGGGACCGCGCTGCCTTGTCCCGGAGTGCAGCGGCATGAACGCCGGCCAGCCGACGGACCTGTCGCTGCTGGTGCTCAACAGCATCCGCCATCCGGTCATCATGGTCACGCCGGACGGCACGATTGCCTTCGCCAATGCCGATGCCGAGGCGTTTTTCGGCTCGAGCGCGTCGATCCTGGCGCGCAACAAGTTGTCGAGTTACCTGCCGTTCGGCTCGCCGCTGCTGACACTCATCGAGCAGGTGCGTGACGCGCGCTCGCCGGTCAACGAATACCGTGTCGACCTGTCCTCGCCGCGCCTTGGCCAGGAGCGTGTCGTCGACATCTACTGCGCCCCGACGCCAGACCGCACCCAGTCCGTCGTCGTCATGCTGCAGGAGCGCACCATGGCCGACAAGATCGACCGGCAGATGACCCATCGCGGCGCGGCGCGGTCGGTGTCCGGCCTTGCCTCCATGCTGGCGCACGAGATCAAGAACCCGCTGTCGGGCATCCGCGGCGCGGCGCAGTTGCTGGAAACCTCCGTCAATGACGATGACCGCGCGCTGACGCGCCTGATCACCGACGAGACCGATCGCATCGTCAAGCTGGTCGACCGCATGGAAGTCTTTTCCGATGACCGGCCGCTGGAGCGCCGGCCACTCAATATTCATGTCGTGCTCGACCATGTCAAAGCGGTGGCGCAGAACGGCTTTGGCCGCAATGTGCGCTTCGTCGCCGAGTACGATCCTTCGCTGCCGCCGGTGCTGGCAAATCGCGACCAGCTCGTCCAGGTGTTCCTCAACCTCGTCAAGAACGCGGTGGAAGCCATCGGTCCGGCACAAGGCGGCGAGATCGTCATGTCGACAGCCTTCCGCCCCGGAATCCGCTTTTCCGTGCCGGGCAGCCAGGACCGGGTCACGCTGCCGCTGGAATTCGTTGTCCGGGACAACGGACCGGGCATCCCGGATGATCTGAAGCCGATCCTGTTCGATCCCTTCATCACCACCAAGCCGAACGGTTCAGGCCTCGGGCTCGCGCTCGTGGCCAAGATCATCGGCAATCATGGTGGCGTCATCGAGTGCGATTCGACCGCGCGCGGCGCCACCTTCCGCATCCTGATGCCGGCCTTCAAGGGCGACGCCGCCGGGCCGGCCAATCTCGACGAGGCATGACCATGAGCCGGGGCCAGATCCTGATCGCCGACGATGATGCCGCCATCCGCACTGTGCTGAGCCAGGCATTGTCGCGCGCCGGCCATGAAGTGCGCGTCACGTCGAACGCCGCAACGCTGTGGCGCTGGGTGGCCGCCGGCGACGGCGATCTCGTCATCACCGACGTGGTCATGCCGGACGAGAACGCCTTTGACCTCCTGCCGCGCATGAAGAAGGCGCGGCCAGACCTGCCGGTCATCGTCATGAGTGCGCAGAACACCTTCATGACGGCGATCCGCGCCTCCGAGAAGGGGGCCTACGACTACCTTCCCAAGCCGTTCGACCTGACCGAGCTGCTCGGGATCGTCACGCGTGCGCTAGCCGAGCCCAAGCGCCCGATCCGCACCGCGGGCGCCGACGAGCAGGGCGAGCCGATGCCTCTGGTCGGCCGTTCTCCCGCCATGCAGGATATCTACCGCATGCTCGCGCGCATGATGCAGACCGACCTGACGGTGATGATCTCCGGCGAATCGGGAACAGGCAAGGAACTGGTCGCGCGGGCGCTTCACGAATACGGAAAGCGCCGGAACGGGCCGTTCGTGGCCATCAATATGGCCGCAATTCCGCGCGACCTGATCGAATCGGAGCTTTTCGGCCACGAGAAGGGCGCCTTCACCGGCGCCCAGCAGCGAGCCGCCGGCCGCTTCGAGCAGGCCGAGGGCGGAACGCTGTTTCTTGATGAAATCGGCGACATGCCGATGGACGCGCAGACGCGGCTGCTGCGCGTGTTGCAGCAGGGCGAGTACACCACTGTCGGCGGCCGCACCCCGATCCGCACCGATGTGCGCATCATCGCCGCCACCAACAAGGACCTGCGCCAGACCATCAACCAGGGACTGTTCCGCGAAGACCTGTTCTATCGGCTGAACGTCGTGCCGGTGCGGCTGCCGCCGCTGCGTGAGCGCAGCGAGGATATCCCGGATCTGGTTCGCCACTTCTTCGCCCGTGCCGAGAAGGAGGGTCTGCAGGTCAAGCGCATCGCCGCGGACGGCATCGACATCCTGCGCCGCCACGCCTGGCCGGGAAACGTGCGCGAACTGGAAAACCTGGTCCGGCGACTGGCCGCGCTCTACCCGCAGGATGAAATCTCCGCCGAGATCGTTGCGCATGAATTGTCGACCGGGGAGGCTTCGCCGGCATCGGTGGGGGCGCAGACTGGCGAGGCGACGATCGCCGGTGCGACGGAAGCCTGGCTTCACCGCTATTTCCTGACCTTCGGCGATGCGCTGCCGCCGCCGGGCCTGCACGATCGCATCATAGCCGAGGTCGAACGGCCGCTCATCATCGCCTGCATGACGGCCACGCGCGGCAACCAGATCCGCGCTGCCGAACTGCTCGGCCTCAATCGAAACACATTGCGCAAGAAGATCAGGGAACTCGGCGTCAACGTGTATCGCACCGCGCGCCCGAGCAATTGAACGCCGCGCCGCGGCCGGATTGTTGCATTGTTGCCACAATGCGTTGCATGATTGCCACGCATGAACCCGGGTCTTGAATCATGAGTCTGGGCATCGTCGACGCCATCGCCGCGCCAGACGTCCCTGACGATGCAGTGCCAAAGGAAGGACAGCGCCTGCTGGCGCTGCCGGGCATTCTCGCGGTCGTCGCCGCGCTCGTCACGGCCGCCATCTCGTTCGTCATCCTCATGGGGCTGACGCCGATCCAGCCGCGTGGCGCGGTGACGATGGCCCTCATCGCGCTCAATGCCGGCTTCATCCTGCTGCTGTCGGCGCTGATCGGGCGCGAAATCCACCGGATCCTCAGGGCGCGGCGAACCGGCCGCGCCGCCGCGCGCCTGCATGTGCGCATCGTCACGCTGTTTTCTGCTGCCGCCGGGATTCCGGCCATCGTCGTCGCGATTGCCGCGTCGCTGACGCTGGAAGTCGGCCTCGATCGCTGGTTCGCCACCGAGACCAAGCAGATCGTGCAGTCGTCGCTGTCGATCGCCGAGGCCTACATAATCGAGAACGCCCGCAGCCTGCAGGGCACGACCCTGTCGATGGCGACCGACCTCGACAGCGCCCGCGCCGTCTACAGCCTGGACCGGGGCGGCTTCCGCGACCTCTTGACCGAACAGGCCAAGGGCAGGGCACTGTCCTACGCCGCGCTCATCAATGGCGCCGGCAAGCCGATCATGACGATGCGCGACATCGATCCCGCTTCGTTCCCGGAAGCGCCGCGGGAAGCCGTCGAAAAGGCTTCTGACGGGCTTCCCGTGCTGATCGAACCGCGCATCCGCAACATGATGGGCTCGATCATCCAGCTCAAGGACATCCGCGATTCCGGCGAACAATTGTTCCTCTATGCCATCCGTTTCGTCGACCCGGACGTGATCAAGGCACGCCAGATCGTCACCACCAATGCCGCCGAGTATTCCGATCTCGAGGTCAATCGCACCCCGACGCAGATTGCCTTCGCGCTGCTTTATCTCGGCCTGACCCTGATCGTTGTGCTGTCGGCGATCTGGACCGGCATCGCCGTGGCCGACCGCCTTGTCCGGCCGATCCGCCAGCTGATCGGCGCAGCCGGCGAGGTCTCGACCGGCAATCTCGATGTCGCCGTGCCGGTGCGCCAATCGGATGGCGACGTCGCCCAGCTTGGCGACACGTTCAACCAGATGATCATGCAGCTGAAGTCGCAGCGCAATGAACTGCTCGCAGCCAAGGACCAGATCGACGACCGACGGCGCTTCTCGGAAGCCGTGCTGTCGGGCGTGACCGCCGGTGTCATCGGCGTCGATGACGTGGGCACCATCACCATCGTCAACCGCTCGGCCGAACAGATGCTGGCGCTGCCGTCATCCGAGGCGGTCGGTTCGCGTCTGGCCGTGCTCTTGCCGCAAGTCGGGCGCGTATTCGAGATCGCCCGTTCGTCCGACAAGCCGGTACACCGCGAGCAGGTCGCCTTCTGGCGCGCCGGCGCCGAACGCGTGTTCAACGTGCAGGTGACCCTCGAGACGCCTTCCGGGTCTTCCGATGCGCACGCCTATGTCGTGACCGTCGATGACATCACCGACCTGGTCGTCGCCCAGCGTTCTTCCGCCTGGGCCGATGTCGCGCGCCGCATCGCCCACGAGATCAAGAACCCGCTGACGCCGATCCAGCTCGCCGCCGAACGCATCCGCCGGCGCTACGGCAAGACCATCACCGAGGACCGCGAGGTCTTCGACCAGTGCACCGACACCATCATCCGGCAGGTCGGCGACATCGGCCGAATGGTCGACGAATTCTCCGCCTTCGCGCGCATGCCGAAGCCGACGATGGAGCCGGTGGATCTGCGCGACACGTTGAGGGAAGCCTCCTTCCTCGTCGAGGTAGGGCGCTCCGACATCGCATTTTCGCGTGATCTCGGCGATGAACCGCTGGTCGGCCAGTTCGACAATCGCCTGCTCGGGCAGGCGTTCGGCAACGTCATCAAGAACGCCACCGAAGCCATCGACGCGCTCGATCCGGCAGTGCGCGGGGAGGGTGCCGTGCGGGTCGCCTGCCGTCGCGTGGGCACCGGTTTCGTCGTTGACATCATCGACAACGGGCGCGGCCTGCCCCGGGAAAACCGCAACCGGATGCTGGAACCCTACATGACGACCCGCGAGAAGGGGACCGGGCTTGGTCTGGCGATCGTCAAGAAGATCGTGGAGGACCATGACGGCCGCATCGAACTCCACGATGCGCCGTCGGATTTCTTTGGCGGGCGGGGCGCGCTCATCCGTATCGTGCTGCCGGCCGGCGTCTCCGGAAAGGGAACGCCGAGGCCGGGCGGCAACGGCCCCGAAGGTGGCATGAATGGCAGCTGACATCCTCATCATCGACGACGAAGCCGACATCCGCGACCTGGTCGCCGGCATCCTGTCTGACGAAGGCCACGAGACGCGCACTGCCGGCGACGCCGACTCCGCGCTGCAGGCAGTCGCCGAACGGCTGCCGCGGCTGGTATTCCTGGATGTGTGGTTGCAGGGCTCGCGGCTCGACGGCCTCGAACTGCTCGAGGAGTTCAAGCGCATCAACCCTGACCTGCCGGTGGTGATGATTTCCGGCCACGGCAACATCGAGACCGCCGTTGCCGCCATCCGCCGCGGCGCCTACGACTTCATCGAGAAGCCGTTCAAGGTCGATCGGCTGATCCTCGTTGCCGATCGGGCGCTGGAGGCGTCGAACCTCAGGCGCGAAGTGCAGGACCTGAAGAAGCGCTCTGCCGACAGCTTCGAACTGATCGGCGCCTCGCACGCGCTCAACCAGTTGCGCCAGACCATCGATCGCGTGGCGCCGACCAACAGCCGCATCCTCATTTTCGGTCCGTCCGGGTCCGGCAAGGAGCTCGTTGCCCGTGCCATCCATGCCGGATCGGCGCGAGCGGACGGGCCTTTCGTCACGCTCAACGCGGCCGCGATCACGCCCGAGCGCATGGAGATCGAGCTGTTCGGGTCTGAATCGAACGGTACCGACCGCAAGGTCGGGGCGCTGGAGGAGGCCCATCGCGGCATCCTCTACCTCGACGAGGTCGCCGACATGCCGCGCGAGACCCAGAACAAGATCCTGCGCGTCCTGGTCGACCAGCAGTTCGAGCGTGTCGGCGGCTCCAAGCGCGTCAAGGTCGATGTCCGCATCCTGGCGTCGACGGCGCAGAACCTGGAGGCGATGATCGCCGACGGGCGTTTTCGCGAAGACCTCTATCATCGGCTCGCAGTGGTGCCGGTGATGGTGCCGTCGCTGTCGGAGCGCCGCGAGGACATTCCGTTGCTCATCGAGCATTTCATGGAGCAGATCTCGCGCCAGGCCGGCATCAGGCGCTGCCGCCTGGCCGAGGACGCCATGGCGGTCCTGCAGGCGCATTCATGGCCGGGAAACGTGCGCCAGCTGCGCAACAACATCGAGCGGCTGATGATCCTCACCCGCGCGGAGGATCCCGAGACGGCGGTGACGGCCGACATGCTGCCCGCCGAGATCGGCGAGATGATGCCGCGCGCACCGACGCAGTCCGACCAGCACATCATGGCCTTGCCGCTGCGCGAGGCCAGGGAGCTGTTCGAGAAGGAGTATTTGATCGCCCAGATCAACCGTTTCGGCGGCAACATCTCGCGTACCGCCGAATTCGTCGGCATGGAACGTTCCGCGCTTCACCGCAAGCTGAAGTCGCTCGGCGTATGATGCCGATTGCAGGGCGCGGCGGCTTGGGCTAGGGCGGGCCATCGGCACCCCGGGGGACACCATGCTGCGCATCGCCTACGTCAACGGCCAATACCGGGCGCATGACGCCGCGCTCGTTCATGTCGAGGATCGTGGCTACCAGTTCGCCGACGGCGTGTACGAAGTGTGTGAAGTCGCACGCGGCGTCATCGTCGACATGACCCGTCATCTCGACCGGCTTGACCGCTCGCTGCGCGAATTGTCGATGGATTGGCCGATGCACCGCAATGCGCTGGTGATGGTCATCCGCGAGGTGGTGCGGCGCAATCGTGTCACCAACGGCATGGTCTACCTCCAAGTCACGCGCGGTGTTGCCCCGCGCGACCATGTCTTTCCCGCCGGTGTTCGCCCATCGCTGGTGATCACTGCGAAAAGGACCAGCCCGGCCGCCGCGCAGGCGCGCGCCGAGAAGGGCATTGCCGTCATCACCGTGCCGGAAAACCGCTGGGACCGGGTAGATATCAAGACCGTCGGTCTCCTGCCGAATGTCCTGGCGCGCCAGCAGGCCAGGCTGGCCGGCGCAGCCGAAGCCTGGTTCGTCGACGCCGACGGCTTCGTCAAGGAAGGGGCTGCGACCAATGCGTGGATCGTCACCACTGAAGGAACACTGGTCACGCGGCCGGCCGAGTTCGGCATCCTTCGTGGCGTGACCCGCACCACGCTTCTCGAGGTGGCCGCGAGCCTCGGCCTGAAGGTCGAGGAGCGCGCTTTCTCAGTCGAGGAAGCGCAGCACGCCCGCGAGGCGTTCATCACCGCCGCCACCACCGTGGTGATGCCGGTCGTCACCATCGATGGTCACGTCGTGGCCAACGGTCATCCCGGCATGGTTGCATTGTCGCTGCGCAAGCACTTTTTTGACATTGCGGAACACACCCAAGCCTGATACCGCAATTTCGGGGGCATCAACCGAAATCGCCGGGTTTGTTGCGGCGTCGGGGTTCCCCTCGGCGAAACCGACTGCATGGGGATGCGGTCCAATAACGGAACAAGAAGATGGGCGAGCGCTCTCAGAACCTCCAGGACCAGTTTCTCAATACCGTCCGCAAGACAAAGAACCCGCTGACGATCTTCCTGGTCAACGGCGTCAAGCTGACCGGCGTGGTGACGTCGTTCGACAGCTTCTGCGTTCTTCTGCGTCGCGATGGCCATTCCCAACTCGTCTACAAGCACGCCATTTCGACCATCATGCCGAGCCAGCCTCTGCAAATGTTCGAGAGCGAGGAAGCGGCGCGCGAAGGCTGAACCCCCGATGAGGGCAGGGCGGAAGCGTCCCCTTGAGCCACGACAACAAGCACACTGACGAAGCGTCCGCACGCGGGCCGACGCGAGCCATGGTGGTGGTGCCGGTGTTGCCGCCGCGCTTCGACGATCCGCCGGAAACCGCTCAGGCACGCCCACGCCTGCGCCGTTCGCCGGAGGCGCGCTTCGAAGAGGCGCTTGGCCTCGCGCTTGCCATCGGCGTTGAGCCGGTCGGCTCGCGCATCGTCAACGTGACGACGCCGCGCCCGGCAACGCTCATCGGCACAGGCAAGGTTGCCGAACTCGCCGAAACCGTCCGCGAGGAGGGGATCGAGGTCGTGTTCGTCGATCACGCGCTTACTCCGGTGCAGCAGCGCAACCTGGAAAAGGAACTGGCGGCGAAGGTGCTCGATCGCACCGGCGTGATCCTGGAGATTTTCGGCGAACGCGCCCGCACGCGCGAAGGCGTGCTGCAGGTCGACCTGGCACACCTGGAGTATCAGCGCGGGCGCCTGGTGCGGTCATGGACCCATCTGGAACGCCAGCGCGGCGGCGGCGGCTTCATGGGTGGCCCCGGCGAAACCCAGATCGAGGCCGACCGGCGCCTGCTGCAGGACAAGATCGTCCGGCTGAAGCGCGAACTGGAGACCGTGAAACGGACCCGCGAACTGCATCGTGCCAAACGCCGCAAGGTTCCCTATCCGATCGTCGCCATTGTCGGCTACACCAACGCCGGAAAATCAACCCTTTTCAACCGGTTGACCGGAGCAGGGGTCCTCGCCGAGGACATGCTGTTCGCCACGCTCGATCCGACACTGCGCCGCCTTCGCCTTCCGCACGGCACGTCGGTGATCCTGTCCGATACCGTCGGTTTCATCTCCGACCTGCCGACCCATCTCGTGGCGGCCTTCCGCGCGACGCTCGAAGAGGTGGTGGAAGCGGATCTGATCGTGCATCTGCGCGACATCGCCGATCCCGATACGGCTGCGCAGGCCGAGGACGTCGAAGCCATCCTCGCCGATCTCGGCGTCAACGCCGCCGATGAGGCGCGTGTCATCGAGATCTGGAACAAGATCGACCTGCTGTCGGCTGATGACCGGGAGCGCCTCGTCGCCGATCACCGGCGTCCGGCCGTGGCGATCTCGGCGGCGACAGGAGAGGGGGTGGACGCCGCCCTTTCGGCAATCGAGGAGCGCCTGTCGGGTCGGGTTGCGGAGTTCGCCGTCGCCGTCGGGCCGGGCGACCTGTCCCGCCTCGACTGGATTTACCGCAACGCCTCCGTGGTCGACCGAGTCGACCGCGACGATGGCGGAGTCGACCTCGTCGTGCGCGCGCCGGCGCAGATCGTCGACGAGATCAGGAGGAAGTCCGGTCCGGGCGCCTGAGCGCCTTGGCGGCCTGCCAGAGCGCTTCCATTTCGGCGAGAGAGGCTTCGCCGGCCGAGCGGCCGGCCGCCGCCAGCCCGTCCTCGACCGCGCCGAACCGGAAGCGGAACTTGTCGTTGGTCTCGCGCAATGCGGTTTCGGCATCGATGCCGAGATGGCGACCGAGATTGACCAGCGCAAACAGCGTATCGCCGAACTCCTCGCGCGTGTGGGCAGGGTCGCCTTGGGCCATGGCCTCGCGCAATTCGCCGATTTCCTCGACGATCTTGTCGAGCACCGGCGCGGCATTTTTCCAGTCAAAACCGACGGTTGCCGCCTTTTCCTGCAACTTGCGCGCCCGCGTGAGCGCGGGCAGGGCGACGGGCACCGTGTCGAGCAGGTGCGGCGCCTTCTCCTGTCCGGCACGCTCCGCGGCTTTGGCGCGTTCCCAGAAGCCCTTGGCCGCGCCCGCGGCGCGCGCATCCGCGTCGCCGAAGACATGCGGGTGGCGGCGGATCATCTTCGTCGTGATCGCCTCGACCACGTCGCCGAAGGCAAAGCTGCCTTCCTCCTCGGCCATCCGGGCGTGATAGACGACCTGCAGCAGAAGGTCGCCCAGTTCGTCGCACAGCTCGCGCCTGGTGCCGTTGGCGATGGCATCGGCGACTTCAAAGGCCTCCTCGATCGTGTACGGCGCGATGCTGGCAAAGTCTTGCTCCAGGTCCCACGGGCAGCCAGTCACCGGCGTCCGCAACGCCGCCATGATCTCGAGCAGCCGGGAAATGTCGCGGGAAGGGGTCATGGCGCCAACCTGGAGCTTTCTCAGTGACAAGCGGGACTGTCTGATGGGATGGATTTCCCGGTCTGGCAAGCAGGTCGCGCGGGAAAGCGAACCGTAAGCCGCGGGAGTCGCCCGAAAACCGGGGGGCGCGGCAACAATGCTGCTTGAACAGTGGCGTTCCCGGTTGCACAGCATCCTGCAAACGGAACGAAACACGATGCCCTATCAACGACCCTTGCGCGCCGAAATGCTGGTTGCCGGAATCCTTGGCGCGGCGGGGGTCGCCGCGGCAGCCGCTTCGGCCCACGGCGTCGACGAACGCAGCTGGGGGGCGGTGTCGCTCGTCGCGTTGCCGCACGCGGCCGCGTTCATGGCGTTCTCGATCGCCGGACGCCACAACCGCGCCACGCGGGTGGCCTCCGCCATCATCGCGCTTGGCGTCGCGCTTTTCGCCGGTGACATGGCCTTGCGCGCGCTGGCCGGCGAACGGCTGTTTCCCATGGCCGCGCCGTCCGGGGGGATTGCCATGATGGCCGGCTGGCTGGGTGTCGCGCTTTCGGCCTTCGTCCGGCCGCGGTGACACACGCCATCGGGGATGAAAGGGCACGTCGGCGGGCCAATCCAAAGATCGCATAAGATGGATTATGGAACTCGCCGATTATGCTGCCTTGTCAGGATGTTGCCTGCCGCGCCTGTGACGGCCTGTCGGACTGCTGCGATCAGGCCGACACGAGATCGGCAATGATGGCGCCTGCCGCGCGCGCCAGCGCATTCGGCTCGGCCTCGAACACCGCATCATGGGCGCCTGCGGCTGCCCAGACTGTCGGATGCCGCATGAGCGACCCGTCGGCGAAGGTCGGCATATCGATCCGGTGCCCGAGCGGTGAAACACCGCCGATGGCGAATCCGGTTTCCTCCCGAACATGGCGCGGATCAGCGCGTTTCAACGGCTCGCCGGCCAGAATGGCAGCCTTCGCAACATCCATCTGCCGGTCGCCGGGAACCAGGAACAACATCAGTTTCTTGCTATCAGCACCTTGAAAAACAAGGGATTTCACGATCCGATCGACGGTCACGCCGCATTGCGTCGCTGCCTCTTCGGCGGTGCGGGTCGACTCGCCCATGCGGCGGATTTCGATGGTCAGACCGGCGGCGCGGGCTGCCGCCTCGACGCGGGCAAGGCTACCGACAGGTTCGTTGCTCAAGACCAGTCCTCCGGAATGTTGGCTTCGATCGCCAACCCATCATGCGCCGGCGTGACATGCGCCGGCGTTTCCCGGTCGACCGTGGCGTGATCGAGCGGCGTGTGCATGTGGGTGAGCCAGGCGTGCTTCGGCGCCAGGCGCGCGATCCAGTCCAGCGCCTCGGCGAGCGACAGGTGCGACGGATGCGGGCGATACTGCAGCGCGTCGATCACCAGCGCTTCGAGGCCGCGAAGCCGCGATGCCGTGGTCTCGGGAAATCCGCTGACATCGGTGCAGTAGGCCAACGGCCCGATCCTGAAACCCAGCGAGCGGTTTTCGCCATGCAGTTGCGGTAACGGCTCGAAGGCGAGGGCACCCCCCTCCCCGTCGATGTGGAACACCGTGCCCGGTTCGATCTCGTGCGCAATCAGGATCGGCGGGTAGGAACTGCCCTGTGGCGTCTCGAAGCAATAGGCAAAGCTCAGGCGCAGCCGTTCAAGCGTCGTCCGGTCGGCGTGGATGTGCATCATCTGTCGCTGCGCCAGCACATACCCGCGCAGATCGTCGACGCCATGGATGTGGTCGGCATGGCCATGGGTATAGACGACGCCATCAAGCCGATCGGCCCCTGCCGCGATCATCTGCGAGCGGAAGTCGGGGCCGGTGTCGATGACGACGCGCGTCGTACCGTGCGGTCCGACGCGTTCGACCAGCGCCGAGGCACGGAATCGCCGGTTTTTCGGGTTGTCGGGATCGCAATTGCCCCAGTCGCCATTGATGCGCGGGACACCTGGCGAGGAGCCGCAACCGAGGATGGTCAGGCGTATCCGGCCCTCGCTCACGGCGCCGGCATCCGCGAAAAGATCCGCAGCGCGTTGGCGGTGGTGATTTCAGCGACATCGGCAAACGTGAGTCCCAGCGTATCGGCCAGGACCTCGGCGGTGCGCCGCACATGGGCCGGTTCATTGCGCTTGCCGCGGTGCGGAACGGGCGCAAGGTAGGGCGCGTCGGTCTCCACCAGCAATCGGTCGCGCGGCAGGTCGCGGGCGATGGCGCGCATATCCTCGGAGTTTTGGAACGTCAGGATACCGGAGAACGACACATAACCGCCAAGCGCAACGCCGGTTTCGGCCAGTTCCCGCCCCGACGAGAAACAATGCAGGATGAAGGGAAAGCGCGCCCTGGCCATTTCCTCCGCAAGGATCGACGCGACATCGCTATCCGCGGATCGCGCGTGGATGACCAGCGGCAGGCCGGTCCGGCGCGCTGCTTCGATATGGGTGCGAAAACCCTCAGCCTGCGCTTCGCGGGGCGCCTTGTCATAGTGATAGTCGAGCCCTGCCTCGCCGATGGCAACGCATTTGCGATGCTCGGCCAGTGCGACGATCTCGTCGGCCGAAATGCCCCTCTCCTCGCCGGCATTGTGCGGATGCGTGCCGACCGAGCAATAGACCGGCTCGTGCGCTTCTGCGATCGCGAGGATTTCTCCAAAACGCCGGATGCGCGTCGAGATCGTCACCATGCGGACGATACCCTCGGCCGCCGCGCGGGCGATGACTTCGGCACGTTCCTCGGCGAAATCGGGAAAGTCGAGGTGGCAATGGGTGTCGATCAGCATCGGCTCAACCTGCCGCCGGCTCCACATAGCGGGGGAACACGCCCTGCGGCGCCGGCAGCGAGGCCCCCGGCTGCAGGGCGTCCTCGAAGTCGGCGAAAAGCCGCTTTTCGGGCGGCACACCGAGAAGGTCGAGCAGGCGCGCCGACGAACCGGGCATGACGGCCTGCGTCATCAGGGCCACGCGTCTCACGGTCTCGGCCACGGTGTAGAGCACCGACTTCATGCGCGCCGGATCGGTTTTCCGCAGCGTCCAGGGCGCCTGCTGGTCGACATAGCGGTCGCCGGCGGCGACGACGGCGAAAATGGCCTCGAGCGCCTTGTGAATCTGCTGCCCGGCCATCGCCTCTCGCGCGCTGGCCAGCGCCGCGCGGGCCTCGTCGATGAGCGCGCGATCCGCGTCGTCGAGCGTGCCGGGGTCGGGCACCCTGCCCTCGCAATTCTTGGCAATCATCGACAGCGAGCGCTGCGCCAGATTGCCAAGTCCGTTGGCAAGGTCGGCATTGGTGCGCGCGACGATGGCGTCGTGGCTGTAGGAGCCGTCCTGGCCGAACGGCACCTCGCGCATGAAGAAATAGCGGACCTGGTCAAGACCGTAATGCTCGACCAGCGTGAACGGGTCGACCACGTTGCCGACCGATTTCGACATCTTTTCCCCCTTGTTGTAGAGGAAGCCGTGCGCGAACACGCGCGCCGGGATGTTCACGCCGGCCGACATCAGGAAAGCCGGCCAATAGACGGCGTGGAACCGCACGATGTCCTTGCCGATGATGTGCAGCGCCGGCCAGTATTTCCAGCGGTCTGCCGCGGGATCGGGAAACCCGGCCGCCGTGATGTAGTTCGTCAGCGCATCGACCCAGACATACATCACATGGCCTTCGTGCCCGGGCACCTTGATGCCCCAGTCGAAGGTGGTGCGCGAGATCGACAGATCCTTCAGTCCGGATCGAACGAAGCTCGCCACTTCGTTCCGGCGCTCGGCCGGAGCGACGAATTCGGGTTGGTCGTCGTAGAGCTTCAGGAGTTTCTCGCCGTAGGCCGACAGCCGGAAATAGTAGCTCTCTTCCTCCACCCATTCGACCGGCGAGCCGAGCGGCTCGCGGCGCACGCCGTCCTCTCCGACAGTGGTCTCGCTCTCGTCGAAATAGGCTTCCTGGCGCACCGAGTACCAGCCGCCATACTTGCCGAGATAGATGTCGCCATTGGCTTCCATCCGGCGCCACAGCTCCTGAACGGAGACGCGATGGCGTTCCTCGGTCGTGCGGATGAAGTCGTCGTTGGAACAGTCGAGAATCCTGAGAAGGTCGCGGAAGACCGCCGAATTGCGGTCCGCGAGTTCGATCGGAGTCAGTCCGTCCTTGAGCGCGGTCTGCTGCATCTTCTGGCCGTGCTCGTCGGTGCCGGACAGGAAGAACACATCCTTGCCGTCCAGCCGCTGGAAACGGGCGAGCGTATCGGTGGCGATCGCCGTGTAGGCATGGCCGATATGCGGCACGCCATTGGGGTAGAATATCGGGGTGGTGATGTAGAAACGATCGGCGGTCATGCTTGGGTCCGGGTCCAGGATGCGCCCGCCACTTAACCTATTCACACCGGCGTTGAAAGCCGCGAGATCAGCCCGGGCCGACGCCGGCTTCGTGCATGCGGCGCAGCAAACCGTTGAGATGCTGGCGTTTGTCGAGATTGTAGGTCGCCGTCAGCGCGATGGCCGCGTTCGCATCCTGCCAGAGGGCCGCGAACCGGTCGGCTTCCGCGCTGCTCGGCGCCATGCTCGCCGCCTCGGCGATCCGGTCGAGCAGATGGCGGTTGACCAGGTCGAAGCGGATCGTTTCATCGCGCGCGGCCACGACATCGGCTAGCCGCGCCGCGTCCACCACGTTGAAGGCAGGCTCCCCGAGAATGCGGTCGGCAACGCCGGAAAGCTCCAGCCCGCCATTCGCCGCCAGCAGCAGCGCCTCGCGCACACTGCCCTTGGCGCGCCGCAGCAGTGCATCGCTCTCGCTGTCCGGCACGCGCATGTTTGCCGCGGCCAGCGCCGCCAACAGGTCCGCATCGCCCAGTGGCTGCAGGCGCAGCATCTGGCAGCGCGAACGGATGGTGGCGACCAGCCGCCCGGGCTGGTGCGCGAGAATCAGGAAGAAGGTGCGCGACGGTGGTTCCTCGAGGCTCTTCAGCAGCGCATTGGCGGCGTTGGGATTGAGATCGTCGGCGGTGTCGACGATGACGATGCGCCAGCCGCCATCATGCTGCGTGGTGCCCACGAAGCGGCCGACACGACGGATTTCCTCAACCGTGATCGCGGTGCGGAACAGCTTGCGTTTCTCGTCGAACGGCCGCGACAGGTGCAGGATGCCCGGATGGCCGCCCGAGGCGATCTGCCGGAAAAGCGCGGAATCGCCGGCCGGGGGCGACAGGACGAGCGGCGCGGCGGCGGGATCGGGATTGGCCAGCACATGGCCGGCGAAGCGGAAGGCGAGCGTGGCCTTGCCGATGCCGCGCGGGCCTGCCAGCAGCACCGCATGGTGCAGCTTGCCGTTGGCGTAGGCACGCACGAGCTGGGCCACCGCCTCGTCATGCCCGGCAACGGTCAGGCTCTCGCGCGGGTCGGGCGCATCGGCGAGCGTGTCGAACTGCTCCGGCGCAAGGCGTTCACGCATTGCCGTTCCGTCCCGGGCCGATCCGCTTGCCGAATTCTGCCCAGATGGCGGCGGCAATTTCGTGCGGCTGGCCAACGGCGTCGATCACCGCGCAACGTTCCGGCTCCTGCCGGGCGATCGCCAGATAGGCCTCGCGTCGTTGCCGGTGCACCTCCACCTGTTCCTTCTCGTAGCGGTCCGGCTTGGCATTGCCGCGCCGCCGCCCGGCGCGGTCGAGACCGTCCTCGGGCGGCAAGTCGAGAATGAAGGTCAGGTCCGGGTTCATTCCGGCCACGGTGACACGTTCGAGCGACTGCATGAAATCAGGATCAAGATTGCCGGTGATGCCCTGATAAACCCGCGAGGAATCGGCGAAGCGGTCGCAAAGCACCACCGCGCCGCGCTCGACGCCTGGCCGGATGACCCCATCGACATGGTCGGCGCGGGCGGCGGCAAACAGGATGGCTTCCATGGCGGCACCGATCCGCTCGGCCGCCCCGGTCAGCAATACGTGCCTGACTGCCTCCGCGCCGGGCGTTCCGCCGGGCTCACGTGTCACAACGACCTCGCGCCCGCCCTGGCGCAGCCGGTCCGCGAGCAGGGCGATCTGCGTGGACTTGCCCGCACCCTCCCCGCCCTCGAATGTCACGAACGTGCCGCGCATCACCGCATCCAGCCCACGAGCAACTCCTGCATTGCGTCGAGGGCGCGCCGGTGGATCGGCCCGACCGGCACATCCTCTGCCGCGTAGAGCCTGGTCTCGCCCGACAGCGTGTCGCCGATCCACACCTTCAGCGATCCGACCGGCTGACCCTTGGTCACCGGCGCCAGGACAGGCCCGGTATAGACGATGCGCGCCTTCAGCCTGTCGCGGTTGGTGATGGGAATGAGCACGGCGATGGGCGTGCGCGCGACCAGAGCGACACCCGCCTTGGCCCCGCCATAGAGCGCGGCTTCGCCGACCACGGTTTCGGCGCCGAACAGTTCGCGTTTCTCGAAGGCGCGGATGCCCCAATCGAGCATCTTGCGGGCTTCCTCGGCGCGCTGGGCCTCGCTGGCAAGCCCGCTCATCGCCAGGAACAATCGCCGGCCGTTGCGGTTCACCGAGCCGACGATGGCGTAGCCCGAGGCTTCGGTGAAGCCGGTCTTCAGCCCGTCGGCGCCGATGTCCATGCGCAACAGCGGATTGCGGTTCTTCTGCGTGATCTTGTTCCAGGTGAAATCGGGCTGCGAGTAGAACCGGTAGAATTCCGGGTAGTTCCGCCAGATGTGCTGCGCCAGCATGACGAGTTCGCGCATCGTGACCTGCTGGCCGTCGGCGGGAAGCCCGGTGGCATTGCGGAATTCCGATCGTGTCAGCCCGATCTCGCGCGCACGCTCCGTCATCAGCGTGGCGAAATTCTCCTCCGTGCCCGCCATCCCCTCCGCAATGGCGATGCAGGCATCGTTGGCGGACTGCACGATCGTGCCCTGCACCAGCGCTTCCAGCGGCACGGTCGATTTCAGCTCGGCGAACATCGTCGATCCGCCGGACGAACTGCCGCCCTTCTTCCAGGCGTTTTCGGAGATGTAGAACCCGTCATCCATCTTCAGCCGTCCGGCCTTGATGGCATTGAAGACCACTTCCATGGTCATCAGCTTGGCAAGCGATGCCGGCGGCACCGGCGTGTCGGCATCCTTGGCGAACAGGATCGAGCCGGTCTCGGCCTCGATCATGTAGGCCTGTCCAGCCTTGGTTTCGAACAAGGCCTGCGCGACCGCGGCGGGCGCCAGCGCGGCACCGGTCAGCAGGAAGCCGAAAATGCGCAGCAAGCGCAGGACTGACATGGCTGGCGCCGCACCGTGTTGTGATTGCGCCCGACCCATAGCAACCGGCGCCGGCGCCCGCAACAGCGCCCGTTCAGCGGTCGCGGACCGCGAAGGCGCCATCGGCGCCGGCCTGCCAGGCGGTCTCAAGCACCAGATCGAGGTCTGCGGACGATTTCGGCGTTGCGGTCAGCGCGGTCAGGGCACGGCCGTCAAGCATGACGATCTCGCGGTCGATCCGGGCGAGATCGGCAAGTGCTGCCGCGATGCGCCCGGCATCGCCATCGTTGTCGAACGCGCCGAGCGACACGTAGACCGGGGTGGCGTTCTTCCAGCCCTCGGCTTCGCCGCCGGTATCGACCAGTGCGAAAGGCTGCGTGTTGGGCGAACCGGCATAGGCCAGCGGGTTGCCGGTCGTCAGCAGCGGGTTGCCCGGTCTCGGCTCGACCATCGGCCCGAGTTCGGGCAGCACAGGATCCGACAGGGGCGCGGCCATCGGCCCATTGTCGACCAGCTGGCCAGGGAACGCGGCGGCCGGGCCGACACCCGACTGCGGTACCGGGCCGCTCATGGCCACCATCGTGGTGGCCGGTGCGGGCTTGGCGCCGCCCGGGCTGTAGGAGGCCATCAGATATTGCTCGTCATGCCCCTCGATCGGCGCGGGACCGACATATTCGACATCGATCTTCGCCGTGCCGGAGTGCTTGTAGTCGAGGAGTTCGGCGGCACGCTGCGACAGGTCCATGATCCGGCCGCCATGGAACGGGCCGCGATCGTTGACGCGCACCATCACCGACGCCCCGTTGGCCAGGTTGGTCACGCGCGCATAGCTCGGCAGCGGCATCGTCGGATGGGCTGCGGTCAGGCCGTGCATGTCGTAGATTTCGCCATTGGCCGTCAGCCGGCCATGGAATGCCGAGCCATACCACGAGGCCATGCCGGTTTTGCGGTAGGACGAGATTTCCTTGGGGTAATACCACTTGCCGCGTACCTGATAGGGCTTGCCGACCAGGTAGCGCCCGCCGCCACGCTTCATGCGCGAGCGCGTGTTGGTGGAAACGCGCGGCGAGGCCTTCACCCCGTAGACGGCCTGGGGGAAATATTCCTTCGGCTGCGCGGTTTCGGTGGCGGCGCGGCCATGGGCAACGCCCTTGACGAAGGCGATCTTCGGCTCGGGCGCGGAATTGCAGCCGCCGAGCACACCCGCGACGGCAAGCGCCGAAATGGTCGCGCGAAGCCGGGAGGGTTGCCGCGTGCCGATGCCGTTCGAACCTGTCATGCCGTCCCCGTTGATGCCCGGTACCCGATCGCCTCCCCCGGCGGTCGCCCGGCCCCGATCAAATCGCAGCAAATCATTTTTTTGTCATTAACCGATTGCGGCCGGAAGCCGACAATTTTGTGGCCGCCGCATTGCCCTGCGTGGAAATGGTCGATCCTTGCAAACGCATCGGCGCTGACGCATATCGGCCGGATTGGAGGGATGGCCGAGCGGTTTATGGCACCGGTCTTGAAAACCGGCGTGGGTGCAAGCCCACCGTGGGTTCGAATCCCACTCCCTCCGCCACTTGCCCTAGCGAAAGCGTTCTCTCCATCCGGCAGCGGCCGGATTTTTCCGTTGTTTTCGAGGGTTATGCAGGTGGGGCTGAGCACTGGCGTCGGGCCCAGGTGGCTAGCATGCGCTCTCTCAGAGCCGATATTCTCCGGACCTCATGACTGCGCCGATTTGGTGAATTTCTGGTATGGCATTGAAAAGAGATGTTTTTGCGGAGGGTAGGCTTGAGCACTTCGACCGGGGGCGCAGTCGCTGAGATGGAACCGAAACCGAACCCTCGCCAGTGAGCCATCTCGGTACTTCGCTCAACGCGCGTACCGACCGTCTATGCCCCGCCTCTGTTCGCCTCGGCGCGGGTACCGGTGGTCGGTCCCTCTGGCAATATGCTGGATGGTGCACTGGGTGCAGGAGGCAGTGGTCGTCTATGATCGGCAGGCACCCGTTTCCGTTGATTTGCCAGCAACAGTGCCACCGTACATGTGGGCGTGTTTCTAGGCGCTAGGCATGGCCGTCGTGTCTCCGGTGGAGCTGGAGACACGCTCTTGGACGGCTCCTGACCAGGTCGGGAAAGTGACCCACGACGTGGCCCCTCGGCACCCACCGGGGTTGTCTTCATGTCTTGTGGAGTGCTGCGAGGGCTGATCAAACTCGGCAAATTTCGGAACAGCGACTTAACGCGTGACGTTAAGTCGCGCATTGACAGGGTGGCCTGTTCCGGCTAGGAACGGTCCGCATGAAAGTAGAGTTCGCCAATGCCGCCCTTGCCCGCATCTGCACAGACGAAGCCCACAAGATGGGGTTGCCCGTCGCGGTGATCGTCGCTGCGCGGCGTCGGCTGCTGCAGATCGAAGCGGCCTTGGATGAGCGAGATCTGCGGAACCTGAAGAGCTTAAACTACAAGAAAAGAAAGGGAGGAGACGATGATACAAGGTCTATTCGGGTGAACGATCAGTACAGGATTTTCTTCACCATCGGCGTGTCTGGATCATTAACTGTCGCCACAATTACTGAAATCGGCGACCCGCACTAAGGAGGGCTTCGTAATGAATTTGGCATCTTGCTTTGCGGACGTCCCTCACCCGGGCGAGCTGATCAGAGAGGAAATGGAAGCGCGCGGTTGGAGCCAGCGCGATTTGGCGTTCATTCTGGGCGTACCCGAGCAGAGCGTCAGCCCAATCATGACGGGCAAGCGCAACGTCACCCCGGAAATGGCTAAGGCGCTGGGAGCAGCGTTTGACGTCTCTGCGGACTATTTCGCCAACCTCCAGAAGGCATACGAGATGTCGATCGCCAAAGCGCCCGACCCGTCGGTCGAGCGGCGAGCACGCCTCCAGGCGACTTATCCCATTCGGGAAATGATCAAGCGCGGCTGGCTGAAGGAGACGGATATCGAGCTGCTTGAGGTGCAGGTTATGCGCTTCTTCAGGAAAAATACGCTTGATGAAGTACCCTGCCTCGCCCATGCGGCGAAGAAGGCGGACTATTCCGAGACGACACCGGAACAATGGGCTTGGCTCTATCGGGTCAACCAGATCGCCACTGAAATGGTCGTGGCTCCCTATTCGGCCCAGAAGCTGCGGGAGGCTGTCTCTGACTTTCAGAGATTGACCTTCGACCCCGAAGAAATTCGCCATGTTCCGAGGGCGCTTGCGGAATGCGGTGTGCGCTTCGTGATCGTGGAGTCTTTGCCGAAGGCGAAGATCGACGGGGTGTGCTTCTGGCTGGACGATGCGTCGCCGGTCATCGGGATGACCATGCGAATGGATCGGATCGACAATTTCTGGTTTGTGCTCCGGCACGAAATCGAGCACCTGCTGCGTGGTCACGGAAAGAGCCAGCCGGTTTCGCCGGAGCTGGTCGACGTCGACCTTCAGCCCGAGGACGCCTACTCTGAGCCGCAGAGCGCCGAAGAAAAACAGGCCAATGAGGCGGCCGCCGACTTCTGCGTTCCGGCCGAGCAACTGGAGTCGTTCTTCCTGCGGAAGTATCCCTACATCTCGGAGCGGGACACGCTGGCGTTTGCAAAGCGCATTCAGCGGCACCCTGGGATCGTGGTAGGTCAGCTTCAGCGCAAGATGGGGCGTTACGATTGGCTCGCTCGCCACAAGGTCAAAGTTCGACCCTTCTTGCAAGGGAGTGCCATCATTGACGGCTGGGGCGAGCCCGTGCCGATATCACTCTAGGAGCGATGCACATGCCCGCCTACAAGGAACAGCTTCAACGCGTGTGGCATGCCTTCACGGCCGAGCATGGAACCGTCCCCGCGACCGCTCGCGAGGCGGTGCAGTGGGGTGTGTCGAGGGGCATGATCGTCCCTCCTGAGATTGATCCGCTGGACAAGCTCGCGGAGGACATGTCGACCGCGCTCCGTGAGGAGTATGCGACCGACGACAGCGGGCGACGCTACCGGGTGAACCACGCTGTCAGGGTGTCGAAGGGCGGGGTGCAGCTGACCTTGTGGGGCGTCATGCAAGACGCTCCGAGAGAGCACATGCAGAAAGCATTTATCCAGCGGCGTGAGCAGATCGTCGGTGACTGTGTGCAACTCGCCACCGATGTCGAAGCCTACAACGCCATGAAGCCGGAGCAGAAGGCCATTCAAATGATCTTTGACTTCCGGGACGACGTCGAGGAACGTCGCACTTGGGATCGGGACAAGGCGGCTTAGTCGCCTTTCGTCCAACTGGCCAGCGCAACTTGACCATCGACTTGCCTAGCCACTACCGGGTTGTCTGGGGGTTGTATGCGTCTTTCTTGGAATGAAATTCGATCACGCGCGGCCGCATTTTCGCGGGACTGGGAAGGGGAAGGCTACGAAAAGGGACAGACCCAGCTGTTCTATCGCGACTTCTTCGAGGTCTTTGGGGTCCCGGTTCGGCGCGTTGCGGCCTTTGAGGAGCCGGTCAGCAATCTTGGCGACAAGCGCGGCTTCATCGACCTTTTCTGGCGCGGCATGCTCCTGGTCGAACAGAAGAGCGCTGGCCGTGATCTGAAAAAGGCAAAGACCCAAGCCCTCGACTACTTCCCTGGGCTGAAGGATGTCGACCTGCCTCGATACATCCTGCTGAGCGATTTCCAGACCTTTGAGCTCTACGACCTTGAGGACGGCGAGGAGCTGAAGTTCCCGCTCGCTGATCTTCACAAGCACGTCCAGAAGCTGGGCTTCATCACCGGCGTCCAGAAGAAGACCTTCAAGGATCAGGACCCGGTCAACATCGAGGCGTCCGAGCTTGTGGGCGCCCTCCACGACGCCCTTGAGGACTCGGGCTATGTTGGTCACGACTTGGAGCGTTTTCTGGTTCGGATCGTGTTCTGCCTGTTCGCGGACGACACCGGCATCTTCGAACCGAGGGGCATCTTTGAGGAGTTCGTTGAGGCTCGAACGCGTGAGGATGGTTCCGATCTTGGCGGTTGGCTTGCCGCCCTGTTCCAGACTCTGGACACGCCCGAGGGCAAACGGGCGAAGACCCTGGATGAGGACCTGCAGCAGTTCCCCTATGTGAACGGGGATCTGTTCAGCGAAAACCTGCGGCTCCCGCACTTCGATGCAGGGATGAGGGATCGGCTTCTGGCGGCTTGCAGGTTTGATTGGTCGGGCATCTCGCCTGCAATCTTCGGCTCTCTGTTCCAGTCGGTGATGGATCGGAACGAGCGGCGTGTGCAGGGGGCGCATTACACCAACGAGACAAACATCCTGAAGGTCATTCAGCCGCTGTTCCTCGACGGCCTTCGTGAGGAGTTCGAGCGGCTGAAGGCTCGTCGTGACAATCGCCGCCGCGCCGAGTTGGAGCGCTTCCGTGATCGCCTCGGACAGATGAAGTTTTTCGACCCGGCATGTGGGTGCGGCAACTTCCTGATCATCGCGTATCGTGAGCTGCGCCTTCTCGAGATTGATGTTGTTCGGGAGCTCGTCGACTATCAGCGTGACGCCCACGGGCAGTTTGTTGCACCGCTCGACGTGTCGGACCTTTCGCGGATCAACGTCGATCAGTTCTACGGCATCGAGATCGGCGAGTTCCCAGCTCGTATCGCTGAGACGGCCATGTGGATGATGGACCACATGATGAACAACCGGCTGAGCTTGGAATTCGGCCCCTACTACGTGCGGATCCCTCTGAAAAAGTCACCGCACATCGTGGTCGGGAATGCGCTGGAGACGGACTGGTCTGACGTTCTGCCGGCCGTTGAGTGCACCTACCTGTTCGGTAACCCGCCTTTCCGCGGGCATCAGTATCGCACTGCGTCCCAGCAGGCCGACATGGGTCGAATCTGGGGGCGGCAGGGCCAAGTCAATCGCCTGGACTATGTGACATGCTGGTTCAAGAAGGCGGTCGAATACAGCGCAGCTAACAAGGCCATCGACGTTGCCTTGGTGTCGACCAATTCGATCACCCAGGGCGAACAGTGCGGGATCCTGTGGCCGCAGATTTTCGGTCTCGGCGTCTCGATCCATTTCGCGCATCGGACCTTCCAGTGGAACAGTGAGGCTCGTGGCAAGGCGGCGGTACATTGCGTGATCATCGGTTTGACTTGGCGGGGTCCCAAGGACCGGACGATCTTCGAGTATGACCATGTTCGGGGCGACCCTCACGCGTCCAAGGTATCGCGGATCAACGGCTATCTGATCGATGGGCCGCAATACTCGGTCCCCGCTCGGTCGCAACCGCCAGCTGGTCGCCTTCGCATGCACAAGGGCAGTCAACCGACGGACGGTGCGAGGCTGAAGCGGCCAGAGGGGGGATACATCACTCACAGCAACCTGATCCTGGACGAAGAGAACCGGGAAGAGCTGCTGGCGCGGGACCCGAACGCCGCAAAGTGGTTGCGCCCCTATGTCGGTGGCGATGAGCTGATCTCCGGGGAGTGGCGCTGGTGTCTCTGGCTGAAGGACGCAGACCCGGCCGAGCTGCGCCGGTCTGCTGCTGTGCAGGAGCGTCTCGACCGCGTTCGCGCTGGGCGCCTCTTGAGCCCGACGGAGAGCGTCAAGGCTTATGCGCGGTATCCTACCTTGTTCACTCAGGACCGGCAGCCGTCCGAGCCCTATCTCGCGGTGCCGGAGGTGTCCTCCGAAACCCGCGAGTATATTCCCATGGCGGTCTTGCAGCCTGACGTGATCGCCTCGAACAAGCTGCAGATCATCGTGGGGGCACCGCGTCTGTATTTCGGGATCCTTACCTCGGCCATGCACATGGGGTGGATGCGCACTGTCGCGGGTCGGTTGGAAAGCCGCTACAGCTATGCTCCTGCGGTCTACAATTCTTTCCCTTGGCCAGAGCTTACTCTGGTGAAGGCCCAGCAGATTGAAGCACTTGCACAGGCAATTCTGGATGCACGAGGGCAATTTCCGCACCTGACCCTCGAGGACCTTTACGATCCGGATTCAATGCCTCCGGTCCTGCGACGCGCGCACGAGGCCCTTGATCGGGCTGTCGACCGTCTCTATCGCCGCTCGGGCTTCCGCTTCGAGCGCGAACGTGTCGAGCATCTGTTCGAGCTGTTCGAGCGTGAATCTGCGCCTCTGGACACAACGCTGGCAAAGCGGCCGCGGCGGCGTCGGGCCACTGCTGATTGAGCGACGGTCCGAATCTTGGGTCAGGCTTGAGCCAAAACGAAAGCCCCCAGCGTGATGCTCGGGGGCTGTTTGTATGTGCTTGATCTGTTTGTAGGATTTTGTTGCGGGAGCTGGTCACAGGATTTGAACTTGCGGTATTCATGTTATGATCCTGTAGATCACCAGCTGTTCGCTCCAATGCATTGGAAACGGCTCCATAAGCCGCGCCAACGTCACCGCCGGCCCATGCTTTCCGCCTAGGATCGCCTCGACGATGTCGGGCGCGAGCAGCGTCAGGCGCAGGACCCGGGTCATGTAGGAGGGCGCAATCCCCTCGCGCTCGGCCAGTTCGGCCACGGAGGCGAACTCGCCCGAGTCCAGCATCCGTTTCCACCGGAACGCGCGGGCCAGCACTTTGACCAGCGTGTTGTCGGTCCGCCGCGAGTGCGTGGCGCCTTCCGGCAAACGCATTTCCTTCCGTCCGCCACGCCTTATCACGCGGAAAGGAACGTGGATCGTCACGGTCTCAGGAACTGGAGCTCTGCGGGTCACGCTGCTGCCTCGATGCCGCCAGCCAGCATCTCGCGCGCGAGGCCGCCAACGCCATCTACGCGCAGCCGCACGTTCAGCCCCTCCATACCGATGTCCACGCGCTCGACCAGCAGCGCTACCATGCGTGCCTGCTCAGCGGGGAACAATTCGTCCCACAGCGGGTCGAGCCGGGTCAACGCCTTACGGGCCTCGGCCTCGGTGATCTCCTCATCCTGCACCCGCGCAGCTTTCAAGGTGCCCACCACGATCTCGGGCTGGCGCAGCACGGCGCGCAACTGGTCGATGACGGCCGCCTCGATCTCGCCCGCGGGCACGCGGCCGACCGAGCAGGATCCGGCACCATGCTTCAGCACCGTCTGGCTGACGTAGTAACGGTACAACCGCCCGCCCTTGCGGGTGTGGGTTGGAGAAAAGGCGGCGCCATCGGGACCGAACAGCAGCCCCTTCAGCAGCGCGGGCGTGTCGGCGCGGGTGCGCGCAGCACGCTTGCGCGGGCTCTCTTGCAGGATGGTATGCACCCGGTCCCATGTCTCGCTGTCGATGATGGCGTCGTGTTCGCCAGGGTAGCTGTCGCCCTTGTGTACCGCCTCGCCGAGGTAGGCGCGGTTCGAAAGCATCCGATAGAGGTACTTCTTGTCGATCCGGTTGCCACGCGACGTGCCGAGACCCCGTTCGCCGACTTCGCGGGCCAGCACCGTGCAGGAGCCGATCTCGATGAAGCGGGCAAATATCCAGCGCACATGCGCGGCGGCGGTCTCGTCAACCAGCAGCTTCCGGTTCTCGACGCGGTAGCCGTAGGGCGGCACCCCGCCCATCCACATCCCCTTCTTGCGGCTGGCCGCGACCTTGTCGCGGATGCGCTCGGCCGTGACCTCGCGCTCGAACTGGGCGAACGAGAGCAGGATGTTCAGCGTCAGCCTTCCCATGGACGTGGTGGTGTTGAACGACTGGGTCACCGAGACGAAGGTGACGCCATTCCGGTCGAACACCTCGACCAGCTTGGCGAAATCAGCCAGCGACCGGCTGAGGCGGTCGATCTTGTAGACCACCACCACGTCGACCAACCCGTCCTCGATGTCGGCCATCAACCGCTTAAGGCCGGGGCGTTCCAACGTGCCACCCGAGATGCCGCCGTCGTCATACTGATCGCGGACGAGCACCCAGCCCTCGGACCGCTGGCTGGCGATGAATGCCTCGCAGGCGTCGCGCTGGGCGTGGAGGCTGTTGAACTCCTGCTCCAGTCCTTCCTCGGAGGATTTTCGGGTGTAGACCGCGCAGCGGAGCTTGCGGACGACGGGCTTGGTCATGTCCGCCCCCTGTGGTTCTTGAGGCCGAAGAACACCCAGCCGTTCCAACGCGTGCCAGTGATGGCGCGTGCGATGGCGGACAGCGACTTGTACGGCCGTCCCTGCCACTCGAAACCGTCGGCGGTGACGGTCGCGACGTACTCGACGCCCTGCCATTCGCGCAGTAGCCGGGTGCCGGTGATGGGACGGTCGCGGTCGAGGCGCTGTCCGCGCTTCTTCTTGTCGCCGCCGTCCAGTTCCTCGCCCAGCCGTTCCAGCCGCCGGATCGTCTCGGACTTCAGCCCGCCATAAGCGAGTTCCTGGATGCGGTAGGCCAGGCGGGATTCAAGGTAGCGCCGGTTGAATGGCGGCGGCTCGCTGTCGAACAGGTCGCGCCACTGCTTCTTCAGGTCGGGTGTCGGGGTGGTCTTCAGCGCGGCCAGGCGCGTGGGGATGGGGTCGTGCGTCGTCATGCGGTCTCCGTTGGGTTCCGGGTTGCATGACGGCATCGGTCGGCCGGATAGTGTAGGCGAATTTCTCCAGTTTCGTCAGAAGGTTCGCCCCGGCCGCGCTGCGTAAGCCGGACCAGCCCGATAGCGAGCAAGGCGCACAGTTCGGTGCGGCGCTCGGCAGCGGTCATCTGGTCGGGAGGCAGTGGGTTCGGGCCCAGCCTCGAGTGCTTCGGTGGAATTTGCATGCGGATGACGCTATCCGCCCGACTTCCGAAAACAATTGCTTTCAGATGCTTACGGGACTTCTGCGCAACCGCGCGGTGTTCTTGGGAAGCGCTATCCGATCCGGTGGACGGCGAACAGTTGTTCGAAAAATGCCTTTACGAGCTTGTCCGCGGCTTCCTGCACCGATCCGTTCGGGCTGGTGAATTCAGAGCCCCCGAACCGAAACACCTCGTACCCGCGCAGGCGCAAGTTGCGATCGGCGGCAACCATCGCCGCGTAAAGGCCAGGATCGGCATGATCGCCGTTCGCGTAATGATGCTTGCCGTCAATCTCGAGGACGATCCTTTGGCGCCCAGGCAGCAACATCAGGAAGTCCATCCGCTGCCGGAACAGAACACGTCTGTCCGCGAGGCGGCTCGCGATCTCCGGATCGTAATGCAGGTAAACCTGTGGGATCAGCGCCGGCAGCCGGTCACCCAGTCGTTCTGTGAAATTGCGGAAATACGCCTTGAAGAACTCCTGCTCGGGGCCCTCGTCAAGCGATGCAAGAAGACGTCGGCCGAGGCTAGTGCGTGCCTCGGCAAGATCGACGAATTCTTCATGTTCCTTCCACCACCGGACCAGGTCGAGCCATGCCAGTCCGTTGCCGATGGGGCGCTCGTAAACAAGGCAACTGTCGGCATGCTCGAGCACGATGATTTCGTTGTCGATTGCATCCGCAAAGCCGAGCCTCGGCTTCGGGCCGATGGAAGCGAAGATCAGGTTCTTCGGCCGCCCCTCGACGCCGCGGCGGACAGGGCGCACCGAGAAGGTTGCACGGCCCGACACTTCTCCCGTCTGAGCAACCTCGTAACCATCGAGTTGCAGGATGCGGGTCAAATCCACTGCCAGCGCGGCCTGGTCGTCGGCGTCACGAAACCGGGGATCCAGGGCGGTCTCGATCAGTTGGGCGAACCTTCTCGAAGGACATGTGTTTGCCCCGATCACGTCGAAGACTTTCTTCGCCTTCCACGCTGGGGCACTGCCGGTTGCGTGCTGTCTGAGCTCGTCGATCCGGGTGGGGCCAAGGAAGAAGTCGGCCGGAGAACTCAGATCGAACAGTCCCTCGATCACCTCAAGACGAATCCCTTGCCCATGGAGCCCGGCATCAAGGCGATCGGCCACCCGGTCACGCGTGATCACCGAGATTTGCGGCTGGTCCTTGTCCTGCAGGATGTACACCCTGTCCTGAAGGCCGATATCACGCTGTTCGCGCGCAAACTCGAGGACCAGTTCAAGCGCTCTCGTTCGTGGAAGACTGGCGAGCGTGTTCTGGGCAACCGTCTTCTTGCTGTTGCCTTCCGCTAGGGGGACGCCGCGCTTCGAGAAGAACGCATCGATGTCGACGCCGCGCATGGCATCCCTAAACCGGGCGCCCGCCAACTCGAGAAGATCGTCCAGTTCCGTATCAGCCGACAAAACTAGATCTCCCGCGCGAACCAGCGGATTCGGCCAACGATATGGATCTCGTCGGCCGTTCTTTCGTATTCCGGATAGTGCTTGTTGTCGGAGATCACGCGCACGGCGGGCGGGTCGCTGTTGGCAATGTGCTCGAGCCGCTTAGCCACAAGCCCCATCCCGTCGTCGAGAACGAAGATGCCTGGCGGGTTCGGGGCGCGACGCGTCATGTCGACAAGAACCGTGTCGCCGTCGAGCAGCGTCGGTGCCATGCTGTCCCCCTCGACGTGCATGATGCGCAACTGCGACGGGCTTGCCTTCAGGCTGCTGCGGATCCACGAGCGGCGGAAGTGATAGGCGCGGCCGGCGCTGTCGTCCTGATCCTCCACCACAGCTCCGCCACCCATCGAAGGCCGCGGACTGGCGTGAGCGATCGAGACGAAGGTTTCGTCCGGGTTCTCGATGAAGGGTGACGTGCCCTCGACATCGCCCAGCCCGTGGATCAGCCAGTCGCGGTCGACCTTGAGGACACGCGCGACCTCGGCAAGCTTATCGATCCCCGGACGGGTCGAGCGCCCGCGCAGGATGTCGTAGACGAAGGACCGGTTCACGCCCGCCATCTCGGCAACGTGGGCCGGAGTGATGCCAAGCTGGTTGGCGCGAGCCCTGAGGCGGTCGGAAAGCGTGTGGTGCCCGGTCATGTCATCCCCAACCGTCTGTGGATGAAATAGGATAAAATCGGATTGATTGGAACCCGTCAAGCGAATAAGAACAGAAGGTAAACATCTTGTACGGGAATCGGGGTGGGGAGTAGCAGATGCGCATCGACAAGTCGTACTTCACGCTCCCCGAGATCCTCGAGCGCTGGCAGATCACGGAAACGGACCTGATCTACCTGGCGGAGAACGACAAGCTGCGCCTGTCGGTGCGCGTGTTCGGCGTTCCGATGGAGTTCGGCGACATCGAGGAAGACGCGCGGGGCGAGCCTTTCCGGGTGCCGTGGGAGCAGAGCTACTTCAGCGGCCTGCTCGACCTCCACGCCCGCGACGTGTTCCAGCTGTTCCGCTGCGGTCAGATCCATCTGGAGAGCTTTCGAGCCCCGAATGCGGGCTATGCGGAGACCTGGGGTGATGCGCAGCCCATCCTCGTCATGATCGGCGATCTTCTGCTAAGGCGTGAGGAACGCGACCGTTTCGAGATCGAGACAAGGTTCGCATCCGGTGGCCAGCCGATGGAAGAGCCAACCTTCATCCACTCGGCCGATTACCTCGAGGTTCGGTGCAAGGGATGCCGGTTCAAGCTTGGTCCGATCCAGGCGGAAGTCGTGCGCGCCCTTCACGCGGCGTCGCAGGCAGGTGCGCCATGGCAAAACGGCAAGGCGATTCTCTCCCGCGCCGGTTCGAAGAGCCTTCGCATGGCCGACGTCTTCAAGTCGCAGAAGGACTGGCGGAACCTGATCCAGTCCGACCTCCGGGGCGGGTATCGCCTGAATCTCGACTGAACGATCCCCTCCCTCCGCCCCTCCGTGGGATCGGGAGGGGGATGGGTGAGGGATGGCGGGGGATGACGGCACCCCGTCTGCGGCCAACCACCCGTCCTGCAAGGGCCAACTGATCCCCTTCCGTATCCCCCGCCGATCCCGACGACATCCCACAGCGGAATTTCGCATGGTCTCCTCGACAACGAGAGGAGACACCGATGCTGCAACGGCATTGCTTGAACCAGAAGGAACTGGCCCGGCGTTGGGGCATCTCCCACCGGACGCTGGAGCGGTGGCGCTACTGCGACCAGGGCCCGGCCTTCCTCAAACTCGGCGGACGCGTGCTTTACCGGCTCGCCGACATCGAAGCCTTCGAACAGACCCAGCTTCAGCGCGCCTTGAAGATCACCGAGGCTGTCGAGCGCATCGGACATGCGCCGCGTCGGCTGACCGCTGACCCGACGCGGGCGGCGCGGGTATGCTGATGGCCATCCAGACCCCGACTGGCGCCCGCCTGGCGAGGCCGCGCCTCAGCGACATCGAACTCTGCGCCTGGATTGCACAGGCCGAGGCCGGCGAGCGGATCGAATACCACCGCGGCTTCCTCGGGATCGACGTCACCGCGAAGATCTCGACGCTGCCCGAGCCTGATCGCCGCCAGCTTGCCGACCTTGGACTTGCGGCTTTGGGCGCCTTCGAACGGGGCTTTGTCCACCTGGTGCAGGAACGCACCGGACCCGACCAGTTCGCCTACATCGCCGTCGCCCGTCCCAGGCCCAAGGCCGCCGCCGTCTCGCTGTCGGCCCTTCTGCTTGCCGAACGCCAGGCCGCCTGACCCCGCCCGCTTCCTGACATTTCCGGAGAACCGCCCATGTCCTTTCCTGCGAATACCCCCACTTTCGACGATCTGCCGGGCCTCGGCCTGCAGGACATCGCCCTTCTGCCAGTGGAGTTGCTGGCCCTCCTGCAGCGCGACGTCGATGAACGTCTGAGGCGCGACAAGGCCGCGAAAGCCCGGCTCGACGGCGCGCTGGAGTTGCGCTTTGCCGTCAGGGCCGCGGAAGTCCGTCAGGCACAGGCCAAGGACACCGGCACCGTGCGCTTCGACGAGGGGGACTTCACCATCGTCGCCGACCTGCCGAAGCGGGTCGATTGGGATCAGGATCGCCTTGCCGCGATGGTCGAGCGCATCCGTGCCGCCGGGGACGACCCCGCCGAGTATGTCGAGATCACCTACAAGGTCCCCGAGCGCAAATACGCCGCTTGGCCCGAGGCGATCCGCCAGGGCTTCGAGCCCGCGCGCATGGTCCGCACCGGCGCCCTGAAGGTCGAGATCGTCCCGCAGGAGGGCGGTCAATGAGCCTGCGCATCATCTCTGCCGAGACCAGGCTGCGCGAGGCGCAAGGCAAGACGACCATCGCCCTCTTCGGGCCGAGCGGTGCGGGCAAGACCACGCTCTTGACCACCCTGCCACCGGCAGAGACGCTGTGCATCGATCTCGAGGCAGGCCTGAAGTCGGTCCAGGACTGGCCGGGCGACAGCATCCCGATCCGTCGATTTTCCGATGCGGTGGACATCGCCTGCCTCATCGGCGGCGCGAATCCCGCCGCCCAGCCCGAGGAACATTTCTCGGAGGCGCATCATGCCCATCTGCGCCGCATGCACCCCGAACTGGCGGAACGGATCGACAGCAAGCGCATCATCTTCGTCGACAGCATCACCGACCTGACCCGCCAGGCGATGGCATGGGCCAAGACCCGGCCCGAGGCGTTGTCGGAGCGGACGGGCAAGCCGGACACGCGCGGGGCCTACGGCCTTCTGGCCCGAGAGGTGATCGGGCTGCTCAAGCATCTTCAGCATGCGCCCGGCCGCACGGTCATCTTCGTCGGGATCCTCGAGAAGGTCGTCGACGACATGAACCGGGTGACCTGGCAGCCGCAGATGGACGGCGGAAAGGTCGCGCGGGAACTGCCCGGCATCGTCGATCAGGTGCTGACGATGAGCCTCTTCAGCCCGGAACCCGGGGCCGGTCCCGATGCCCCGCAGACCTGGCGGCACGACCCCGACAAGGGCAGCGCCCGTCGCCTCGTCTGCCAGTCCGGCAATCCGTTCGGCCTGCCGGCCAAGGACCGCAGCGGCCGCCTCGACATGACCGAGCCGCCCGACCTCGGCGCGCTTCTCTCCAAGATCAACCAGACCCGGAAAGGATGACGATATGACCTTCGACATGAACGATGTGGAACCCCAGCAGGCGGGCGACCTGATCCCCGACGGCACCGTCGCCAAGGTGGTGATGACGCTGCGCAAGGGCGGCACCGACGGGACCGGCGATGTGGACCGGGGCCTGCTCAAGTCGTCGAACCAGCCGGGCAGCGACGTCTTGATGCTCGATGCGGAGTTCACGGTGGCCGAGGGCCCCTTCGCGCGGCGCAAGTTCTGGCAGATGTTCACTGTGCGGGGCGGCAAGCTGGACGATTCCGGCCAGTCGATCGGCTGGAAGATTTCCAAGTCGACCTTCCGGGCGATGATCGACAGCGCTCTCGGGCTGAACCCCGAGGACATGAGCGAGGCCGCGAAGGCCAAGCGCGTATTGCGCGGGCTGGCCGACCTCGACGGGATCAGCTTTGTCGCCAAGATCCAGGTCGAGCCGAGCCGGAACCCGGCCTACAAGGACGCCAACAAGCTTGATCACGTCGTGCTGCCCACGGCGCCCGAGTGGAAACGGGTGATGGCGGGCGAGGCGGTGCCCGCGCAGCCGACTGCCAGATCCCGGCCCGCCGCCACGAC
>WPCK01205171.1_pt1 | contig 79946 bp, 67 predicted proteins | sample 5399851 | NCBI WGS metagenome assembly WPCK01 (sample SAMN12869471, study PRJNA574797) | sludge metagenome | isolation source: wastewater treatment of pH11 | place: China:Beijing | collected 2019-05-20 | reverse complement strand
GTGTATAATTCATTATGAGTCCTCCTTGGTTACTTAATTAAGGGTCCTTAGTGCTGATCAGCTGGGACACCTCGTACTATACCAAGAGGGCTCTTTTTGTTTCAACTCTCAAATATCTTCATTACAGGAATGGCTCCTTTTACTTTTGTACTAGCGTATTCTTAATCTTAATCTTCATTTCCATTCACAGTTACTCTCTCAAGTTCACCAGATTCTACATGAAATAGCCAGCCGACGATTTCTACGCCCTCACCATACTTTACATAGATCGGATGCTTCTTTAGATTTTCAATTTGGTTTAAAACATTAATTTTTGTTAACTCTTCAAGAGTTAGATGTTTATTACGATCAGGTATATTCTTTCTGATTTTACTAATCCAGCCCTGAAGCTCTATTTCTTCTTCTTTTCCCCATGCAGCCTTAACGCCACCACATTCTGTATGACCCTTAACAAAGATCTTCTTCACTTTCAAATGCTGCAGCGCATAATAAAGACTGGCAGAGAAGCTCTCATCATCGTAATCCACAAGATTTGCAATATTGCGATGAACAAACATCTGTCCAAGCGGCATTTGCGTAATTACAGAAGGACTAACTCTAGAATCACTGCATGATAATACAAAGAATTCTGGGGTTTGTCCTTCTCTTAGTTTCTCAAAGTAATGAGGGTCACTGCCTTTTAGTTTTTGAATAAACTCCTCATTCTTTTGCCTTAACTCTCGTTCATTCACTTTGTATCCTCCTTACTGCTAATTTCTTGCATCGCTTGTTCAACTGAGAAGTATGAGATTTGGTTACGATATTTTTCAGTAAAACCTGCCTTTTTCATTAAGTCCATCACTGGTCCTTTGATCCCGGCTAATAAAAATGTAATGTTAGCTTGCTCATAGGTATGAATGAGCTCTTTTAGGGAATGAAGTGCTACAGCATCAATTGAGTTTACACCTGTAAAATCTAAGACTACCCATTTAGTCTCCGGTTTTTCAGCCATTCTCTCAGATAATTTATTCTCAAAAAACGTCATATTGGCAAAATAAAGAGATGCATCAAAGCGGAAAATTAAAACTTTTGGAGTCACAATCGCGTTTGAGTATCTTAAGACGTTTCGATAAACGTTCTCCTCTTTTAAGTGGCCAAGTTCTGCAACATGTGGATAAGCACTTCTTCCAATAAAGACAACTAATGAAAACCCTACACCTATTAAAATTCCTTGTTCAATACCGAAAACTAATGTTGCAATAAAGGTGATTGCCCAAGTAATTCCATCTAAGCTTCGTACTTTAAATAAATATTTCGCTTCTTTTAGATCAATCAATCCATAAACAGCAACCATGATGATAGCAGCTAAGACCGCGTTTGGCAGGTAATAGAATAAGCCTGTAAAAAATAGTAATGTTAATGTCACAAGCGACGCTGTAACTAAGGTAGCCAACGGTGTTTTCGCACCTGCTTGATAGTTAACAGCAGAACGGGAAAAGCCCCCGGTAACAGGATAGGCGGAAAAGAACGCACCACCGGTATTCGCTAAACCCAACGCCACTAATTCTTTATTTGGAACGACTTTATACTTTTCTTTAGTGGCAATCGCTTTCGCCATCGCTATAGATTCCATAAATCCAATTAATGAGATCGTAATTGCAATAGGTAACAAAGATATAATTGCTTGATACTCAAACGTTGGCATAGAGAAGGTTGGTAATCCACTCGGGACCTCTCCAACAATTTTCACACCTAAGCTTTGAAAATTGAAAAGATAAACTACTAGAATACTCCCTACCACGACTAATAACGGGCCTGGTATTTTAGGAATAAACCTTTTCATTAAAATTAAAGTAATGATACTAACAATACCAATTGAAAACGCAACAACATTAATTTCTGATGATCGCAAAATTGCTTCAGTAACTATCTTAAAAACATCTTTATCCGCTTCTAATTTTACACCTATGAGATGTTTTAATTGGCTTAACCCGATAATGATTGCCGCTGCAGACGTAAACGCACTTATAACAGCGTGCGATAAGAAATTGACCAAAAAACCTAATCGAAACAAACCCATCAAGAGTTGAATAATCCCGATCATAAGCATTAGTAACAATACTAGTGAAATATACTCTTCTGAACCAGGTTCAGCGAAGGTTGATACTCCAGTCAAAACTAGTAGAGAAACCATTGCAACCGGTCCAACCGCTAACTGTCTAGAAGTACCAAACAGTGCATAGATAAATAAGGGAATTGTTGAGGCATATAACCCAATGACTGGTGGTAAACCAGCTAACATTGCATAAGCCATCCCTTGTGGAATAAGCATAATAGCCACAATTAAACCTGCTGAAAGATCTCCACTTAAATCAGATCTTTTATAATTAGGGATCCACTCTAACGCTGGAATATATTTTTTAAACATTTTTTGACCTCCTTTATCAACTATATACCCCTATAGGTATAATACACGTAGTTGATAACACTGTCAATACGTTGTTTACTTTTACTTTTTAGTGGCAGGACAGATAGGCATTCTATACCCCCGTTTAATCTATTTTCCATTATTATTATTTACTTAGAAAATTGAAAAAAACTGCCGATCATATCGACAGTTCTCAAAAACTTACCAAGCACTCATGCCACCTTTAACATTCGTTACTTTCTGAAAACCTTGTTTTTTAAGAATTTTACTAGCCTTGTTACTTCTCATTCCACTTTGACAAATGACAACCACCTCTTGGTCCTTATTAAATTGGCCAATCTTTTGTGTCATTTCATGTAAAGGGACATTTTTAAAGCCACGAATATGGTTTGAATTAAATTCCCCTGTAGTCCGGACGTCAATTAGTTGTTTTTTTTTGTCATTTAGCTCTTTCTTTAAATCAATAGTAGAGATTTGTCTAACTCCTTTGGCAGGCAATATCCGTTGAATAAAGAAGTAAATAATTATTCCAAATAAAAGGTAATTAATAAATTCCATTTTTTCTCCTCCTGATATATTACCTATGGGTAACTTAGTAAAAGCGTTTTTATTACTTGTTTATACAATTCAATGTTGACTGTTGTTTCAAACCATAGGCTTGGGAGTATGTCTTGTAACCACCACTCAAATTAACAGCCTCTATCCCGTTTTCAGCTAAGACTCTTGTTGCCAAGTATCCACGTAAACCTACTTGACAGGTAATATAGATTGTCTTTTCTTTCGGGAATTCTACTATTCTCTCCCTTATTTCACTTAGAGGAATATTCTTTGCTCCAGGTATTGTTCCTAGGTCAAATTCCTCTTTCTCACGAACATCAATTAAAGTAGCACCATCAGATATTAATTTTTCAATTTCATGATAATGGAAAGTTCTTAATGCACCATCTACAATATTAGAAGCCACATATCCAAGCATATTTACCGGATCTTTAGCAGACGAATAAGGTGGTGCGTATGCTAGCTCTAATTCAGGTAAATCATAAACTGTTAGGCCTGCTTTAATTGCCGTTGCAATTACATCAATTCTTTTGTCAACACCATCTAGGCCAACCCCTTGTACTCCATAAATTGAACCATCCTCTGGGTTAAAAGTCAGTTTTAATGACAACTGGTGTCCTCCAGGGTAATAGCCTGCATGAGATAGGGGATGAATGTGAATTGCCTGAAATGGAACACCTAGACCATTTAAAGTTTTTTCATTGTTTCCGGTAACAGCAACGGTTAAATCAAATACTTTGGCGATCGCTGTTCCTAATGTACCTTTATAGGCAATATTTTTTCCATAGATGTTATCAGCAACAATACGTCCTTGTCGATTTGCTGGCCAAGCTAAAGGCACCATGGTTGGAATTTGTTGAACAAGATCCTTTACTTCTATTGCATCACCAATGGCATAAATAAAGGGGTCCTCCGTTTGTAAATATTCATTTACGATAATACCTCCCCTACTACCAACATTAAGATCTGCTGATATTGCCAATTCATTTTCAGGTCGTACTCCAACTGAAAGTATTGTCATATCACTTTCTAATTCCAAGCCACTAGTTAGTATTATCTTTTTCCCAGTATTTTCAAAACTTTGTACTCCATCATTTAGAATAAGTGTAGATCCCATATCCCTAATATGCTGATGAACAATTTGAGCCATCTCATAATCTAGGGGCGCCATTACCTGGTTACTCGCTTCTACAATGGTTACCTCAATACCAAGGTGGTGAAGATTTTCTGCCATTTCTAAACCAATAAAACCACCGCCTATGACAACTGCTTTTTGGGGTTTTTGCTCTCCCACCCATAATTTGATTTTATCGGTATCTGGTATATTTCTTAGGGTAAATAGATTTTTTGCTTCTTGAATACCCTTAATCGGTGGAACAATTGCTCTTGCTCCCGGTGACAAAATTAAATAGTCATAGCTCTCCTTATATTCTTGACCAGTAATTACGTGTTTGACAGTAACGCTTTTTTCATTTCGATTGATTTTGATGACTTCAGTTAAATTTCGAATATCTAGCTTAAACTTATGCGACATCCCTTCAACCGTTTGTACAAGCAACTTACTTCTTTCCTCAATGACTCCCCCAATATAATAAGGCAATCCACAATTTGCAAATGAGATATGTTCACCTTTCTCAAACATAACAATATGCGATTGTTCATCTATTCTCCGTAATCGAGCTGCTGCTGTGGCTCCCCCAGCTACCCCACCTACAATAACGATTTTCTTAGTCATATTTAAAACCCCCATTTATTTTTTATTACAATGTAATAATACCCTATAGGGTATATTGTGTAAATGACCTCACGAAGTAATTCATAAAAAATTCACAACTCGATTTCAACTATTTTTGCCGTTTAGAAATACCCAGATACTATACGAAAGACTCCTAGCAGAGCTGCCCAGGAGTCCCAATTTACTTATTTCATAAAATGTTGAACAATAAAATACACTCCTACCAGGAGCCATATCCAAGTACCTGGTCATACTGAAGGAAGTTTCCCTCTCTTAACCTTGGTACTAGAAGCTGGAACTTGTCAGCCATTAACCGGATGACATTTTTTATCTTCAGCCATAGATCCTACCTCCTTCAATGCTAATTAAACTGTTTTATTTTTTCTTTTCTTTTTCTCTTCAAGTTCCTTATACCAAATACTATGGCGATCTTTCACATACTCCTTATCAACGTAACCAGTAAACATCCCAGGTAACATTTTACGATTAGCCTTTACAACAAATGCCCCGAGATGCATGACAATTCCAAAAATCACTAGAACCGTTGCTAAGTTGTGAAGCTGAGCCCCCCAAAGTAGAAATTCATTACTAGCTTGAACTCCTTGAATATTCTTGATAACTTTAAAAATTCCTGTAACAATTACTAGACCAATTGAGAATGCAAAGAAGGCATAAGCTAATCTTTGTTCCGGTAAATACTTTTCACTTGGTGGCTCGTGCTTACGTAAGATCATTGCCTTGATGATTTCATAAGAAGCCTTCCCATCACCTTTCTTAGGGATAATCTGAAACTCTTTTCTAATGAAATGATATACGAGATGGTAAAAAACTATAAAGATTAGAACTGCGGCAAAGAAGTAATGAACATAAAGCGTTAGGTCGTACCTTGTTAACCACCCAGTTCCAAAAGGTTGAACAATTAAATAACGTCCGTATAATGGCATCTGACCTAATCCAGTAATAATTAACATCAGTATTGATATAGCTGTTACCCAATGAACAATACGGTTTGATAATGGTTGTCTTAAGATTTTCTCTTTTTTATTCTGCATGATCAACACCACCATTCTTTTTCCCTTGAAGTGTTTTATAAGCAGCAATCCCAGCTGTTGCTGCTCCAGCAATAGGTGCAATTAAAGTTGCAAGCATTAAGCCCTTTGTAGTATCAAGCATATTTCCCACTTTTGGTTCCATGTTTGGTCTTCCACTTGGACGTTTGTCTTGTCCTTGTGTCTCTGCTTTGCTTTTCACAATAGCATCATTGATTTTATCGAAAGGTACTTTTGAAACGTAGAATGTGAGAGTTCCACCATTCTCCTCGTCACCATATACATATCCATTTATTTCAGCTGCTTTTTCATGTGCTAGCTGTCTCATTTTATCGACGGGCCCAAATTCGATTGCACCTGTAGGACATGAAGTTTGACAAGCGGGGTTCTCACCTTTTGCTAGTAAATCACTACACATATCACACTTATACATGACTCCACCACCAGCTAAATCTGGGGCAATGTGCATATAAACTCCTACACCTGCTTGACGTTGTGGAATGTCCCAAGGGCAAACATCACGACATTTCGCTCCTCCCATACAAAAGAACTCATCAATTTTTACTGCACCTTGTTCTGTCTTACTAATTACACCAAACGGACAGAGTTTTTGACAAGGTGCGTCAATGCAATGCATGCAACGGCGAGGTACTGATACCATTTCAATTATCCCATCATGAGAAACCTCAACTTGTTCTATAAACGTCCAGTTGTATGGTGTTAATCGATCTGTACGATCCTGTTCCTTAGAGTAATCTTCGTGACGTTTTTGAGGCCAGTAGTCTTTTAAAGGACCCTCTGGCTGTGGGAAACGCGATTGGTTTTTTGTTTTACACGCAGTGACACAGAGTGGTGTGTCGTAGCCTGCACAGCCATCACACTTTGTTAAATCTATAATAGAAGCGACATAACCTGATGGATCATCCTCTGTTGCTGCAGCTACTACAGTATTGCTTGTGGCAGCAACAGCACCAGCAGTTATTGTAGCCTGAGCCGATCTTTTCAAAAAAGTTCGACGGCTGATGTTGTTCGTTTCTGTCATCAATAACTCCTCCTAATTATATACCCTTGTAGGTATATTTTCGTTCTACTGACATCATACTATGTGGGGTATAGTGACATCAAGAACAAAATTATGAACAACTTGTGACTATTGTTTTCACTTCAAGTTACTTCTTTATAAAATATCTCATTTTTTTCCGCTAATAATTAGGCCTACAAGTACTCATAATATTTTTGTATTAAGAAGTATTGACAACAACTCCTATACCCCTTATAGTATTACTATACCCCATAGGGTATATAAAGTCTTGGAAAAGGGCGTGAATTAAATTGAATAAACTCTATATTTGGCCACAAAAGTATTTATTAATTAGCGTTCCTCTAACACTTATTCTTGGGTTTTCTATTGGTACACTAATTGATACTAGCTTTCTTAGGGGGTCCATCTTACTAGCAACAATCATTATGATCTACGCGACACTAGTAGGCTTTAAACTAAAAGAACTAACAACGTTAAAAGGAGGCAAAATTCTCGGATTTTCAGTAGCATTAAACTTTGTAGTTATCCCAGTCATTGCATACTTATTAGGAAAAGCATTCTTAACCGAATACCCTATGATGTTTGCTGGTTTAGCACTAGCAGCACTTTTACCGACTAGTGGAATGACAATATCCTGGACAGCTTTACAGAAAGGAAATGTGCCTGCATCTGTCAAACTTACAGTATTTGGTCTTATTATTGGCTCGCTGTTGACTCCTTGGTACCTATTAGCCATGGTCGGTCAATATGTGAATATTGATATCTTGCTTACGATGAGGACCATTGCTTTAGTTGTTTTCTTACCAATGTTTTTAGGACATATTACCTTTAAACTTTTATTAAGGAAATATTCTCCAGAGCAATTCCAAAAGGAAATCAAACCTAAGTTTGCCCCATTAAGTATTTGGGCAATGTTATATGTTGTCTTTGTAAGTATTAGTTCTCAAGCCAACATGATTGTATCTAATTTACAGTTAATTGCGATTGCAGTTGTAGTTTTACTTGTTTTTTACGGTTTGAATTATATTATAAGCACGTTTATTGCAAAGAAGTTCTTCAATAGAGGCGACGGTATTGCCCTTGTTAACGGGACTGTGTTACGAAATTTATCCATCGCTATTGGTTTAGGTGCTACAGCATTTGGTGCTGAAGCTGCCTTAATCGTCACCATTGCCTTTATCGTACAGCAACAAAGTATTGCCTATTATGGCAAGTTTGCAGGAAAACGTTGGTTTAAAGAAACTGAAATTCAAAACTAAAAATGATGAAAGAGAGTGATATAAATGGCTAACAAAATGACTGTATTAGTAAATGCAAAAACAGAAGGAATTACGGTAACTGCAAAAGCTGGAAAACACGAGATAATTATTGATGAAGGAGCACATATGGGTGGAAAAGACTCAGGAGCTAATCCATTACAAACTGTATTAGCCGCTCTAGCAGCATGTGAAAATGTTACTGCACGTATTGTTGCCCGTGAGTTAAATTTCGATTTACAGGACCTTACATTCAAAATCAAAGGCCAATTTGACCCACGTGGCTTTATGGGGGATCCAAGTGTTCGCCCTTACTTTGAAGACGTATCTGTTGAGGCAATTGTGACTACAAGTGAAACAGAAGACCGAGTTAGAGAGCTTCAGGAAAAAGTAGAAGCACGGTGTCCTGTCTACACCATGCTAAAAGCAGCCAATGTACAATTAAATGATCAATGGTTAAAAGCATAGTAAAATCTGCAAAAGAAAGAGGTGACTCATATTGGAGTCACCTCTTTTGTACTGTTCTAATTTTTTTGTTCAGACCCTGAATTCTTTTCTACTTCCAAATCAGCTTCAACTATTTCTTCTATTTCTTCTATCTCTTCTATCTCTTCTATCTCTTCTATTTCTTCTATTTCCGCTGTTTCCAATACTTCAGTTATTTCCTTATCTTCATTCAACACCTTCACTGTTGCACCAGCATCGTGTAACTTAAATACCTTCATTTCTTCAGTTAACGCCTGGGCTAATTCGTTTAGCTCTTTGGCAGATTCACTAACTTTCATCATTGTCGATATTTGATCGTCACTAGATGCAGCTACTTCCTCAGCTGTTGCTGCAAATTCTTCAGAAGCTGCTGAGATATTTTGGATTTTATCATTAATATCCTGTGATGAACTACTAACTGTTGCTAACGTTCCATGAATTTGTGTTGTAAACGACGCTATTAACTCGATTTGTTTTGTGATTTCTTCGAATGACGTGACCGTTTGATTTACAGCATTGTTTTGCTTTTCACTATATTCATCTAAAGATTTGGCTCCGCTAGCTAATTGTTGCATCTGACTATTCATTTCTGAAATAACCTTATGGATGTGTTTCGCTTCTTGCTTTGATTTTTCTGCTAGTACTTTTACTTCATTGGCAACTACAGCAAAGCCTCTGCCATGGTCTCCAGCACGGGCAGCTTCTATGCTTGCATTTAATGCAAGCAAATTGGTGCTATCAGAAATTTGCTCGATAACGCTTACAATACTTTCAATTTGTGTAGAGTACAAAGTTACTTTCTCAACGTTATCAATTAAAATTTCTGCTAGATTAATAAACTCTACAGAGGTTTGTCCCAAGTCATGAGCTGATTGCAAACCGTTTCTTCCTGTACGTAAGGAATTATCTACTTGTTCGTTAATTCTTTTTGCTGACACGTTTGCGTCAGTCACTTGGTCTAACATTGCGGTGATTGTCTGTGCACTAAAATCGACATCCTGAGCTTGACTATGGGCACCACTTGCAATTTGTTCAATCGCTTCACTAACTTCTTCTGTCTGAGCTAGTGTTTCAGTTGAAATATCTTCTAACACTGAAGATGAACTAGCGAGACGCTCTGAAACGTTATGAACGATGGCGAAAGAACTCTGAACTTTAGTGGCCATTTGATTAAAGACCTTGGCTAACTCACCCATTTCATCTTTAGAGCCTTCGTCTACTCGATACGTTAAGTCACCATCACCAATAATCTTCGCACCTGTTTGTAATCGTTTGACGGAACTCACAATAGAACGATTTAAGAAAACACTAGAAATAATTAAGATAAGTAAAATAACACTACCAATAATTGCTAAAATGATATAAAGATTTCTTGTAAAGCTACTTTTTTCATCCTGTATCGCCAAAAAGTCACTTGTAAGCTCTTGTTCAATTTGTGTGACTACTTCTTGAATGTCTAGAACGATTTTGTTAAATGATTTGTTTAATTCCTCTCTGGCAAAGTACAAATTGGCTACCTTTTCTAGGTTATTACTATAAGTGGATAACGTGATACTAAACATACCTTTTAAGCCAGTTTCATCATCAACCTTGTTAAGCTCTTGATGAACTAACGCTAATTGACGGTCAAATTTCGTATAGTAGCTCTGATATGGAAGCATAATAAATTCATTCTCAAAAGCTATCATATCCATGAATTCCTTATGGAAACTAGCTTTATCTGCTTCATTTTCGAATAAGCCTTGTAAAAAGTCATAACGAGTATGAAGGTTTTGCCTAGCTGAATTAATATTATAAATGAGTCCTCTTAGTGGTGAGCCTATTTCATCATGGATCTCCACCATTTGATCATACGTTTCAAGGTATTGAGTTGATAGGTTTTGTAACTCCTCTGTGTAACCCTGAATAGTAGGATTGCTAGAAAGTGCGTCTAACTCTTCAATCTTAGCATTTACCAGACCAATTTGTTCACGGGTACTATCACTATTACTTCCTCTACTATTTACATAAATATAATCCAGTTCATAGGTTCTAGCATTGGAAAAAAGATAGATAATTTCAGTTCCAGTTTTTGCTGCCAGAGACGTCCGCTCTGCTCGGTCGTTCATGTTTTCAAGATTATTAAGCGAGACAACAAAGGCAAAGACAGAGATAACGATACCTACGATTGAGATGATTGTTAGTAATCTAATCTTTGTTTTAATTAACAAGTTTAGTTCCTCCCCTGATGTGAAATGATTTAACAAAGCTAGTATTACGTTTGAGCAGAGAGGACCGTTGCCTGTCCTCTCTAACCATTGATAATTCTAGTATACACCACGAATATGGGCATGGACCTTAGTTTTATAAAAATGTTTTAATTTTTCTAACTCTTCTTTCGTATAAGAAGGAGTATCTAGTGCTGCTAAATTCTGTTTTACTTGATGAACATTCTTAAAGCCTGGAATAATACAACTTACCTCGTCTTGATCTAAGATCCAACGAAGGGCAGCTTGCGCCATTGTATCTCTACCTTCAGCAATCCACTGTAACTCTCTGCTTAATTCTACACCCTTAGCAAATTCTAACCCTGCGAAAGTCTCACCAACATTAAAGGCATCACCATTGCGGTTAAACGTACGGTGGTCATCCTCGGCAAATGTGGACTCCTCTGAAAACTTACCTGTTAATAAACCGCTTGCTAATGGTAACCTAGCTAAGATGCCAACACCTTTTTGCAATGCTAGTGGGAAAAGCTCCTCTAGCGGTTTCTGTCTAAAGATGTTAAAAATCACTTGCAAAGCTCGTACATTTTCATTTTGAAGACAAAGTAACCCTTGATCTGCTGACTCTACGCTCACACCGTAGTAACGAATTTTCCCTTCAGCCTGAAGTTTATCTAACACTTCATATACTCTTCCATCCTCAAGAATTTCAGTTGGAGGACAATGAATCTGATAAAGATCAATATAATCTCGTTGTAATCTTCGTAAGCTGTCTTCGCAATATTTGCGAACAACTTCTTCTGAATATGTTTTAGGATCGAGAATATCTCCCTGGCGGCAAAATTTGGTTGCGATATGGATGTCTGCTTCTTTTCCTTTTGTTGCTTTTGCTAACAATTCCTCGCTATGACCATTACCGTAAACATCGGCTGTATCAAAAAAGTTGACACCTTCATCCATGGCAACCTGAAGTGCTCGTAGGGATTCGTCATCATGTACCTCTCCCCATGTGCCACCAATTGCCCATGTTCCAAAGCTTACTTCACTAACTTTAATCTCCGTATTTCCAAGCTGCCTATATTTCATAAACTCTGCCTCCTACTCGATTGTGCTAAAAGTGTATTTTGTTGTTCTTAGATAATCTTCACCTTTTTTAAGGATCATAGTAGGAAAATGCTCATGATGGATCGCATCTGGTGGCCCTTGTGTTTCAAGACATATACCTAAGTGTTTACATGATCGGACACCGTATACCTGTATGTTGTCTTGAAGCATGTTTCCTGAGTAAATAACAACCGCCGGCTCATTCGTCTCAACGATTAAGGTACGCCCGCTTGTTGGTTCCGAAAGCACAACTTCCTGTTGATAGTTACTATTTAATAAAAACGGGTGATCATACCCATTACCCACTATGACATTCTGGTGGTAACTAGAATTGACCCCATCCTGAATTTTTCTACCTTCTCGAAGATCAAATGGCGTACCCTCTACGTCTAGATATTTACCCGTAGGAATAAGGTCGTCACCAAGCTCTAAAAAGGCATCACTTTTCACTTGTAGTACATGGTCTAAAACATCATTTTTTAAGTCACCACTTAAATTAAAATACGAGTGATTGGTAACATTGACCAATGTATCCTCATCACTAATCCCACGATATGTAATGATTAATTCATTCTCGTTTGTTAACTGATAGGTCACTTTCATTTCTAGGTTACCGGGATAACCTTCTTCACCATCAGGGCTAGTCCTTGAAAAATGGATAGCCAATTCTTCTTCGTTGATTTCGGCATCCCAGAGAACCTTATCGAAGCCCTTTAGACCACCATGAAGATGATTTTCACCGTCATTTTTGGCAAGAGTATAGTTTTTCCCGTTCAGTTCAAATTGTCCCTTACCAATTCTTCCTGCCACTCGACCACATATCGCACCAAAAAACGGAGAATGTTCAAGATATCCCTCTAGCTCGTCAAAGCCTAAGACAACGTTTTCGAAGGTACCGTTCTTATCGGGTACAATGATTTTCGTTATGGTACATCCATAATTCATTACCGAAACTACCATACCTTGATCGTTTGTTAATGTGAATAAGGTCACTTCTTGATGATCAACCATACCAAAGCGTTCTTTTGTTACGTTCATGTTCATCCACCTTTCCTTAAAAAAGGACCCAAATACCATCTGCAAAATGTTACTATTTGAGTCCCCAGCTAGTTACTATTTTACTTTACATTCTTCGCTAACCGTATCACATTCCATGACGCTTTTGTTAAGAAAGCTTCTACTTCACCATTATTTATTTTTGATACACCTTTATTGTGAGGTGCAACTCTCTGATGTTCTAAACTATTCACTGCTTTTAGGTCTTCGTTTTCTAAAACGAGATGCTCAATAATTTGGTAACCTTCAAAACTTCTTACGTCACACGTTACATCTAAGTTATCCGCTAAATGTCGGTTAAGGGCAAAAATTGTTAATTCTTCTTTTTCTTCGTTAAACACAACTGCAGTATCTAAATATGGTACATCCGTGAAATCTTTTGTATCATAAGCCGGTGAAGAAACTACTGGTTTTAATGAAACTCCTCGGCCATAGGTTGAAACATGTTGATAAGGATAAAAAATCGTCTGTTTCCACGCTTTACCACCATTTTCAGTCATAATAGGCGCAATTACATTGACAAGTTGAGCCATACAAGCAATTTTCACACGGTCTGAATGGCGTAATAATGTCATTAACATCGAACCTACTAATAACGCATCCTCGAAATTATAATTATCTTCTAACTGTGGTGGAGCAATTGACCAAGGCTCGATTTTGGCATCAGCATCATTGGAATGGAACCAAACATTCCACTCATCAAAACTTAAATTCATTATTTTCTTGCTACGTTTTTTGGCTTTAATGAAATCACATGTTGAGATAACTGTTTTAATAAATTGTTCCATCTCTAAGCCATTGGCTAAGAAGTTGGCAGAATCGTTATCGCGATTACCGAAATATTGATGAAGTGAAATATAGTCAGCTACATCATACGTATGCTCAAGGGTTGTTGCTTCCCATTGTGGAAATGTCGGCATTCCTGAGCCCGAACTACCACAAGCAACCAAGTCGATAGAAGGATCTACTTGTTTCATTGCTTTTCCAGTTTCCGCTGCTAACTTTCCATACTCCTCTGCTGTCTTTTGACCGATTTGCCACGGACCATCCATTTCATTTCCTAAGCACCAAGTTTTAATTTTATGCGGTTGTTCGTACCCATGGCTGCGACGAAGATCACTCCAATAGGTTCCACTAGGATGATTACAATATTCGATAAAGTTTCTTGCCTCATCAATACCACGAGTACCTAGGTTAACCGCCATCATTACTTCTGCATTGACACGTTTTGTCCAGTCCATAAACTCATTTGTACCAAACTCATTTGTTTCAATTGTACGCCAAGCTAATTCGAGTCTGCGTGGACGCTGCTCTCTCGGACCAACACCATCTTCCCAATTATAAGCAGAAACCATATTTCCACCAGGATACCTTAGGATAGGTACTTGTAATTCATTTACGAGGTTAATCACATCTTGACGAAAGCCTAGTTCATCGGCTTCGGGATGACCTGGTTCATAAATCCCACCATATACAGCTCTACCTAAGTGTTCAATAAAGGAGCCATAAATTCTATCATCAATCGTTGCAATTTTTAATTCTTTATCAATGACCATTTTTGCTTTTTTTACGTTAGTCAAAATATTCATCACCTTTCGTTAGTCAACATCTATTTGGAAATAATTTTTGGCATTGTTATAACAAATATCTTGGACAATCTGTCCTAAATGCTTATAGTCTTCTGGTGCTTCGCCTCTTACAACCCAATCACCAATAAGCTGACAAAGAATTCTACGGAAATACTCATGACGTGTATAAGATAAGAAACTTCTTGAATCCGTAAGCATTCCAATAAACGTACTGAGCAAACCTAGATTTGATAGATCTGTCATTTGGCGAAGCATGCCATCCTTTTGATCGTTAAACCACCAACCTGAACCGAATTGCACTTTCCCCTTCACTTCTGATTGAAAGTTTCCACAAGCGGTGGCAATGACATAATTGTGTATCGGGTTTAAGGAATAGACAATAGTCTTTGGTAGTTCATTCGATTTATCTAGCTCATTTAGAAAACCATTCAATTGTCTAGCCAAAGAGAAATCGTGAATCGAATCAAACCCTGTGTTCGCACCTAGCAACGTATGCATTCTAGTACTATTATCTCGAATTGCTCCTACATGAAGTTGCATCGCCCAGCCCAATGAATGATAGAGTCTACCTAAAAATAATAAAATATGTGTTTTATATTTCATTTCTTCTTGTTTTGTTACGGGTTCCCCTACTCTCACCTTTGAGAAAATCTGTGATGCTTCCTCAAAGGTACATGCCTCAAACGGAAGTGTTTCAAGACCATGGTCAGATATTCGACAACCTACTTCATGAAAGAAGTGAGCACGACGATCTAAGGCTGCCAGCAAATCTTCATAGGTTTTAATGGGTATTTCACTTACCTCAGATAATGTATCAATATAGCCATTAAAACTAGCTTTTGTTAGTTCAACTGCTTGATCAGGGCGAAAGGTTGGAATAACCTTTGCTTGAAAGTCTGGAATGTCTTTGATTAGTTGATGATAACGTAAATCATCAACAGGATCATCGGTCGTACCGACGACTCTAACATTTGAGTTTTCAATTAATTTTTGAGCAGTTAAATCAGGGGTTTGAAGTAATTCATTACAATGGTTCCAAACCTCTTCACTGGTCTCTTCACTGAGTAAAAGATCCGTTGAGAAATATCGTTTCAACTCTAAATGACTCCAATGGTATAACGGATTTCCGACAGTATAGGGAACTGTTTTCGACCATGCTTGAAATTTCTGAACATCGCTCTTTTCTCCCGTGATGAAATCTTCTGAAATCCCGAAACTTCTCATCGCCCGCCATTTATAGTGATCACCATGTAACCAGATTTCTGACAAATTCCGAAATTGTTTGTTTTCGGCAATTTCCTGTGGGCTTAGGTGACAGTGATAATCATAAATGGGCATATCTTTTGCATAGTCATGATACAGGATTTTAGCCGCTTTATTATGTAATAGAAAATCCTCAGTAATGAAAGGTGTCATAAAATCCTCCTTAGTAGACACAATTCTAAGGGAAATTGCTCGTAATAGTAGCTTTTATTTATTTCCTCTAGCCAGTCTCACTTCATTTACAAATTGCTTTGCTCGTTCTGTCAGCTTTGCACAATACTCTTCATCAATAACTTCTTTTGTATTAACAAGTGTGCTACCGACTCCTGCGGCAACTGCACCTGCTTTTATATAAGATCCTACGTTTGTTACGTCGATGCCACCTGTTGGCATCAGCGGGATATGTGGTAGTGGGCCTCGTACATCTTTGAAATAACCTGGCCCCATTATATTGGCTGGGAAAACCTTAATGATATCTGCACCATGCTCGTAGGCAGTAAGAATTTCTGTTGGTGTCAATGCACCAGGAACACTTAATACTCCATAACGTTTCGTCATTTTAATTGTCTCGACATTTACAACCGGTGAGAACACAAACCTTGCTCCAGCCATAATCGCTGCTCGAGCCGTCTCAGGATCTAACACAGTGCCAACACCAACGATTGCTTCATCCTTTAACTCATCTGCGACCATTTCAACCAACGATAAAATCTTCGGTGTTTCCACGGTTAATTCTAATGCAGTAACTCCACCTTCACTTAAGGCTTTGGCTATTGGTATGATATTGTCTTTCGTAGCCCCTCGAATAACAGCAACAATACCCCTGTCTTTTATTTGATCAATCAAATTCATAAAATCCTCCTTCACCTACTATCTACTAATATCATCACCAGTAGGTTCACACATAAACTGTCTTAACTCTTCACGATCAGGTAGACCTTCAAAATCTCCAACTACTTGCGTAGCAAGAGCCCCTACTGCGTTTGCTCTTGTAACTACTTCTTCTAATGGTAGTTCTTCTAGTAGCCCTGAGATAACCCCTGCTGCAAATCCATCTCCTGCACCCACAGGATCTATAACTCTCTTGACTTTAAAGCCTGGCACAAATTTCTTTTCAGCTTTTGTAAAGTAATAAGCCCCTTTTGCACCAGTTTTTAAGATGACTACTTGAGCCCCTTGGTCTAAAAATAATTGCCCTAATGTTTCTGGATCCGTTTCTCCAAACATAAATGTTCCTTCATCGACTCCAGGAAGAATGATGTCTGCTAAAGCAGCTATTTCTAGCAATACCTTTCTCGCTTGTTCTTCTGTCCATAACTTTTTCCTGAGGTTTGGATCAAAAACAATTTTAACTCCATGCTCTTTTGCTATTTCAATTGCGCGGATAATTGTTTCGTAACAACTCTCACTTAACGCAGGAGTAATTCCTGTGATGTGTAGATATTTAGCTTTCGCAATATAGGCTTCGTTTAGGTCAGTTGGGGACATCGTACTCGCCGCTGAACCTTTACGATAGTATTGGACGCGAACGTTATCGCCACTTCTAACTTCCTTAAAGTAAAGACCTGTTTGAGCTGTTGTTTCAAACTTAACGTGACTAACGTCGACACCTTCACCACGGACGAAGGAAAGAAGTGACTTTCCGAATTCATCGTCTCCTACTTTACTGATCCAACCTACCTTGTGGCCTAACCTCGATAAACCAAAGGCCACATTTGTTTCTGCCCCACCAAACTTACGTGAATAAGAGTGTGCATATCTCATTAATGGGGAGGACTCGGGAGTAAGCACCACCATTGATTCTCCAATTGTTACAACATCCATCTTACTGTCACTCCTTACACACCAGAGTAAGCCATAAATCCACCGTCAACAGGAACTGAAATTCCCGTCACAAAGCCTGAGAGATTTTCATCTGCTAACCATAGTAATGTACCAAACAGGTCTTCAGGTGAACCAAAGCGTCTCATTGGAGTATGTGAAATTATTTTTTCCGATCTAGGTGTTAGGCTTTCATCTTCATTTTGTAATAATTTTCGGTTTTGCTCAGTTAAGAAAAACCCCGGTGCAATAGCATTTACACGTACTCCTACTGGTGCCATATGAACAGCTAACCATTGGGTAAAGTTATCGATACCGGCTTTTGCAGCACTATAAGCCGGAACCTTTGTCATTGGACAAGGCGCACTCATCGATGAAATATTAATCACAATCGCACCTTTTCGATTGAGCATTTTTTTCGTAAAAATTTGGGTAGGGATTACTGTACCAATAATATTTAGATTGAATACATGGTTAAAGCCTTCAAAGCTTAGATCAAAAAAGCTCTTAACCGCTGGATTTTCAATATCTTCAATAGCTAACGTTTCATTTGTTGTGGAACCATCTGGATGATTTCCACCAGCTCCATTAATTAGGATGTCGCAAGCTCCAAATTCTGATGCGACAATTTCTTCCGCTTGTTTTACACTCTCAATATCAACAACGTTACAAGCTATTGCAATGGCCTCGCCACCTGCTTCTCTGATTTCTGCAGCTACCTTTTCTCCTTTTTCCACGGTTCGGTTCAGAATCGCTACCTTGACACCATGTCTAGCAAGTTCTTTTGCCATAGCTCCACAAAGTACGCCACCTCCACCGGTAATAACCGCTACTTTTCCTTGTAGGTTACTATTTATTGTGATCATTATTTTGTCTCCTGTTCCTTCATTCTCGTTAAGCTATCCCAAATTCCCCACATGTACATGATCCCTAAACCGCGATCATAAAGTCCATATCCTGGACGACATTTTTCATCCCAGATATGTCTGCCGTGGTCAGGTCTTGCATAGCCTGTAAATCCTACTTCGTGATAAGCTTTTACGATTTCAAGGATATCGACTGTTCCATCTTGGCTACGATGTGATGTTTCAATAAAGTCACCGTTTTCAAACACTTTTACATTTCTAATATGAGCAAACGGGATTCGATCAGCAAATTCCCGCACCATGTCGGCTACGTTATTTTCTGGATTAGCTCCTAACGAACCACTACATAGCGTTAGACCATTTGATGGATTGTCTACGAGCTGAAGTAATCTTCTTAAATTCTCCTTACAAGTCATAATTCTCGGCAAACCGAAAATTGGCCATGGTGGATCATCCGGGTGGATCGCCATTTTGATATTATTTTCTTCAGCAACTGGAATGATCTCTTCTAAGAAATATTTCAGGTTATCCCACAGATCTTCTTCAGAGACATGTTTATAAGCCTCAAATAAGCCAGATAAATGCTTTAGACGTTCTGGCTCCCAGCCTGGCATCGTAAACTCAGGGTTTTCTGAGATCATTTCTACTAAATTCATTGGATCCATGTCATCAACGATGGCTTTTTCATAGAACAATGCAGTAGAACCATCCTCTAACTCTTTAAAAAGTTCTGTTCTTGTCCAATCAAAGACTGGCATAAAGTTGTAGCAGATAACTTTTACTCCAACTTCTCCTAACTTCTTAATTGTCTTTTTGTAGTTTTCAATATACTGATCCCGAGTCGGCAGACCAAGTTTAATATCTTCATGAATATTGACACTTTCCACAACATCAATGTTCAAACCAGCTTCTTCTGCTTGCTTTTTTACTTCTAGAATTCGATCCATTGGCCATTCTACTCCAGCGGCCAGATCGTGTAGTGACCAGACAATCCCTTCAACACCTGGGATATGTTTGATATGCTTTAAACTTACCGTATCATTTCCTTCACCAAACCATCGAAATGTCATTTTCATTGAGAACACCTCCAAATTATAAAAGCAAAAGAAAACTTGGCTATTCACCAAGTTTTCTCGTAATGGCGTAAGCCTAATCTGTTAATAAATCGTACGGTTCAACTCGTCAGGAATTCCCGACTTACGATAGAAATACGTGTTAATGATGTCGCGCCATTCCTTAGAATGCTCCGCTTGTTCTTCTTGTCTTGCAAGCACATGACGAAATCTTACATCATCAATTTTCCCTTCTAATGCTAACCAGCGATTTTTTAGTTCTTCAGCTTCCTCAACACCTTCAAAATGAGTGTTGTAAATATGCTGAATTACTGACACGCCTGATTTTAATTGATGTGTATAAGGGACGTGGTGGAAGAACAATAACAACTCATCTGGACAAGTATCAACGGACTCGTAAAGACTTGTATTTTCAGGGAAGTATTGCCCTGTGTAGCCTGTTCCTGTTGCTACTGTACGATCGACACCAATCCCTTGTAAGTCAGCAAAGTGATACGTACCCCATCTGTCGTACTCATAACCATCAACATTTGGTCCGTAATGATGATTTGGATTTACCATCCACCCTACACCAAGTGGTGATGTATATTTTTCATAAATACTCCAAGATTTCAGAAGCATTTCGGTAATGGTTTCGACAACTTGAGGTTCTGCGCCAAACGTTGCCTTTACCCACTCATCAGTAATCTCTTCAGTAGATAAATCTGGGTTCCAGATTAAACGACCATAACCGTATAAATTGGCTTGTGCTAATGTATGTCCAGTCCAATTCGTGTCGTTACCAACGTTGACAACAGCTGTAATTCCTGAGTACTTATAATCGTACATACTTCCGTCAACGACAGACTTAACTGGTGAGCCTTCGCCTTTGGCATACGTATCAAAATCTAAAATTTCCTTCCACTGTGGAATAAGGTAGCATAAGTGTCTTTGCTGACCTGTGTATTCCTGTGTAATCTGGAATTCTAAAATTTGATTTGTACTTGGCATTGCCCCAAATAACGGTGATACACCTTCACGTACTTGGAAATCCATTGGACCATTTTTAATTTGTAATAGGACATTTTCTTTAAACTGTCCATCTAACGGTTTGAAATGATCATAAGCTGCTCTTGCTCTATCAATCGAGCGGTCGCGCCAATCTTGTAAGCAATTGTAGACAAAGCATCTCCACAGTACAATTCCACCAAATGGTTCTAGTGCTTCTGCTAACATATTCGAGCCATCGGCATGATTCCTGCCATAGGTGAACGGACCAGGGCGATGTTCCGAGTCTGCTTTTACGACCACTCCACCGAAATCAGGAATATAGCTATAAATCTCTTTCGCTTTTTCTTTCCACCAATGACGAACATTCTCATCAAGTGGATCTGCAGTTCCCAATCCACCTAATTGGATCGTACTCGCATAATTGATACTTAAAAATAATGTAATTCCATAGTCACGGAATATATCAGCTACCCTTGCAACATCTGGTAGGAACTTTTCGGTAATAAGGTTTGTTTCTACCTCATGAACATTTACATTATTAATCGTCGTACCGTTAATTCCAATTGAAGCGAGTAATCTTGCATAATCCCTAATTCTTGAAAAATCTTTAACAAATCGATTATCTTCAAAAAAGATAGACTTACCAGCGTAGCCACGTTCAATACTACCGTCCATATTGTCCCAATGATTTAACATTCGCAATTGATTTTTGGGGTTTTCAATGATTTCAATGTCCAAGATACCCGCTTCCGTTTGGAGTAATCTCAGTAGGTGGAAAACACCATAAAGGACACCTTTATCCGTTTTTCCAAAAATCACAAGAGATTGAGTATCTTTATCTGACTTTATTACATAGCCTTCGTCATTTAATTGTGATGGTAGATCTCCAACCAATGTGTTTACAAGATCAAGTTCCGTTTGCTGAGTCGCTAAGATGATATTTGATGTTTGGCTAGGCTGGTCAGAAACTTCCAAGCTAGTATCTAAAATTCCTTGAATACCTCTGACCAATTCTTCTTTTGCCGTTCCTAAAATTTCACTGTCTTCGGCTAGGACAAGTTTCTTGAGTAATGTTCTATATTCCGCTTCTAAAATAACATTTGTAAGTTTACTAAAACGTAACCAACCTTCATATCCTGTGTTTTCTGTAAGGGCGTTCATAGGATACCTCCAACCTGTTTCATCTTGAAAACTCTATAGGTGATGAAACGATTTATTTTATATCAGTAATTTTCCAGAAAGAATTCTTAGGTTCACCGTTTGCGTCCAGTACGAATGGCCAATTTTTTCTTCCTACCACTGGGAAATTATTTAACCACGTATAGCGATCGTTTGCTCCCCAGAATGTTACATTCGTTATCACATCACGGTATTCTCTAAATAGTTGAAAAAATTGATCATAACGTGTAGCTTGCAACTCTAGCATTTCTGCAGTTGGTTCTACTAGGTCTGTGCGTTGGTCATCCCATTTAAATACAGATACATCCATTTCCGTTATTTGTAGCTGTAACCCTAGCGAAGCATAACGCTCAATTGCGGCACGGATATCATCTAAATTAGGTTCAAATACATTCCAATGGGCTTGCAAGCCAATCCCATGGATCGGTACATCTTTTTCTAGTAAAGATTTAGCAAGACGATAAATTCGTTCTCGTTTCTCAGGATTTGACTCATTATAATCGTTGTAGAATAGTGCCGCATTCGGATCTGCTTGATGAGCAAATTCAAACGCTTTAGCAATAAAATCCTCACCAATGATATCTAACCACTTAGATGGACGTAAATATTCTGAATTATCATCTGAAATCGCTTCATTGACGACATCCCAACTGTAGAAACGACCTTTATATCGTCCCATGACAGTGGAAATATGTGTTTCCATTCTCTTTAATAGCGTTTCACGATCAACTTGGGAGCCATCTTGGTTAGTAAAGATCCAATCTGACGTTTGGTTATGCCAGACAAGGGTATGGCCACGCAACTTCATTTGATTTGCATCTGCAAAAGCAACTAACTTATCAGCATTCTCAAATGTAAAAATCCCTTCCTGAGGTTGCAAAAGTCCAAATTTCATTTCATTTTCAGCAGTCAAACTATTAAAATGCTTTTTAAGAGTTTCTGCCTCTGAGCTTAATGTATAAGTATTTACGGCTGCACCAATTGAAAAATATTCTTTATATACATCATGAAGTGCAGGTATGTTTTTTTGTTCCATCGTTTTTTCCCCATTTCTACATAAAGTTTCACCCGTCTACGAGTATGGTAAGCAGACGGGTGATATTTATTATTCTTGTTATTCTAAGGTGCAAAAGATAGATTCCCTTTTTAAACAAATTAGAAATCTCTTCTTGTACTCCTAACAATATAGTGATATACTTTTTACAGTTATACATAAAGTTTTTAGGATTGACAAGATAAGGGCGAATATTATCCTTTAACTCCACCTAGTGTTAAACCTTTTACAAAGTATTTTTGTAAGAATGGGTACACACAAATAATAGGAATACTTACAATCATCGTCATCGCTGCGCGAATAGATGTTGGTGTTACTGTATTTGCACTTACATTCCCAGCATTAGCAAAGGCGTCTGCCGCTGTTCTTGAAGAAGTATTAGCACTTGAGGTTTGTAGTATCTTCATTAACTCGTATTGAAGAGTACTTAATTCTGGTTTTGATGAGTTATATAAGAACACGTCAAACCAAGAATTCCACTGACCTACTGCTACGAATAAAGAAATTGTTGCGATAACCGGTAAACTTAGCGGCAAAGCGATTTTGAAGAACATTGTGAATTCGCCTGCACCATCAATTTTCGCTGATTCAAAGATTGTATCTGGTAAACCTTCAATAAATGAACGAACAACAATTAAGTTAAATACCCCGATAATTCCAGGAATGATATAGATCCAGAACGTCCCGATTAATGAAAGTTCTCTCATTAATAAATACGTTGGAATAAGACCACCACTGAAGTACATTGTTAATACGAATGCAATTGTAACGAATTTGCGTAAAACAAAGTATTGACGGCTAATTGTGTAGGCAACCATCGCTGTACAAAAAACTGAGATAGCTGTTCCCACAACTGTTCTTAAAACTGAGATAATCCCTGCTTGTAATAGTTGTGCTTCACCAAATACGTGTTGATAGCTATAAAGTGTAAACTCTCTCGGCCAAAGGTAAATTCCACCTCGAACTGAGTCAGTAGCGTCATTTAATGATACAGCTAACGTATTTAACATTGGATACAACATAACAACGCACAGTAATAGTAAAAATACTGTATTTACTGAGTCAAAGATGATATCATCTACCGAACGTTTACGACCTGTTAATTTAGGTAAAAATTTCATGATGCCCCTCCTCTTCTAGAATAGTCTCGCTTGTCCTAGTTTCTTGGCAATATGGTTTGCTGAGAATAAGAAAATAAAGCTGACTACAGTTTTAAAGATACCTGCTGCTGTTGCTAACGAGAAATTCCCCATCGAAATACCGTATCTTAATACGAATATATCTAAGTTTTCAGCATAGTCCATATTCATTGGGTTCATTAACAAATACTGTGCTTCAAACCCAGAGTCTAAGATATAACCCATGTTCATGATTAATAGAATGATAATTACTGGTTTCATAGCTGGTAAAGTAATATACCAAATACGTTGCAATCTAGTTGCGCCATCAATCTCTGCTGCCTCATACTGCTCAGTATCAATCATGGCAATTGCCGCTAAATAAATAATTGAGTTCCAACCTACGTTTTTCCAAACATCTGAAGCTCCAATAATACCCCAGAAATATTCTCCTACTCCTAACCATAGTACCGGCTCTTTTAAGATCCCTAAGTTTACTAGTACGATATTAACGATCCCATTTTCCATTGACAAAGAGTAAGAAACAATACTTGCTGCTACTACCCACGATAAAAAGTGTGGCATGTAACTGATTGTTTGAACGATACGTTTAAATGTCATATTCTTTAATTCATTTAATAGAATTGCTAATCCAATCGCAGTTACAAACCCTAGTACTAGATTGATAAAACTCATCGCAATTGTATTACGCATTACTTCTAGGAATCTAGGATTTGAAAATAGAAATTCAAAGTGTTTAAAGCCCACATATGTTTGGTCTAGTATTGGTCTAGCTGGTTTAAAATCTTGAAACGCCATTGTCCAACCGTATAGTGGAACATATCTAAAAATAAATAACCAGATTAAAAACGGAAGACTCATGATAAGTAGTGCTCTTTGTTCTTTACATCTGTGTAAAAATAACTTAAAGCCTTTTGGTCTCTCTTTTGGCTTTAACGGACTTTGTCCGATTGATGGTTGTGATGTTTGTAATGACAATGGTACTCCCTCCTTGTTGTACTTAGTTGAATGGTTAGTAAAACTAAGGCTTGCCGCCCTTAATTGTGCAAGCCTTAATTTTACTATTACTTGTCAGCTCACAAGGATCATAAGTTCCAAGTGAGAAAAAGTGAAGCCGTGACAATCCATCTATTCGGTTTGCCACAGCCTCAACCTTTACTGCATTAAAGTAAGAATTACCATTCTCCTCTAATTCTTTGCTTAACTACTTCTGTATAGAAGTTTTCATAAGATGCTACATCTAATTTTCTGTAGTTCGTTTGGAACTCATTCCATTGAGCTTCAAACTCTGCTTCAGAAGCAGCAAGAACAATTCTAGGATAGTATCTTCTTACTAACTCATCTGCTTGTTGATCAAAGATTTGTTGAGGAGAACCTTGCTCCATGTTTGCACTCCATACTGGGTACCATGGACGATCATCTGGATCAGAGAATAATTGTGCGAAAGTTTCAATTCCATAAGCATTTAAATATTCTTTATCGCCTTCTGTGTAAGAAGCTAAAGCAACTTCTGGTTGTCTACGTGGTTCAACAGCGTTTCCGTCTGAGAATGAACCGTTGATACGTGGCCAGCTCCACTCGAAGTAAGTCATACCTAATGACTCTCTCTCTTCTTGTTTTTCTGTTAATACAATTTGTTCTGGTGTGCGATAGAAACGACCGTTTGCATCTACACTGTAATGCTCGCCTTCAAAGCCCCACATTACTAATTTTTGTGTTTCTTCTTTAACTAACTCATTCCAGAATTGAATGATACGCTCTGGGTTTTTAGCATTTACTGTGATACCTACTCCACGGTTGTTTGTAAACGCTGGTGGATCTAAATATTGGTCTTTAATATTTTCATCAAATACGATCGGTAATGCCATAAACTCACGATCAGGATTTCCAGCAGTTCTTAAAGCGTCACGAGCTTGACCCCATTGCCAGCCGTAATCGAAGAAACCAAGCACACGTCCTGAAGTTAATTTTGCTAAATACTCATCATAGTTAGCAACGAACATTTCTCTGTCTAATAAACCTTTTGAATTTACTTCGTTTAACTTTTTAAGGTAACGTTTTGCATAATCAGAGTCAGCATAAACAGTTGCTTCATGAGTGTTCATGTCGATCATTACGCCACCATCGTTTGGATAACCAGCTAAGTGGTTAGGTACGTTAGAGAAAGCGAAAAATCTCCAGTCATATGTTAAGCCTGTGAAAGGAATTACGTTCATTCCGTCAATTTGCGGATTAGCTTTTGCATAGTTTTCAATTAATTCAAAGTATTGATCTAACGTTTTGATTTCTGGGAAACCAGCGTCTTTAAGAACTCCACGTTGGATCCAGAAAGCACCTTGGTCAATATTTGGATTTGGAATATATTCGTTAACAGTTGCACCAAATGGAATATAGTAGATGTTTCCGTCTGGTTGTGTCATGTGTTGAATATAGTCTCCATAAGCTGCTAATAGATCAGGAGCGTGCTCTTCAAGTAAAGCGTTAAGCGGAATTAAAGCACCTGCATCTAATAATGTATCAATTGCAGCATCTGGTACGATTACATCAGGGTAATCACCACTAGCGACCATAACCCCAATACGAGTGTTCATGTCACCAACAAGATGTTCTACTTTAAAGTTAACACCTGTTTTTTCTTCAAGAATTTTACCAATTCTTGTTGTGTTTGTATCAATGTCTTTTAGTGATGTAGCTGCGTTGAAGTATGAATAAGTTACTGGTGTTGTATCAATTGCTGGTGTTTCACCTTCGGTAGTTGTTTCTGTTTTTGTTTCTGTTTCTTTCGTATTTGATGCTTCTTCCTTGTTAGAACAAGCAGCAAAGATTAAAACAAAAGACAACATTAGTAATAACAAATAATTTCTTTTAAACATTTTGCAACCCCTCTCTTATATTAGATGCTCACTTCTTGTAAGCACTTTCATTATAGCGCTTTCAACGCGCCAACATGACCCACTAAACTATAGTTTTAACCTCGCAAAACTTAGTTCATTCGTTCTATTTTTTCATCCTACATTTATTGAGGCTACCCTCCTATTTTGTAAGATAATAGCCTCAATTACTTTTACAAATAGTTCTTCCCTTTTAACTTGATCGTCACTGTTGTACCATAATTCGGTTCACTTTCAATATTGAAGTCGAAGTCTTGTTTATAGTATAGTTTCAAGCGGTAATAAACATTTTTAATCCCAACACTCTCCCCCATACTATTATCCGTCTTTAGACCTTCTAAAAGCTGTTCTAGCTTGGCTTTCGACATACCCGCTCCATTATCCCTAATCGTATAGATAATTTCACCTTCAACTAACTCTATTTTTATTTGAATTTTCCCTTTGTCTTTCACTGCTTCAATTCCATGGATGCTTGCATTCTCAACAAATGGCAGAAACGCCAGGTTAGGGATGATACAATCATAGGCTTCTTCATCAACTTCTATTTCATACTCTAATTTTTCACCAAAACGATATTTCTGTATTTCCAGGAAACAAATCATCAATTTCATTTCCTCACGAATGGTTACCCATTCTTTCCCCCAGGTAAGCGAGTTACGGAAGATCTTCGCCATATTCTGTATGATTTTGGCTGTTTCATGTTCATCTTTCATGAGACTACGCATTCTGATTGTTTCTAATGCGTTAAATAAGAAGTGAGGATTTATTTGGCTTTGCAATGCGCTTAATTGAGCTTGCTTTTCCTTTAACTCAAGATCCTTCTTCTCAATCTTTGCTATATACACCTCATTAATCAACTTATTAATCGTCTGCGACATTCGATTAAACTCTTTGGTTAACTCACCTATTTCGTCCAAATCATCTGAGGCTTTAATTATCGCAAAGTCTTGATTTTTCATCTTTTTCATATGTCTAAGAACGCGTGACAAGCGGGTATGAATAGATCCTGAAATCAAGACAATAATCAATGTAGGAATGACAAAGGTAATGCTTCCTAAAAGGAAAATAAACCGTCTAGAATTATATAGCTCTTGAAGAATTTCCGCTTGGGTGATCGTCCCAACAATTTTCCAACCTTTAAAGTAATTCGTTGGCAAGTTCTTTTCTTCTAAGAAAATTGTATCATTCGTGAAAGGCACCGAATCCAAATGAAGGATATTCGTTCGCCAATCAATTCCCATATCATTTGAATACTCGATATCGCCTTTTTCATTGATGAGATATATATTACCTGGAAAAGAGACATTTTCAAAAATCCTTTTAATCGTTAGTTGATTTATATCGATTTTAATAATTTTCTTCATGTTTCTTTTTGTTATATAGTAATCCAGTTCACTAAAGACACTAAATAAGTGGCTTTCTACAGTCGGATTAGGTCTAATCACAACTGGAAATCTAGAATTTTGTACTCGATTGTACCACGGAGTTTCTTTTGTTAACTCAGTAATAGGTCTAACTCCTCCAGCGTAGATGACCGTAGGATTATCAGTGTAGAATGTGATCGATTGGATCGAATAGTATAGAGGACTAAATCTATTGTAATTTCTCAGGTAGATATCGTATGCATCGATATAATCAATCACAGTATCGTATTCTCTTTCAAAAAAATCATAAACGATTGCATCTGTATAAAACCTTGACCCAACCCCTACAGCTTGATCAATGGTCGTAATGAATTCACTTGTTACCTGGTCTAAAACTAACTGAACATCGTGCATTTTCTGTTTTTTTATATTTGTCACTGTCACCTGATAAAACGCCACATTTGTTAGGATAATTGGTAAGAAAACACAAGTAATATATAGGATTAGTAACTTATTCCGTAACTTAATATTATTAAAACGATATTTAGAGAGGAACATTAGTTATTTTTTTCCTCGCTATTATTTAATAAGTGATTCCTGTATTCAGTCGGGGTCATCTTATTTATTTTTTCAAACTGAGTTACAAAATAATCCGTACTACCAAATCCTACTTTATCCGCTACCTCATACACACGCATATCGGTTTGTCGAAGTAATTTTTTCGCCTCATCAATCCTTATTTTCAATAGAAACTCCTTAAAGTAGACTCCAAAAGTCTTCTTAAATAACTGTCCCATATACACCGGATTCATATAAAATTTATTGGCGATACTTTTTAAGCTGATATTCTGGTGATAATTATTTTCAATATAGGCTTTAATCTTGTAAATATCGCCTTTCATATTCTCTTTTCGTAGTGTTTGAATGATACTGGCCCCTTCAATAATGAAGGAGGAAAATCTTTTTCGTAACTCAGCTAACGTCAAATTGCTATCTTCCCAATAGACCATCGGCTTTAATTTTGAAAGGCTCGTTTCATCACCTTCCATACTAGTAACCGTTTGGATAACACCATGAATGCAACGATTAATTGATGTTTTTACGGATTTCGGTGCAAAGTGCTTGGTTCGAAATTGCTCAAAGATTTCCTCGATCGTCAGTTTAATTGCCTCTAAGTTATTTTCCTCAATTTCCTCCATAAGGGATACGTAAAGTTTATTATCAAGTTCGTTATAATTCACCACAAGATCGCTAACCTTCTCGTAAGTAATAGGTTGATCATTCGGCAATATATATTTATAACTACGTATTTCATTTGCTGTTTCATATGAAGCTTTTAATTCCGTGATATTTTCAGCTTTTTTTCCAATACAGAATGTTATATCTATGTCTGTTTTTTTAGCGATATGCTTTTTTAATTCCACCGCGTAAAGAGTAACATCACCTTTAAACCTTTTTAGGTTGGTTGAGGGCAACAAGACTCCTACAGTATGATCTTGATGTTCGTGGACAAGTACTTCATTTTTGTTTTCATTTATGTTTTCTGCACCTTCACGAACGATGGAAGCGAATCCCTCCAAACTAGATTCTTCAGTCACGTTTTTGAGGTTATTTACTTCAATTAACAGATAATAGCAAACTTCATCAGAACCTATATTAAGGATATCGAGGCACTCTTTCATAGCGTCTTCTCCAAGATTTCCTTCAAGCAGTTTGGCTATCGTTTGGTCTAAAGTGACCTTCTTTTGTTTTACAATTTCAGTTTTTTCTAAATCTAGTTTCTTTGCAAGTTTGCCTAACGTTTCCTCGAGTTCTTCTTGGTCAATTGGCTTTAGCACAAAGTCAATGACATTATATTTGACAGCCTGTTGCGCATAAGAGAAATCATTAAAGCCGCTAACGATAATGAACTTTGTCTGATTTTCAATTTCTCTCACTTTTTTTATTAAAGTTAGGCCATCGACTACAGGCATTCTTACATCAGTAATTACGAGATCTGGTTTTTCTTCAAGGATAATTGTAAATGCATCTTCTCCATTGTCTGCTTCCCAGCAAATTTCAAAACCAAATTCTTGCCAATTAATAAGACTTCTTAGTCCTTTCCGTACGAAAACTTCATCATCAACTAATAACACTTTATTCATTTTATCAACCCTTCTCTTGTGAAGAATTTTTTTCGGATGTTCACGTAAGTAAATGTGCAAAACGACAGGAAGCACCATAGAGTAGCTTCTATTCTTTGCAACAACGAGTAACCAAAAGGGAGCATGTCCTTTTTATGTGTTCTTATCGCTAAATGTTTAAAAAGATTTACTAGCCTAAAAATTAGGCTAGTAAACCTTCTTCTTCTTTATTCAAAAGCTTTTCTTGTTTCTTTTCAACTCGATAAAACGCCATTGATGCAGACCACATAATGACAACTCCAAGCGTACTAGCGCCAAAGAAAGGGATTAATCCAGGAACTAAATACAATAAGTAAAAAACAAGTCCTAAACTGATAAAAAGAGTAATAAGCGCCAAAGGATTGACAATCGCAATGATAAAAGCAACTTTAATGTTTTGGAATAATTTATACTCATAGTGTACAAAAACAGGAAACGTAAATAATAATGCAATGATATAAAAGATTGAAGTAATAATTAAACCAACCAATAAAATCAGGTGCATAAAACCAGACAATGTTGCCAAATACAAGAAGTTAAAGTAGAGCAGGTATCCTAATGCTGCAAAAACAAGCCCCAAGACGTTTATCCTAATAAATTCTTTTTTGTACGTTTTAATGAAAGTAGAAAAAATAGCTACATCAGGTTCCTTCATAAACCACTTTCTAATAACAGCAAACATCGCAGCTGTGGCTGGTAGAATTCCAACTACAATAAGACCAAGTAATGTAGCGAATAACCATAAGACATTCACATAAGCCAAGCGCCATACCCATTCACAAACACGATAAAACCAACTTGACATAAAACTAACTTGCATCTCCTACACCCCTTTTATATAGTTTCTATTATTTTTCGTAATTATTAAAGTAATTTTTCAAGGATTTCCATAGCTAATTCCGGATGATCACTGTGCTTTACTATTACCGCTAACATCGGAGAGGGGACAATCAACCCTAAATCCTCTAAGAACTTAGAGTCATTCGTAATTGGTAACGCATATAGATGAAAGTCACCATTCTTATCATCCTCTAAAGTGAACTCCTCAATTAAAGAACTATTAGGTAGTAACTCTACAAACTGATCTAACGGGGTTAATCCATAAGGATCTAATAAAATATGTCTAAGTGAATAATCGACGACAAATACATCTACCTGTTTCGCAACGATTTCAATCGTCAATTTCTCATGAGAAGCTGGATAAAGCACCAAATTAAGATCTAAATTAGCCTCTTCAATTGTCGGTGTTGTGATTAACTTTGCTATCGATTCTTCAAAAGCTTGCGGGATCTCAGAGAGAAACATGACATTTACATGATTATTGTTTTCAGCCGTTTTAGTTCCGCAAGAAGAAACTAGAAGAAGTACCAAAACGGTGATTAGCATAAAGTATAATTTCTTCATAAAAAATCGCCTCTTTTCGTTATGAAAACGCTTTAATTTTCATTCACTACCAATAAGAAATGAAGTTCGATCTTAAATTTTACAATATGTTCCACAAAATAAAAAGGAACAAAACTATATTTCATCCCTTAAAAATCTTAGATCATATAATTTATTTTTCTAATATAACATTTTCATTTTATCATATTACGCTACAAAGTGATCCTACTTATTTTTCCCATTACATGGCTATCAGAGTTAATACTTTTTTACAATCCTTTATTTTATCAAGTAGATCCTTTATTTTACATCATTCCTACAGTATCTGTAGTTTGTTAGTGTTAGTTTGTATAACAACAAGGAGGTACCTCATGAACAAGATTCAGGTTAGCCCAAGCTCTACCTCTAGTTTCAAACGAAATTGGAAGCTCTGTATCGGTACTGGTAGATTAGGTCTTGCATTACAAAAAGAGTATCTCGAGCACCTCGCATATGTACAAGACAAAATTGGTTTTGACTACATTAGAGGTCACGGCTTACTACATGACGATATTGGAATTTACCGCGAATTAAAGCTAGCAGATGGAACAACAAAACCATTTTACAATTTCACTTATCTTGATCGGATTTTTGACAATTATTTAGAGTTAGGAATTCGCCCCTTTGTGGAATTTGGTTTTATGCCAAAACTACTTGCTTCTGGTGACCAAACAATATTTGCTTGGCATGGGAATGTCACACCTCCAAACGATTATGAAAAATGGTACGATCTTATTCAAGCGGTCGTTTCTCACTTTGTTGACCGTTACGGATTAAAAGAAGTACTGTCATGGCCGTTTGAAGTTTGGAACGAACCTAATTTGACGAACTTTTGGAAGGATGCAAACAAGGAGGAATATTTTAAGTTATACAAAGTTACCGTAACTGCGGTAAAAGACGTTCATCCTGATATTCAGGTCGGAGGTCCTGCGATATGTGGTGGTGCTGACGATTGGATTACAGATTTTCTTAGGTTTTGTAAAAATGAAAGCGTTCCCGTGGATTTTGTCTCTAGACATGCATATGCTTCTGCGAGTCCACACAAAGTAACTCCAGAATACTATTACCAAGAACTATTTGATAACTCCTACATGTTAGATGAATTAAAAGCAGTAAGAGAATTAATTAACCAATCTCCTTTTCCAGACTTGCCGTTTCATATTACAGAATATAATACATCTTACAGCCCGATTAATCCTGTTCACGATACTCCATTAAACGCGGCGTATTTGGCTAGAATACTAAGCGAAGCAGGTGATTATGTCGATTCATTTTCTTACTGGACATTTAGTGATGTATTTGAAGAGGCTGATGTTCCTAAAGCACAGTTTCATGGTGGCTTTGGTCTAATTGCCTTAAATTCTATTCCCAAACCTACCTTTCATTTATTTTCATTCTTTAAATCTCTAGGAGAAGAACAGCTATACCGGGATGGAAATATTCTTGTAACAAGAAGAGAAGATGGATCTATCGTGTTGGTAGCCTGGAATCTTGTCATGGATAAAGGAGAAGATCACACAAAGCAACTTGAGATCGAAATTCCGCTCCTTTTTAAAGATGTTTTTATGAAAAGACAAACAATTGATGAAAATCACGCAAATCCATGGAGAATTTGGAAACAAATGGGTCGACCTAGATTTCCTAGTAAGTCGATGGTTCAGACATTAAAAGATACCGCTCAACCGCTGATTAGAACCGAACGCATCGCTAATGAAAATGGGGGGATTACACTAACACTTTCTCTTACAAAGAACGAAGTTAGTTTAATAGAATTACTACCTGTTAAAGATGAAACCAACACCTATATTGGTTTGGATGATAGCTTAATCACATCTTATTAACTTTCTAGAAAAGAATTGGAGGATAAATGAAATGACAAAATCTAAAGGTGCTTTTTATACTGGAGAATACCTCAATTTATTTAAGGAGTACGGCTACTCAGAGGCTGAAATTGCGACTAGGGTAGAAGAAACATGGCAAGAATTATTTTTCGGCAGTGAGGATACAAAGATCTATTATGAAGTTGGCGATGATTTAGGTTATATGCTTGACACCGGAAATATTGACGTACGGACAGAAGGAATGTCTTATGGCATGATGATGGCTGTACAGATGAACAACAAAGATGTCTTTGACCGTCTTTGGAACTGGACATATAAATATATGTATATGACTGAAGGTGAAAACGCAGGCTACTTTGCGTGGTCTTGTAGTCCAGATGGTAAGAAAAACTCTTATGGCCCTGCTCCTGACGGTGAAGAATACTTTGCGTTAGCGTTATTCTTTGCTTCACACCGATGGGGGGATGGTGAAGCTCCATTCAATTACAGTTATCAAGCTAAGGATCTCCTACATACTTGCCTTCATAAAGGTGAGGATGGTGTTGGCTATCCAATGTGGAATCCTGATAATAAACTAATTAAGTTTATCCCTAACGTTGAGTATTCTGACCCATCTTATCACTTACCACATTTTTATGAACTATTTGCTCTTTGGGCTTATGAGGAAGATAGACCGTTTTGGAAAGAAGCTGTAAAAGCAAGTCGCGACTACTTAAAGATTGCTTGTCATCCAAAAACAGGTCTTGCCCCTGAATACGCACATTATGATGGAACACCTAACGATGAGCGTGGATTTGGACATTTCTTCAGTGACTCCTACCGAGTAGCCGCAAACATCGGATTAGATTACGAATGGTTCCGTGGTGACGAATGGGAGACTGAGCTAGCAAATAAACTACAGGGATTTTTTGCAGACAAGGATCCTGAAGATTATCGTCGTTACAAAATCAATGGTGAACCTTTTGAAGAAAAATCGCTTCATCCGGTTGGTTTAATTGCCACTAATGCAATGGCATCATTAGCGTCGGTCAATGGCCCGTTTGCAAAAGCGAATGTTGAGTTATTCTGGAACACACCGCTTCGAACTGGGGTTAGACGGTATTATGATAATTGTTTATACTTATTTGCTATGCTTGCGTTAAGCGGAAACTTTAAAATTTGGTTTCCTCAGGAAAACTAATAAAAAGCGTTCAGGAGATAACCTGAACGCTTTTCCATTATTTATTTAGTACCTTTTTCATTGTTCCGACAACGTTATCTACAGTAAAGCCATACTCAGATAAGATCTTTTCCATTGGAGCAGATGCACCAAATTGATCAATCGCAATGACTGCCCCCTCATCGCCAACATATTTATGCCAGCCTAGTGAAGAGCCCATTTCAACTCCTAGACGTGCTTTCAAATGTTTTGGCAAGACACTCTCTTTATATTCTTGCGATTGTTGCTCAAATCGACTCCAGCTAGGCATACTAACTACTGAGACAAAAATCCCCTCTTTTTCAAGTTCTTTTTGAGCTTCAACTGCTAAAGGAACCTCAGATCCGCTTGCTAATAGCAACCCAGTTGCTTCACCGTTTGCTGGAGAAATCACATAAGCACCTTTTTGGACACCCTCATATGCCTTATCAACACTTGGTGCTACAGTCATTAGATCCTGACGGCTTAATAAAAGAAGTGTCGGTTCGTCTTTACTCTCTACTGCGATTTTCCAAGCAGCAACAGTTTCATTGCTGTCTGCAGGACGAATAACATTAATTCCAGGCATTGCACGATATGAAGCTAACTGTTCAACTGGTTCATGTGTCGGGCCATCCTCACCAACGGCTATACTATCATGAGTAAATACAAACGTTACAGGCAGCTTCATTAAAGCAGATAATCGTATTGATGCTCGTAAATAATCAGAAAAGACGAAGAACGTAGCTCCGAAAGGCTTCACTCCGCCATGTAAAGCCATTCCATTTACAATGGCTCCCATCGCAAATTCACGGACACCGTACCAAACATTTCTGCCTTGATAATTTGTTGCACTAAAATTGCTTTCACCTTTTAGTAGTGTTTTATTCGATGATGCAAGGTCAGCTGAGCCTCCAAAAACAGATGTTACACGTTTGGCTAATGCATTTAATGCATCTCCACCCGAAGACCTTGTCGCCACTTTATCTTTTCCAGCTTCATAGCTAGGTACATCAGCATCCCAATCAACTGGAAGGTCACCAGAGATAGCTAGTTCTAATTTTTGCCCTAATTCAGGAAACTCCTGCTTATACGACTCAAGCAATTGATTCCATTGCTTTTCAGCCATGTCACCACGGGTTTTTACTTCTTCAAAATAGGTAGCTACTTCACTTGGTACATGAAATTCCTCTTCAAATTGCCATCCGTACACTTGTTTTGTCTGTTTAATTTCGTCAACTCCAAGTGGAGCACCGTGAGAAGCTGATTTTCCCGATTTATTCGGAGAACCATAACCGATCGTTGTTTTTACTTCAATTAATGTAGGACGATCATCTGTTTTTGAGAGCTCAATCGCTTCATTGATTGCCTTTAAATCATTTCCATCTTCGACACGTACGTAATGCCATCCATAAGCTTTAAATCGTTCGGCAACATTTTCAGAAAATGACATATGCAGGTCGCCATCTAATGATATATCGTTTGAATCGTATAGAACTACCAATTTGCCTAGCTTCAAATGCCCTGCTAGTGACGCAGCTTCAGCAGAAACACCTTCCATTAAATCTCCATCACCACAAATACAATACGTATAGTGGTCAACTACATTAAATTGATCTTGGTTAAAACTAGCCGCTAAATGACGTTCTGTCATTGCCATCCCAACTGCCATCGCAAACCCTTGCCCTAGTGGACCAGTTGTTGCATCAACACCTGGTGTGTGACCAAATTCTGGATGCCCAGGAGTTCTACTTCCCCATTGGCGAAAGTTTTTTAAGTCATCGATTGTTACACCATATCCTGTTAGGTGTAGAATACTGTACAAAAGCATTGAACCATGGCCTGCTGACAGTACAAAACGGTCACGGTCAAACCAATTTGGATTGCTTGGGCTATGTTTCATTTGTTGGCCATACAACGAGAACGCCATAGGCGCTGCTCCCATTGGCATACCTGGATGACCGGAATTTGCCTTTTCAATACTATCAATAGATAATGTTCGAATTGTGTTGATCGCTAATTGTTCCACTGTTGATTGTTCTGTTTTCATAAAAGTCACTCCCCATCTCGTGTTAAATTAGTTGTTTTGCTTGTACACTGTTGTTCCTGTAAAGAAACACACCTGACTCCTGTTTTTCTTTGACCCAATCTATTGCCTCGATAACAAATTTTTGTGCCATGACACGGTCTTGGGCACTTGGATACGGTCCCATACACTGCGCTTCATCAATTTTAATAACTTTGAAATCTAGAGGCTCTAATTCCGAAAGGCTTTCTCTAATGAGAGCCGGATCAACCTCATGATGCATTAATAAAAATACATATGTTTCGCCACGATCTACCCTTTTAATGACTTCGGAATAAACTACACTTAATTCCGTACTTGTGGTATTTACTACTTTTATTCCATCTACAGCTATAGTAGCGTCATGTAACAAAGCTCCTGAAGATTCCCCCGGTATCTGGATGCAGAATACTCTAGTTTCTTTTAAGACTAATGAGCTCGCCGTATCCCTAATTTGTAGAATTGATTTCACAATTGAATTTAAAGCAGTATCATACCCTAAGGTACTATCAGATTCAGGAACATCGTTATAGATTGAAGAAGGAATAGAAAGGATGTTTGTAACTCCATGTAAAAGTTTTTGAACATAGCGAGCTTCTTCTACTGGGCCTACAACAATGATATGACGGAAGGCCATTTTAGCAATTGCATGTTTAAATAAATTAGCCAAATCTCCCTTATAGTGTATACTTCTTAGCTCTGGGAAGGTTTGTTTACTGCTATATGATCTTGTTTCTCCACTTAGAGGTTTAAACACATACTGGGAGGTGTCAAAATCAAATTCAATTCCTATCAAAGACGCGTCACCAGAAAGATTGTCCGTGAGGCTTTTTAAGAATTGTTTTAGTCCTCCGTGATAAGAACCAACATTAATTACACCAATTTCCATCTTTACACCTCAGTTAGTCAGAAATTATAGCGCTCACTTCCCAGATTTGGTTGGGTATGAGCGCTAATGAAAATTAACTATTCTAATTTTTACGGAAGCTCTTTAATCCTTCATTCAATTGCTTCGTTTGTTGATACACTTGTTTATATAACTTAAATAGCTCTTGGTACTTCTCAACATTTTCAGGAATTGGTTCGTAAACTTTATCCTCTGCAGTAAACACATCTGCACACTCTTGTAATGATGTAAACCAACCTGAACCGTATGCCGCTAGCATAGATGCCCCTACAGCCGGCCCTTGTTCACTAGATAATTTGACGATTTTTGCATTAAAGATATCTGCCTGAATTTGTAGCCACGTTTCATTTTTTGCTCCACCACCAATAGAGATGATGGTATCAATTGATTTTCCGCTCTCTCTAAATATTTCAATCGACTCATTTAGAGAAAATGTAATCCCTTCAATAACAGCACGAGCAAAATCAATTCGTTCATGAGATCCGTCCATTCCAATAAAGCTAGCACGAATCGTAGCGTCTGCATAAGGAGTTCTTTCACCAACTAAATATGGTGTAAATAATAATCCGTTTGCGCCAATTGGAACTTCATTTAGTCCTGCAAGTAAATCTTCAAAGGCAACATCTTTAGCAAATGTATCTCTAAACCAGCTTAAACTATAACCTGCAGCTAATGTAACACCCATGGTATAAAATGCATTTTCCTCACCATGGTTAAAGTAATGAACTTTGCCGCCAAAATCACGATCCTTTGTTTCTTCATAAGAAAGCACAACACCTGATGTACCGATACTGCAGAGTGTTTTTCCTTCAGAAAGAATAGCTGACCCGATGGCACCACAAGCGTTGTCAGCTCCACCAGCAAAAACCTTGGTTGATTTTGCCAAACCTGTTTCTTTTGCAAAAGTCTCTGTGATTTCACCAACAAACTCGTGAGGTGCAACTAATGGAGGGCATAAATCTATACTAATTCCGACCGCGTCGCAAATTTCTTTACTCCACGATTTCTCTGCTACATTTAAGAGTAGTGTTCCCGCAGCATCAGAGTATTCACTATGAATCTGGTCGGTCATTTTGTAACGTAGATAATCCTTAGGTAACATAAATACTGCAGCCTTCGCTAAAAGCTCTGGTTCGTATTGCTTTACCCAAAGAAGCTTAGGAAGTGTAAAACCTTCTAGTGCAGGGTTTTTGGTAATTTGTAAAAGCTGTTCTTCACCAACAAGTTGATAGATCTGTTGGCATTGCTCAGTTGTTCTTGTATCGTTCCAGAGGATAGCGTTACGTACGACTTGATGGTCATTATCTAATAACACAAGACCATGCATTTGTCCTGAAAAGCTAATACCTTCAATAGCAGATACGTCACCATCAAACTTTGCAACAAGTTCTTTTAGAGCATCCGTCGTCTTTTCTACCCATTCTCTAGGCTCTTGTTCACTATAACCTGACTTTTCTTGGATTAAAGGATAAGATTTTGATACCTCATCACAAACTTTGCCTTCTTGATTCATTAAAAGCACTTTAACAGCACTTGTACCAAGATCCACACCAATTACATATTTCATCATCGTCCACCCTTTTCTTTAAAAAAATGCTGGAAAACGAATGTCGTCCAGCATTTTTCTGTTCATTAATTTTTAAATTACTTAGTAACTGTAGCGTAAGCTTCAAGGATATATTTGTTTAATGTTGCTTTAAGGAATTCTTGTCTTCCAGACTTGTTCGTGATTTCTCCAAGTCCTAATGCATGCTTTTCTAATGTGTGGAAGTTTGCTTTCCCTTCAACGATGTCAAGACCAATACCACTTGTAAAGCTGCTATAACGATCAGCAACGAAGTCCTCTAATACGCGGTCTTCTAATAAACGTTGTGCTACTTTTGTACCGATCGCAAATGCATCCATACCAGCAATGTGTGCGTGGAATAAATCTTCTGGATCAAATGAACCACGACGAACTTTCGCATCAAAGTTTAGTCCACCAGTTCCTAGACCGTCGTTCTTGATGATTTCATACATCGCTAATGTTGTTGAATAAAGGTCTGTTGGGAACTCATCTGTATCCCATCCTAGTAATGGATCACCTTGGTTTGCGTCAACTGAACCTAACATACCGTTGATACGAGCAACATGTAATTCATGCTCAAACGTATGACCAGCTAATGTTGCATGGTTCGCTTCAATGTTAAATTTGAACACATCTTGTAAACCATATTGTTGTAAGAATGCCATACCCGTTGCAACGTCAAAGTCATATTGGTGCTTTGTTGGCTCTTTTGGTTTTGGCTCAATTAAGAATTGCGCATCGAAACCAATTTCGTTTGCATACTCTTTCGCCATATGGAAGAAGCGAGCTAGGTTGTCTAGTTCAAGCTTCATGTTTGTGTTTAGTAATGTTTCGTATCCTTCACGACCGCCCCAGAATACGTAGTTTTCAGAACCTAATTCTTTACCAACTTCTAGACCTTTCTTTACTTTTGCTGCAGCATAAGCGTATACATCAGCGTTTGGAGCCGTTGCCGCACCATGTAACCAACGTGGGTGAGAGAACATGTTCGCTGTGTTCCATAATAACTTTGTCTTACTAGTTTTCATGTAGTCTTTGATCATTGCTACAATCGCATCAAGGTTTTTAAATGTTTCACTTAAGTTATCTGTTTCAGGTGCGATATCATAATCATGGAAGCAGAAAAACGGTACATCTAACTTTTCGAAGAACTCAAATGAAGCTTCAACACGAGCTTTTGCTAAATCAAGACCTGATAAATTATTGTATGGACGTTGCATCGTTGCTTGACCGAACGGGTCAGTACCTTCACCTGTAAATGTGTGCCAGTAAGAAACAGCAAAGCGCATAAAGTCTTCCATTCTTTTGCCGTTGATCATTTCCTCTGGATTGTAATATTTATACGCAAGCGGATTGTTTGAAGAAGGACCTTCAAATTTAATTTTGTTAATGTTGTTGAAATAAGTCATGTCTTTTATTCCTCCAATTAAAATATAATTATATTTCTAAAATGGCTGGTCGATGAATAGTAAGTCCGTTTGTTACCTTCAGACTTAATTGCGGCCAATCACTTTTTGATACTGTAATAATTTCAGGTGATCTATCGCCAACTATAATAGTATCTTCAGATTTCGTTCCTTTTATAGATGGATTCCAAGCAAAGGCTTGATTTGACTGAATGACATAGGCGTCTGTTGGGGTTAGTAAATAATCCCGATTTTGATAACCAATAGCACCACCTTGATGATGATATTTCCATTCACCATAATATCCAGATTCCTCATACAACTTTGTCATCTTTTCAAAAATTTGTATGGTGGAAGCTCCTACTATTGTTTCTGAGATTAATTCTGCATTAATTCTAGCTGTTAGTTTAAATTTCTCACGTAAAGTCTCGGTCAAGTTCCCTGCATAAACCATTCTCGTAAGCGCAACGGTTAGTCCTTTATATGAGACACAGGATACTACCATGCACTTTTTACGGAAGATTTTTGAAGTAGGTACAGGATGACGAAAAAGGTCAATGCGATCATCACAACCAACTAATGTCACCGTCGGTAATAGTCCGTTAGCTAAATAGACTTTATTAAGCCCAGCAGCTATTTCCAACTCCGTTTGACCAGGTTTTACCTGCATACAATAGTCTTCAACAAGATTAGCAGCTTTTTCTCCCAAGTATTTGTACCTGGCAATTTCTAGTTCTGTAAGGGAGTATCGCAACTTACTGAGTTCGTCTGTTTTCAGGTCCATTCCTTCAAGATGAGTATCAGTGGCAACTCTACCCTTCCTTACCGTTTTCCATACTGCTGAGTTAATACTTTCATACCATGGGTAATCAATGACTTGAATTGGTAATGAAGCAATTTCTTCATTTACCACCCGTGGTTTTTCGCTCGAGTTGGTAATTAAGTACACAACCTGCTTTGTAACAAGTAAGCCACATTGACCTTTTTCACTGTTATAAAGAATTCCGTTATGCCCGCCACTAGTTAGCCAAGCGAAGTTATCTTGACGCTGAAAAAAGACTGCGTCATAATTGTGTTCTTCCAAGAAACCCCTTACATTTTCTAACTTACAATTCATGTCTTCTTTTTGAGATATGACTTCTTTAAGCATCCTTCACCTCTTTTGTAAGAAGCTAATTAAACAATTATTGCTAACTTATCCCAAGTATAACACCTAACACTTAGTTTGTATATTGAATGAACTAAGTTTTTACTTAAAAAACTATAGATTATCCTCTAAATAATATACATACAATTATCTAATTCTTGATACTCCCCCAACTTATAACCACTCTACATTATAGGTTTTTTACTATTATAATATAGGTAACACTATAGTTTGTTCAACTACCGAACGAAGTTTTCTTTTTTAAAATTACGTGTTATAACTAACTATAAACACACACTATCTAAAATAGATTTTTGGGAGAAGAGAAAAATGAGCTGGAATCAACAACTTGTCAAACTCAATAACAAATCACTTGTACTAAAAACTATTAAAGATCACGGCCCATTGTCTCGAGCAGATATTTCACAACGGCTCGGATTAACTAAAGGTACTGTTTCTTCGTTAGTCAATGAATTGCTAACTGACCATTTTTGTTATGAAACTGGACCCGGTGAATCAAGTGGTGGTAGGCGCCCTGTCATGCTGTTATTTAACCAAACATCTGGCTATTCGATCGGAATTGATTTAGGAGTTAATTATATACTTGGTGTACTTACTGACCTAAATGGCAACATTGTCAATGAACAAACGATTTTCTCTGAGACAAGTACGTTTGAAAATACAACAATAGCGATAAAAAGGATCATTAACAACCTTATCTCTCGGGCACCAGACAGCAACTACGGTGTCGTTGGGATAGGCATTGGAGTACCTGGAATTGTAAATAAAGAAGGGGAAATATTGCTAGCACCTAACCTCGGCTGGAAAAACGTAAACCTTCAAGAGGAAATCAAAAAAGAATTTCAACTACCCGTCATTATCGAAAATGAGGCTAACGCTGGCGCATATGGAGAGAAATGCTTCGGTGCCGGTCGTTTATTTGAAGACATTATCTATATTAGTGCTGGAATTGGGATTGGTGTAGGATTTATCTTAAACAATGAACTTTATCGTGGACGAAATGGCTTTTCGGGTGAAATGGGACACATGATTATCCAAGCAGACGGAAAAGAATGTAGCTGTGGTAGTCGCGGCTGCTGGGAACTTTATGCTTCGGAAAAGGTAATTCTAAGCGAATCAAAATTGTTACAACCGATAACAAACGACCATACCCTAGAAAATTTAGTAGCACTTGCTACTTCAAACAAAGATATAGCCATTCTTTTTGAAAAAGTCGGGTACCATTTAGGTATCGGAATTAACAACATTATTAACACATTTAACCCAGAACAAATTATTATCGGAAATCGGCTAGCCATAGCAAGAGATTGGTTAGAAGACCCACTAAAACAAGTTGTTCAGAGCTTTACTTTGAAACAACATCAAGCTGACTTAAGCATTACATTTGCCGAATTATCGATTTATTCAAGCGCACTTGGTGTATCGGCTTATGTTACTGAAAACTTTCTTAGATCTGATATTCATTCGGAGTAAAGCTAGATTGTAATAAAAACCACCCAACAAAGGATTCCTTCTTGTTGGGTGGTTTTTTTGAGTAGCACTTATCCCCAGGGGAAGTGATAAAGTCGCTCCCTTAATTCATTTTTGTTTTCTCGCAACAGTTTTTGTGGGTAACCCTGTGCAAAACTCCACCGTTGCTGTTGATAAAATGTGTACAAACTGTTGATATGTTAATAAGTCTGTGGATATTAGAAACTAAACAATTTAAGAAATTGTTTTGTTGTTATGACAGCTAAAGAGAATGATTTTCTTCTTTACCTTGCCACAACTCCGATTAAAGTGCAGCTATTCGAAAAAATTCGGTGCAGGTTACCGTTTTAAAAAACCATAGGTACTACAAGAATTGACCGTCAAATTCACTATTTATTTGACGGTCATCTTATGTTATCTCATCCAATCAAACTCTAATTCATTTAATAGCGCTTTTGCTAGGATCATGTGACCAGCAGATGTTGGATGAACACGATCCCATGCAAGTGCCGATGAGTGTAATGTTTGTAACACTTTATTAAATGCCTGTTGTGTATCAATAAACAGGCAATCATATTCCTTGGCTATTCTTTTAACAACTCCACCATACTGGTCCATTGTTTGACGCATCGCATCTTGTTCGTTACTCTCAATAAAGTACGGAGTCATCAATACTAGTCCTTTTACCGTTGGCTTTGTATCACGTACTAATTGTTCCAATGTTTGCTCATACTCATCAATATATACATGCCAATCTTTTACGAAAGGCGTATCATACTGTCTCCAAACATCATTTATTCCGATCATTACAACTAACCAATCTGGTTTCTGGTTAACAACATCTTCTTCCCAGCGGCTCTTTAACTCGCGTACTTTATTTCCACTAATCCCTTTATTCACGACACGAATGCCTAGGTCCGGATATGTCGATTGTAAGAAAGCATCTACATACGCTACAAAGCCATTCCCTAGTGCGCCAAACAACCCTTCTCCTACAGGCTTTGCCCTATCACAATCAGTAATTGAATCACCAATAAATAATAGTTTTTCTGCTTTTTCTAGCTTCATTATCTATTTTCTCCTTCCTTTACTCACCCTTTTTGTAACGCTACTAATTCACTAACCGTAACGAGCTGATATCCTTCTTTAGTTAATAGGGCGACAAGCTGTCGAACAGCCTCAATTGATTGTGAACGATCTCCGAAGCCATCATGGAATAAAAAAATACTACCGTTTCTAATCTGTTCACGAGACTTTTCAAAAATATGCTCAACACCAGGTTGTTCCCAATCCTTCGCTTCAAAATTGATTGCACCAATCATAGGGTATCCAAAGCTTTCTACGATTAGAGCAGTCTCATCGTTTATATCAAGGTAAGGTGGACGAAAGGTCGCAGGCTTTTTGCCTGTGAGTTCCTCCGTTATTTCTTCTGAACGTCCGATTTCCGCTGAACGTTCTTCCTTTGTTAACTGGGTTAACCACGGGTGAGTATACGTATGGTTTCCAATTTCATGCCCCTGTTTAATTACCGTTTTCACGATGTCAGGATAGGCCACCATATGTTCACCAATCATATAAAAAGTTGCTTTTCCGTTTACTTCTTGAAATATTTCTAGTACCTGTGGTGTGTAGACCGGATTAGGTCCATCATCAAATGTAATCGCTACCATTTTTTCTTGTATTTGAACTTCATGAATGATATTCACACTAACCTCTCCTTTTACTAGCAAATTCTTCAATCTACCTTTTAGTGTATCGATAGCCTCCTAACTAGTCATTGAACATTATTTACTATTTACCTTATTTATTAAAGAGATTCGTCTTACGATCTTGATTTTTCCCACACCTACAAGGATGATTGAAAAGTACATTTTTAGAGGGAGCTGGGAAATGGAAAAAAGTAATGTAAAAAAATTAACGCTTTTTGCGATTACATGGCCTATATTTATTGAATCTGTTTTACACATGACCCTTAGAACTGCAGATACGTTCATGCTTAGTAAAGTATCTGATGAAGCAGTCGCCGCTGTTGGTGTTGCCAATCAATTAATTATGTTTATGTTTTTTCTGTTCAACTTTGTCTCAGTTGGTGCAGCTGTTGTGATTGCGCAGTATTTAGGTGCCAAAAAATATGATGAAATTCATGTTTTCTCAGCAAATGCTATCTCGATGAATTTTCTATTTGGGATCGTCATTAGTGTAACGATCACCCTGTTAAGTAGCACCTATCTGAATTTCTTCAATTTAGATCCGGAATTGTTTGCTCAAGCAAAAATATATATGTTAATTGTTGGTGGGGCTTTAGTGCTGCAGGCTTTAATGCTAACAGTTTCTGCAATCATCCAAGCTCATGGCCATACAAAATACACGATGTATGTATCGGTTGGAATGAACATTATCAACATTACCGGTAACTACCTGTTCATTTTTGGTGCACTAGGATTTCCACAGCTAGGTGTAACAGGGGTAGCTATTTCTACAGTATTTAGCCAGGTTCTCGGATTGATTGTTAACTTTATCATCCTCTACAAAAAAGTAGGAATTTCTCTGCCTGTGAAAAATCTAGTAAACTGGCAAAAGGAACGCATAACAAAACTATTGGGAATAGGTGTACCTTCTGCGATTGGGCAAATAACCTATGCGGCTAGTCAGGTCGTAACAACGGGATTTATAGGAACAATGGGTGCCCTAATGTTATCTACTCGCATCTACACTTTAAACATTTTGTTCTTCGTCATGGTCCTTTCCATTTCTTTAGGAAGAGGAACACAAATTATTGTTGGTCATTTAATTGGTGCAGGAGAAAAAGAAGAGGCGTATCAAGAGGCTTATAAAAGTGTTAAATTAAGTATTCTCCTTACATTAGGAGCTACCACACTTATGGTGATTTTTAGAGAACATTTACTACGGCTCTTTACCGACCATACAGATATTATCGCGATCGGTTCGGTCCTTTTATTAATGGGGTTTTTACTAGAACCTGGAAGGTGTTTAAATATCGTACTTGGTCAATCACTACAAGCAGCTGGTGATACACGTTTTTTAATGATTACGACCATAATTGTCATTTGGGGATTTAGCGTTCCTCTCTATTATCTAGCTGGTGTTCATTTTGGCTATGGACTCATCGGGATTTGGATTATCTTTATTGCAGACGAATGGCTACGTGGTCTTCTTCTCTGGAAGCGTTGGCATTCAAGAAAATGGGAAGAAAAAGCGCTCGTTAAAAAAGACCAGACAGAAGCGGCTGGGTAATTTGACATATAAAAAGGATAGCGTGAGCCAATAAGAGCTCCCTCTATCCTTTTTTCTACTACCTTACGCAAAAAACGGTAGAACATACCAATTAAAAATGGTAACTAGCACAATAATACTTATAAACAAGGTAATATTCGCCTGAGTCTTTCGCTTTTCCTTCGCAAGTGTTCGATAACGATAAAGCAAGACGCCAAATATCGTACTCCCTAGTAAAAAATGAATGAGCGAGTGTTCCACTTCAAAAAAGTAAAGACGTAGGACAAAAATCCAAAAAACTAAAAATATGATCATTCCTATACGATTTTGATACATAATTTCCCCTTTCTTTGCTGCTAGTGTTTACTTCTATTGACCCAATAAGATACGACAAATACTGCTGGTGAATTCCAGTAAATGGTTACTTCATTGGTTGAATAACTATCTTCGTGATCCACAAAACATTGCGCTGGAGGTAACCCCTGTAAGTGTTCTTTCACATATTCATCCTGTAATCCTCGATTAGGACCACCGACTACTAGTCCAGGTACTGGGTCAGGGACATTATCTCCAACCGATGGGCGATGATGCGGATGTTTGATTGTTTTTTCTCCAAATCCAGTCACGTAGCTAGTGTTGAGTGGATTTCTTCCTAGTAAATAATGCAGATGATCTAATGCAGTAGACACATACCTAGTATCACCACATACATGAGAGGCAATGAGCAGAAGCATTCCATGGTTCATCACCAGCATATTACTTCCCCAGATATAGTCATTTTCCGTTAAGGAGAGTAGAAATCCGTCTCGGTTCCCTTTCTCGACAAGGGTGTTTGCTCCTAGAACCAGTTCCTCTTGTAAGCGATTATAAACTTCCCTATCTACTTTCTGTTCTTTGTTTAACAAGTAAGAGATTGTCCCATAGCCACCTACATCTGCCCAACCTAACTCAAGCTTTGAAAATGACTTTTCAACCAACTCTAAGAAAGCCTGATGATATTGCTCGTTACCTGTTGTTCTGTATAATTCACTTGCCGCCCAATAACGTTCATCTAAATCAACATTGTCACCATATTCTCCGGTTTTTTATGTCGGTCGGATTTTGAAACCCAGCCATTTCAGAGTGTTCCTCGAGCCATTCCCAACCTCTCTTGGCAGCTACTAAACAAGTATCAGCAAATCTTTCATCGTACGCCTGATAAATTCGGGCAGCTTGTGCCATGACAGCTGAAAAACAACCTGTGGCAGTTGCTGAAATTGGGGAAATATATAAATCGTCTAAATCATCCTCTGGCATGACATCTAAACCTGGAAACTCGAGAGTCGTTATTTTGTGGTAAACGCCTCCCGTAGCTTGATCCTGCATCTTTAGGAGCCATTCAAGCTCAAAGCGACTTTCGTGTAATACATCTGGAGTGACCAAATCTGTTTCCGGGATACCAACAGAATTTTCAAATGCATGTGGATGTAGTTCAAAAGCCAATAATAGGTCTGCTATTGCCTTAGCTCCAGGAACCGTATACTTCCCATAATCGCCTGCATCATGCCAGCCACCACAACAATCAATGGTTTGGGTAGGATCTGTATACACGATACCATCAGTCAAATGACATGCCTTGTGCGCCCATGGTCCAGCGTATTCCTCTACTAAATCTACGCCGCACCGGTAAAAATAAAACGCTTTCAACAAACTGTCTTGTAAATCACGATATGTATGTTCATTCACTTCAAATACATGAGAGACGAGCTCTCCTGCTATTATGCGGTAGCGACCTACTTGCTCAACTGAAGAAAAATCTCCATGACTAACGTCCTTCCCGCTAATAGGATCGCTAACGGTATCCCCTGTTGCACCTTGGTAGACAATCGCTCCAGTCTCTTCGTTAACAACATCAAAGTTTCCTTGATAACCTGTGAAAACAGCGATTTTTTTCTCACGTAATGGATATCCTACTTGATTTACTAGAATGCGGTTGCACGTATCCTTATTCACGCCTCCAACTCCCTTGCATCATTTGTTGTTGTTTGAAAAACTTAGAATGCCTATTATATCGTTTCCAAGATCAATTTCATACGATAAGAACTTTAGTATGTTTTGAGGAAAATAAAGCTCTTACTCTATTTTTCTGGTTAAACATATAAAAACACAGCTGAACCTTGGTGTCAGCGGACACCAGTTCCGTTATTTAATCAAAAAACGTGTTTTTGAAAATCTCGCGGCCATGTATTCCGTTATTTCGACTAATTGCACTGTTTTAGAGGCAATTTGATTGAAATAACGTCCCTGGTGGCCGCGAAAATTTAAAGAGAGACTTTTTTAAGGAAATAGCGGAACCTATGGCCGATAGGTCTGGCTGGTCGGTCTTTGCTATGATAAGTAAACCTTTCTCCCTGTTTTTATTGAATCGTAGCATGCATCAATCACTTTCATATTCTGGATCGTATTCTCGGCTGAATAGCTAGGCTCTACTTGATCAATAATCGCCTTGGAGAAGTCCTCAACCTGTAGCCGGTAAATGTCGCCAACATAGCTTTCTTCTCGCATGCCTTCCTCAGTTTGCACAATGACTAATCCCTCCCCACCATCATTATCTGGTCTGAAAGCTCTCGGAACTTTAATCGAGCCCTTTGTTCCAATAATTTCGTATTCAGCTCGATAGGTCATATCAAAACTACAATCAAAAATAGCCGTTGCACCGCTTGCCATTTTCATCGTGCCTACAGCAGACAAATCCACTTGATGTTCTGTGCTCAAATTTGCTAGGATATGTAGTTCCCTGGGCTCCTCCATTAGGACATTTCTAATTGCATGGATTCCATAACAACCGACATCATAAATACTGCCACCACCCATAGTTGCATCTGTTCGAATATTTCCATTTAGCTCATTTAAATAAAAAGAAAAGCTTGCACGCATTAGTTTTACTTCGCCAATTTCCCCACTACCAATGATTTCTCGTACTCGTTGGTGCTGTGGATGAAACTGGTACATAAATGCCTCCATGAATAGAACATTGTGCTCCTTGCAAGCAGCGACCATTTCCTTTGTGTCTGCTGCTGTCAGCGATGCTGGTTTTTCACACAAAACATGCTTTCCATGCTTCGCTGCCTCAATTGTCCATTGTTTATGCAGATGATTAGGTAGCGGAATATAGACAGCATCTATGTCGGGATCTTGTAGCAGTGCTTCATAGTTGTCGTAGACTTTTCTAATGTTAAATTGCTCGGCTACTACATTCGCTTTTCCACTTTCACTAGCAATAGCTACTACTTCAGCATGTGTAGATCTCATTAAAGCTGGAATTACTTGTTTTTTGGCGATATTTGCTGTACTTAATACTCCCCAATGGACTTTTTTCATATTCTCCCTCTTTTCTTAACTTGACTGTTTATTTGCTCTCTTCTCCATCATGTACTGATAAATCCAAATCGTCAAATATAACCACGTTCCACCTAGGAGCATTGCCCCAATTATATCAGTTGGATAATGAACACCTAAATAAATTCGACTAAATCCCATCAATAAAATCATACTCGTTGCGAAAATTAATAATACTACTCTTCCCCTCGTTGTTGTAATTTTTCTCCAAAACAAAAACGTGATAATCCCATAAAGAGTTAATGCCCCAATCGTATGACCACTTGGAAAACTAAAGCCATTTTCAATAACCAACTCTGAAACAGGCCGTTTTCTTTTTATCAACGATTTCACTAAGTAGTTAATTACATTTGAGCCCAGTGATGCTACCACAAATAAATACACTTCACTACGATTTCGGTGCAATCGATAAAGTATAACCAATAAAATGAGAGACGTAACGATTACCGGAATTGTCGAACCAATAAAATCTAACCCCTTCATTATCGTAGTTAGTAATGGAGACTCTAGATCTTTCATTTTTTCTAGAATCATTTTATCAAAAGCCGACGTTTTTTTAGTTTTTACCAAGTAGGTGAGTGTAACGAAAGACATGATTAATAAAGCAATTACACTAATAAAACCCCAATACGATTTCTTATGCATTTCATCCCCTCTTTCCTTTAGATTTGTTATTATTCCACGTCTAAACTCAGAAATGAAATCTTTTTAGAAAAAAATAAAATTTGTTCATATTGAGTTCATATTCGTATGGTACCTTTTGTTAAGTAAATTAATTATTAAGTAACTTAATTGTAAGGAGGGCTGTTATGTGTTCTACTCGTGAGGAGATTATTTCCGAGCTAGAAGAAATCATTTTAGATATTAATCTCTTTCTAACACTCGAGTTTGGGAATGAATTTAGTGCTGTATTTCAGAAAAAATTTGCAAATTTAACTCCTAATCAACAAATGACTCTCTTTTTAGTTGATGTTAAGGGAGTAAATCAACCGACCGACTTAGCACGAGCGTTAAATATTTCTACAAGTGCCATCAGTCAAATCGTTGGAAAATTAGAAGCTCAAGATATCTTGAAACGTTCGATCGATCCCACTAACCGTAGAAGTACAATCATTGAAATTGGACCAAAAGGCAGAGATTTGCTAGATGCAATGAATAGCATTAAGTCATTAATCTTCAGCAAATATTTAACCAAAATGGAAGATGAGGACTTACTTGCTTTTAAAAATAGCTTTAGAAAATTTTTGTCAATCATTGTAACGAAAAATAAGGAGGATAAATAGTGAACATAACGAAACACGCAATAAAAAGACCAGTTTTTACAATGGTATCAATGATTTTATTTTTACTTCTTGGTGCCATTTCTTTACTTAACATACCGTTAAAATTAATGCCGGATATTAACCCACCGATTGGTGCTGTTGTAACGAGCTACCCTAATGCAGGACCACAAGAAGTCCTAGATAAAGTAACCAAGCCTCTTGAACGTAGTTTAGCTACGACACCAGGCCTAAACAATATAAGTACAATTTCAATGGAAAATGCCTCGATGACGATATTGGAGTTTTCTTGGTCAACTTCGATTGAGGATGTTGAAAATGAAATTACAAGTCGAATGATTCAGGCTCAATTACCTGCTGAAGCTGGTCAACCTAGGTTTTTAAAATTTGACCCTTCACAGTTTCCAATTATTCAATTGACGTTAGCTTCAGACGAAGATAACTTCCATGAAGTTGCTGGTGATTTACGCGCTGAACTTTTAAAGGTAAACGGTGTAGCCTCAATTGATATTACTGGGCAATCTGTTAGTGAAATAGTTGTTGAACTAGATCAAGAAGCATTAGAGCAATATGGATTAGACCAATCGGATGTTGTTTCTTTACTTCGTGCCCATAACGTAACAGCACCTGGTGGAGTAGTACAAAGCGGAGACTTACAATATACGACTCGTATTTTATTCCAACTTACAAGTGTAGACGATATTAAACGCATTGTATTAGCTGTTAACCCGGAAACTGGTGATGAAATTACGATTTCAGACATTGCCTCTGTTGACTTGGTAACAAAAGATACTCAGGGTATTACGAGAACAAACCAGGAACCATCAATTATGATGAGTGTTCAACAACAATCCGATGCCAATTTGGCACAAGTATCAACAGCTTTTAATGAGCGTTTAAATGATCTTTTAGAAACAAACAAATACAACAATATTGAAGTAGCAGTTCTTTTCGACCAAGGTGATTATGTACAGGAAGCGATTTCTAGTGTTTCTTCTGCTCTAATTCTTGGAGGATTATTTGCCGTTCTTGTCTTGTTTGCATTCTTACGAAGCTTAAAAACACCATTAATTATTGGGATCGCGATTCCTTTCTCAGTAATCGTTACGTTTGTTTTACTTTATTTTGCAAACCTATCACTGAATATTATGACCTTAGGTGGTCTTGCTTTAGGTATCGGGATGCTCGTCGACAACTCCATTGTTGTTATCGAAAATATATACCGACACTTATCAATGAAGAAAAATCCTAAGGAAGCTGCATTTGATGGTACGAAAGAAGTTGGTGGAGCAATTACAGCATCAACATTAACAACAATCTCTGTATTCTTACCTGTAGTCTTTATCTCTGGTATTGTAGGCGACATCTTTATGGAATTTGCTCTAACTGTTTCCTTTAGCTTACTTGCCTCTTTAGCAGTCGCTGTAACAGTAGTACCAATGATCGCAAGCCGAATTTTGGTTACACCTAAAGAAAATATTGAAGAAAAACGTCAAAATAGTGGTTTTATAAAAACTATTACGACCACAATAAAATGGTCATTAAAACACCGTCTAAGTGTACTAGGGATTACATTTTTACTGCTAGTAGGTGGTGTCGTTGGTGTTACTCAGGTAGGAGTAGAATTCATTCCTGCCACTGATGAAGGCTTCTTCCAAATCAGTGTAGAAATGGAACGTGGCACACCTATAGACGAGACACTCACAGCAGCAGAGAGTATTGAAGATATTTTAGCAGGTCAAAGAGATATTTTGCATTATGTAAGTACAGTTGGAGCTAGTGGACCTGATGCAGCAATTATGGGTGGCTCTGGTTCCCATCAAGCAACCATTTTTGTGGCGATGGTACCTTTAGCAGAAAGAAATGTATCTACGCTAGAGTTTACAGACTCTATTCGTCGAAATGTTGAACGGGCTGCTACTGGTGCGGAAGTGTCTATTGAACACCAAGCTATGATGGGTGGTGCACCAAATACTGTTTCTTTTAACATTCTTGACGCTGACCCGACAAGACTTGAAGAAGTAGCGGCGGTCATTACTGCAGAATTTGAAGGCATGAAAGAGTTCCATGAAGTAACAAACGATTTAACTGATACAATCACTGAAATCCAGTTTCAGATTGATGACTCCAAAGCTAGAGAATTTGGGTTTGTTCCAGGGCAAATCGCTCAAGTACTACATCAAAAGATGAATGGTGCACTAGCTACCCAAATTGTGACTGAGCAAGCTGATGTCTATGAAGTTCATGTTCGCTACGGGGAAGAATTTATTTCGACACTTGAGGCCGTAGAGGAATTACAACTACGTACTCCAACCGGACAATTCGTTGAGTTAGGTGAAGTTGTTAATGTTGTGGAAGGCGAAGGTCCCGTTACATTTAGACGTATTAATCAGGAATCTTCAGTTCAATTTACACTTCACTATGGAAGCCAATATAACTTAGGAGAAATATCCCAACTAGTTCAAACAACGATAGATGATTTAAACCTCCCAGAAGAAACTACGGTTTCCTATACCGGTGACCAAGAATTATTAAATAATGCGATCGGCGATTTATCGTTAGCGCTAATTTTAGCCTTAGTATTCGTATATCTAGTCCTTGCCGCACAGTTTGAATCGTTTAAATATCCATTAGTCATTATGTTCAGTGTCCCATTAGTTGTCATCGGGGTTGCACTTGGCTTAACGGCTACCTTGACACCACTAAGCGTCATGGCGTTTATTGGCTTGATCGTATTGGCCGGTATCGTTGTAAATAATGCCATCGTGCTAGTTGACTATATTAACAAAAAGAAAGAACAAGGTATGCGAAGCTACGATGCGATTGTTGAAGCGGTTAAAGACCGTACTCGTCCAATTTTAATGACGTCGGTAACGACCATCCTAGGACTTGTACCGCTAGCAATCGGTATGGGCGAAGGTTCTGAAATCCAACAACCAATGGCAATCACAGTTATTGGAGGGCTGATCAGTTCTACCTTCTTAACATTAATCTTTATACCAGTCATCTATAGTTACTTTGATCGTGAAACCAGAAATCTAAACAAAAAATATGTAACACCTGACGGTCAGTTGATCCCAGCTTATTTGATTGACGAAAAATATTTTGATAGTAAAGAAAAAAATGATCAACAAATCGCTCTACCGAATAGAACGACACCAACGTTAATTGAAGAAAAGAGCTCAGATTACTATGATGAGCCAATTGAACAGTTTGAAGAGCAATTAACGAAAGACTATAACGAGGAGGAAGAAGATAACCCTTCAACACTACCTCCAAGACGTGAGCGCAAAAAGCAAAGTAACATTTCTAAAGAAGAATTATTAGATATTTTAGAGGATGTTCTTGGTCGGGAGCGCAAAGATACTAAAAAGAGTGAAGACAACGAGAAATAACTGAGGGTCTAAAGAAGGGTGGGGAAGTTTGAATCCAAACTTTCGTCCACCCTTTCCCTTTTTACTAAGACATCTTGTAAAGGAGTTTAAATGGTGCCATTAATGATTATCGCGTTTCTACTCATCTATTTTCTACTAGTATTTTATGTGGCATATAATGGATGGGTCTGGTTGAAGAACATATATAGTTTTCGTTACAAGAAAACCTATTTTGCCACGACGTTTTTTGTTTCTATATCATTTTTTGTAAGTCAGATCATCCATTTTCATATCATCACGTGGATTGGCTATTTGTGGTTAGTTATTTTTGGATATGGCTTACTGATCTTCCCGATTATCAATCTAGTTTACTTTTTAAATAAGAGAAGAGGCTTAAAGTGGTTTGGGTACGGAATCATTGCTTTCTACTTATTTGTGTTTAGCTTTGGTTCGTTTAACATGTGGAGTCCAGTTGTTGTTAGCTACGATGTCGAAATTCAAAAAAAGACCGACATTGACGAACTAAAGGTACTAATGGTTTCTGACATTCATATTAGCGAAACGATTGGAAATCGATTTATTAATCGACTAGTCCATTTATCCAATGAAGTAAATCCTGATATTATCTTCCTAGCTGGTGACGTGTTAGACAACAGTATTGATCCTTATTTAAAACATAATATTGGTGAAACGTTAGCAGGGTTAACTGCACCAATGGGAGTCTATGCGGTCTTAGGCAATCATGAGTATTACGGAAATGATATCCCGATTTTTATTGAGGAAATGAATGAAATCAACGTTGAAGTAATAGTTGATGAAGTTGTAAATTATCATGACCTTTTTTATATCGTTGGCAGGAAAGATTATTCTGATCAATATAGAAAGGCTATTGCAGAATTAACAAGCGATTTAGACCATAACAAGCCAATATTTTTAATTGATCATCAACCGAGAGAGTTTGACGAAGTTAGCGCTGCAGGAGTTGACTTAATGGTTTCAGGTCATACACACAAAGGTCAATTATTCCCAGGGAACTTAATTACAAATGCAATATACGAAAATCACCATGGCCATTTACTAAAAGATCGACTACACACAGTGGTTTCCTCAGGATATGGCATTTGGGGTCCTCCGTTTCGACTTGGTAGTAGATCAGAGGTAGTTGAAATTAATATCAAGTTTGTCAATTAGTTAGAATATTGAAATAAATCATGAATATTTTTGATATATATTCCTTGAAGAGACATAAATATATAGAGTATAGTTAGAGTAACTACATTTTTGGAGAGTGATGGAATTTTGGACAGTATACCCTATGATTCGATACTGCTATTAGGGGCACTTTTATTATTATCAGGTTATTTTTCAGCATCAGAAACGGCGATTACAAGTGTTAACAAAGTGAGATTGCGAAATCAAGCTGAGACGAACAATGTAAAAGCCAAACGTTCGCTAAAAATGGCGGAAAATTTCGACCAGAGCTTATCTACAATATTAATAGGTAACAATATTGTAAACATAGCAATGGCCACTATTGCGACTAAGATTGCAACTGATCTATTTGGAAATAACGGAAGTATCATTTTCCTTACAACCTTAATCATTACAATCCTAGTTCTAATTTTTGGAGAAGTTCTACCAAAATCCTTAGCTAAACAATTTGCAGAAAAATATCTGCTGACAATATCTGCTTCTTTGGGTATCGTCATGAAAGTCTTTTATCCTATTACTTGGCTTTTTGTAAAGCTGAGAATCGGTGTTTCAAAAATCATTGGATCAACAAATGAAGAACCAACAGTTACTGATGAGGACGTGAAAGCACTAGTTGAAATAGGTGAAGAGGAAGGGACTTTCCTCACTCAAGAAAAAGAGTTACTTCATAACGCAATTGAATTCGACGATATTGTTGTTAGAGATATTTTAACACCCAGACCTGATGTTATTGCAGTGTCTATCGATTTACCGATCGATCATATTAAAGAGATATTCATTCGGGAAAAGTACTCACGAATGCCAGTATATGAAGGTACGGTTGATAACGTGATTGGAATTATTTCACACAGAGACTTTTTCGAGCGTTATGTAGAAAATCAAGGAAACTTTGATTTATCTATCATTCTTAGAAAACCGTATTTTGTCATCTCGACTGTTAAAATATCAAATCTATTAAAAGATTTACAGAAGAACAAAGTGCACCTTGCTATCGTCTTAGATGAATATGGCGGAACTTCAGGAATCATCTCTATTGAAGACATCTTAGAAGAAATTGTTGGAGAGATTTGGGATGAACATGATGAAAATGAGGTCCTTTATGAAACAATTAGCGATAATAAAATTCGACTAAATGGAAGAACACCGATTGAGACCTTCTGTGAGGTTGTTAATATTAATGAAATTGAAACAACAGCCAATACTTTGAGTGGTTGGGTATCCGAAAAATTAGGTTATCTACCTAAAAAAGGGGAAACTATGCTTTTTGAAAACTTAAAGATTTCAATCGAAGATGTACGAAATCGCCGTATTCAGAAGCTAGTTGTAGAGGTCCAAGAAGTAAGCACTGGACGACAAGACCTGCAACATGTAATTTAATGCTATAGAAGGAAACATGGAAAAAAAACCATGCTTCCTTTTTTTATTTGGAGTTTTTCGGTTTAGCAGCTGTTCTACCGTTAAACGAAATATAAAAAATATATGATTTATAGTTCTTGTTCAACAAGGTATACGTAGGTTGCCACTCATTTTAGTAGCTGATATTTTTGTTTTAATGATTCTGGAGCAAGTTTTATCATTCTTTCTAGAATGAAGGTGGCAATGACAATATCATCAATAATGCCAAACAAAAGAATATAATCAGGAATTAGATCAAATGGGAAAAAGACGTAAAATAAAATCAGAAAAACTCCAGTAACCTTCTTCAAAAGCCCGACCTCATTTGAGATAAAATATTCCTTTAAAAAAGGAAGAAACTTCTTAAACGTAAATATAAACAGAAGTCTGTTAAAATACTTTTTCACAGTTCATCAACCCTCTTACTTAGATTTTCCCGCAATAATTTTACTTTAACATAAAAATATAATACCCTATACATACGGATTAATTTAATGAGGAGTAATGAGACAACTATGCGTAACATAATTCGTGGAATTGTAATGGGGATTACCGATCTAATCCCTGGAATAAGTGGTGGAACCATTGCTATGGTGATGGGGTTCTATCAAGATCTTATAGCTGCTATTAATGGCTTGTTTAGTAAAAATTGGAGGAAACATTTACTGTTTTTACTCCCTTTATTAGCTGGGATTGGAATTTCTCTAGTCTCATTTAGTCGAATGATTGAATGGTTGATCGCACACCATTCCCTACCATTATTCTTCTTTTTTAATGGATTAATTTTAGGGATACTCCCATTCCTATTGAGAAAAGCAAATTATAAACAGACATTTCGCCTAGGCCACTATCTTCTTCTTATCCTTGCAGCACTGTTCGTTGTCGCTACAGGGTTCACTCGCGAAGAAAATATGGAAGCCATTTGGACAAACTTCGGCCTCGTTGAATATGGCTATCTATTTTTCTCGGGGTGGCTTGCTAGCTCGGCGATGATTTTACCTGGGATTAGTGGATCGCTCATTTTTTTACTACTTGGCGTTTATCCAACTGTTATTCATTCCATATCAAATTTTCGTTTTTCTGTCCTTGTCGTTATTGGCTTAGGAATTGTCATTGGCTTAATCCTCACTAGTAAATTAATTCAATTCTTATTCCGAAAGTATAGTACAGCAACGTTTGCTGCCATGATAGGACTAGTTTTAGGTTCATTAGTTGTCATTTTCCCTGGCCTCCCCCAAACCATTCCATATGGCTTCCTATCGTTTATGTTGTTTTTTACCGGGCTATTTTTAGCCTATATGCTGGGTAGGGTTGAACATAGGTAGCTGTAAAACATTTGCTAAATACTAAGAAGGAAGCACGGGACCCGTGCTTCCTTCTTTTATTATTCCTCTAAGTCGAACCTTAATAAGTCTCCATAAATGGTTTTATCCGAATAATAAAGATCCCATTTTGCCTTTTGAGAGAATGGTTCACAATAGGTGGTTTCCACTTCTTCACCTGTATTTTTTACATAACATTTGTCTTTGGTATACACGTGAGTGTTCGTAACAAAACTGCCATCTCGTAAAACTACAAACGAATTACGATAAGGTGACAGCAAATCTGTTCCAAATTGAATTTTGCTACGGTTCTCAATTCCTAATAGATGCAAAATCGTTGGCCTGATATCAATTTGACCCGAAACTGTTTCAATCGTTTCGGTGTCACTGTGACCTGGGATATGAATATACATAGGAACACGTTGTAACTGAACACTATCAAAAGGGGTGATTTCATCCTTCTCTAAAAACTGACTCATGGCACGGTTATGAAAATCTGAAATACCATAATGGTCACCGTAAAGAATAAAAATTGAATTCTCATATAATCCTTCAGCTTTTAAACGTTCAAAAAATACCTCTATTGCATAATCCATATATCTAACAGTCGTAACATATTGGTTAAGAGTTCGACTATTTGTTTCTAACTCGTTTATTAGTTGATCTTCTTCATAAAGTTCAAATGGAAAGTGATTTGTTAATGTAATAAATTTCGTATAAAACGGCTCTGGCTGAGTTTTTAAGTGAGCTATAGACTGTTCAAAAAAGTCAACATCCTTTAAGCCCCAACCAACAGAGTTTTCTTCGTTTACCTCATAGGATTCAATGTCAAAAAAGTAGTCATAACCAAAGGCTTCATACATTAAGTCACGATTCCAAAAGCTTTTATTATTCGCATGCATGACAGATGTATAATATCCTTCTCCTTTTAAGATTTCAGGGAGAGCTTCATACTCATTGCCTGAATGAGTAAAGAATACTGCACCACTATCTTTTCCGAAAAGAGAATTGGCTATGATAAACTCTGAATCTGATGTTTTACCTTGTGATGTTTGATGATAGAAATTCTCAAAGTAATAACTATCGCTTATTAGCTTATTTAAAAACGGTGTAATCTCTTCTCCATCAACTGTGTTATTAATGACAAAGCTTTGGATCGATTCCATTGAGATTAAAATAATATTTTTATCCTTGGCAATCCCGTACAAATTTTGATCTGGCTTTTTATAATTACTCATTGTGTAATTTCTTACCTCGACAATATCAGAACTACTTGCTAACACACGTTGAGTTTTGGCTTTTGATTGAATAAATCCATCATAAATATGATAGTTTACCATACCAATGTTTTTTACGAGCATTTCACGGTCAAATGCTCTTGTTAATAACTGCGGTCGCTCGATTTGAGCAATCGCTAAATTGATCAAGAAAATAAGCAAAGCAAGTGAAAATAGTCTAGCCTTTTCGTAATTTATAGGTACCACTTGCGGTAATTTATTTTTTATTTGCATGAAAATTAGAATAAGTATATCCACAAAAATGATGAGATCATACAAACTCATTAACTCAAACGCACTACCCTGTAAATCTTTTGCATTACTAGTTTGAAACAATACTGGCCATGTAAGAAAATCCGCAAAGAAACGATAGTACACTAAATTTCCGTAGAGTATAATCGTGCCTACTAAACTTAATAGTATCACAGCTATGCGTTGAGATTTCCCTTTAAAAAATAGAGAGAAACCTAAAATTAATACAGCTGAGCTAAGGGGATTAATTAGCAATAAAAATTCTTGGAGTACATTATCGCTCGAAATTTTAAAACCTATTTTGTATAACAAATAGGTTTTCACCCATAGTAAAAAAATTGCTGTCCACATAAACTTGTTTCTAGCTATTAATTCTTTTACTTTTGTATAAGCCATTTTTCTCCTCTCCTCTTTCTCTAACAGAATAAAGGAACCTAGCTAGGCTCCTCATTAAATAAACTAGTAAAATAAATTGTCTTGTAACATTATTGTATTATAGTAGAAATAGGGAAAAAAATCTAGTTATCTATCGACCTATTTCTATGGTTCACTAAGTCTTTGAGAGAATAATTTTTCGGTACATACCTTTTAACATGACACTTTGATCCTCAAGTATCTTTAACGGTTGACTAGAGGTTAAGATAAGCTTATCAAAATTAATCCCAATATCGGTACCTAAGAGACGAATTATTGGTCTCACAAGCTTTTTGAGCAGTGACAGCTGATTAGAGAATTTATCAAAAATAATGATCTGCCCTTCATTTTTTACTACTCTTGAGAGTTCTTGCAAGCAAACTTCTGGGTTCGGTACTACTGATAGCACTAAACTTGCGATCACATAATCAAATGTAGCATCTTCAAAATGTAATTGTTGCGCATCCATCTCTAAAAAGGTAATATTCGTATTTATAAACTTCTCTTTGGCCTTGTTGAGCATATCAGGAGAAATATCAATCGCTGTAATTTCTAAATTGCTGTAATTGATAAACTCTAGATCTACCCCGGTTCCAACTCCTACAAATAGAACTCTCTGGTTGTCTTTAAACGATAGTTTAGTAAATATTTGCTTCCTTGTCGTAAAAAATATAGATGAGTTAAAGATTTTATCGTAAAAAGGTGACCATAATTTATATATGAATTTGTTCCAATGATTATTCATAACATTTTCGCTCCTGCATGATGGCAATTTTACTCTTTGGTACGAAGTAACCTTAAGCTGTTTAAGGTAACAAGTAACGTTGCCCCCATATCAGCAAAGACCGCCATCCAAAGTGTTAGCCAACCTGGGACAATTAATAATAACGCGATTGCTTTAATACCAATCGAAAAGGTGATGTTTTGTTTAATAATTCCTAAAGTCCTTCGACTTAAACGAATGGTAAACGGAAGTTTTTCAAGTTCATCCGCCATTAATACGACATCCGCTGTTTCCAGTGCAGTATCTGTCCCAACTCCACCCATAGCAATTCCAACCGTCGAAGCCGCTAGTGCTGGTGCATCATTTATTCCGTCACCGACCATCCCAACACGTCCCTGGTTTGTCTGTAGACTCTTGATAAATTCTAACTTGTCGTGTGGCAATAACTCAGCATGAATTTCTGAGATAGCTAGTTGTTTACCAATGAATTGAGCTGTAGCCTTGTTATCACCTGTCAACAACAAAGTTCGCTTAATTCCTAACTGATGGAGCCTCTGAATAACGTTCTCACTTTCCTTACGTACCTCATCAGCCACTGCGAATATGCCAATTATTTTTTCTGTAGAGCCAATGACCATCACTGTTTTGCCTTGTTGTTGAAGTGCCAGTATGTTTGAAGCTATGGCTTTTGGTAAACCCTCTGGTAACAGCTCTTCAAACCAGTTTGGGCTGCCGAAATAATAGGTTTCTAATCCAATGGTTCCCTTCACACCTTTTCCTGTCACCGAGGTAAACTCATGAACTACTAATCTGGTAGATTGAACTCCCTCGCTCTCTACTTTCCTTAGGATTGCTGAAGCCAGAGGATGTTGTGAGCCCTTCTCTAAAGCAGCGGCGAGTGCCAATACTTCATTATCCTCATCTTTGCTTAGGTTTTGAAATTCTGTAACTTCAGGGACGCCTTTCGTCAGTGTTCCTGTTTTATCAAAGGCAATCATCGATAATGCACCCAACTGCTCTAAGTGGATTCCACCTTTAATTAACACTCCATGTTTGGCGGCACTTCCAATTGCCGTCACAATTGATACTGGAGTTGATATAACTAATGCACAAGGACAACCTACCACTAATACTGCTAAGCCCCGGTAAATCCATTCACCCCATGATGCTCCTAAGAACAAGGGCGGAACTACAGCAATTCCGAGTGCAATCAACATAATTGCTGGTGTGTAATACTTGGCAAAACGATCAACAAACGCTTGAGACGGTGCTTTCTCTGCTTGAGCTTCTTCAACAAGATGAATGATTTTGGCGATCGTTGTATCTTCAACGGTTTTTGTTACTTCAACTTCTAATAAGCCTTCTTCATTTAATGTACCAGCATAAACGTTATCTCCCATCGTTTTTGTCACTGGTACCGACTCTCCAGTAATTGCAGCTTGGTTAATCGTAGAATTTCCTTTTCTAACAGTTCCGTCCATGGCAAGCTTTTGGCCCGGTTTTACAATCATGACATCCCCTATTTGAATGTCCTCAACAGGGATCACCATTTCCTTATGTCCTCTACGAATCAGTGCTTCTTTAGGGGCAATGTCCATTAACGAACGAATCGAGGCACGGGCTTTTTCCATTGAATACGTTTCAAGCGCTTCACTAATTGCAAATAAGATGACAACCGCTGCCCCCTCTCCCCATTCACCGATCGCAGCAGCTCCGAGGATCGCCACCGTCATTAGCGTTTTCATATCAAATTGAAGGCGAATTAAATTACGTAGTCCAATCCGAAACAAATTGTATCCTCCAATGAGAATGGAACACACATAAGCAAGAATTGAAATAATATTTTCTTCACCTAACTGATTCCCGAAGAGCCAACCGGAAATTAAGAACGTGACGGATAGAATTACGTTCCAGTGTTTTTTATAAAAAGGGATTTTCTCAACTTCTAGTCGTTGGTTTTCTGGTGCAATCTTCAGGTGTTCGAATGCACCTGCTTTTTCAAGCTCAGGTATAGTTACAGAACCAAAAACCGTTAATTTTGCTGCTCCAAAGTTTACCGTTGCATCGGTAACACCTTGAAGATGTTTTACATTCTGCTCGAACCGAGCAGCACAACTCGCTCAAGATAATCCAGTAACTCGAAAAACCTGCTTTTCTAGTTGCATCATTTCTCCTCCTTACTATGGATAAATGCTAACTCTATTAGTTGACGCACATGGTCGTCATCCAATGAATAAAAAACTAGTTTTCCTTCTTTGCGATATTTGGCTAGTCCTTGATTTCTAAGTAATCGTAAGTGATGAGAGGCTGTGGCCATTGTGCAACCAACGATATTCGCTACATCACATACACATAACTCATCTACTTGTGATAATGAATAAGCAATTTTGATGCGTGTATCGTCAGCTAATGCTTTAAAGATTTGAGCAACCGGCAATGTTTGCTGTTGCTGTAAATCCCTTTTTCGCTCATTCACCTTCGCTTCGTCATAACAATAAATTTCGCATACATCTTGTTCTTGTTTATTTATTTTTGTCATTAATGGCACCTCATTCAAACATTTATTTTAATGTTAGTTTATTCCGATTTATTCAAACAGTCAAGTGATCGTTTGATTGTTAAAGTAAAATTTTTACTGTTATCTTATGTTTAAGGTTTTTTTATGTGCAAAAATGGTACCCACATGAGTAAGAGGTTCACTTGCCTATCGCAAACAAAAAATGCAGAGTAATTTTCTAAGGCGTTTTTTAAATGGATTTCCGCTAATTTATTCATGGTTTTGTAGTTTAATCTGTAAATGAATTTTGGGGTATATGTGCTCCGCAGTATACATGTACAAATAAGCGGACAAACCTTTGTACAATTTTACTCAAATTGGGTACCCTTGTTGGTTCCGAAAACAAACTTAAAACAGAAAATAAAAAAAGGATATTGATATTTTATGTTAAAATAATTTAGAGATTAACGTTAAGTTTGAATAAGTTCACTACCGGAGCAGGATAATGGAAGAAGCCTAATGATTTAAGTATATAGAAAGAACATTAAAAAAGAAGGTATGGTATATTTCGATGTCGATGTTAAAATTCGAAACTAAAAGGTTAGAGTTACAACCTTTTAAAAGAGATGATGCAATTATGATTAGTGAGTTGGCAAACGATAAAGAGTTAGCAAGTATTCTGGGACTTCCTCACCCATTTGAACTTACAAGTTGCAGAAGAGTGGATAGATATTCAGCCAGAACAAATTAACAAGGGGGTTGAATTTCCGTTAACAATCACATTCAAAGACATAAAAGAAGTCATAGGTACCATTACCTTAAGAATTGATAAAGTTAATAACAAAGGTGAACTTGGTTACTGGATAGGCAAGGATTATTGGGGTAATGGTGTTGCAACAGAGGCAGTAAATAAGAAATTGATTTCGGATTTAATCAGTTGAATTTGAACAAGATATGGGCTTCTACAATTTCAAGAAATAGAGCTTCAACATTAGTTTTAGAAAAAGTAGGTTTACAAAAAGAAGGAACATTAAGACAAAATAGATTTCTTAATGAAAAGTATGAAGATGTTGATGTATATGGTCTTTTGCGAGAAGAACATATGAAAAAGTTATTGAAGTAACCCTGCTAATAGAATCTCGTTTGATATTTCATTATAAGAGCAATAGTTGAGGAACTGTCGCATTGGCGGTTCCTACTTTCACTGAAGAGAAGGAGCAGGATAGAAAAAACAGAGGGGTGGAATTTGATTGAAATTAAGGATGAAAGTAATAGTAGCAATTTTTGCAATAGTTGTCCTTTCTTTGTCAGCATATAGTTTAATAACTGGTGAATATGGATTACTATCTCATACGCAATTACTCATAGGGATAATGCTTTTAGTTTTGGGTATTACTCAAATTCAAGAGAAACGAAAAGGGACAGGTATTTATCTTTTTCTTTGTTCTGGGTTTATTTTATTTGTCGGGGTATATGTATTATTAACCTAAAACTGAGCGTTAGTGAAATTTTTTAAAAAAATTGAATAATATATAAAAATGGCTCAGTTCAATGTGACTGAGCCATTTTATATTTCATAGGTATTCATAAATTACGCTGCAAAATTAGGGTACAATTTAAACTGTAAATTATGATTTTGCGATAAGTAACAAAACCCGCTACCCTATGAGGCATCTTTTCAACCTTATTTAATTTCGAAGTAGTTATTGGCATTGTTATAACAGATGTCCTGAATAATTGAACCAAGTAGTTTGTAGTCTGCAGGTGCTTCCCCATTTTCAACCCAACCACCGACTAATTGACAAAGGATGCGACGGAAGTACTCGTGACGTGTATAAGATAAGAAACTTCTAGAATCAGTAAGCATTCCTATAAACGTGCTTAGTAGACCAAGATTAGCAAGATCGGTCATTTGATTTAACATTCCCTCTTTTTGATCTTGGAACCACCAACCTGAGCCAAATTGCATTTTTCCTTTCCCTTGTCCTGATTGAAAATTCCCACACGCGGTTGCGATTACATAGTTATGGACAGGATTTAATGAGTAAATAATCGTTTTAGGTAATTGGTTATCCTTATCTAACTCATTGAAAAACCCATTTAATTGTTTGGCTAATGAATAGTCATGAACAGAGTCAAAACCAGTATCTGGACCTAATTTTGAGAACATTCGTTGGTTATTATTTCGAATTGCTCCAATGTGCAATTGCATGGCCCAACCTAAAGAGTTGTATAATCTCCCTAAGAATAACAACGTATGCGTCTTGTACTTCATTTCCTCTTCATGTGAAACCGTTTCTCCATTTCTAGCCTTAGCAAAGATCGTTGATGCTTCTTCTAATGTGCAAGGTTCAAAAGGTAACGTTTGTATCCCATGGTCAGAAATTCTGCAACCTAACTCGTGAAAATACTGGGCACGGTCTTCAATTGCTGATAGTAGGTCTTGGTAAGTAAGTATGTCAACATTTGATACTTCAGCTAGTTTGTTTACATAAGTATTAAAGTCCGGTCTAGTTATTTCAACCGCTTTATCAGGACGAAACGTTGGAAGGACCTTGGTTTGAAATGAAGCATTCTCTTTTATTAATTTATGGTATTGAAGGTCATCCGTAGGATCATCCGTTGTGCAAATAACGTTTACCATCGATTTTTCAATGATCTTTTGAACTGTAAAGTCTTCAGATTGAAGTAATTCATTACAATGATTCCAAACCTCGTCACTCGTTTGTTCATTTAGGAGTAGATCGGTTTGAAAATACCGTTTTAATTCTAAGTGTGTCCAATGATACAGCGGATTTCCAATGGTATAAGGAACTGCTTTCGACCACTCTTTAAACTTATCGTAATCAGAGCCATTTCCTGAAATAAATTCCTCGGAAATGCCTAAGCTTCTCATGGCTCTCCATTTATAGTGGTCCCCATATAGCCAAATCTCTGTTATATTTTTAAACGTTTTATTTTCAGCGATTTCCTTTGGACTTAAGTGGCAGTGGTAATCATAAATCGGCATATCCTTCGCGTACTCATGATAGAGAATTTTCGCTGCCTCTGTTTGTAGCATGAAATCTTCAGTAATAAACGGTTTCATCTATAAACCTCCTTGTTTATTATTCAGTTAATCTACGTGTCTAAATAGGAAGCAATCTAAGCGGACAGAGAAGCCGCTATTTTTGATAAAAACGTCTTTTTTAAACTTTCGCGGACACCAGTGCACTTATTTCTTCAAAATGAATGGAAAAAGAGCCTTTCCTGACTAAATAACGTCTTCTCTGTCCGCGAAATTTCAAATTTACGCTTTTTTCTTAAAATAAGGGCTTTGGTGTCCGCTTAACTCGTTACACCTACTAATCTTGCTATTTTCCTCTTGCAAGCTGTACTTCTCGAACAAATTGACTAGCTACCTCGGTCAAGCTAGCAAGGTATTCATCCGTTATTTCTTTTTTCGTGTTCACTAGGGTGCTCCCTACTCCAGCTGCAACCGCACCTGCTTTAATGTACGACCCTACGTTTTCGACAGTAATCCCACCTGTAGGCATTAATGGAATATGTGGCATCGGACCATGAACATCTTTAAAGTATCCTGGCCCAACAATGTTAGCAGGGAAAACCTTTATTAAGTCTGCACCATTCTCATAGGCAGTTAAAATCTCAGTTGGAGTAAACGCACCTGGGACACTTAGAACTCCATATCTTTTGGTCATTTTAATTGTTTCAACATTCACCACTGGCGAAAAGACAAACTTTGCCCCTGCCATAATGGAAGCGCGGGCTGTTTCGGGATCAAGGACTGTTCCTACTCCGACGATCGCTTCATCCTTTAACTCATCGGCAGCCATTTCTACTAATGATAGGATTTTTGGTGTTTCAACTGTTAATTCTAATGCTTTTACTCCTCCAGCACTTAACGCTTTCGCTATTGGAATGATGTTATCTTTCGTAGCACCACGAATGACGGCTACAATACCGCTTGCGGTTAATTCATTTAGTAAACTCATTTTAACCTCCATGGTCACACTGTTAATTTATACGGCTGGAACCTCACTGACTAATTTTTCAACACTGGCTCTCATGCCGTTTTCTAAAATATCTTTTAAATGGCTTGCTACGGTAGTTGCTAGATTTGGTATTTCATTTAGGTCTTGCCCCCAAATCGCTGTGTTCGATAGTATGTTAGAAACTAGTGTTGCTACGCCATCTGCCGTACCATCAAAACCATTCCATCCAGTAACAAGTGCTTTTATCGCTTCTTGGTTATCACGAATCGCATACTCGACTTCATCGCGAAGACCAACTAGTTCATTTTCTTCTATTTTAATAGGACGGTTAAACGCTAACAGTCCTGCTAGAGCAAACGTAATCATTGGTGGTAAGCTACCCTTTTGCTCAACGTAATCTACTAATGAAGGAATAAGTCTAGACTTAAACTTATAAACGGAACTTAATGCGATATCCTTTAAATAATGCTTATTATAAGGATTTAAAAACCTCTCAATAACTGCTTCGGAAAACTGTTTCTTTTCCTCTTCGGCAATGTCAACCGTCGGATAAATCTCATGTAACATTCCAGTTTCAATAAACTTACGTAACGTAACGTCCTCCATGACTTCTTGGACTGTGTCTGCTCCGGCTAGATAGCAAACAGAAGACATCATCGTATGAGGACCATTTAGTAAACGAACTTTTAAATTTCTAAATGGAGTAATATCACCCCATTTTACGTTTAAACCTGCTTGATCAAATGGGATATCGTTAGCAACTTCCTCGGTTGCCTCAATAGCAAAAAGGTGATAAGGTTCGCCAACGGTTAACAACTCATCCTGATAGCCAAGTTTGTTTTCAAACTCCTCGATTTCGTCTGTAGGATAGCCAGTTACAATTCGGTCTACTAATGTATTGCAAAACTGATTGTTTACTTTGACCCATTCTATAAATTCACTAGGAAGCTCCCAATCGTTTGCTACCTTAATTACTAGGTTTCTTAGAAGAGTTCCGTTCTCTTCAACTAATTCACATGGGATCATCACCAATCCTGCTTCTGGATCCCCTTTAAAAAAGTTATAACGGTGGTAAAGAAGGGCTGTGAGTTTACCAGGGTAGGACTCTGCCGGTGAGTTAGGATCATAGGTTTCTTGTAAGTAAGTTAACCCAGCTTCTGTTGTGTTTGAAAAAATATAGTTTATGTCTTTCGAGGTGACTAATTCCTTTATTTCTTCCCACTGATCTGTTACCTTAAGTCCACGGGAAACAGAGGAGATGATTTCTTTTTTCTCCACCTTTTCACCATTTTCTACACCTCTTAGGACGACTGTATAAAGGCCATCTTGTTTCGTAAACAACGGAATTTTATCTTGGCCCCTCGGTTGAACAACAACGACTTTACCATTAAAAAGTCCTTGTTTATTTAGTTCGTGAATCATCCAATCTGTAAAACCCCTCATAAAGTTACCTTCACCAAACTGAATAATTTTTTCTGGTAAACCTTCAAGTGTCTCAAAAGCTACTGTTTTTGGAATGGTAGCTTTCGAAAGTTGTTTATTCAGAGTTTGCATCACATTATCACTCCAGTAGTTGACTATAGAATAACTCCGTCCTTAAAGATCGAAATCTCTTTAAAGCCAAATTTTTCATTATTAGTACGTACATCTCCAGATGCTAGCTCGATCACATAATCAAATAATTCATGAGCTAAGTCATTCATTGGAACACCATTTAGTAGTTCTCCTGCGTTAAAATCGATCCAGTTCTTTTTCTTTTCAGCTAATGGTGTATTGGTTGAAATTTTCACGGTTGGAACAGGACCTCCGAACGGCGTTCCTCTTCCAGTTGTAAACAAGACAATATGCGCACCTGCAGCTGCTAAAGCAGTAACAGCAATTAAATCGTTTCCTGGTCCCTGCAATAGGTTTAACCCTGGTTGTTTAAGACGATCCCCGTAATCTAAGACATCAACAACCGTTGAAAAACCACCTTTTTGGACACAGCCTAACGATTTTTCTTCAAGTGTAGTAATTCCTCCCGCTTTATTTCCTGGTGACGGATTTTCATAAACAACTTGATCATGTTTTAAGTAATAATCTTTAAAATCATTGACTAGCTTCACAGTTTTAGAAAATGTATCTTCGTCCCTAGCTCTCTCCATTAAGATGGTTTCTGCTCCAAACATTTCTGGGACTTCTGTTAGCACCGACGTACCACCGTGGGAAATAAGGATGTCGGAAAACGCACCAACAAGCGGATTGGCTGTAATTCCTGAGAAAGCGTCAGATCCACCACATTTCAAACCAACTTTTAGTTTAGAAACAGGAATTGGTTGTTTCTTAAACGTTGAAGCGTACTCTACAAGCTCTTCCATGACTTCTAAGGCTTCTGATATTTCATCTTCTGCTTCTTGGACGATTAAAAACTTGACTCGGTTCTCTTCGTACTCACCGATCACTTTTTTAAACTCAGACACATAATTATTTTCACAGCCTAAGCCAAGCACTAGTACGGCAGCAGCATTAGGATGATGAACTAAGTTACTTAAGATTTTTTGCGTATTTAGTAGATCATCACCTAGCTGCGAACAACCAAATAGATGTGGATAATGGTGGACTCCATCTATTCCTTGATCTTTAAATTGGTCATTGGCCATTTTGGCGATAATTTCTGCTGTTTTATTAATGCAGCCAACGGTATTGATAATCCAAATTTCATTACGAATACCTACTTCACCATTCTCCCGCACATATCCGTTAAACGTTCTTTCCACAGGAGGAATTGGTAGTTTTGTAGGCTCAATTGGATTGTAGGCATATTCTAACGTTCCTGATAAATTTGTTTTCGTATTGTGAGTATGCACCCATTCGCCGACCTCAATCGGTTCTGTTGCATGCCCTATTGGATATCCGTATTTAATAACATGATCACCTGGTGGAATTGGTTTAACAGCGACTTTATGTCCAAACGGGGCATCTGTCTTTAAACTAATTTCCTGCCCCTGCACAATAATTGTGTCTCCTGCAGATAAATCCTTTAAAGCAACTACGACATTGTCATTCTCATAAACTAGAATATAATCAGCTTTCATGTTGTTCCTCCCATCAAATTAACAACGTTGTTATTTAAAATTTTATGTCTTTTTAACAACGTTGTCAATCGTTCTCTTTGGTAGAAAATACTATTTATCTACTAATATCTTCTGAATTGGTTTGGTTCATAAATCTTTCTAATTCTTCACGATCAGGCAGTCCTTCAAAGTCACCTGGAATTTGCGTTGCCAAAGCACCTACTGCATTGCCTCGTTGTACGGAAAGTTCTAATGATAACCCGTCTAACAAGCCTGAAATAACTCCCGCTGCAAAGCCGTCACCTGCCCCAACCGGATCCACGACTTTTTTCACAAGAAACCCAGGTACTAATTGTTCAGCCTCTTCCGTAAAGTAATAAGCCCCCTTGGCTCCCACTTTTATTACAACTATACTTGCGCCTTGTGCCAAAAATAACTTACCTAATTTTGCAGGGTCACTCTCACCAAATATGAACGTACCTTCATCAACTCCTGGTAACACAATATCTGCCAAGCCGCATATTTTTAGCAAGACACTTCTAGCTTTTTCTTCACTCCAAAGTTTTTTTCTAAGGTTTGGATCAAAAACCACTGTTACGTTATGACTCTTTGCAATAGAAATAGCCTTAAGGATCGTCTCATAACAGCTATCACTTAGCGCAGGAGTGATCCCTGTGATATGAAGATACTTAGCCTTTTTTATATACTCTTCATTTAAATCGGTAGCAGTTAATTTACTTGCTGCAGAACCTTTACGATAATATTGAACCCGAACATCATCACCACTTCTTACTTCTTTAAAATACAATCCTGTTGGTGCCTCGGGATCCGTTTTTACCTGACTAACGTCTACACCCTCACCACGGATAAAAGAAACCATTGCTTTACCGAACTCATCATTTCCTACTTTACTAATCCATCCAGTGGAGTGGCCTAATCGAGTAAGCCCAATTGCTACATTTGTTTCGGCACCGCCAAATTTTCTTGAATACTCATGTGAATATCGCATTAAAGGTGATCCTTCAGGGGTAAATAAAACCATTGTTTCCCCGATTGTTACTACGTCCATTAACTATTCCTCCTTTTTTCGATCATTTGAAGTAGTTTTTCTATCATTTACAGAGGTTATTCTATCATTTGTTGTAGTTTTTCTATCATTTGCAGAGGTTATTCTATCATTTGATGAATTTTTCCTATCATTTGCTGTAGTTTTTCTATCATTTGCAGAGGTTATTCTATCATTTGATGAATTTTTTCTATCAATTGCTGAGTTTTTCTATCATTTGTTGTTGTTCTCTATCATTTGCAGAGGTTATTCTATCATTTGATGAGTTTTTTCTATCATTTGTTGTAGTTTTTCTATCAAATGAAGCAACTATTCTATCATTTAAACGCTTTTTTCGATCATTTAACGAAAAAGGACCTTTCTGAACTAGCTTAGGAAGGTCCTTTTCATCATTTCTTTATTATCTTGCCATCCAGCCGCCGTCTACGACTAAAACATGGCCATTTACATAGTTGGAGGCCGGTGACGCTAAAAAGACGGCTGCTCCTACTAAGTCAGATGGTGTACCCCATTTTGCAGCTGGAATTCTACCTAAGATGGACGCATTTCGTTCTTCATCATTTCTTAATGCTTCAGTATTATTTGTTGCAATATATCCCGGTGCGATTGCATTTATTTGAATTCCCTTACTAGCCCACTCATTTGCTAATGCTTTTGTTAATCCTGCAACAGCATGTTTACTTGCAGCATATCCTGGAACAGTAATTCCTCCTTGGAATGATAAAAGAGAAGCGATATTAATAATTTTACCTTCGCCTTTTTCAATCATAGACTTAGCAAATTTTTGACTAATAATGAATACTGAGTTCAAATTCGTATCGATCACCGCTTGCCAATTGGAAAGTGAGTGATCAACTGCTGGTTCTCTACGAATGATACCAGCATTATTCACTAAGATATCTACATGACCAATCTCGGAGATTAGTTCATCACATTTCACTGGTAAATCAGCTATATTTCCTAGATCAATAATCACCGTTTTATAGTTTTTTCCAAGACTATCAATCATTTGTTCTGTTTCTTGCATATTGTTTTGGTGTCCCAATAAGATAATATCTGCCCCTGCTTCAGCTAAGCCAACAGCAAGTGCCTGACCAATCCCAGTTCTTGCTCCAGTTACTAACGCCGTTTTACCCTCTAAAGAAAACAACCCTGCCATGATACTCCTCCTCCACCACTCGAAATCTATTTATAGGTCTAAATTACTTAAGATCCTTCATATCTACAAAGTCCATATCCGTAAACGTGTAGTTCTCTCCAGCCATTGCCCAAATAAATGTATAGTTTCCTGTTCCAACTCCAGAGTGAATTGACCAGCTTGGTGAGATGATTGCTTGCTCATTACTCACGACAATGTGGCGGGTTTCACTTGGCTCGCCCATAAAGTGTATCACTCGATTTTCTTCAGCTAAATCAAAGTATAAGTACACTTCATTACGACGATCATGAATATGAGCTGGCATCGTATTCCACATATTATTAGGGGCTAAGAACGTCATCCCCATCATCAATTGACAAGTTTGAACTCCGTCACCATGTAAAAATTTATAGATCGTCCGTTTATTTGATTGGCTATCGTCTCCTAAGTGAACAGGTGTTGCATCGCTAATATCAATCTTTCTTGTTGGATACTCTTTATGTGCTAGTGCAGATACGAAATATAATCGAGCTGGATGATTACTATCTACACTTTTAAAAGTAACTTCTCTTTTTCCTAATCCGATATATAAACAATCCTTAGAGTTCACCGTAAATTCTTCTCCATCCACGGTTACAACCCCTTGGTGTGCTCCGATATTAATAATGCCAATCTCACGACGCTCTAAAAAATAGTCAGTTTTTAAAGTTGCAGCTGCCTCAAGTGCTACTTCAGAAGTTGGCACAACCCCACCGATAACCACTCGATCTTCGTGACTATAAACCATATTTATTTCACCAGTAACAAATAGTTTCTCTAGTAAAAATTCCTCACGTAACTCTTCTGTTGTATAATGCTTTGCATGTTTGGGATGTGTACAGTACTTAATTTCCATTGATAATAACCTCCTATTTTACGTTTGAGTGTACATTAAGCAATTCATCAATTTTAATAGAACGATTTTCTTTCGTGGAACGCCATAGTGCTTCACCTACAGCAATTGAGTAGCCACCTGCTTCTGCCCCAGCTAAGATTTCGTAATTTCTACGAGGATCATGACCTAAGAAAATATCTTCTAGTAACAGTGGGTCTCCTCCACCGTGGCCGCCTTTGTTTTGAACAACATGAATAATTTCTTTTGAACCGAATAACGGAAAGTAATCAACCGTTTGCTGTGCTGGATGTGGGAAAGGAATTCTTGTTGGTTCATGAAACTCGGTCGTTTCAATTCTACCTTTCGTTCCATTTATCGCTAAACGGTATCCTTCATACGGTGTTGAGAAGTTAATAGAGTAGCTGAGTAGTGCACCTTTGTCATACTTAACTGTTGCTACGTACGTATCTTCAATGTTTATTTCACTATCATAAATACAGGCATCTTGACGGTAATCTGTGTATTTCGTTCCCATATTAAAGGAAGGCTTTACATGATCATCATGAATGGAAGTTTCTTCGCTACGATTTGTCCAACGCATATAGTAGTCACATTGAATTTTTTCTTGGCAAGTTTCACAATAGCGGCCATCCGTTTTTGAAGGATTTAGTTCTCCTTCAGGTCCATAATAGTTTAGAGCTCCAAAAGCAAATGCTTCCACTGGCTTTTGATCAATCCACCAGTTAACCAAGTCAATATGATGAGTTGACTTGTGTACTGAAAGACCACCAGAGAATTCCCTCATTCGATTCCAACGTTTAAAATAAGAAGCACCATGATACGTATCAATGTACCAATTTAAATCAATTGAAGTAACTCTACCAATTTTTCCTTCCATGATTAATTCCTTAATCTTGCGATGTGGTGGGGCATATCGGTAGTTGAATGTAACTGTCACTTTTCCTTTACTCTTAGCTTCAGCTTCAATAATTCTCGCAGCGTCATGAGCTTTTGTTACCATTGGCTTTTCCGTGATAACTTCCAGATCATATTCTAACCCTTTTAAAATGTAGTCAATATGAGTATCGTCTCTACCAGCAACAATCATGGCATCTGGCTTCGTTTCTTTGATCATCTGGTCGATCGTATCTGGTGTATAAGTCGGGACTGATCCTAACTCAGGAAATTGTTCTCTTACTACTTCAAAACGAAGTGGATCAAGATCTAGTAGACCAACAATTTCACTTCTACTCGAAAACTTCTCTAACATAGGTTGAATAAACATTCCGAAAGATCTGTTACTTAAACCACAAAACACGTATCTTTTCACAATTTTCGCCTCCATAATAAAAGCTACTTGAACAATAATTTAGGTACTTTACGTTTCATAAAGCTACGCAAAATACCTCAATTCCCTTTACTATTATTTCAAGCCAGTTGTCGCAATACCTTCAACAATATATTTTTGACAGAAGATAAATAGAATAAATTGTGGTAACAATGACAGTGATGACATCGCAATGAGTGGTCCCCAAGCTGTCATTGCGTCAGGATCCATAAAGCCTCTAAGTCCTAAAGCAACTGTGTAGAGCTTTGTATCTTGTAGGAAAATTAACGGCGTAAAGAAATCATCCCATGTCCACATGAATGCAAAGATCGTTACTGTAATTAACGCTGGTTTACATAAAGGTAAGATGATATACCAGAAAATACCTAGTTGGCTACAACCATCAATAACCGCTGACTCATCTAACTCACGTGGAATTCCACGAATAAATTGAACCAATAAGAAGATAAAGAATGCAGATCCCCCTAAGAATGCTGGCACAATTAATGGTAAAAATGTATTAACCCATCCAATATTATGGAAAAGAATGTATTGAGGGATAATAACTACTTGAACAGGAAGCATGACTGTTCCAAGTAAACAAGCAAACAAAACCTTTTGAAACTTAAACTGTAGTCGAGCAAAACCATAGGCTACTAGACTTGAAGAAAATAATGCACCGATAACAACAAATGTTGTAACGATCATCGAGTTTTTGAAGAATAAATCAAATCCGTAGCGGCCATAGCCTTCCCAACCAATTTTATAGTTTTCCCAACGAAACTCGGAAGGAATTAACGAAGCTGCATTATGGAAGATTTCTGCTTCCGGTTTCAAAGCACTAGCAAACATCCACAAGATCGGATAGATCATGATAAATCCAAGCCCAATCATAAAAGTATGATAGATAATAGACGATGTCTTAGAATTTCGATTAAGCATGTTTATTTGCCTCCTTCCGATTCATAGTAAACCCATTTTTTACTAGAAATAAACACGATTGCTGTAAGTAAACCAATGATTAATAGGAGTACCCAAGCTAACGCAGAAGCATATCCCATCCGGAAATATTCAAATGCATTTTGGTAGAGATATAATGCGTATAGTAACGTACGATCAATAGGTCCCCCTGCCGTGATTAAGAAGGCCTGTGTAAATGTTAAGAAACCATTTATGATTGCAAAAATAAGGTTAAAGAAAATAACCGGTGTTAGCATCGGCAACGTAATCTTAAAGAATTGATGAAAACGGTTTGCTCCATCAACTGCAGCTGCTTCATAAAGTTCTTTAGGTATTTGTCTTAATCCAGCTAAGAAAATAACCATCGGTGAACCGAACTGCCAGATAATTAATAGAATAAGAACGGATAAAGCGTAGTCAGGGTGAGCAAACCAGTTGTAGCCCTCGATGTTAAACCATCCAAGAACTGCGTTTAATGCTCCTTCACGACCAAAGATTTGTCTCCAAATAACAGCAACAGCTACACTTCCTCCAATAATTGAAGGAACATAGTAAATCAAACTATAAAATCCTGAGCCACGATGTCCCGTATTCATTAACATAGCGACAGTAAGTGCAAAAATAAGCCTAAGAGGAACCGCAATCGCTACAAAGATCAACGTAACTTTTAAAGTTACCCAAAACCTTGGATCATTTGTAAACATGCGAATATAATTATCAAACCCAACCCACCTTGGACTACTTAACAAGTCATAACTCGTAAACGATAAGTAAAAGGAATATAGCATGGGTCCAACAATTATACATATAAAACCTATTAACCAAGGAGATATGAAAGCATAGGCTACTAGATTTTTTCTAAGTTCTCGTTTCTTCGGCGTAATCGTTTGGATTACTTTCTGATTTTCGCCCAGTTGGGGAGAAGTATTCATGACATAACCTCCTTCTAAAAGATTAGAAACCATCTAAACTCATCATTTAGATGGTTTCTATCGTGCAGTAACTGGTATTATTATTGTCTGCTAATAATGTCTAACATTTCTGATTTATATCTTGATACTGCCTTTTCTGGCGTATTTGCTCTGTAAAGTATTTCTAAGAAAATGCGGTCAAACGCATTATCTAACTCACTACCAGATGGCGGTGGTGGTGGTGGTGCATCACCTACGTACTGGCTAAGTAAGTCAATAAAATCAAATTGTTGCTGAACTGTTCTTTCTAGGTTCGTGTACATATGTTCACGAATCTTAGATGAAATTGGTACTCCACGGTCACCTTGTAGAATGTCGTTTGCTTCTGTACTATTTGTCATCCAGTCCATAAATTTAATAACTTCCTCAGGGTGCTTAGTATTCGGGTTCATTGAGTATAGTAATGAAGCACGAATATAAGCTCCAGTAGTTCCATCAGCACCTGAAGGTAGGATTGTCATCTCTAGATCACGACCAGCTGCTTGAGCTACAGCTACGATTTGATTACTGTGAATAATTTGCATAGGAGCTTGCTTATTAACAATTAGGTAGTTTTCAATCGTTGCAGCAGCTTCGTTAACGTCAGCCGGTGGTACTACACCTTCATCTTGAAGTTCTAACCAGAAATTCATGAAGTCAATAAATAATTGATCATCTTCCCAACCTAGTCCAGTACCATCTTCGTTATATAACCATTGACCTTGTTGTAGTAACCAAGTTCCAAATGCACGTGAATGGTTAACATCAATATAGGTACCATAAGTGCCTAAAGCTTGAGATAATTGACGGGCTGTATTTGCAAAGTCTTCCCAAGTATATCCTGGCTCTAAAAGAGGAACACCTGCTTCTTCAAACATAACTGGATCGTATACTAGAGCAAACGCGTTACTTCCAGTACTTAACCCAACTAATTCACCTTGGAAATATCCTGGGTCTAAGCTAGCTTGATCAATGAACTCTGTGTTAATGAGACCAGAGTCTACATATGGTTGTAAGTTTGCTATTTGTCCGCGACTTCCATACATTGGTAACCAACGGTCAACCATCTGGAAAATGTCAGGTGCATTTCCACCTGCTACTTGTGTCGCTAAACGGTCTGCATAATCTCCAAATCCTAAAAACTCTGGATTAATAGATACATGCGGGTTTAAGTCTTCATAAGCTTCAATAAGTGCTAATGTACGATCATGTCTATCTTGATTTCCCCACCATAAGAAACGGATTTCTACATCTTCTTGTGTTGCTGGTTGTTCATTATTTGTAGCAGGTTCAGTTGTTGTATTACCTTGATTATTTTCTGTAGTGCTTGGCTGAGACGAATTACTAGAACATGCAGCTAAGAACATGATCAGCAGTAACGTAATCAGCATTGTTAATTTTTTTGGAAACTTTGACATTTGAATCCCCCTTTTAATCTTTAAAATAGTTTTTTTAAGAAAAGTGGTACTTCTTTAATGCTGGTTGTTACTTCACCCCTTTATGGTTTTTTTTAACAACGTTGTTTTAAATTCATGTAAGGGTTTACATATTTCAGCTAACAACGTTGTTATTAAAGTTGTGATGGTAACCAAAATTCTCTTTTCCAGTTTCTCTTATGAAGTAAACAAACTTGTAATAAAAATAGCTGAAAAGTTAGCTACATTTATCTTAATGCAAATGTATCCTAACATTGCTCAGTGCGTCTATAATCTTAAGTTCAGTTCTATGAAAACGTTATCAAAACTCTATAATATCAAGGCTTAAGCTGATGAAATGAACATGATATAAGCTAATGATTATTGTTTGATTACTTAGAAAATTAGTGTTATTACCTTCAACCATGGTGAAAGTTTGAAAACTGTAGTTATGATTATTTAATACAAAAAAAAGCAGCTAATTAAGCCACTTTTTTGAAGAAAATTTATACACTTTTCTTTTGTTCTATTTTCATAAAAATACGGTGGGCAATTACCATATACATCAAACTTAAAGCAGCAATGCTTAAAAATAAAAATGATGCTGGGGCAACTTCAAGAGCAAAATAGACAAATACTAAACATAAGATCATTGAAAACGTATGGAAGGGATTGGACATTCCGATGATTAACGCGTATTTAAAATTTTGAAAGATTTTCAAATCATAATGAACATAAACTGGAAAAATATATAGGAGCATCACTCCATAATTAAACGTAATTGCTATAAAGAGGTACAGTAACACCTGAGCAAAAACACCGTCTAACTGATAAAAGATATAAATATCGGTCACTAAAATAGCACCTATCATAACTACCAGTAACCCAAAAACATTTGATTTAAAGAATTCTTTGCGATATATCTCCCAGAACGATTGAAAGATAGATAGATCTGTCTCACCTTGGATCCACTTACGAGCAATTGAAAACATTGCTACCGTGGCGGGGAATAGACCTAGTACTATACCACCCAATAACGAAAAACCAATCCAAAGAATGTTGACAAACGCTAACCTTACTACCCATTCACAGGCACCGTAAAGGCCACCTAATACTCCTCTCATTTCCATACTTGTTACCCTCCTCGTGTCTAATTGTTCTACTAGTATAAATTGTGCGAAAATAACAACGTTTGTATTAATTGTAAGATTGGTAGGTTCGAATGTCAACAAAACTAGTTAATAAAAAAACAAACCTTTACTAGAGGCTAGTAAAGGTTTGCTATGATGCTATTTTTTGCTTAATAGGCTAGTAATCACTTGCGCACTTTCCGCACGTGTCATTGGCGCTTTTGGAACAAAGCTGTTATTGCCTCTACCTCTTAATAAACCTAATTGATAAGCAGCGTCGACAGCACCTACTGCCCATGAACTCACACTTCCACGATCGTTAAATGCAGATGGTTGACCACCCACCACTTTCTCCTGAGCAGTAAGCT